>MDSZ01241127.1_pt1 | contig 25021 bp, 26 predicted proteins | sample 811201 | NCBI WGS metagenome assembly MDSZ01 (sample SAMN05326647, study PRJNA326480) | marine metagenome | isolation source: seawater | place: Indian Ocean: North | collected 2010
ATGAGTTCCTGATCCACAAATATCGGACCAGAAGCGACCTTGAGGCGGTACTGAAAGAAAGCATTGAGGCATACAATACGCTCAGGCCGCACCTTAGCCTCGGGATGAAACCCCCGGAAGAGGTGCACAAAAAAGCCAGTTGATCACTCAACTGGCTTCAATGAAAACCGTCAACCTATATCAGGACGGGTCATGCCGGAACAGGCTGATGATCAGAATTTATATTCCAGACCAACACCGTAATACTGAGCGTTCACGCTTTCATCGTCGCTTTCTTCACTGGTCGCATAGACAAAGGTCTTGGCGACTTTTGTCAGTTTGTAATCCGCTCCCAGACTGTAAGTAACGCCACCCTCTTCTTTAATATCGGATGCACCGTACTGAGCTTTCAGAGACACCTTACTGGCGACTTTTACTTTTGCCGAGGCCATCCAGCCGTCTTTGCTGTCAACGCCGTCATCCTGTGTTTCCCACAGTGCACCAAGCTGTACCAGGCCAATACTGTACTGACCTGCCACACGCTGTGCTTCGGTGCCTTCATCCGAGACATCAGTGTCATACGCATAAGCCAGATAAATATCGCCACGCTGATAAGCCAGAGAGGCCGACAGACCGTTGTTGATTTCTTCATCTTCTGAGTTGATATGGTCAACCGTTGCGGTCAGGCCAGCAAACTCAGGCGAGGTGTATTGCACACTGTTTTTGGCGCGGTTTTCACTGTCGCTGACAATATGCTTAATATCACCCTGCAGATCGTTAAACAGGTCGACTTTTTTCTGTGCCTTTTTGAACGGGGTATCAAAAATACCGGCCTGCAGAGTACCGTAAGCGCTTTTAATACCTATGTAGGTATTACGCTGTGCGAAGGTACGGTCTGAGTCTTTATCACCGTCATCCGGATACATTTCAAACTCAGCCTGATAAATACCGGTAAGCCCGGCATCCAGATCAATCGTGCCTTTCACACCCAGACGCGAGGCATTGGAATTCAGCTGGGCAAGATTACCCGCATCTTTCTGCTGCACAAATTCCTGAGCGACATTGATCTTGCCGTAGAACTCAGGTTTTTCTATTTCAATGGTTTCCGCATTGACAGCCATCGGGGCTGCAACAGCAAGGGACAGAGCAATTTTTTTCATTGTTACGTTCCAGTTCAGTGTTCACTCAGTGACCTGTGAGCGGCAAGGGTTGCTGCAGCACCGGCTTTTCAATCATGACGATAATATTTCAGTTAGATTACAGCTTTGTTACAACAAAGCCTTTTATTTCATTTTCATGACATATTTCTGAAAGTTTTCTGACATGAACATAGCTGAAGCGGACGAAGCTGCCAGTTACCGGGCACCAGTTCTGACAGCAGACACAAAAAAGCCCGCCGGGATTTCTCCGGGCGGGACTTTTTATGGACAGCCATCAATCTCCGGAATGTTATTCCTTCGGTGAGGCGGCCTGCTCTTCAATTTCGGTCAGAGAGCTGTGACGGACATCGGTACCGCTCACCAGATAAATAACCTGTTCTGAGATATTACGTGCATGGTCACCGATACGTTCGATGGCACGCAGAATCCACAGGATATTAATTGCCTGACCGATGGAACGAGGATCTTCCATCATGTAGGTGATCAGCTCACGCAATGCCGATGCATACTGCTGATCCACATGCTTGTCAGTACGTACCACTTCAACAGCGCCATCCACGTCGTGACGGGCAAAAGCATCCAGTGCGCCGGAAATCATCTTCACAACTTCCCCGCCCATGAAACGCATCGCCTGCTGACACAGGTTGTTACTGGCGTTGTCCGATACTTCGAGCGTGTGAATCGCGATCTTGCTGGCTTCATCACCGATGCGCTCAAGGTCACGCACCACACGGGAAACTGCCAGAACCATACGCAGGTCAGAAGCCGCTGGCTGACGACGCACCAGAATCTGGGTACATTCGTGGTCGATAGCAACTTCCATCTGATCGACTTCGTCTTCGCGACGGATGACGTCATCGGCGATGCGGGTATCGCCATTGCAGATCGCTTCCACCGCGTTGGCAACCTGGCGCTCGACCAGACCACCCATGCCCATCATATGGTTACGGATGGCTTCCAGATCAGCGTTGAACTGACCGGAAATGTGTTGGTTAAAATTCATATCCATGCTGACGTCCCCTTAACCGAATCGGCCGGTAATATAGGCTTCTGTTAATGCGTGTTCTGGTGTCGTGAATACCTGATCCGTCGGATTCACTTCGATCAGCTGACCGAGGTGGAAATACGCCGTACGCTGGGAGACACGGGCAGCCTGCTGCATTGAGTGAGTCACGATGGCAATGGTGTAGTTTTCACGCAGCTCATCGATGAGTTCTTCAATTTTAGCAGTTGCAATCGGATCCAGCGCGGAACATGGCTCATCCATCAGAATCACTTCCGGATCAACCGCAATGGTACGGGCGATACACAGACGCTGCTGCTGACCACCGGACAGACCAGTACCCGGTGCGTGCAGACGATCTTTTACTTCGCTCCACAGGCCGGCGCGCTGCAGACTTTTTTCTACGATCTCGTCCAGCTCAACGCGGGTATGCGCCAGACCGTGAATACGTGGACCGTAAGCAATGTTGTCGTAAATGGATTTCGGGAACGGGTTTGGCTTCTGGAACACCATACCGACACGGGCGCGCAATGGCACGACATCCATTTTACTGTCGTAGATATTTTCATTGTCCAGCTCGATAGCGCCGCCAACACGACAGATATCGATGGTGTCATTCATGCGGTTCAGACAACGCAGGAAAGTCGACTTACCACAACCGGATGGGCCGATCAGGGCAATCACTTCGTTCGCACCAATGTCCAGGCTGACGTCAAAAATCGCCTGTTTTTCACCATAAAATACATCCACATTGCGCGCCGTCAGCTTCGGTTTATCACTTAACGGAACGCCGTGTGTTTCGTGGTTCTCAATAATACTCATAAATCAGTTATCCAGATCTTAAATTCGTTTAATGATTACCAACGGCGCTCAAGACGTCGGCGCAGCATAACAGCGGCAGTATTCATCACAATCAGGAAGCCCAGCAGAACAATAATGGCGCCGGATGTACGTTCCGTGAAGGCCCGTTCCGGGCTGTCTGACCAAAGGAAAATCTGCACCGGCAGAACCGTTGACGGATCATTCACAAACCCAGGTACGTCGACCACAAACGCCACCATACCAATCATCAGCAGCGGCGCCGTTTCACCCAGAGCCTGTGCCATACCAATGATGGTACCGGTCAGCATACCCGGCAGTGCCAGCGGCAGTACATGGTGAAAGACCACCTGCATCTTGGAAGCACCCAGGCCATACGCTGCTTCGCGGATGGATGGCGGCACAGCTTTAATAGCAGCACGGCCGGAAATAATAATGGTCGGCAGCGTCATCAGCGTCAGAACCAGACCACCCACCAGCGGGGTGGAACGCGCCACACCAAAGATGTTGATGAAAATAGCCAGACCGAGCAGACCAAAGGTGATCGACGGTACCGCCGCGAGGTTGTTGATGTTGATTTCAACAAACTCGGTAATTTTATTTTTCGGCGCAAACTCTTCCAGGTAAATCGCCGCCGCCACACCAATCGGGAATGACAGCAGGAAGGTAACCATCAGCGTCAGCAGAGTGCCTTTAATAGCACCGTGAATACCAGCCATCTCAGGTTCACGCGAATCACCGTTGGTGAAGAAGCGGGTATTGAACTTGGTATGCAATGCACCGCTGTCCACCCAGCCATTCAGCCACTTAAGCTGCACGTCCGACAGACGGGAATGCTCGCCTTCCAGTTCACGATCATGCTTGAACCACTGGTCGACATCATCGTCCGCCAGCAGATCAATGCTGATGGTTTTGCCAATCAACGAAGGATCCGCCTGAACTTCTTCCATAAGCTGCCAGGATGCTCCCGAGCTGATCAGACTATAAAGCTGACGGCGCTCTTTGCGGCCATCCGGCTGCATAGTGGCTTTCAGATGATTCTTGATCAGGCCATCAAAATTCGCCCGGCGGATTTCATCGTCATCCGACTTTGACGTCAGCCCCAGCGTATCGCCATCGAGCAGGATCTCAGTGGTGACAAAAGTCTGGGTAAAGGCAGAAGTACCTTTCGACAGAATGTTGCCAAACAGAACCACCAGGCACAGCAGACCAAACAGTACAGACGCCATACCGTAAACACGGAAGCGGGATTCCGCCGCACGGCGGCGCTTCATGCTGTGCTCTACTTTTTCACGGGTTGTTATCAGGTTATCAGTCATATTGTTCCCGGTATTTCTGCACAATTTTCAGAGCGACATAGTTCAGCGCCAGCGTAACAAGGAAGAGCACCAGACCCAGCGCAAACGCTGCCAGCGTTTTCGGTGAATCGAATTCCTGGTCACCTACCAGCAGGGTAACGATCTGCACAGTTACGGTGGTCACACTTTCCAGAGGGTTGATGGTCAGGTTGGCCGACAGACCCGCCGCCATGGCGACAATCATGGTTTCACCGATAGCCCGTGACACCGCCAGCATAATCGCACCAACGATACCTGGCAGTGCTGCCGGGATGACCACCTGGCGCACGGTTTCGCTGCGTGTGGCACCAAGACCGTAACTGCCGTCGCGCAGAGACTGTGGCACAGCATTAATCACGTCATCTGACAGAGACGATACGAACGGAATAATCATCACGCCCATCACCAGACCGGCGGCCAGAGCACTTTCGGAGGACACATCCAGTCCCCAGCTTTCACCCAGACCACGGATCACAGGAGCCACGGTCAGAGCGGCGAAGAAGCCATACACAACCGTCGGAATACCGGCCAGAATTTCCAGCGCCGGTTTAGCATAAGAACGGATACGCGGCGTCGCGTATTCAGACAGATAAATGGCCGACATCAGACCGATTGGCACGGCAATCAGCATGGCGATAAATGAAATCAGCAGCGTACCGGCAAACAGCGGAACGGCACCGAACTCACCGGAAGAACCTGCCTGATCAGGACGCAGGGCAATCTGTGGCGACCAGCTGGTACCAAACAGGAAGTCGAAGACATTGACCTTGCCGAAGAACATCCAGGATTCATACAGAACGGAAGCCAGAATCCCCAGCGTGGTCAGTACCGCAATACCAGAGCTGGCGAACAGCATAGTACGTACCAGACGCTCAACTTCAGAGCGGGCACGCAGCTCGCCCTGAATGCGGCGCCAGCTGAGTGCCAGCCCCAGCAGAGCCAGCGCCAGAATCATGCCGGTATGCAACATGCTGGTACGGGATTCCAGGGCTTTCAGGTGATCCACTGCCGGCGTCAGTTCCGGACTTGCAGCCAGTCCGCTGCCGCTGGCCAGGTTGTGCACCTTACTGATGGCAAGCTGGATATCCGTGGCAGTGCCTGCCTGGATATGCTGTGGCAATTGCACGATCAGCAGGTGATCCACAACCCGTTGTTCAAACAGACTCCAGATAATCAGCAGTAACAGAGGTGGCAGGCCGGTCCAGAGAGCAACCAGGGCACCATAGTGAGTTGGCAGGGAATGCAGTGCAGCGCCCTGATTGGCAATGGCCCGCGCTTTGTTCCGGCCCAGCAGGTAGCCCCCGCCAAGCAGAATCAGAAGCACGATAATGAGACTACTGTAATTCATGAGGTCTTGTCTGAATGTTAAGTTATTGAACGTGCAAAAGCCGGAGCATGCCCCGGCTTTTACTGTGTGGTCCGCAGAGACCTACTTACTTGGCAGACAGGGTAATCAGTTCTTTAGCAACCTTAACCTGTTTTTTGTAAGCCTCTTCTGTCAGCGGGATCATACCTTTTTCTGACAGGTAACCGTCTTCACCCATAGCACGTTCAGAAGTGAACTCAGCCAGGTATTCTTTGATACCAGGGATTACGCCAACGTGTGCTTTCTTAACATAGAAGAAAAGAGAGCGGCTGATTGGGTAAGAGCCATCGGAGATATTGTCGAAAGTCGGGATTTTACCGTTTACAACAGTACCCTGCACCTTATCTTCGTTCTCTTCCAGGAAGCTGTAGCCGAAGATACCGAATGCATCCGGGTTAGCGACCAGTTTCTGCACGATCAGGTTGTCGTTTTCGCCGGCTTCAATGTAAGCGCCGTCTTCACGAACACCGTGACATACGGCTTTGTACTTGTTCTTGTCGGTCTTTTTCATCTCTTTGATGAACGGGAAAGTCTTACAGCCACCTTCCATTGCCAGTTCAGCGAAAGCGTCACGGGTACCGGAAGTTGGTGGAGGTCCCAGAACTTCGATTTTCTTGTTTGGCAGAGCCGGGTTTACGTCTTTCCAGGTTTTGTATGGGTTATCAACCAGTGTCTCAGAACCGTCAGCAGCCGGAACAACTTTAGCCAGAGCCAGGTACAGATCTTTCAGGGTAACGCTCATCTGCTCAGCATCGTGAGAGTTAGCGAAGGTGATGCCGTCAAAACCGATGGTGATTTCAACGATATCTTTAACGCCGTTTTGAGCGCACAGCTCGACTTCAGATGGTTTGATCGCACGGGAAGCGTTAGTGATGTCAGGAGTAGCGCCACCAACACCGCTGCAGAACAGCTTCAGACCGCCACCGGAACCGGTAGACTCAACCTTTGGAGTACGGAAGTCAGTAGACTTACCGAAACGTTCAGCCACAACGGTAGAGAACGGGTAAACAGTGGATGAACCAACAATGCTGATGTAGTCACGTTCTGCGTGAGCAGCAACGCTCATTACAGAGGCCAGTACGGCAGCGCCGGTTAACAGAGCTTTTTTCATAATCGCTTCCTTTGTCATTCCGTCCAGTGGGCGGATGTATCGTGTTTGGTTGCTGCGGATTATTGAGGAGCAATGTTACAAAAATATGACATCCGCATCGATTATGACACTGATATTACAGTTATGTGACAGCAGAGCAGGCCAACAAACCCAGTAACGGCGTGGCCTGAGCGACAGTTGATGATTTTCTCAAAGGCCATCAGACTGTTGTCATAAACATAGTGTTGCCAGTAAAACGCTGCTGATTGAATCCCCTGCCGGGTCATCGGCAGAAAAGGCAGGAATTGTCAGCACGAAGGAGAAAAGAAGCAACAATTGCACGATGGTTTCATTTTAAGGTTTAACCTGCCAGTAATGCCGATGATTGGCCACTTAGTTACCCGCCGGGGGCAATATTTACCTGCCAGCACATCCCTGTAAGTTATTGATATTTCTGACTTCAACTGCTGTCAGGTTATTGATAACCTGCCGTTAATACTCTGTTTCAGGCCAAAGTCGGGTGTTTTGCCTGAATAAAAAACAGTACACTCGCGGAAAAATAATACTAACTCTGGTTGACCCATGAATTATCAAACTGAGGCGCGCGACGACTGTGAGCCCTCACCAGAAGGCGAACTCACGCTCCGTCTGATTCCTACCCGTAACGAAACCAATGTCCACGGCGATATCAGTGGTGGCTGGGTTGTTGCACAAATGGACCATGCGGCAGAAACCGTTGCTACCCGTCTGGCAAAAGGCCGCATAGCCAATGTCGCATTGGAATCTGTGGTGTTTATGTCGCCGATCCGGGTTGGCGCTGCCGTCTGCTTCTATACCCGTCTGCTGGATATCGGCAGTTCATCTATCCGCATCGCCATCGAAGTCTGGACCCGCAACCCGAATGAGCCAGCGCGCCATAAAGTCGTGGATGCAGTCTTTGTGTATGTGGCCATTGATGAGCACGGGCGCATTCGCCGCGTACCGAAAGATAAAGCCTGAGTAAGGCATGAGCCCCGGCAGGGCTCAGCCCGGCTGACGTGGCTGGTCAGTCCAGCCCCATAGCTTTCATCACAACATGCTGTTTGACCGGTAACAGGCGGTCAAACAGACGCATGCCTTCATTGCGCATCCAGCGCAGCAGCGGGTCATCCGCAGCAAACAGACGTTTAAAGCCTTCCATTACCGCCATGGTGCTCAGGTTATCCGCCTGACGACGGCGCTGATAACGTGCCAGAACCAGCGCACTGCCAATATCCAGACCTTTCGCCTGGGCGCGCAGCAGTTCTTCCGCCAGCGTCTGAGCATCTTTAAAACCAAGGTTTACACCCTGTCCGGCCAGCGGATGAATGGTGTGTGCCGCATCGCCGGCCAGCACAATACCTTCACACCAGTAATCTTTGGCGTGGCGCTGACGCAGTGGGAAGCGGGCCTTGGCTGAGCTGGCCGTAACCGCTCCGAGGCGTCCTTCAAAAGCCTGAGTCAGCGCGGCATTAAAAGCATCGTCGTCGAGCGCCAGCAGCTCATCGGCCTCTTCTTCAGAAGTTGACCAGACAATAGATGCCAGATGTTCATCGTGCGGCATGGGCAGAAAGGCCAGCGGTCCCTGGGGACGGAAACGCTGCCAGGCGGTCGCAGCGACCGGTTGCTCACAGCGTACGGTTGCCACAATGGCGTGATGACCATAATCCCACTCGCGGGTCGGCAGACCGGCCCAGGCCCGCACCCGGGACAATGCGCCATCGGCACCAATCACCAGTTTCGCCTGCACCAGAGTGCCGTTCTCCAGCGCCACCGGGGTGTAGCCCTGAGCGTCACGGTTATCGAGATAACGGACTTTTTCAGCAAGGATATCCACAGCGCCGTTGCCGGCATCAGCGGATGCCTGCAGGCTCTGCTGAATACCCCACAGCGTATGGCGGTTTTCTACGATATGTCCCAATGCAGGAACATGCAGGTCAGCGGCGGCAAAGTTTACCGCGCCAGTACCCTCACCATCCCACACCACCATACTGGTATAAGGAGCCAGACGTTCTGCCGGGATATTCTGCCAGGCGCCAAGCTGCTCGAGGAAAGTGCGGGTTTTTTCGGTGAGAGCCGACACGCGCAGATCGAAGTCGCTGATATCCGTTCCCACCGCTGGCGGCTGCTGTGAGAAATTCGGATCGATCAGCGCTATTTTCAATGGCTGTTTCAGCGACCGATTGCCCTGCACCAGCGCCGCCGCGATGGACTGACCCACCAGTCCGGCGCCAACAATAACAACATCATATTGCATGGTTATTCTCCGCTGATGCCAGCTCTCGCCGGCGCTGAAGTTACCGGGGTCAGAGCTGCCGCTTTCTGGCCTAACCCCATAGCATGACGGGTGAACAGGCGTCGCGCTGTCGGTGCTGCAGCCATGGCCAACAGACCAGCATCACGCAACACACTCACCACTTTCGAGGAGGAGCCGAACATCTTCGGCAGCAGATCGCTGGCACCAACCGTATTGAACTGATCCGCCTGCTGCTGGCGCTCATAGGCCTGTAGCATGTTCAGATCGCCCAACGCTGTACCCTGAGCAAAGGCACGGTTGAGGTGCTCTGCCAGTACTGCGGTATCACGGATGGCAAGGTTAAACCCCTGCCCGGCCACCGGATGCAGACTGTGGGCGGCATTGCCGAGCAACACCAGCGAGCGGCGTACCTGTTCTGAGCTGCGCACCAGCCCCAGAGGATACGTCGCCCGTTCGCCCGCTTTCTTCAACCGGCCCAGACGGTAACCGATCTGGGTTTGCAGACGCGCCAGTAATGCGTCATCGGACAACTGCATAACGCCGTCGATCTCATCGTTATTCAGGGTCCAGACCACGGCAAAGTGATTACTTCTTAACGGCAGAAAGGCGATCGGACCATCGCTGCTGAAACGCTCATACGCCCAGTGGCCGTGAGGCTGATCAACTTCGACCTGAGTGACCAGTGCATGTGTGCCATAGTCATTTCTTTGGTGACGGATACCAAGACTGGCCGCCAGAGGTGAGCGCGCACCATCCGCCATCACCAGCAGCGAAGTCTGCAGCTGAGAGCCATCGGCGAAGGTCAGCAATGCACCTGCTGCATTCATAGTGACCGCGCTGACGCTGGCCGGCGCTTTGATATCAACGCCCTCACGGGCGATGGTCTTCAGCAGGCCGTAACCCAGTGCCGCGTTCTCAACGATGTAGCCCAGCGCCTCAACATTCTGTTCACTGGCATGCAGATGCGCCTGCCCGAAGCGGCCCTGATCCGATACCTGAATATGCTCAATGGCACAGGCACGTTCCTGCATCAGAAACCAGAGACCAAGCTGCTCAAGCATCTGTTGTGTGCCGTAAGACAGCGCCGTAGCGCGCCCATCAAAGCTTGGCGGACGGCTGGCCAGATCGCCATCCCAGTTCAGTTCATGACGATCAATCAGGGTCACGTTAAGACCCGCGCTTATGGCCGGACCCAGCAGGTGGACCAGACTGGCACCCACCATACCTGCGCCTAAAACCACGACATCGGTCTGTGGAATCTGTGCATTCATGCTGTTCTTTACCTTTCTCAGCCCTGAATCAGAGCCTCTACGTCTGCGACGTCTTTTACCACGCCGGTGGTCAGGACCTTGCAGCCATCTTTGGTGACCACGACGTCATCTTCGATGCGGATACCAATACCACGCCATTGTTCGTCGACGGTCAGATCATCCGGCGCGATATACAGGCCGGGTTCAATGGTCATCACCATGCCTTCTTCGAGAATGCGCCATTCGCCGTCGATGCGGTATTCACCCACGTCGTGGACATCCATACCCAGCCAGTGACCGGTTTTGTGCATGTAAAACGGCTTATAAGCCAGGCTTTCGATCAGTTCGCTGACCTCACCCTGCAGCAGACCGTATTCCACCAGACCTTCAACCAGCACTTTCACTGCCACTTCGTGCGGGGTGTTCCAGTCAACACCGGGCTTCACCGCAGCGATGGCGGCATAGTTGGCGTCCAGCACCAGTTGGTACAGCTTGCGCTGCGGCTCGCTGAATTTGCCGTTGGCCGGGAAGGTACGGGTAATGTCTGAGGCGTAGTAATCCAGTTCACAACCGGCGTCGATCAGAATCAGATCGCCATCTTTAATTTCTTCGGTGTTCTGGGTGTAGTGCAGAATACAGGCGTTATCGCCGGTACCGACAATGGATGGGTAAGCCGGCCAGCGCGAACCCGCGGCCATAAAGGTACGCATCAGCTCAGCTTCCAGCTCATATTCGTACATGCCCGGTTTTACCATGCTCATCACCCGGGTATGGGCGTCGGCACTGATGTCCGCCGCACGCTGCATCACTTTGATTTCCGCCGCCGATTTGATCAGACGGATTTCATGCAGCAGATGATCCAGTGCGCTGAATTCACGCGGTGGCGTAGCACCGTTGCGCACCTGCATTTTGATGTGATTGACCCACTGCATCAGCTGATTGTCAAAGTTCGGGCTGACACCCAGGCTGGCGTACACACGGTCTTTGCCTTCGATCAGGCCAGGCAGGATGTCGTCGATATCACTGATCGGAAACGCATCATCACAGCCCAGCACCTGCGGAGCCGCTTCCGGACCAACACGGCGGCCGGTCCAGATTTCCTGCTCTTTGAGTTTTTCCTGACAGAAGAGCACGTATTCACCATGCTCACGGCCCGGAATCAGCACCACCACCGCATGTTCTTCAGCAAAGCCAGACAGATAATAGAAATCAGAATCCTGGCGAAACGGGTGCTCAACATCGCGGTTGCGGATGGTGGGCGGCGCCGAGGGAATGATGGCGATGCTGTTCGGGCTCATCATGTCCATCAGTTGCTGACGACGTTTCGCGTACTCTTTTGGATCTAACTTCATAATTACCTCGGTTGCCGTAAAAACGAACAATTCATTAATGCAGGGTTTTGTTGGCAGGACCCTGTTTGTTCATGGCGTAGAAAACAGTCAGAGCGGCGATACGGGCATGCTCCGCCAGCTCCAGATATAACATTTCATTGTCCGGGTCGGCCGGATCATCCAGCTGCGCGTTGGAAAAAGCGTCCAGATCCTGCAGCACTTCCATTACGTCTTCCGGCACTTTGCCCTGCACCCGGCCAGACGCACCGAAGCCATCAAGAAAACCTTTGCTCCACTGTGCCAGACACTCCACCTGCTCATCGATATCGGCATCTTCATCCGCAGGCAGCAGGATAGCGAAATCCATGGCTTCGCCGCTGAGGCCGGTCAGTACTTCTTCATAGAAGTCGCGCAACAGATCTTTCAGGTTATCCGGCAGGTCATTTTCAAGCTCCAGATACTCCTGCGCTTCCACCATCCAGGCATCATCGGTCAGGCGGCCACCGGCGGAAAGAAAACCCGTCAGCCAGCCCTGCAGGGCGGATGGTGTCTGAAAACAGCCGGACTCAACCCAGAGGTCGGCAGCGGTGTTAAAATCGATGGTCATAATATCCCCGGAACATTCAATAAGGTTGGCATTCTAACACCGACGCCACACAGATTTCTGCGATAATCGGGAATGTCGCTCAGCGTCAGCTTCCACTCGTTGACCATCCGGCCAAGTGCCTCTTATAGTGTAGCGTGAGGCTTAACAGAACCTTCTGAAGATCAACGGAAAACTGATGCAAAACCCTGAACTGCGCAACCTGCAGCGAAAGATTGAAAAGTTAATCAGTGCGCACGAGACTCTGCGTGAGCAGAATAAGGCTATGCGTGTTGCTGAGGCTGAATGGCAGGCAGAGCGTGCCAAGCTGATGCAACAGAACGAAATCGCCCGCCGTAAGGTTAACGAAATGATTACCCGCCTGCAGACTCTGGAGCGCAACAGTGGCTAATTCTTCCCGTATTCTTGAGCTGACCATCCTCGAGCGTGAGTACCGTATCAACTGCCCGGAAGGCGCAGAAGAAAAACTGCGCGAAGCAGCGCGCTACCTGAACGACAAAATGGCAGAGATAAAAAATGCCGGAGCAGCAACAGGTAAGGTACTTGGAACAGACCGTATTGCCGTTATTGCTGCCCTGAATATCGCCAACCAACTGCACGAACTGCAGGCCGAACAGGCGGAAACCCGTACTTCGCTCGCCACCATCGACGCTCTGGTGGATGAAGCACTGGAACAGGATATGCAGCTGGAGTTATAAACAGAGCTGTGATCCGCCCATTTTATCAATCGACAATAAAGCGGACCTGAGTCCGCTTTTTTGTGCGTTGCTTTCAGCCACCCTGTTGCTCACGCAACAGCGCCTGCTGTGCCTCCATTAACGCCTGCTGCAGTCGTTGTTGCAGGTCGTAGGCATTGGCCAGCGACATCACAATGCGGTTATTGATCACCGCATTACCCGGCGACGATTTATGGTGGTTACCGAATTCAAATGTCACCTCACCGCTGCCAACAAAGATATTGGCAATATCGCGGTAACAATATTCCAGATCCGGCGACACGTAGGCACTGATTTTTACTTGCTGATCACTCATAACTGCATATTACCTTCAGGACATAATCAGGACTTTGGTTTGTGAAGGCGCCAGCGTCATGCCGCCTGGAGCATTGGTCAGATTCTGCATCGCCGGAGACAACATTTTCGTCGCCGGCATCCCGCCGGTAAATACTTTGACACTGCCCATCATGCTGCGTGCCGGCCCCATCATCATGCCCGACATCACGCCGCCCAAAGCACCCGCGTTATCCCCCATAGTCACAGGAACCGTGGTCGCCAGATTATGCGCTGGCATCATGTTGATGAAATGCTTCAGCGAGCAGGTGGGCGGTAACGCCATCGGCAGCATGGCAGTATTGGGATAAGGCATGGGCGTCGGGATTGGCCCGGCGGGCGACGGCACTGGCGTCAGACAGACATCCGGCATGGCAAATTGCATCCCCGACAATGAACAGTTAGCAAACATAAAAAGTCCCCTCAGCCCATGTGAATATGCTCACCATCGATGCGCGTATCTTTCTCGCTGACCATGATGGTGTGTTTTGAATTCATGTTATACAGGCCAGAACATTTTCTCATCATCTGTGCTGACTGTACTTCGTCTACCTGCTCTGTACGGCGGACATAGGATCCGAATTTCTGCATTACCTGTCGGGCCAGTGAAGTCACCATATCACTGATCACTTGTAGCTGATGAACAGAGGCCTGCAGTCGGTTCCCTTTTATAATTGCCTGGTCGAATTCGGTAATACTTTCCTGACAACTCTGGACCTGTTTACGGGAAATCTGATGGAGCTCATCGGCACTCAAAGTAACTTTCGCTTTGCTATGAATCAGCGAATTTTCAGGTAACGAAATCACAGCGCCTTCAGGCTCCTGACGCTGCAGGATTGCAACAATAAACACATTGCCATGCTGATCACTGCTGCACATCACAAGGTCGTCTGCCGCAGGTACCAGCAAACAACTGAAAGCCTTAGTTGCGTTCATCGTAGTGTCGTCAGTCTGAACCTGAAAGCAATCGCCAACAGCGATCACTCTGGCGGAGAAATTGGCTGCAGTAACAGAACCATTCTGGTTCTTTTCAAACGGCAACACATGGACAGTATCCGGGATATCAGCAGCGTTCATCATTTACTCCATTGCTCGGCGCGTTTAAGTTGTTCATTGGTTCCCTGAGCGGCAGAACGGTTAGCACCATTCCACAGGCATTTTTCTTCGAAAGATTCATGCAGCTTAGCCATGCTCATGTCAGAATTACTGAAATCGCATTGAAATAATAATGTGTGAGACATATCGGTGTAGGTAAGCCTGGCACTGGAAAATATCGACAACTGAATGTTTGCTTTGGTCAGCTGAGCCATTGCCAGCTCAGCCTTACTCAGGTCACAGCTATTTATGTCAGCACTCTGCAGACTGGCCTTCTGCAGATTCGCTGCATGGAACTTGACACCAGACAGACGAGCCTGGTACAGATTAGCCATTTCGAGATCAGCTTCACTGAAATCACAACCATTTAAGTTGCTTCCTGAAAAACCGGTTTGCCGCATATCACACCGCCTGAACTGAGTATTGGAAAGATCACAGTTAATCAGCTGACTTAAACAAATGACGCGTCCGGAAAAATCTGATCCGGAAAGATCTGCTGCACGGATAAACACCTGAGTAAAGTCACTCTGATCAAAAGTGTTATCAGCAAAACTGCATTCATTAACGGTTGTTTTCAGCATATTACAGCGGATAAATCTGGCCTGCCTGAGCTGGCAGTTATTCATCACTGCAGTATCAAACTGACATTCAAAGAAGTGACTGCGCGACAGATCCGTCTGCTGAAAGACACCACCTTTTATGGTGCACTGGCTGAACTGACTACCTTCCATCCCGCACTCAACAAAATTAAAGCTCTGCTGATCATTATCGGCAAAACGGCAATCAACAAATTGACTACGGATAAAACTTACGTTTTTACCCAGCAGGCTGGTCATCTTGCAGTTACTGAAGGAACATTGGTTAAACAAGGCATCCTGAAGGTTAACCTCAGAAAACAGACAATCCCGGAAATGAACATGATTGAATACACCGCCGCTGAGGTCCTCCCCCGTCATATCAAAACCGGTAAATTCACCGCTGGTAAAGAGTTCACCGTTTTTAACCTGTTGACTCAGCTCTCTGGCATTAACGGGTGCAGCCGGAAGAAAATCATTGATCATGAAGGCCTCCAGTCTTTCAACACGGAAGCATCCAGGTTGGCACCGTTAAAGCGGGTGTTATTTACAACAGCCTTAATAAAGTCGACCGCATAGAGGTTGGCAGACTCCAGGTTGGTGTTAGTAATGATCGCTTTCGACATCATGCTTTGCATCAGATCTGCTTTAATCATCGATGTATAATTCAGGTTAGCATTGCGGAACACTGCATCAGGCGCGACGACCCCATCCATATTCGCATGACTGAGATTGGCACCAGAAAAATTCGCCCCTTCTAAGGTACTGCCGGCAAACACCGTGCCGGACAGGTTCAGTTTCTGAAAATTACAACGGGTTAAATCGGCACCACTGAAGTCCAGATGACTATAGATTCCAGCGTCCTCTGTATCAGAGGTAACGAAGCAGTTACTGGTCATATTAGCCTGGCTGAAGCTGCAGTGACTCAGCGATGTATTGGCCCAGGCCGTGGATGGTATGGTTGCGTGATCAAACCGACAGGCGCTGATATCACAATCGACAAAGCTGCAGTTTTTAAGTTGCGCATATTCAAACGTCAGCTGTTTCAGGTCGAGCTGGATAAAAGGGAAATTCTGAATAAAGGCATAAGAAAAATCGCAGTGCTCTGCCTTCAACTCCAGCGTTTCCGGATTGATCAGTTTGGCCTGACGAAAACTCGTGCCGTATAACATTGAACGCGAGAGTTTAGTGTCAATGAGCTGCGCATCGTCAAAGACCGTACCTGTACAATCACAGGCACCGATATTTGCTGACTCAAGATTGGCTCCGGTAAAGTTCGCCTGAGCCAGATTTGAACGTGCAAGCACCGTTCGGGAAAGATCAGCCCCCTTCAGACTGGCACCTTTCAGATTCACCTGTTCCATCAGGCATCCGGAGAAGTTCACTCCGTCGAGATTCATTCCAGACAGATCAAGACAGGCCCAATCCTGCTGGCTCGCGTCCCGGTTATTATTCAGAATATGGATAAGCTTTTGCTTCTGCGTCTCATCATCACTATGAGGAGATAACCCGTTTTGAGAATAATGTGCAGCCATCAGATTGGCTTCGAAGAAACTGTTCCTCGCTTCTTCAACCTGAGCGGCAATATTTTTAAACTCGGTTTCACGCAGATGAACGAGGTTATCTTTAACCGTCTGGACCTTTGACGGATCGGAGAAGACAGGATTGGCCAGCATAAGATGCAGTTCCTGTTCTGCCTTCTGTATCTCCGGAGTGTTGGCAGAAATTTTTGAACGGATATCATCCACATCGATCCTGGCGAGAGGAACGATAACGTTCTTATCTTGAAGCAGATCCTGCAGCGTTTTTATCTGAGCCTTAATAGATTCTTTATACTCTTCATTCAGCCCCTCACCATCCGCTTTATCGAACTCCTGATTTAACCGTTTCACTGCATTCTCAACTTCCAGTTTGACAGCATCTTTTTTCTTTTCTGAAAACGATTGCAGTTCAGCAAACAAATCATCCATTGATGCAAAAGAGAAGTCAGAAAGATCTACATTTTCCGCCTTGCCAGACATTATTCCCGGAAGGATCTTTTCCATATTTTCTTTCAAGCGGATAAGGTCCGGATCCGTCTCTCCGCCACTGGTTTTACCCTCCAGCTGTTTCTTAACTGCTTCAATGGTCTTTTCGTCAGACCCGGAATCGGCGAGATTTTTAATGGCTTCCCCGCGACTCTTCTCCGTATGTTCATTTACCAGCTGGGTCAGCTTTTCACTTTTAACCTTAATATTGTCTGCCAGAGGCTGATCAGTATTTCCAGCAAGAGCGGAAGTCATCAGCATCTGCATTGCACTGGCTTGTCCGAGCGGTATCAGGTCAGCGGTATTCAGATTATCAGCCATGGGTTGTGGCGAGTGGATACGTTTTTCCATGGCCTGTTGATAATGGGCAACACTGCGTGGTTCATCCTTGTTGGATTCATAGGCAACCAACAAATGCGATATTTGCGTAGCTTCATCGTCATCGACCAACATCCCCCCCCGCCATATCATCTGAACAATATCTTTATCCGGAAAAAACCAAAGCGTATCCAGGTGCAGGTCTGTTTCGCTGAATGCCGGTGATGCGTCTCCGTTTTTTTCAAGAACAAATGCCCGTACTTTAAGGTCAGGAAGGCTGCTGGTGATCAGAGGTCTTTCCGGGTGCATATTATGCAGCCCAAAGCTTTCATCACCACGCCAGAATTGCTTCAGCTGCTGGTCTGCCGGGGCCGTCATAAATAAGCGCCAATCCATATCCTTTGGATAGCCTGGATAAGAGGTTTCAAGATAGCGCTGATTGTAGGTCCCCTGATACCTCGCCCGGTCAGGCCATGACGGGTCGTAGGGACCAAAACCTGCGGGGACATACGCTTTGCTGTTGCTACCGATGGTTTGCCCGGCCAGTTCGATATTAGGCAGCTGATTTGCAGAGTGGCCCTTGCCAATTGGATTATCCGCATAATCTGGGCCACCAAAGGCAAATTCGTAAATGAGCGGTACACTGCTTACCGGAACAGGGCTGGAAGGAATACCAGCCAGCCATTCCCGATCGCCGAAGACATTTAAGGTTTTCTTCTGTCCGGCTATCTCAACACTTACCTGACCGCCCGGCACCGGCGTCTGACCGGCGGAAAAAAAGCTGCCGCTCAGCAGCCACTCTCCAGCAGGCTTTGGCATGCCAGGGTCGGGCAGTATGAGATTACCCATGGATGCCATCAGATCGGCAATACAGTCGTGTTGAAAGACAATCTCGCCGGTTGATATACGCATATATAAGCCAGCAGAAAGTATCCAGTGGTACTGTCGGTTCTGCTCCAGAACACGCTGACAACAGGGAAGCTGAAGTGGGGTGAATATCTTCACGTGTGACGTTCCGTTATACGTCGATGATCAGGTAGCTGGTATCCAGCTTCACATTGGCCTGATCGAGATCGAGAGTCATATTCGCCAGCTCCAGGATGCTGTTATTCAAGCGAATTTCAGCTTTTTCAAGATCAGTGACCTTTTTGGTCGCGGTTAACAGCTGTGCCAGTTTTACCCCAATACCATTACCGCTATACTCAAATTTACCGTTATTCAGTTCTACTTTACCGGCACCATCTGCTTCCATTTCTACGGTCAGAGAGGCATTCGCTTTTATGTCCAGCTTCAGTGCAGCTTCAATGGATATGCTCGCCGAACCGGAAAAACTGATCGCCAGTGAACTGCTTCCCTGAGCAGATATTGACAAAGTATTGGTGCGGCCAAAATCAAAAGAAACCTTATCCGTTTGAGAGTTAACATGCGTCGTTTCTCTGATCTGATCATGAGAACCATCTGTGGTGGTTACGGTTTCTTTAGCAATGTCACCGGTCGTAAAGTTATACGACTTACTGGTCGTCACCATTTCATTGGATCGTTTGACGACTTTATTGAATGAACTTTTTTTGAAACCACCATCTTTATGGCTGTAATACTCAGTATCTTTGCTCGTCGAGTTACCCGTTGCGTCATCGTACTCTTCTTCATGGTGGGCAGTTAAGTTTCCACTACTGCTCCAGCTTTTTGATTCAGTAAGACGACTCTTGTTTTTTTGCCAGCTACGTAAAGCACCATTGTGAAAATTCATTTCAATAGCCGTGGTATCTCCATCTGTATGGGTAATTTCCAGACTATTAACGCGATCAGATACATCAATACCTTCGCCGAACTTATAATCGTAGGAGGCATTGTAACTTTTACTGACGTTCATACCTCCGGCACCCCAGGCGCCATCGGTATTAACTGAAAAGGTTTTTCCGGTTGCGGTTGTGTCTATACCTGTTGTGCCATATGACGCAGGCGTTACATCGTCGCTGCTCAGACCATTCATTTCCAACTGACTGAAGTCTACGCTGGTCCAATCCGGGCCGGTGTTTTCAAGAATATCGCCACTACGGCTGCCCAGCTGAACTTTTATATTCAGCGGTGCTTCCTGATCAATAAAATTTTCTTCGTAACTGTTACCCAGATTGTAATTCCAGTAACCACCGAAGTCGTACAGATTGCCATTATGCCAATGCAGCTTATCGCCTTCCCGGATTTCAAATGCGTCACCATAGTGACGGGTAATCATGTAATCACCTGAACTTTCATCGGCATCTGTGATTGCAGCCACACTGGTATCGGATGGATCAATAAAATTATTATTCTGATCAAATGTTCCACGATTGGTGTAGTAGTTTTTGATCGTGCCACTCAGAGCACTGTCGTCCGCTCTGTTATGCTGAACCGTTGTACTGTAGTTATAGCGACCTTCTTTCGAACTGAATAACAGCATCCCTTCGGTTTTTATCACTGCATGATTCGGATTCGCATGAGTTACCGGTGCAGGATGACTGGAATTTTCCAGCGCGTATTGAATATATGGGCAATTAGGGTTGCTGTAATGGAAGCCTATCGACACCTCGGTGCCCGGTGATAATGGCATATCGTGACTGTTCATTCCGGCAGTCGCCTGAGCCTTCCGCAGCCAGGGCAGGGCTGAGTAATCATTGATAAAACCATTAAACGACACTTTATAGCGGCCGAACTCATTGCGTTGAGGTAACAGTGAAGATTGGGTATCACTGACCACCTTGCCAATCAGAGAACTGGCTTCCGGCTGAGGTGTGTTAAGCGGAGGCCGGTAGCCAACCGTTGCCGGAATCAGTGTTACTTCCACTTCATAGCTGGCGACTTCAGATGATTCCCGTCCACGGCGAACTGTGCGCAGCGCTGCAAGATTCTGACCGCGATGCTTACAGGAAATAACGACCGCCTGCGCAAAATCCCCATCGTCGTCTGTATTTACAATAAAGCCCGGATAAAAAACAGGCTGATCATGACTGGCTACCACATAGCTGCGCATTCCCGTCATGGCTTCGTAGCGCGCCTGAGCAAGATAAGAGGCTTCATCACTGGATTCGATGTCACCTATCTGTACCGTAATTTCCTTTTCGTTTTCTTCTTTATCTGCCGGATAATATTCTTCAATCAAAGTACTGGCGGTTTGTGGGTTATAGCCAACCACTTTAATCTGAACAGGACCTCTGGAATTTGTTTTCTCTTCCCAGTCGTAAAATTTCATCAGATCGTTCTGACTGCTGCCACTTTGGGTTTTAAAAATACCGTCGATAAAATCCAGATAATCAGCACCATCGGCAACCACTAACTGATTTTCGAAATGATCGAAATAATAGTAAATCCCCCAGTGTTCAGTTAAGCGACTGAAAAAACTGAAATTGGATTCCTGATACTGGCAAATCAACTGTTTTACCGGCAAGGTCGCACCAAGGCTGATATTAAGCGAAGTACCGCTATTATCTGCATCTGCCCTTAGCTGGTAGTCGATAATATCTGAAATATCGTTACCGCTTTCGTTGTAGAAAATTTCAGATTTATTATTGGTATCTGCGAGTAACAATTTAGGACGCAGACACAAAGTCCAGAGGCCATTCTTTGCTGATACATCAGTAATATAACCGCGAATGAAAATATCCTCACCATACAGATCTTCGTCGGGCTTTACTGTGTAAACGGCATCCTCGTTAATCGCTTCCGCCAGGCGCAGATTATCCGGAGCCTGACAGACAAGCCGGTATTCAAAAGGCGCACTGATGGATTCGTACCCCTCGACTTCCACCACAGTTAAATCGGTGCTGCCGACGGTCAGTTTGAAGGCGGGTACAGACATAGAAGCTTCCTGTCATATTCCTGTCATGTGATACAGGAATTCCATTGCATTTAGTTATTTAAGCGTAACCGCTTATTTAAATAACTCATTAATCAATCAGATGTTCCGACGTTGACGGAACAGCCCGATATGACTTTGCAGCGACGACTTTCTGCTGGCTATGTTTTGCTTAATTCTCCCGGGACTCATTCCCCTCAGGACATAACGATGTTCATAACGACGCTTTGTTATCCCATCCCGGCAAGCAAGATTCACAACGTATCACACAAGGCGGGCGGATGTTACATTTGTGTACAAAGTGAAAGTATTAGTCCTTTGACTGATATTCAAGTTTTATGCTAAGCCAGAGATGCTTTCAGTGCCTGTCTTTTTCTTGTAACAGGGGTCTTTTTAGCATTTTCATTCTGTTATAATTGCTCTGCTCCCTGGGGTGTTTGCCAGTCGATAAAGACCTGAGCCGATGCACTTTATTATGGAAGGTTTCATTCGCTGATGTGCGCATGTCCGCCTGACGGAAAGCCTGATTCAGTGTCTGGCCTGCCACCTTGGACCACAGGGTTCAAGGGCTTTATTTATGACAGCGGCACAGTGGGGAGCCTCTTCTTTTGACTGCTGAAAAAACAGACATTCCAGGCAAAGTTCAGATACGCCGCCAGATGCGTAGCGCGCGTCGCAATTTGTCCCGTTCATTCCGTCGCCAGGCCAGTATCGGTCTTCTGCGTTCTCTGGATCAGTCACCACAGTTCCGTTCCGCCAGACGTATTGCTGTCTATTTAACCAACGACAGCGAGATCGATACGTCGTTTTTTATCCGCACCCTGCAGAAGCGCAACAAGACGTTACTGCTGCCAGTACTGCATCCGCTGCGCAAAGGCCATCTGAGTTTTCTGCCTTATCATTCGGGCAGTCCGATGACGACCAACCGCTTCGGCATTGCCGAACCGGATTTCCGTCGTCTGAAAGCCGTACCAGCGAGCTTTATCAGCGTTATCTGTATGCCACTGGTCGCTTTTGATGAAAGTGGCAACCGGCTGGGCATGGGGGGTGGTTTTTACGACCGTACACTGGCGTTTATGCACAGACCGGGTCAGCGTCCGTCCTTAATCGGCTGTGCCTATGAGCTGCAAAAAATGCCAGCCCTGCCAGCAGAACCCTGGGATATTCCGTTAAATGCGATTGCAACGGAGCAGAAACTGCACCGCTTCTGATTGCGGCGCAGCAGAGTGGATATCAGCGGATACTGTTTTCCAGTGACATCAGGCGTTCAGGACGATTAGGATCTTCACCGTTCATGGCCGAGGTAACCGCAGCTCCGAACAGGAACACGACGGTCAGAAGGATAAGGATATCAGGCTTTTTCATTGTTATTATTTCTCCACAAGTAAGCAGTCTGGTACATCAGATAACCGTGTTCCCCAACAACGGCCATCTACCGGAATCAATATGACAGCATCTGACCAGCAAAAGTCAGACCATTAGCGTATATAACTAAGATGAATTACTGGTTACTGAAATCAGAACCGTCAGCCTTCGGCTACGAAGACCTGGAGCGCGCACCAGATAGGCGCACATTATGGGACGGTGTGCGTAATTATCAAGCCCGCAACATACTCAGAGATGACATAACTGTGGGCGATCTCGCATTTTTTTACCATTCCGCCTGCAAAGAGCCCGCAATCGTCGGCATTTGCCGGGTTACACGCACTGGCATTGCCGACCCGAGCGCCTTTGATCCGACCTCAGATTATTACGATCCGGCTTCAGACGGAGAGAACCCGAAGTGGATTACAATTGAAGTCGAAGCTGTCAGTGCACTCAGGCCGATCATAAAGTTGAAAGATATGCGCCAGGATAGCGCACTAAAAGACATGGTTTTGCTGAATCGTTCCCGCCTGTCTGTACAGCCGGTGAGCGAGACAGAGTGGCATCACATCATGGCGCAGACTAAAGCCGTCTGATGACACGCATCCCCGCCTCCTGCCGTTAGCAGGAAGGTCTCAGAGAATGGCGAATCAGAAGGCGATGGCCTGCAGCTTCGCCGGCGCAATAATGCGCTGCACCTGCTTAAACAGATCGCCGGTATCCAGCACAGAGTTACCACTGACGATTGTATTGCGCCGCACCTCCCAGAACGTGGCAGCATGCAGCACCACCATCTTATCTACAGGCTGAAATCCCATCAGCGGCTTAACCAGTGTGCCACTGAACGTGGACTGAGTGACCACGCGATTGCCTTCACAGACGATCTCTTCCACAGAGACACAGAAATCATCCATGGCCGCGCGCACGATACCAATCAAGGTTTCCATTCCTGCCAGATTCATCGGCATATCCACCATGCTGGCGTGATAGGTGAAGTCCCTCGCAGCCAGAGATTTCACCAGATGAAAGAAGCCCTGATTCCAGGTCAGCTCAATAAAATTGCCAACCAGCCGCTTATTCATTTCAGCCTGAGTAAGCGCTAACGCCTGATTATCCATAATGAATCTCCACTGCCATATCCTGCGTAAGGTAGTGGCAAGCCCGGCAGATAAACAGGGTCGATCGTCCCATTTTGGCGGTCCAATCAGGCCAGATAACTCTCAGTCAGTCAGCCATTCAGCTAATTGCTGATAAATACGCTGACGCTGCTCCGGTGACTCGTTGACCAGATGATGCTGGCCGCCCGGCAGAATCTTCAGGCGCTGATTGGGAAACTTTTCGGCCAGTACTTTCATATTGTGCTGCCAGTCGACCGTCTGATCAGCATCGCCCTGGATAATGTTAACCATCACCGAGGATGGCGGCAGAGACTCCACGTAAGGCAGCCAGACTTTCAGCGCACTGACCCAGCGGACATTGAGATGATGAGGCTGCAACGGATCGCGCAGCAGAAATTCACCGAACTCCGGATTACCTGAATTCTGTTTGAACTTGCGCTTAACTCGGCGCACAAAAAAGCGCGCAAAGGTATGTATTATGCGTCCGGACGCCCAGCCCTTCGGACGCACCAGAGGCGCCATCAGTGACACCGCAGCAAACGGATTCTGCTCCGCGGTGAAGTGTCGCTTCAGCAGATAGTTGATCAGAATGGCGCCACCCGTGCTCTGCCCGAACGCATACAAAGGCCCCGGCAAATGCGCCTGAGCCTGCTGCAGAACCTGACTGAAGACCTCGTCGTACTCCTGAAAGCTGTCAATGGCCGCCTGCTCGCCACTGGACAGTCCATGCCCCGGCAGATCAAAGGCGACTACGTTCCACCCCTGTTGCAGGCAAAAACGGATCAGCGAGCCATACAGACCGACGTGATCGTAATAACCATGAACGACCACAGCAGTCCCTTTGGCATCCGCATGTTTCCACACCTGAACCGCCACCTGATAACTGCTGCACTCCATCAGGCCGGCGTAATGACCAACCGCGCCCTCTTCCTCGAGCCCCAGCGAATAGTAATCACAGTACTGCTGCCATAATGCACCTTCGGCAGGCTGGCTCAGATGCCAGTCCATTGCACTCAGTTCTGATACAACGCCGTTCTTACTCCAGCTCATTGATACATTATCCCGGATTCAATCAGTCTTTATTGTCGGCTAAAAATTAACAATTGGCACGTTTAAGCTGACAACAGATGGTTTCAGAAAACAATCCAGTACTTCATCAAAGAGCCACATCTGCCCACAACCTCAGAGAATTAAAATGGCCCCATGAGTTGCCTGTCCTTTATCCGATGTAACCAGGAGATAAACAAAGCAGTACATATCGAACTCAGCAGGGTCAGAACAGTTGTGCTCAACCGAGCACCCGAACCCAACACCTACGCATAAAAAAGGCCGCATAAGCGGCCTCTTTTCTATCTGATCTAATCCGAAGATTAAACAGAGTAGTACATATCGAACTCAGCCGGGTCAGAACAGTTGTGCTCAACCGAG
>MDSZ01144708.1_pt1 | contig 25010 bp, 18 predicted proteins | sample 811201 | NCBI WGS metagenome assembly MDSZ01 (sample SAMN05326647, study PRJNA326480) | marine metagenome | isolation source: seawater | place: Indian Ocean: North | collected 2010
AGAGCGCTCGGCTTTTAACCGAGTGGTCGGGGGTTCAAATCCCCCTCGTGATAAAGATTAACTGGTCTTAAGCAGTTCGGTATGGAGTATGGGATAAATGTATTATTTGTATTAAATAATAATTTATCTGTAATTATAAAGTATCGTCATACGTAACAAATAAGGTATAATTATATGAGGAACATGATTATAGTATAACCATTCACAATCTAGATAACTTTGGGCAGTAGTGGCACGAATTATTTAGAAAGTGATAAAGTCACGGTAGCTCAGTATGGTCTAGAGCGCTCGGCTTTTAACCGAGTGGCCGGGGGTTCAAATCCCCCTCGTGATAAAGATTAACTGGTCTTAAGCAGTTCGGTATAATTTATAAGATTAGAATCCGACGGCAAACCAAGGATATTTGGGGAATTCAGGCGCATTGCGCGAACTGATCATGTGCATGGGTGCGGATTAATTATATCGTCATACGAGAAAGGTCATCCACCTTGATAAAGAAATCTGATGGGGTTATTTTCCACCTACAACTAGGGACAATGAAAAAACTGCCGGAAAGTTCGTGATACTGTCACGTTTATTCTTTATCTAAAATATTCCTCTATAGCTCAGCAGGCAGAGCACCCGGCTGTTAACCGGTAGGTCGTTGGTTCGAGCCCAACTGGAGGAGAGGTGTGGTTTACCTAAAAACCCGGCAAGGAAAAGTATCTTGTCGTTATAGTTTTGCTAGGGTTCCCGAGTCTGGTCAAAGGGGAGAGACTTAAGATCTCTTGCGTCACGCTTCGAGGGTTCAAATCCCTCCTCTAGCACATTTTTGGTGCCTCATTGGCGCAACTGGATAGCGCATCAGACTTCTAATCTGGGGGTTGTGGGTTCGAGTCCCACATGAGGTAAATATTTGATAGTATTCCCGAGTCTGGTCAAAGGGGTGCGATTCAAGATCGTATGCATTATGCTTCGTGAGTTCAAATCTCACTACTATCATTTGAGTTCCATTAGCTCAGTTGGTTAGAGCGCGAGTCTTATGAGCTCGAAGTCGTGGGTTCAAGTCCCTCATGGAACACTTATTTATTCACTAGCTTAAATGGTAAAGCGGGAAATCCAATAGATTTTCAGTTCTTCAGTTCGAATCTGGGGGTGAATTGAGATTATTTTTTGGTCTCGTGGTGTAATAGGTTAGCATTGAGGACTTTGAATCCTCCGATCTGGGTTCAAATCCCGGCGAGACCTTATTTTTTATTTCTTTTTTTCAAAAATTTGATTGTTTTGCTTTAAGTAGAAACAAACAAATAAACAAAGAACAAAGATGGCAATTGTGTACGCAGACATCAACAATGACTTTTCACCAATTTCTTACAATGGTTCATTGCTTCCTTATGGAATAACATGCCCGGCACTTCATTTCACAGATGAAGATGCCGTGTCGCCACCTTGTAGTCCAAGAGCAGAAGGTGAACAAGAAGTTCGTCCAAGAATTATCTTTCATGGGGGTTATTGGAGAAGATTGATGCTGATACCGTACACAGAAAAAGCAGAAATGAAAAAGAGACAGCACAAATTTTCAAAGAATCCACACAAGAAAAATATGACAAAATATCATCGACGAATGGGAAAACTGAAACAACCAGGTGGAGCATCTTGTAATCAGCGTCGTTAAAAATCAAAAAGTGTAGAAATAGAAGATCTTTTATATAATTTTTTATGTAATTTATGTGTGATTAAAATGTAATATATTAATATATGGGAACAGTTGAAGAATTATACCCTGCCAATGAATATAAAAAACTTGATATAAATATTTCGGAAATTGCAGATATTCGTAATAATTATACACTATCTGACCGCCTCACTGATTGGAGAGAAACTAGGAACATCACGCGCGGCGCCATGCCCACCCTTCCCCTTAGTGAATTCAGTCGTTCCTACGGGAGCGAAGCTCGAGCATCCCGCCGCGACGAGACCGATTGGGAACCGATGTCAGATTTTTTTTATAATTTTGGAAAAGATCCAGATGGTGCTATAAATAAAGACCTATCCGAAAGTGGACGCGCGGCGACCGATGCCGAGAAAAGAGATTTTCCATTAAAAATGTTTAAAAGATATTGTGATTATTTAAATATACAGTGTAATTACTTAGAAGATGATAGATTTAGAGGAAATCATTATCCGCCGAGTAATTGCAATCACCCTTCACGTAGAGAAGGGACACAGAGTCATCCGTACTATACCCCCACTCCTGGAGTGGCATGGTCTCCTCTAGATGTACAATCTGGGGAAGAACGTTGTGATGGTTTTTTATATATTGGTCCAGATGATTATGGAAATTCAAGTGGTGAACCTAAAGTTAAATTTCTATATTTAGACAATGGTGAATGGAACGAAACTAATGCCCAGGGAGTCGATTATGTATCTGATCCATTAAAAAGTGTTAGTGCAGGTCCTAGTACGTGTCGAATACCAACTGACCTGAGAACCACTCAAGGGAATGAATTTAATGATCCATACACTGGATTTTATACAAGATCGGAACTTAACCTATCAAATCTCCAACCACGCGGGGAAACTTCACACCGATATCGTGGGGTACAACGCTTGTCTCCTGAAAATTTGGATTTATTAGGGGGAGGAGGGGATAATAGAAGTACAAATTTGAGAAGGATGGATGACGGTGATTGGTCGGGAGGAGATACAAGGAAATATACTGATCTAAGATGTGAATTTTCTGATTCGACTGATTCTTATCCAGAAAGAGGGGATGTCGATGCGTGTTTTAACACTGACTGGGCGAGACAACATGGCTTGGACCAATATGAATGCTGTATGACACCTCTGGAAACTGATGAAAATATGAATTTAGCCGGGAACCCCGGCCGAAGGTGCTGGAATTCTCAATATACATATGAAAGATGTTGCGGAAAAATTGGAGAAGCAGAATGGGAATATCCCTATTGTTATTATGATACGGAATGGGATACAGAAAATGAATGTACAGTAGATTGTCCGATCATATACAAACATGTTTCAGACAGTACAGATGACTGGGCCGTCGAGCGACCATGTGGGGATCGGGCGGAACCGTATCAGTGTATTTCAGGGGACGGTGCCTGTACTGATGACCCACAGGTGCCTGCGCCATCCATTCCTTATACAACTGAGGAAAATCCCGGAGATCCTTATAGTTATAGAGTATATGATGGTGTATTTGATTTTTATAAAGATAATGGCGAATCTTCTGACTCATCAACACCAGGGGAAACTGATGCTACTGGATGTATAGAAAGTATAACAATAGAAACAGCAAAAAGAAAATGTTATGATACAGAAGATTGTAAAGGATTTTTTTCGAGAGATGGAGTAATAAGTGACGACTCTGATAATAATCGATATTGTTTTAAGAGTAATTTTATTGATGTTGGAGATGGTCCTCTTACAGCTGAGAATCATAGATCTGACGCGAGAGCCGCCTTTTATGTAATAGATAATGATTGTAATGGTGAATGGTCAACATGTTCGGGGGATCTCTGTGAAAAAACATGGACTTCAAGTCCCCCGGCGCGTGGTACTGGAACTTGCGTTAATGTAGAAGGAGAAAGAGAAAATTGTGTAGTTGGTGAACCAGGATATGACACTTGTCCCTTAACCTGTGAATATGGACAACCTGATATGAGTGGTTGTAGTTGTGGTCAAACAATAAGTGGTTCAGTTATATCTTCATTTCCCGAAGAAAGAGAAGATGAATGTACAAATATTCCTTCACGAACATGTGAAGCAGGGGTTGGAGATTGTCCATTAAATGCAAATTGTGTTGGTGAATGGTCAACATGTTCGGGAGATCTCTGTCAAAAGACATGGACGACAACCATTCCGGCAACTGGTAATGGAACTTGCGTGAATGAAGGAGTAACAAAAGCTTGTACACAAGTTGACCCGGGATATGAAACTTGCCCCTTGGACTGTACTTATCAACGACCAGATCCTTCCAGTTGTGAGAATACTTGTGCCCCTCTGACGGGTTCTGTTATATCTGTAAAACCAGCGGGGAGAGAGAGTGAATGTACTCAAATCCCCACTCATGACTGTCAACCAGAAGAAGGTGCTTGTCCTATTCAAAATTGTGAGGGAGATTGGTCCGAATGTAGTGCCACTTGTGAAAAGACATGGAGGACTACAACTTCAAACAGTCCTAATGGTACAGCATGTCCAGGACCGGAACCACATCCTTGTCTGGGAGATGCTTGTCCAAGTGATGATTCTATGGATGGTACTGAAGAAGGAGATGTAGATTGTATCCTTGAATGGTCCGATTGTAATACTGATTGTGTTAGAACATATAGTATTATTCAGCAACAGAGTGGTAATGGTGAGATGTGTGATACAGTAGATCCGAATCCTGAATGTCTACCAGAAGAAGGTGCTTGTCCTATTCAAGATTGTGTGGGAAATTGGTCCGAATGTGATGCCAATTGTGAAAAGAGATGGACAACAATGATAGAACCAAGTGCTAATGGTGAGCTATGTCCTAATCTCGAACCGCAATCTTGTGATCCAGGGGAAGGTGCTTGTCCAATTCCTGAATCGCAAAATACTGATACAGGTAGTACTGATACAAGTAGTAGTTCTACAAGTAGTAGTCAAAAGAAAGTAGATCTAGATGATGAAAAATGGAAAGATTATTTATTACCTGTTTTAGGGGGATTATTTATTTCAGTAATTGGTATTATCTTTATCATTATTTTGTGGAAAAATCGTGAAAAAATAAAGAAGGCCTTTAGTAAAAACAGTTCTAAATCAGGTATACCTAAGGCTGAAGAGATAAAACCATTTAGTAATGGTTCATCATCTTCAGTAGTACCACCATTGAGAAATTAAATGTATTTAAAGATATAAAAAATACTATCATTGGGGATGTAGCTCAATTGGTAGAGCGCTCGCTTAGCATGCGAGAGGTACAAGGATCGATACCTTGCATTTCCAATAAATTTGATTTTATTTTTATTATTATTACCAAACAGATTAAAGAATAAAATGTTTGGTCAATATTACATTTCGGATACATGTATTTGGTCAGATCATGTTTGTGAAATAAATTATGATATTCCATTAGAAAAAAACTTTGAGCAATATACTAAACCAAAGACTGATTATATTTGTATGATTGTATTATCCATCTTACCATTGGCATTGTGTACTTGGTGTTTTACTTATGTATTTGGGAAATTGTGGGCATATGATTGGAAAGTTAGTCGTAATTTTGGATCATGTATGATACTATTTATGATTGTATATAATATTTTAGTAGTTCTTATACCTGAAAATAAAGAAATATGTAGTTTTCCGATAAGTTGTCATGAAGGAATTAATGATACAATTGTTACAACAAATTATTATTATCAGATGAAAGAATGTCCAGATTCAGATAGTTGGTTGACATATGATTATTCAGATATATACGATTACAATCAAGATTGTGAAGATTCAGAATGGGGATGTTGTACAATTAGTGATGGTATTACGTGTTCAGAATTTCAAGATGAAACATATAGTTATTTCAATAATGTTAAAGATGATTATGATGGACGTTGGACATTTCACATAGATAAAATAGATGAAAATGGTTCAAATTGTCCAAGTGTAGAAAAAATGATTTATGAAGTATCTGTAAATGATAATAATGATTATATATTGTTATCATTTATGATTTCATGTTTTAATATAGTAATATTAATTATAATTAATGTTTGTTTAATTTGTAATAGAAAACAAATATATATGAAAACAGATGATATTGAAGAGCAAGCATTTAGTCCAAGAAACAGGATAATGATTGGTAGTAGTAATATTTCTGTCGGGGGGGGTCCATTAAAGGGGAGTGCTTAAATTAAAAATTAGTTATTAATCATTATAAAATTCATAAATTTTTTTTTTTAATATATAATTATAATTATATATTTAATGAATCTAAATTTTAATGATTTTGATAAAAATGTAAAAAATTTTAATACACATATGAAAAATATAGTTTTAAAATTTGGAAGAAGATATAATATTAATGAAAAATTATTAGAAGATCAATATAATAAATTAGTAGATAATATCAATAATAAGAAAGTCGTTAAATATAAATTATATGGAGAACAAGATAGGAAATTAAATTCATATATAGATCAATTAGATGATTTTAATAAAAGAATTAGTGATAATGATTTAAAATATACAATGATAAATACATTACAATATTTAGAGAGGAATGATAGTGGTATTTCCCACAAACTATTAGAAATGAAAAAAAATAAAAAGACAGATAAAAAGACAGATAAAAAGACAGGTAAAAAGACAGGTAAAAAGAAAGATAAAAAGAAAGATAAAAAGAAAGATAAAAAGACAGGTAAAAAGAAAGATAAAAAGACAGGTAAAAAGAAAGATAAAAAGACGGGTAAAAAGAAAGATAAAAAGACAGGTAAAAAGAAAGATAAAAAGACAGGTAAAAAGACAGGTAAAAAGACAGGTAAAAAGACAAGGAAGACTTAGAAAATATTTTATATGTAAATCATATAATGGTAAAAAGAAGAACAAAAAGATTAACAAGAAATAATCGAAAAAAACAGATAGGAGGCGCTAAATGTAGATTTTTATTAGATATTAATGAACAAGAATCAGAAAAAAAATTTATTAATTTAATAGAGGGATATGAAAGAGAACTTGAAAAAAATTTTTCAAAAAAATATGGTAAGGGTTTTAATATAATTGGAGATTTATTCCCAAGCATTAAAGATGATTATATACCTTCAGATTTAAATTGGTTTACAAATGGTTTTTTATGGAAATTGGAGTATTCAAAATTGACTAAAGCAGTTCAAATTTTTAAAAAAATTGAGAGTTTAAAAAAATTTTATGATAAAAAATGGACAGATAGAGATAAAACGGTTTATAAGTATATTTCCGAGAATTCTCAAGATAAATATGATAATGAAATAAATAATTTATATAAGAATGCTAATTATTTTGTAACTCAATGTGGTACATTTAAACCAATAATATATAAACAATTTAAGGCAATAAAAAAAGCAGCAATTGAAGAAAGTTTTAAGCGTTACAATAATGCAAATCATTGGAAAGAAATAATAAATGAAAAATTATATGAATCAAAAATAGATGTAGAATATGATGATATATTTAAATCTTGTTCAGAGAAAAATCTAGATAAAGATGATAAAGATATAGTGAAAAATTTTAATGATTGGTTAAAAGAAACAAGTTTGGCATATAATCGTAAAGATGATGGATTATTGAAAAGTTGGAAGAGTACTGATAGCATTGGATTTAGGAATAGAACAAAAAATTTGCGCAAATACATCGGATACAGGGTGGGTTGGAATCGTTATGATGAATCAGAAGATCAATATAATATGAAAAAACAAAATAAAGAATTACAAGATAATATAAAAAAATTCGTTAATAATTGTTTATCAATTGTTAATGATATAATTCAAATTGAAAAAAAAATAGTCCCTTATTATGAAAAAGATATTATTAAAGAAAAAAAAGATGAACTTCCATTAAAAAAGTGGGAAAGTGCAGATTCCGAAATATTAGATATTAAAAATATAAATGAATATAGTAATTTTTTACAAAAAAAAAATAACGAAGAAGAAAATAAGTTAAAAAAAAAAATAGAAGAAATAAAAAAATTAAAAATAGACAAAATAGATCCGATTGATAATTCAATTAAGAAAAAAAATAATCAAATAGATAATACTAATAGAAAATTAAACACCGCAAAAAAGGAAAAAAATGATAATGAAAAAAATATAGAAAAAGAAAACAAAAAAATAAAAAATATTGAAGAGAAAATTTCCCGAAATGTAATTGCGAAAGGTGTTGGTAGAAATTCAACAATTGAAAAAACACCGGAAGAAGAAATAGAACAACAAAAAAGAGAAGAAGAAAACGTGAAATTAAGAGAACAAACTGGAGTAATTTCAATAAACATCAATAAAATGGAAAAAGAGGATGAATCACTAGTTAAAGAGATAAATAAATACTCTAATGAATTAGGTAATGTAAAAAAACAATTAGAAGATCTTAAACAGGAAAAAATAAAAGCAGAGTCCGAAAATACAAAACTAAATAAAGAAAAAAAATCAATAATAAAAAATTTAAAAATAATAACTGAATTTATTAAATTGCTTGAAAAATTAAAAGGAAAAATAGAACAGATTAAAGGAATGCTTAATAATCGTAGTAAGGATAAAAAAGCAGAGGATATAAAAGCAATAAACAAACATTTTAAAAAGTTAAGTGAAATATATGATAATTCAAATAAGAATATAACTAATGAAGAAAAACAACTTAAAAAAAAATTAAAAAAAAATAATGACATATTAACAAAAGTGACTAAAGAACTACTAAAAAATCCGAGTGAAGAAAAACGTAATTTATTAGAAAAACGTAAAGAAATAGCAGAAAGAGATAATGAAGAAATAAAAATTAGAATGGAAAATATTAATAAAGATAAAGAAAAAATTAGTGGAGTTGATGACCTTAAACTTCAACCAACAAAAGATATTTTAGTTGGGTTAAGTGGAAATGAAAAAGAAAAATTATCTAATTTTTTAAATGATAAATATATTAATAAATTTAAACCTAACAATTTTAATAATAAACTATGGGATTTAATTAAAAAAGAATTAAACTCTCAGAGGGGCGGGGCAGGAGATCCTTTACAAGATACTACACTACCAAATGAACTTTCAAATGTAATAAATCCAATTGTATCTGCAACTGGGGCAGTAGGAGAAGCAGCAGGAAAAATAGCAGGGTCGACAGCAAAATCATTAAAAGAAAGAGGAGAAGCAGGAGTAATTTATGCTTCAAAATTAGAAAGAAGATTTAAAGAAGAATTTGAATTATTTTTAAAAATTTTAAAATTGAAAGAAAAAGAAATTGAAATATTTTTAACAAATTGTGATGATAATCAACTTAAACATATTAGTACGATAGTAGATAAAAAAAGTTTAAAATTTCATGATTTAATAGACAAACAAAAATTTGAAAATTTATTAAAAGATTCAAATATACCTCTTTCTGATTTTAAATTAGAATTAAATTCAAGATTATCTTTTGGATTCGGAAATATTTCTAATATGGGATTATCTGATGAAATTTTATATTCAGTTGAAAATAATATGAAAAATAAATTTAAAGATATTCTATCGAAACTTGGTACAGGTGGTACATATAATTCTTATTTACCGCTGTGGTATGATTATAATAATATAACAATGGATCCATTATTATATCATAAATATTCTAATAATAGACAACTCGATAAAAATGATAAAGGTAAAGATGATTTTAGGAAAAGAATAAATAATATAAGAAATTTAAAAAAAAAAATATTAAAAATTTTTATTAAAGAATATAGTGTTTATTTTGGTTTTAATGTTTATGGAAATGTTACAAAGACTGGTATTGAAAAACCAGATAATTATATGAATAAAGATGGAAAATTAAATAAACAGAATACGCATTCTATATTTTTTATGGATTATTTTAATGGATTATTAAATAATGAAATAGATCCGAGTTGTTATACTAAGATAAATAGTAATATTAATAACGATTTTTTTAGAAATAAAATTGAAATAATGGAACAAAATGAAAAAAATAAACGTGCACAAAATATAAAAAAAAGATCAAAAGTAAAAGTAGAAGAATCAGGACCAGATGTACCTGGACAGGAGCAATTTCCTTTGTTATTACTGGAAGAACCAGCGGGAGGAGATGATCTCGAACCAGAAGATAATGATTCCGAACCAGAAGATAATAATCCTGAACTAGAAATAGAAGAACCAGAAATAGAAGGAACAGCGGGAGGAGATGTTCTCGAACCAGAAGATAATGATCCCAAACCACAAATAGAAGAACCAGAAATAGAAGATGATGTAGAAGTATTATCACCTGCTCCAGTTCCATCACCTGCTCCAGTTCCATCACCTGCTCCAGTTCCATCACCACCATCGGGACCTCCACCACCAGCACCACCACCACCACCACCAGCACCACCACCACCACCAGAAAATTGGAACCCTAAAAAGAAACCGATGACAGAAATTAATATTTCTCCTTCATCGGGTAATAAACGCCAGGCTGGACCGGCGAAGAAACAAGGAGGTGATTTTATGGAAGAACTTAAAAAAAGACAAGAAGCAAACAAAAATAAAAATGGGGATCGTCAACGTTCTCTGGAAGACCTACAAAAAGTTAAACCGGCAAAAAAAGAAAGCAATCCTTTATCAGAAGTGATAAAAGCAAGGCGGGAAAAGATGCCTGAGAAACAAGTAGATGATGAATCTGATTATGATTCTGATGATGATGAATGGGATCCTGATAAAGACGGTGGTGGTAAAATACATAATAATGTGGATCAAAAAATGGGTATGACAGGGAATTTAAGATCACATACTCTTACAGAAGAAGAAAAATGTTATGATTTAGAAATAGGTGATGGAAAGTTTTTATCAAGAGATTTCTGGGGTGATTTTAAAAAAAAATTTAGTAAAGATATTGAGGATTTTAAAGATACAGATAAATATAATATTGATGCAAAAAGTGATAAAAATATTGAAAAAGAACCCATTAGAAACATAATATTAGAAAGATTAAGAAAAAAAGAAGATTTTGTATTTGGACCTGAATTACGAAAAAAAAATGTAGATGTTCAAGAGGGAGGGGGTGATAGCGATGATTATGATGATACTGATGATAAATATGTAGAATACATTAAAAAATCAGGAGGATTTTTAAGAAATTCAAAAAATTCATTTTTAAATTTAATAAGATCGTATGAAGTATCACTTATTTTACTTTTAAATGAAGGTTCAAATGATTCAGAAGATGAAAAATTAACTGATATACAAATGTTAATAAAAGAAAATAAAAGAAAATTATATTTTACATTTAAACAATATATTGAAATACTTGAAAAATTAATAAATTTGTATAATAGTATTTTTAAAGAAAATAATAGTATTTGGAATAAAATAAAAAATAATAATGATGATTATAAAAAATTATATACAAAAATAGATGAATTATATTTGCATAATTCATTTGACAGTGAAAATTTAAAAAATAAATTGAAAAAAATTGAAATGATTAATTTTACAATCGAGGATGAAGATATTAAAGAAAAACAATTTGAAATTAATGGGTGGTTGGACTATATTTCATTATATAATACAAATAATAAAATATCCAAAATAAAAACAAATTTTCCATATGGTCATGGAATAATGATAAAAATTACAGAAATGATTCATAAAATATTGATATTTGTTAATAAAATTAAAAATGATTTAAAATATTTTGATGAAAATGATGATCATGCTAAAATGTTTATTTATTATAACAAATTAAGTGAAGAAATATCAAATGAAAATCATGATATAAATATTGTAAAATATGATAAAATACAATCTGGCATGATTGATTCATTAAAAAATATAAATAGAAAAAGAAAAGCATTTGGTTTAGGAATTTCAAATTTTTCTAAAGAATATGAGAATTATCCTGGTGAATCAATCGATGATGCCCAATATGAAATAGATGTGCATAGATTAAATGATATGTTTCCACCTAAATTAGGAGTTTCTACAAGTAAATTCTCCAATAATAGAAAAAAATACAAAAGGGGAGATAATGAAATGGAATTTAGTATAAAATCAGGAGGAGGAACTAAAAAATTAAGAACAAAAAAGAAATCAAAAAAGAAATCAAAAAAGAAAAAAAGAACAAAACAAAAGAAAAAAACAAAAAGACAAAAAAAAACAAAACAAAAGAAATTAAAAACAAAACAAAAGAAATTAAAAACAAAAAGAAACAAAAGATAAAAGAAATTAACTATTTCCAATACAATTGATTTGTTGGATATTCTTTAAAAATATGAGAATAATCATCATCAATATAAATTTGTAAGTTTTGATCTTTAATTAAAGGACTTTTAGATGTCCATTTATCTTTTTGTAACATGAGATAAGCATATTCTACTCTTTTATAAGATCCTCTATAATTGCGATTATGTTTTAATTTCCATTCACACTGCATTGCTTCTTTCATTGTTTTAAATCCATCAATAATAAGAATTGGATACCAATCTTTACCTTTTCTAGTTGTATATTTCGCCCCACCTTTAAGATCACCTATATGTTGTCTCCACCGATGAAAAAAATCATTTGTCATACCAATATAGGTACAATTATTACATTTTAAAAGATAAACTAAATACATTTTATATTTTATTAATTTTATTAATTATCTTATATTTATATCAAAATAAATTTGATTTACAATATTAAATCAATTACAAACAAAAAATGGATTATTATTACGATATTCTTTATGGATTTGTGATATTTTATATGATTCTTCTTCTTTCTACCATGTGTTTATATTTGAGAACTATGTATATTCAATATAAAAATGCTCATGATAAATGGTATGATATTAATAATTCTCCTCGTAAAAGATGTTAAGAATCAAATGTAACTATATATTTAGTATTTTCTGGTTTTTTGGTATTATTTTGTAATGAATCACTATTAATATACATTAAGCGATATGTTAATTGTTTTCTTCCTTGAATACTTTTTTCAAATGTTATTAATTTATAATTATAATTTTTTATGAATTGTCTAAGAATAGTAATACTTTTTTTTTCTGTTAAATCTTTTAAATATATCTTTGCTTTACAGGGTAGATAATATTCTTCTAATCTGGGAATAAGAAGATTAATATTATTAACAGTATTCATTTCTTTCATATTTTCTTTTGTAAAATAACGATCATCATTAAGGTCTGTAAGACCAAATGTCTTTAATAAAGTATTAATAATATTCATATCAGGATTATTTTTAAAATTTTGATTTTTCTTAGACATATAATATATAAAATAAAATCATTTTTAAATAAATAACTTATTATTTTCTTTTAAAAGATCATAAATAATTCATCTAATTTAAAATTAAAAGATATTATATTATATATATAATAAATGAGTGATTCTGAAGAAGAAATAGAAAAAATAAATTTATCTGAGATAAAAAAACTAGATCCTTGGATATTAATAGAAACTTATTTTCGTGATAATCCAAATTATAAGACTCAACATCAAACAGATTCATTTAATGAATTTATATTTTCAAAAACAAATGGAATAGAATATATTATTAAAAGGGAAAATCCTATTCAAATTTATAAAGATATCATAAATGTAGATAAAGGACTTTATAAATATGAAATAAATATATATTATGGAGAAACATTAAATGAAGATGGAGAAATTACTAATGATAATGAAAATATATTTATTTCTTCACCAATTGAATATGTAGATGGTAAATCATCTTATATGTATCCTAATATTGCTAGATTGAAAGGATATACTTATTCTTCTTCAATTTTGTGTAATATAGGAGTTAAATTTACAGATAATATTAAAAATACAACAACAATAAAGAATTTTTCAAAACTTAATATTGGGACAATTCCAATTATGGTAAAATCAAAATTATGTATTTTGAATGGTTTAGATGAAACAAAATTAACAGAATTAGGTGAATGTCCTTATGATCAGGGTGGTTATTTTATAATTAAAGGTAAAGAAAAAGTATTTTTATCACAAGAAAAAAAAATCAACAATATTTTATATATTAATTCAACAAGTGATGAAATGAAACCATTGCAATGTGTATTCAAGAGTATATCAAATGAAGGTTTTCAATCTTCAAGGACAAATACAATTATGTTAAATAAAGTAACAACAAAATTTGAACCATCAAATACTGATGTTGCTCAAATAGAAAAATCACATTGTTTTAGAATAACTGTAAGAATTTTAGGAATGGGGGCAACAACTTCAGAGCAATGGAATGTTCCTTTATTTATATTGTTTAGGGCATTGGGTAGAATATCTGATAAAGAAATAGTATCATTAATAATTTATGATACTGATGAAAAATCATTAAAAGATAAACTTTATGAATTATTAATTCCATCAATTAAAGATTCTCAACCAATTATGGATCAAAGAATGGCATACAAAATATTATCACTTAATACTAAAGGAAAAGAAGTTATTAATGTAATTGAATTATTAAAAAATAATTTTTTTCCTAATTATAAAACAAATAATGAAAAAAGTTATTTTTTAGGATATTCAGTAAGAAAATTATTATTAACCCATTTAAAAATAATACCAGAAACAGAAAGAGATTCATATGCATTAAAAAGAATTGATCTTGCTGGATCTCTTTTATTAGAATTATATCGAGAATTATGGGGAAAATTTAAAAGAGATACTTCATTAAAAATAGATCGAGAACATAAATTTCATTTTAAAGACTATAATGAAGATATTACTAATATTATAAATGATCAAAATGTTAGTAAAATATTTAATGCTTCTACAATGGAAACAATTGTAAAATCTTTTGGAGCAACATTTGGAACAAGTTTATCAAAAAGACAAGGTATCGTTCAAGATTTAAATCGAAATGTTATGTTAGGGACTTTATCACATGTGAGAAGATTATCAAATCCATTACCACCTGGTTCAAAATCATTAGGACCTCGTAAATTACATAATTCACAATGGGGATTTGTATGTCCTACAGAATCACCTGATGGAGGTAATGTTGGTATTATAAATCATATATCAATTATGACAATAGTTTCATTTAATGTATCAGAAAATGGTATTTATGAAGCATTAGTTGATCATGGATTAATAGACATTGATAGTATTATTTCTGATGATTTAAATGATTCAAGTAAAGTATTTATTAATGGTAAATGGGTTGGAATTCACAGATTACCAGATTTTCTTTATCGTGTTATGAGATTATTAAAATTAAATAGTATAATTCATATATATACATCAATTTATTGGGATATAGAAACAAATGAATTTCATGTATTTACTGATTCTGGTAGATTATTAAGACCAGTATTAGTCCTTCAAAAAAGAGGTCCTTTAATAAGTAATGAATTAATAGAAGGTAATTATGCCTATGCTTCAAGTTGGGAAAGATTAATAAGAGGTAAACATATGTATGATAAATATCCTGAATTTTCTATCTATGATGAAACTTATCACAAAGATGAATTAGAATTAATTAAAGTAAGTCATCCAAATTTTATAGAATTTCTTGAAGATAATCAATCTCAAATAGAGTATATTGATTCTATTGAAACCTTTAATTTACTGATAGCAAAAGATATTTATTCAATTAATAAAGATTATACTCATTGTGAAATTCATTCTAGTTTAATCTTGAGTGCTGTTGCATTAAATATTCCATTCCCAGAACATAGTCAATATCCGAGAAATGTTTTTTCATGCCAACAAACAAAACAAGCAATTGGTATATTTTCAAGTTCTTATAATACTAGATTTGATACATTTGCTCATATATTACAAAGTCCTCAAAAACCTATTGTAACTACAAGATTTAAAAAATATACAGATGTTGATAAATTACCTTATGGTAATAATGCTATTGTTGCCATCGCATGCTATTCTGGATATAACCAAGAAGATGCTGTAATTTTAAACAAAACATCACTTCAAAGAGGAATGTTTAATACTTTATATTATCGTAGTTATCAAGATAGTGAAGAAGTAGATGAATCAAATAATCAAATATTATTTGGTAATCCAAAATATCAAAGTAATATAAAAAAAGATATTACTTTAAATTATGATAAATTAGATGAAAATGGTTTTATTAGAGAAGGAGAATATGTGACACCAACTGATGCTATTATTTGTAAATATGTAGTTGACAAAAATCAAAAAAAAGAAGCATCAACAAGAATAATGGCAACAACAATTAATTTCGGAACAAGTGGTATTGTAGATAAAGTAATTGTTTACAAAAATAAAGATAATTTAAGAACATGTAAAATAAGAATTCGTAAAGTTAAAATACCTGAAATTGGTGATAAATTTTCATCAAGACCTGGTCAAAAAGGTGTTTGTGGAATGGTTCTTGAACAAGAAGAAATGCCATTCACAAAAGATGGAATTGTTCCTGATTTAATAGTTAATCCACATGCTATTCCAAGTCGTATGACAATTAATCAATTATTAGAGGTAGTTTTAGGAAAAAGTTCATGTTTAGGTGGATTTTTAGGTGATGCCACAGCATTTCAAAACAATGATATTCGTGATTATGCTACTTTGATGGAAAAATATGATTATCAAGAATGGGGCAATGAAATTATGTATAATGGAATTACAGGAGATCAAATGAAAACAAGTATCTTTATTGGTCCAACATATTATCAAAGATTAAAAATGATGGTTTCTGATAAGATGCATAGTCGAGCAACAGGAAAATTACAAAATCTTACAAGACAACCTATTGGAGGAAGAGCAAATAATGGTGGTGGAAGAACAGGAGAAATGGAAAGAGATAGTATTATTTCACATGGTATAGCATCATTTTTAAGAGAAAGTGTTATGGAGAGATCAGATAAATATAAAGTACAAATCAATGAAAATAGTGGTTTAATTGATTATAGTGAAGAAAATATGAATACAAATGTAAATGTAAATATGCCCTATGCCATGAAATTATTATTACAAGAATTACAAGCAATGAGTATTGCTCCTAGATTAATTACAAATCAAAATATTCGCAATCCAGCAGTTCATGAATATATTACAGATCATTTTATTTAATTTCTTTTAAATTTATTTAATTCTTTTTCTTTGTTTATCATTTCGGAATATCTTTCGTAAAGATAAAATAATAAATAACCAATAAATATGACTAATAATATATTTACATTCATTAATTTTTTACCACCGCCTGTTTTTGGTAATAATTCTTTATTTAATCCATTATTATTTAATCCATTATTATTTTCTTTAGGACCTAAAGAAGCACCCCACGCTTTTTCATGTTTATCACGAGTTATAATAAACAAAATAACACCTAATGTTAAAAATAATATAATACCTGGAATTATAAATGATGAGCAATCTGAATTTATAAAACCTAAAATAGGATCTCCATTTTCAGTATTGAATGGATCGGTCGAACATGAACCCATTTTTTCCATAGGAGAAACTATTGTTTCATAAAGATCATACATCAGCAAACCTGTAAGCCCTGCTCCGAAAGTTCCAAGAGCTTTAGTTCTACTTCCAAGTGTTGCCCCTGCTAATCTGTTCCCCCTTGCGGCTATCCCTGCCCTAGCTCCAGACGCTGATGTACGTACTCTACCTGCTGCTCTCGCTGCTCCTCTTCCTATTCTTGATCCTGATATTGCTGCTCTTATTCCTGCTGCTGCTGTTGATGCCATTATATTATATATATATAGTTATTATTTTATTATTTAAAAAAAAATAATAGTATTAGTAATGAGTGGCACAAATTCAGACAGATTAAGATTAAGATCAAATAATGTCATATTAGCAAAAAATCTAGAACTAATGGCAGATGGACATCCATTTTGTGAAGGAACTTATTTATCTCATACTAGAGGAAATAATAGTCATCGTCATTTAAGAGCATGTGATATAACTGATTCACCACCTCAAGAATCAAGAAGTACACCAGCACAAGTCCTTGGAGGTATTCGTGATTATACTACTGAAAATGATCATCCTCAATGTCAAAAACAAATCAGATATGAAATTGCAAAATCAAGAAAAAGAGATATTTGTGAAAATCCAAATTTAAATGCTATTATAACAACATTAAATGATATTTTTGATTTAAATTTGTGTAGAGAAATAGAATTAATTGAAGAAGAAGAAAAAAGATATTGGGATACCCCATCAGATGAAAAAATATGTATCGATAACCGTTTAACAGATGATATTGACGGAAATACATTACAAGAAAGAATTGATATATTAAGAAGTGTACCAACTTCTGGAGGAGAAGTCGATTGTATGAGAGCAGGTGGTATATATGTAAATGGTCCTATAAGTGAAGGAGGTAGTTTTGATAATGCTCATTATTGTTTAAAAGATAGATCAACGGGTTATGCTGCTGATCAACAACCATATTCTCCTGAATTATTTGATCCTCTTGTAAATGATAGAGAAGAATGTATTACAAGATATCCAAATGGTCACTGGTGTGGTATTTGTACTCATCGTCCTGATCCAACTGATGTAAGAGAATATGGTCGTATTCCTGGTACAGGATGTACTTATCGTTCAGGTGGTGTTACAGATGCTGTATTGGAACTTGTAGGAGGACTCAGTTGTTTAAGTTCAAGTGATGTTGCTGATGCTTTAAGTGCAGGTGTTGATGCTGCTTTAGATCAAGGTGTTGAATGTTTAGATGGATCTATATGGGATGCTCCTGAATGTGCTTGGGATGCTGCTGGTGCCGGAGTTGAAGCAGTTGAGGATGCTTGTGGTTTAAATAGTAATTCTCTTACTGAACAAATAAATCATATGATGTCTTGTTCGGATGAAGCACAAACAGCACTTCAAGTTAGTAGCGGTATTTTATCATTTGTCCCCATTGTAGGACCAGCAATTGGATTGGCAGGTCATGTTGGTGGAAATATGATAGGACAATGTGCCAAACAAACAAAAGAAATAATTGATTTACAGGGTTCATGTCCAAATGCTTATAGGGATTGTCCTAATTATTTATATTGTGAACCAGGTGGAGACACTGAAGCAGGAAGAAGTCTTGAAACATATAGACCCGGTTGTACAAATGAAAATAAATATTATCCATGTGATCCAAGAATAGATCCTGTAACAAAAGAAGTATTTACAGAATTATTAGATGAAGGTATTACTATACCAGATGAATTAAATGATCCTGAATATAGAGAAACATATGTTTGTGATATGGATCCATCTGAAACTGGTGGATTAGCAGCAAGTGCTGTTGCTGCTGCTTCTGCTGCTGCTTCTGCTGCTGCTGCTGGTCAAACATCTGGTGATGCTGTTGCTGCCGCAATTGAAGCAGAACCTGATAGAGCAATTTTATTAGATAGAATTATTGAATGGTCACGTACTGTATCTCCAGATTGGACTCCAGAAAGAGTAGTAAGATTAGAAGAATGCGATGAAGCAAGTACAAGAGGAAGAGAAGAAAGAGAAATGGATATATTTTCACATGAAAAATGTAGAGCATGTACTCCTATTGCAAATACAAAAGGTTTAAAACCTGGTGATTATGGAAGAGCAGAAATACTTGGTATATCAACAGCAGTTGCTCCTGATGCCTATGCCGAAATAGATGATGAAAACTTAGATACATTTAATAATTATTTTTGTATTGATGATACTGCTTCACGTGTTTTTAGACCCCCACCTGCTGCTCTTATAAGATCAATGTATGAACAAGATGTTGTTCATGGAGAAGCATCTACAACATTAGAAAACTTTTTTGGTGTTGATTGGGATGAAGATTTATGGCATGGATTAACTGAAAATGCCGTTGGTTGTAATGCTGCTCATTATATGGGAAATTTAGGAGAAGGATTATTAACAATGGGTGATGGTCAAGGTTTTGATAGAAATACATGTGGTTTAAGAAAAGCAACTTATACGGATATAAATCCTTGTAATGAAGGATATCGAGTCGCGGGACCTATGCATTTGAATCCATTTTCAAATTATGATAATAATCCTTGTATTTATCTTAATAAAGATGAATGTAATAATGAATATTCCGATAATCATTTATGTTCCTGGAAGGATGATGAAGATGATGGAGATATAACTGGTCCAACATGTACAGCAAAAGATCAAACAAATCAAGATCATCTAACATTATGTAATGAAATAACAGGAGATTCATTATTATCTCCAACTGAATGTGAATTTGTTACTGATGGTATAGATTTAGACGAACCAATATGTGATTATGATCCTAAAGGATATTGCGATCTTGAAGAATCACAATTTGAAAGTAATTATTGTTGTAAATCAGTTGCTGGATCAGAAGAATGTCCTTTTTCTCCTATAGATGCCTGGTCAAAATTTAATTTCGCAAGTATAAGAGATGGTGTTAAACTATTCGATAATCGTGATAATACTTTAAATTTAAGTATGATTCAAACAGGAGATACATGTGGTTATGAAGGAAATCCAACTAATCCTGTTTATTGTCATTATGAAAATGGTGAAAAAGGAAATCCTTCCGTCCAAACAATAGATGATGAAGAAATAATTAAACCGAGTCATCCAGGTGGATTTTATAAAGATGGCAGTTTTACTGAAATGAATAATCCAGAAGCAAGTGGTCCATCTGGTACAAGATTTATATTAGAAGGAAGTGTCGCAAGTCAATCAAATGAACTTAATATTCATTCAAGAGAAAAATGGACAACACCGCCACCACCAACAACTGAATTAGTAAATGATTCTTTTACATCAACGATGAATGGTAATTCTTATAATGTAACACAAGAAGATTTAGATCATAAATTTTGTAGAAATACAAGATCAAAAAAATATAGAAATTCTTTTGAAGAAGAAATAAATGATTATGCAACATCTAGAATATATTGTCCAAATTTAAATCCCCCAGATCCAAAAGGTGATAGTGATATTCATCCTTTTTTAATTTCAGAATTACCATGTTTAAATTCTAATATGTGGGGAACATTAAAATATTATAGTCAGACAACTAAAGGACCACATGATTGTTCTTCTTATAAAACTGAAGAAGAATGTGATACAGAAATAAATAGTGTAACAAATTTAAGTAATTGTATATGGAAAGTTGATGAACAAAGTGGAAGAGGAGAATGTACTAAAGATACCGATATTCATAAATTAATTTATACAAGAAAAGCAGAAGATTTTATATCAGAAAAAGAGGAATTAAAAAAATGGTTAAATGAATCTGGATGGCATTCAGATGAATATTTAAATGAAGGTATTTCTTTAGAAGAAGCAATGGGTACTCTTTATAAAAATAATGAAGAAGGTAAAAATTGTGATTCTGATCCATTTAATCCAATATCAATTCCATATATTTTCAGTTGTGTTGATTCACAAACATATGAACAAACAGAATATTGTAATAGATTAACAAATTCAAATATTATTGGGAAAACTTGTCCTCAAGGATGTACAATAAGTGATTATAGACCTTTACCACCTAAACCAGGATGTTATTATTTACAAAATAATTCTCCAGAGAGTCATAGTTTATATAAAACGTGGGAATCAGATTTTTTTGTTGATGATGAAATTGGTATGGGTGTTTGTGATATAAAAACTGTAAAATCTTTATATGATGAAGAAGATCAAAGAAAATTTATAAGAAAAGAATTAACAACAACAGGTGATAGCTCAGATATTTGCTGTAAAAAAGGAGAAACTGACTGTATAGAAAATGATTATGATAAAAAATGTGTTGATCCAAAGACAAGACAACCTATTTATAAAACATTTTTAGATCCCATTTCAAGGAATAATTTTGTTATAAATAAAATAAAAGAAAAAACTAATACAAATTCTGGTAATAAACTCATGAATACAATTGGTAATTTATTCTCAGATACTAGTGAAACTGGTAGTAATAATGATGATGATGATGATGATGATGATGATGATGATGATGGTAATAATGAATATGAAGAATGGTTAGATAGTATCGATCCTGGTTCTGAAGGTCATAATTTTTTTGATGTAATGAAAAAAGTAGGAGTATCAGATTATTCATATCAAATTGATAATAAATACGATTGTGATAGTCATGATTTTTATTCTCATTGGGATCCAACTGCTCCAGGTGGAGGAAAATGTTATGAATTATACAAGACAGAAAATGTAATTGCTGGAGGTTATAGTGAAGAAGATTCAGTTAAATGTGGTGAAAATGGTAAAAGTAAATTTGTAAATGGTCATTGTATAAAAGTTAATATGAATAAGAGTGATTGTTTACTTTCTGGAGGTGATTGGGAACCAACAAAAACAACAGATTCAAGTGGTTCATCAGATTCAACAGGAAGTAAATTTGAAGAAAAAAGTTTAATTAATTTAAATCAATGTCCAATACAGTTACAATCTTATGCACAATTGAAAGCAATGTACCTAAAATATCAGAGAGAATCATTATTATCAGAACAAGATGTAAAAGAATTTGATTTATGTGTTGATGCGATTGGTTGGAAAGATCTATGTCCTAAATTAGATGATTTAGAAATCATTTATTCAGGAACAGGACCTATAGAAGAAACTATAAAAAAAATAAGTGGTACTTCAAAAATAAGTGGAAATGAAGTTGCTAATTTATTTGTAACAACTGGATCAACTATTGCTTTAATATGTTTTTTATTCAGAATGTTTAGTTTTAATAAAAATGAAGAAATGTCAACAAATGGTAAAATATTAATTAGAATATTAAGATATTTAGTTATTATCTTGATAATTATTAGTATAATACAAATAATAGATTCAGATTATATAACAGATAAAATAAAAGAAAAATACCCTCATCATAAAGATACAATAAATGATGTAATTTATTGGTTGAATTTTATTAGAGGAATAATATCAACAATTATGATTGTTTATGCTATAATACTTTTCATTCAATATCTTATGACTAAACTTCCAAAATTTCCAAGAAAGAAAAAAATATCTTCTGATCTTACTGAAAGTTTATTAAAGTAAATAAAGTTTAAGATTTAGATTGTAATTTTTTTTTAAGAATTTTATTTTCTTTTAATAAATTATCTCTTTCTGCTCTAATTTCAAGAAATTTTTTTCTCCAATTTTCTGAACAAGGTGATAATTTATTTTTCTTTTTACCTCCACCATCAAGATTGTCAGTTTTAGGTTGAATTTCAAATTTATAAAGACCACCTTTTTGCTCTTCAAATCTTTGTGTAAATTTTTCCATTATATTATTTATTATAGAATAAAATAATGAGTATTTATACCCGAAAAATAACAGCATCATCTAAATTATTTTTTGGTTTCACAATAGATATTGATATAAGATATTACACAAATACTGATGAAATAATAAATCACTTTAAGAATGAGTTATTAAATGTATTAAAAGAAAATAATTTTGAAGTATTATGTGAAGAATTTAATAAATTAAATTTTCATATTCATACTCATAATTTTGATGAAATATTAATGTTAAATCCAACTGATATTATTTATATTTGTGAATGTTCTTGTTGTTAATTCATTTATTTTTTATAATTTTTGCATTTTTTTTGAATATTCTTGGGAGGTTTTATTTTTCTTTTAGTATAAATTGAACTCATACATATAGGATATTCTAAATTATTTTTTATTTTTTTATTCTTTTTGAGTGTTTTAATACATTTACAATATTTAACAAAAAGAGTTTTATCAAGATCTTTATTTTGTTTTTTTGTTAATTTTTGTTTCTTCTTTCTTTTTTTAATATATTCTTCATATTTTTTCTTGGATAATATTTTAGATTTTTTTAAAGATTTTTTTTTTCTTTTTTTCTTTTTTTCACCTCCAAATTGAAAAGTAAATAATTTCTTTAATGACATATAATATTATATAGATTTATTTAACATTCTATAAATTCTGAATTAGAACCTTTAATAAAAGAAAATTTTGAATGTAATTCATCATAATCTAATAAAATTTCTTTATTTTTGTGAATAGTTTTTATTGTGATTAATATATATTTATTATCTTTTTTAATTATGGTTGAGTTTTTACTTTTTTTACAATGATTAATATATTTACATTTATGTAAAATAAATTTATCGAATAATAAAAACATATTTGAAAAACTTTGTTTATTTTTTAGATGAGGAAAAACATCTTTAAAAATAATTTCATTTTTTTTAAATTTTTTATGAGAAAATAATCCTTTTTTATGAATTTTAGATTTATGAATATATGGATTTTTATAATTTCGTTTTTTAATAGTTTTATCTTTTTTTTTCATTAAGGTATTATATATATAGTACCATTAATTAATTTTACGATTCTATATGGTTTTTTAAGATTAGTTATATAAAATATTGCTACAATTGAATCTTTAGGAAATTGATATTCTCTTTTAGAAAATTGTGGTAAAATTGCTGCTAATTTACCAATTTCATTATTATTTACATAATGAATATACATAACTGTATTTTCATTATTAATAAATTTAATATTTATTAATGTTATTGGATCATAAAATTTAATATTATGTGGGTAATATAAATCAATATTCATCAATATTCATTATTAAGCAAATAATAAAATTAAATAGAATTAAATTTAAGGTTTTTTTAATCAATATTATAAAAATATCTAAAAAAAAGTAAAATGGGACATAATCGTTTAAAATGGAATATTTCGATTGAAAAGGGAATTGAAATTGCACATTCAATTATTAAAGATATTTTAAGTGAAAATAAAAATCCAGTACCCATTGATGAATTAATATTTTTAGTTAATAATCGTGCTAAAAAATATAAAATTCATAATAATCGTAAACATAATTGTTTCACTAAATATTTAACTATAAATCATGGTGGAATAGTTAATTTTTTAGATTCATATACTTCATATGGTATTATAAATAAAGACAATAAAAATTATGTTATTTTAATTACAGAAAATTTATTAGAAAATATAAATCCAACTAAAAGTATAACAAAAGATAGTGATTGGATTTTTGTCTAGAAAAAAATTAATTGTATATGTATAATTAAGTATGTTTAATATGAATAGTGTTTTAATAAAATCGATAGGTATTTTTTTATTAACTTGTTTTATTCTTTATAGAATCAAGCATCCAAAGATGTTTAAACCTTGTGGTGGTTTTAGGACATTTGGATTAAATGAAGATGAAACAATAACACCCTTTTGGTTGGTTACAACTTTAGTTGGTTTAACATCTTATTATTTATTATTATTACAAGATGGTAAATATGTTTAAAAATTAAATTAAATAATATATTTTTTTATTAATGAGTAATCAAAAACCCAAGTTAGTTGATTATAAATTAGTTGAATTTCCTAA
>MDSZ01102592.1_pt1 | contig 25009 bp, 25 predicted proteins | sample 811201 | NCBI WGS metagenome assembly MDSZ01 (sample SAMN05326647, study PRJNA326480) | marine metagenome | isolation source: seawater | place: Indian Ocean: North | collected 2010
ATCCGGATCCCTAATTAATATTTCGAGTCAAATGGCGCATGTAGGAGGTCAGGAACGTGCAGTTTATTGCGCTTCAAAATTTGGGGTTGAGGGCTTTACAAAAGCAATGGCTATAGAGCTTGGATCATCGAAAATACGAGTAAATACTATTTGCCCTACCTTTATCAAAACTGCTTTTACAGAAAGTACTTTGACTGACCCAGTTAAAAAAGAGTGGGTATTAAGCAAAATAAAATTGAATCGATTTGGCGAACCTGAGGATATAATGGGAGCAATAATATACCTAGCATCTGATGCATCTGCGCTAGTGACAGGAACGTCTGTAATGGTAGATGGGGGATGGACGGCTGATTAAGAAAGTAACATCGGTGCAGGTAGTAAAAAAAGCTGGTATCTCCCAACCAGCCGTAAGACCGGTATTTACGCCGAGAGCATATGTGTCACAGGCTACAATTGATAAAAAAAAAGAGTTGCTACGGACCTAGGCTGCCACTCTAATGTGCTAGCCCGTGCTATGGTATCAGGTAAAAGCAAAATAAGTGACGTTGTAGTGGCTTACCTTGTAAATCAGTTCTATCCAAAAGTGCTGGAAAGTCTTTCAAAAAGCGTACAAGCTTGAGGTTTCCAATTTCTGATTTTTATGGCAGTAAGATTTGAAAAGACTAGAACCCAAACCAAGAGTTATAAATGCAAAAGATAATATATAAAAAAGATGGAAAAATTGGACGCATAATTCTGAATCGACCAGAAGTACTAAACGCCATAGATCAAGATACTCCTAAGCTTTTATCTGATTGCGTCCACGAAGCAAATTCAGATGATACAATTCATGTTATAATTTTATCTGGCTCTGGAAATGTATTTTGCTCTGGGTATGACCTAAAAGCATTCGCCGAGGGAACCACGAAATTCAGTCAGGAAATGCCATGGGACCCCATGAAAGATTATCAATTAATGATGGAAAATACTAATCATTTTATGTCATTATGGAGAAGCAGTCGGCCTGTTATCTGTAAAATAAAAGGTTTTGCCCTGGCAGGTGGTTCAGATTTAGCTCTTTGTTCAGATTTGATATTTATGGAGGAAACAGCAAAAATTGGCTATATGCCCTCAAGAGTATGGGGATGCCCAACAACTGCTATGTGGGTATATAAACTTGGAATAGAAAAGGCAAAAAGAATGCTATTCACAGGAGATAAAATTACAGGCAAAGAGGCTCAGGAAATGGGTTTAATTTACAAGGCTGTTTCTGAAGAAAAACTCGATGATGAAGTTGAAAAGATTGCTGAAAGGATGTGTGGGGTCCCAATTAATCAGCTTATGATGCAAAAGTTAATGATCAATCAGGCTTATGAGAATATGGGGGTAAACCATACACAAATGCTAGCTACATTTTTTGATGGTATAGCTCGGCATACACCAGAGGGAATTAATTTTAAAAAACGGGCTCAAACAGAAGGTTGGAAGAAAGCTGTAAGAGAAAGAGATCAGGCAACTTACGATTGGACAAATGATAAGCCCACTAATAAAACAAAATAATTACCAAATTCTATTTTCCTAAATAGTACTGATGAAATCGTTTGTGGAGTTAAAATTGTCTCAAAAAAAATTACTTTTAACTTCCCTAATCGTCTTGGTTACAGCGCTACTCGGTACTTACTTTAATTCTAGCTATCAAAAATGTATTATGAAAACAACAAATTTTAATTCTTCAAAAGAGATAAAAGTGTTCTTTAGAGAATGGTGTAGACAACAATGACTCTTATACTGGATAATCCTTTCAATTAGCTTTGGTATAATTTATGCTTTTTTAAACAGTGTGGAGAATGAAATGTCAAAAGTTGCCTTAATTACTGCTGGTGGTAGTGGCATGGGTGCTGATAGTGCAAGGGCTTTAGCAGAAGATGGATATAAAGTGGGTATATTGTCTTCATCAGGGAAATCTGAAACGTTAGCAAAAGAGTTGAATGGCATTGGTTTAACTGGAACTAATAAATCTACAAGAGATCTTAAAAAATTAGTCGATATTGTAATGGATAAGTGGGGAAGAGTTGATGTTCTCGTTAACTCAGCAGGACATGGCCCTCGTGCTCCAATTCTAGATTTAACTGACGAGGATTGGCATGAAGGTATGGAAGTTTACTTCCTTAGCGCTGTAAGGCCCACAAGACTTGTAACCCCAATAATGCAGCAACAGAAATATGGAGTGATTATTAATATTTCTACATTCGCAACCTTTGAACCAAACCCTACCTTTCCCACGTCTGGTGCTATGAGAGCAAGTTTAGCCAGTTTCACTAAACTATTCGCCGATAAATATGCTTCAGAAAATATACGAATGAATAACATTTTACCTGGATTTATTGACTCCTTGCCTGAGAAGGAAGAAAATAGAAAGCTAATACCTATGGGCCGATATGGAAGCTCAAAAAATGAAATAGCAAGTGTTGTATCATTCCTTTGTTCAGATGGAGGTGCGTATATTACTGGACAAAATATCAAAGTAGATGGAGGAATCAGTCGATCAGTTTGATAAATGAAATACTGGTAACTATTAAAAACCCAAAGTTAAACCAGCATAAAATAGGATACTTATGAAAAAAATTAAAACACTAGGACTTCTTGGAACAGGTGTCATTGGTGCTGGATGGGCAGCAAGGGCCATGCATGCTGGCATAGATATAATTGCTATGGATACCAACCCTACAATGGAAAATGTAATCAAGAATATTATAGAAAATGCTCTTCCACATTTATCTAGCCTGACGGAAGGTATAAATATGCCTCAACGAGGAAAATTTAGATTTACAAGTGATTTAGAAGACGTCGCCAGTAATAGTGATTTCATACAAGAAAATGTACCAGAAAATTTAGATATAAAAAAAGCTGTATTGTCTAAAGTTTCTAAAAATTCAAATTCAGATATAATTATTGCATCCTCAACCTCTGGGTTCATGCCTTCAGAAATGCAAGTTTCAGTATCAGAACCACATAGATTTCTAGTAGGTCATCCTTTCAATCCAGTTTACTTGTGTCCACTTGTTGAGATAGTCGGAGGACGGTTAACATCTTTAGACACCAAAAAAACTGCTAAAGAATTTTATGAGTCTCTAGGTATGCATGCACTTATGGTGAGAAAAGAAGTACCAGGTCATATTAGTGATAGACTTCAGGAGGCAATGTGGAGAGAAATACTACACGCTCTTAATGATGATATAGCAACAACAAAGGAATTGGACGAAAGTATTGCATATGGCCCCGGATTGCGTTGGGCTATCATGGGTATGAACCAAATATATATGATGGCTGGCGGATCAGGTGGTGCGCGTCATTTTATTAAGCAATTTGGACCTGCACTAGAGTGGCCTTGGACTCACCTGAAAGCTCCACCTTTGACCGAAGATATAATAAATCGATTTGTTGAAGGAACTGAAGAGCAAGCAGGGGGTAAAAGCATTAAAGAATTAGAACACATAAGAGATGAATGTCTTACTGCTATACAGAAAATTCTAGCCAAACATAATATTGGTGCAGGAACAGCTTTAAATAAACTAAAAGAGCGTAACAACAGAGAATAATTTGGTTTACCCGTATGGAAAATCATCTGAAGCGCAAACTCACAATTTATAAAAGTGTAAAAATGAAACGTCTCATTGAACTGCTAATATTAGTTTTCTTTATAACTTATTTTATCGGTGATATTTTTTACTCTCGGGTTATTGAAAAAAATTGGAAGGTTTATAGAGGGGAGTATCCCGAAAAAGCTGAAATCACATTTAACGGAAGTTACGTTGAGTTAAATGAATTTCTTCCAAAGAAATCAACTGAACTTTTGGAAAATGCGTTTTCCTTGATGGGAATAGAAAACTTGAGTGAATACAATAGAATTGTTGTGGGAGATTGGGAAAAGGCTTTCTTCTTTTCTTTATTAGCTTCTGATGCAGGTAGTAGTGAAGCTTTAGTGCTTCTGGGAATTTTATACGCTATGGAAACCGAGTATCAGAATTTTAATAAATCCTTGGAATTTTTTAGAGAAGGTGCCAGGAGTAATAATGTAATTGCTAAACTTGTGTTAAATAATATCGAGAACTACAAGATTTGGCCTGTGGCAGAGTATAAAGACCTTAAAATTCTACGAAAAGTCCAAGACGAGCAGCGACCAAAGAGTTTTTAATTTGAGAACCCATGACGATATAATTGTGATAGGCGCTGGAGTTATTGGGCTTTCATGCGCTTACTACCTGTCAAGAGAAAAACTTAAAGTCCGGGTTATTGAAAGAAACTGTCCAGGATCTGGTGACTCTACTAATACGGGAGGGGGAATTAGATATCTACACGGAACAAAAATAAATGTAGTATTGTCAAAAATGAGTAAATCTTTTTGGGATAATTATATAAATTCTCAATTCAGTACGTCAATATATGTAAATACTGGGCATCTATTTCTCACCTCACAATCCAGACATTTAAATAGCTTTAAACTTCAACAAAAACTACTTCGATCCCATGGTCTAGATACAGAAATAATTGATAAAGATCACATACAACACCGATGGAATAATCTTAAAAATACTAGTTTTAGTTTTGGGAACTTTTGTAATACTGGAGGTTATTTGGATCATTATAATGTAATAGACTATCTTTTAATGTTGAATAAAAAAAATGGTGTAAAAATAGAAACAAACCAAAAAGTCGAGAAACTCATAATAGATAATGAATTTGTAAGAGGAGTGAAAACCCAGCAAAAGTCATATCTGGCTAAATTCACAATTAATGCAACGGGAGCCAATGCTAATTCAATAAATGCATTAGCAAAAGTTGATACACCTTTCATTGCCCGAAGACACGAGCTTCTAATAACTGAGGCAAATTCTCTCATGACTCAAAGCTATCCGTGGCTTATTGATATAGATAAACAAGTGCATTTACGAAGTAATGGTAAAAATGAAGTGCTGATTGGAGGATTCTTAGGAAAGGATCAAGAAGTGAGTCCAGTAAACTACAACAAAGCGTCGTCAAAGGCATGGAGAGATGAAGTCTTAGTCCAAGCTCATAATTCTTTTGGTTTAACAGAAAAAAGGCCCAAAGTAATTAAATCATGGGCAGGTCTTTATCCCGGCACAAAAGACTACCACCCAGTAATTGACAATTCAAAGCTCGGCTTTATTACAGTTGCAGGATTTTCAGGAACTGGATTAATGCACGCACCGGCCGCTGGAAAAATCGTAAAAAATCTTGCTCTAAACATTCCAATAAGTGAAATAAATATCAAAAAACTTTCTCTATGTCGCTTTAGAGAAAAAAATCATGAAAAAGAATATTCTGGATTTTAGAAACCGCAATCAGTTTATCAGACAAACGCCTTAAAGGTTAAGGTGGTAAGGGATCTTTCAATTCCAGTAATATCTAATACATTTTCATTGACCCAATGACCAATATCTACATCTTTTGGTGGATGAAATTGAACCAAAAGATCCCACTCTCCACTGGTAGAATATAGTTGAGTAACAATCTCTCGTTCATACAGTTCATCCGCCACCTTATAAGCGGTACCAGGCTTGCATCTAAGTTGAACAAAAATAACGTTTAGTGCCATTACAAAACAACAAATCCTTTAATAAATATTCTCATACTAGTATTAAATGAATAGTAAAAGATACACAAATATTCTTTTTTCTCGAGTGATGACTAGTCTCTTAAACTGTCTAAATTGACTTAAGAAATGAATTAATTTGCTGAATACTATTAATCTCTTTAATTTTGATTTTACTTGATGGATTATTATTAAATAGACAAGCGTCTTTTTCCTTTAACCAAAGATCTAAATCTTTGTCTGAGAAAAAAAGTGGCATTCTATTGTGTATATTTCTTAATGCCCCTTCCGCTTCTTTTGTAACTATTACACATCCATGTTGATTGTACACTCCCCCCAAAAAAAAGTATTCTTCATTTGTAAAATGATAAAAAGGTTTTTTTTTGCCGCCAATGCTTTTCCACTCAAACCATCCATTTGTAAAAATTCCACATCGTTTAGTATTTTTAAACGAAGGTTTGTCCTTTAACGTCTCGTAACGAGCATTGATCAACTTAATTGATTCTTTTGCCCAAAATGGGGAAAATGACCAGCTAACCATAAATATGCTATCTGCTTTGACCAAAATTTGATTTGATGGAAATACCTCATAAACCTCCTCAATATCTAGATTGAATCGAGAATTTATAGTATCAACATTTCCAAGAGAATATCTTCCACACATTTATAACCATAACCTGTTTGTAGTATCGCAATTATGTTCATATAACATATCCATAATAATTTTATTAACATGAAAAATAATAACTAGTTGAATTTCATATTTGGAAAACTTTATACTACAGATAAATTTTTCTAAAAGCAGAGTCCTATATCACTTCGTTTTATCTTGACGCCGGCTTTGAGCTCTTTCACTATTGTAAAAATGGTAAGTACATTTAATTATCTAATTTCAAAGTTCCGTTGGAGATTTTGGAGAAGCTTATCATTTTCCATAAATGGATGCTGAGAGTTTATGAGGTAGCAAAAAGGATTAAAATGCTAATTGAATTCAATAAGATAAAAAAGTTAATCCAATCAATAGCTCTATTTCTTACTCTATCATATACCAATCTCTACGCAGACGCTGGTCATAATTACCTTTGTGAAACTGAAATGTTTGTTGCATTCCCTAATGGAGAAAACCCTATACGTTATGATAATGAAATTTTCAGATTTACCTGGAAGAAAAATGATACAATCGTTTTTAATGATGAATCTCTGTTCAAGGGAGCAATAGCACCAATCATCTACTCATCAGTAGAACTTTTTGATGCTAGATTAGAGTTTTCCACAATATCATATTCAGATGGAGCATTTAATTATTCTCAAACGCTCTACAAAACAATTACAATTGTCCAGGCAACCTGCAATAATGATAGAACTAACTAAGATATTTTTATATTTGTCTAAGGTAAAATTTTTAATCTTTTTGTCTTTATTTACTTTACTTTATTTTACCACAATTACTTCCCCAACACTTGCCGCAACAGGGGATAGATACTTGTGCAATAGATTACAAGCAATAAAGCTCACGGAGAAAATAAAAAATCTTCAAGTTAAACCTTTTGAAGTCAACTGGCTAAAGGAAAGTATTGAAATTCAAAACGGTCCAATTTTTAATAACTATAGATATGATATACACTATAGTAACAAAAATTCTTTTACCGCAGCTAATAGTACATATGCTGCTATAATACGATTTTCAGAAATGCAAACGGCGGCATATCTTAATTTTACATTCTCTACTCCATTTTCCGTTACCGCAGTATTAGCTGAATGTAAGAAGATGAAAAACTAAACGTTGAGGGAAAAAATTCGTTACTATAATTGTAAAATAGATGAAATTATCAATAAATGATGAAATACGTTTTTTTAGCTGGATTATTTACTTCCTTATTAATGGGAAAGGTTGCAAATGCAGATATTCGTAGGGATTATAAATGTAAATCCCTTGGTTATATTGAGGTCAATCACTCAGGGAGGGTTAGAGATATAGAGCTCGAAGAGTTCAACTTGTATTTCGAAGAACCATACATGGTACTACAAGGTGGCTTTAGCTGGTTCTTATCAACTAAATTTCACTATAAAATTAATTCAGATCTATCAATAGTTTCAGGTAATGGCCTTGGTCTAACGTTTGTCTTCGAGAAGGGTCAGCTCACAATTGCAGCAATCTACCCAAGTACTTGGAGTGAAGCAACTCATTTGAGAGGCATGACTGTACTTCAGGCAAAGTGCGATGTAGAGTGACTAATGCTTAGTATCACAGAATTGTTACCAATCACTATGCAAAATGTTGATAAAGCTCATAATGCGATGTTTGCAGAATGGGTAAAGCAATTAAAGATTGATTATAAAAAAATTGATGTTGGTTCAGTCATTGCCGAATACACAGTTTCTGATAATGAGAAATTCATTTTAGGGGGCGTATGTGGTCAAGTGTTAATGTCTGTGATGGACACAGTATTTACTATAGCCGTTTGCACGACACCTACTCCAAACAATGGAACAATAAGCCAAAATACCAGCTTTTTGAGACCAGCAATTGGAGAAAAATTTATCATCAAAGCGAAAGTGAAAAAATTTGGAAAGTCAATTACTGTTGGAGAAACTGAAATCTTGGCTATGGATAACCAAAAAATAATCTGTCACTCAGTATCGACGTTCTCTATGCAATGTTAATCAAATTGATCAACTTCTCGCGATAGCCGCTTAAAAACGAATAAAGCTTCTTCAGGATTCAAATTCCAAACTATGCCTCGCTTGACTTCCTCTGGTGACCACATCCAAGTCTTGACTTCATCATCCCTCATTGCCCAAGTAGCAAAAAGTCGTCTGTCATAAAATCCTGACTTTAAGGGACATATCTCTAAATGCCTATCATCTTTTCTTATTCTTTCAAATGTCTCCTCTACCGCTGCCTGTGGACCTTCTAAAAGTTGTAGATATAAATCCGCTCTGCAAATCAAAGCTCCAGTTACTCCTAATTTTGCATTATTAGCTCTTGATGCAAGTAATATACTTTTAAGAATTGAATCATCAAACCCAAAAGGCCGTGAAGCGTAGATTATGTGTTTTATATTTTCTTTTTTCTTTGCTCTCATATAAGTAGGATACGCTAATTAGCAAAAAAACTCTAGAGAAACTTAAAAATGTTCAGTCCAAGGTCTTATTTCTATTTCCCAGGACCAAGCACTAGGTTGCTGACGATGGAATTGAAGATAGCAATTTGCTATATCATCAGGATTGAGTTTGTTATTGCCAGAAGTATTTTCTAAATTGTCGCCAATAATACCATCTATTATAAAATGCCCAACATGAATGTTTTGAGGATGAAGTTCTCTTGCGAGTGACTGAGCTAAACCCCTTAAGCCAAACTTTCCCATCGCAAAAACAGATGAATTAGCAAATCCCTTTATCCCTGCAGTAGCACCAGTAAAAAATAAACTACCACCTCCAAGTTTTTGCATTCGCTCAACCGCTTTCTTGGCTACTAAGAAGGCGCCAAAACAAGTAATCTCCAAAGCCTTTTGAACTTGAGTTGGATCACACGATAAAATTGGTCCCCTTACACGAGCAGATGGATTGTAAATTACAATGTTTGGTAAGCCAAAATAATTATCACACTCTTCAAATAAATGTTCAACATCTTCAATTTTTGAAGAGTCGCATGATACTAGCCTGGCCTTAGTTTCCTTTGCTAGGCTCGCCAGCTTTCCTATATCTCTTGCTGCAAGTACTATCCTCATTCCTTCTTTGAAAAACATCCGTGCAAGTGAGGCACTTAATCCTTGACCAACACCGACTATCAAAACATTTTCAGGCATTACAAATCTTTCTAAGTCTTTAACTTAAGTTTACCAACCTACAAGGAGATTAGATCATTATCTTTATAAACCAAAAAACAAATTTAATTTTCTAAAATATCACAACATTAGTACGTTTATTATTAAAAGAAAACGTTCTGAGGTATAAAAATGCGTATGCCAATCTTCTATAAATACCAGAGACATCATGGTGGATATGTCTTTGAGGGGTCTAAAAGAGAATTAGTACCAACGAATCCTAATGCGGAGATAGAGGAGGGGGTCTTTTCTGAATTAGCGCTATATGAATTTTTGGATGCAACTTTAGGAGAAACCTATCCAAGTCTTACAGAGCCAAAAGTTTTGAATTTCTCAGACAGATGGGGACCTCTACATAATGATAGGCCATGTTTGCTGAAGGACTTTGAGGAATTAGCCCTACATATTAGATCACACCGTATTAGGGTTGCAAATAATGCCCTCAGAAAGAAATTTATAGTCAGGTCAGTAAATAAAGCCGCTTCATTTACCAACACCCACTCTACCGGTAAATTTTCTGTTGTTTTTGCAGAATCACAAGATAATTCAGATGTGATTCCTCATCTCAAGCCCGAGTCTCTAGCTGACTGTCTTTGGCTTACATTTATAGTAAAGGGTGAGACCTCTTATGAAAGATGCCAATATTATAAAACTCATGGCGAAGGCAGACCCGGCTGTGAACCTGGTTGCTGGGTTTTTACAGGGGGAAAGTTCAATAAAGGAAGAAAGATGAAGTGGGGCAAAAATTCATGTAGGTCTGCGAGTAATAGAAAAAAAATTGCGTGAATTAACTTATAAAAAAGTATACTACTCCCAGTTTTAATGACAGACTATAGCAAGAACAATAGGAGAAGTGATATGAGTGACTGGGAGTCTTACCTTAAAAACAATGCAAATCGCTTCGTGTCAGAATTAGTTGAGTTTGTGAATATTCCATCTGTTTCCGCAGATATCTCTTATAAGAATGATGTCCAGCGAGCTGGTGAATGGGTAGCCAATAGGTTAAAAGTGGCTGGGGCTGAAAATGTCAAGGTTATGCCAACGGGTGGACATCCTGTTGTTTATGGGGACTGGCTTCATGCTGGTCCTGAAAAACCCACTATATTGATATATGGTCATTTTGATGTTCAACCCGCCGATCCTTTTGAACTCTGGGATAGCGATCCTTTTGACGCACAAATCAAAGACGATATAATTTATGGTAGAGGCGCTTCAGATGATAAGGGTGGTATGTTGATACCAATCATCTCTTTTGAAGCCTTCCTCGCTTCAAACGGATCTATTCCAGTGAATGTCAAATTTTTCTTTGAGGGTCAGGAGGAAATTTTATCTCCTCAATTACCCGAATTTGTTGCAAAGAATAAAGATTTGCTTACTTGTGATATGATATTTTCTGCTGACGGTCTTCAATGGTCAGCTGATGAAGCTATGATGGTAATGGGATTAAAAGGACTGGTGGGCATAGAAATTGAGTTGACGGGTCCTAAAGGAGATCAACACTCAGGTTTGCATGGTGGAGCTATCCAAAACCCAATAATGGCATTAAGTCACCTTATTGCATCTATGAAAAATAGTGAAGGTAAGATTACAATTGAGGGTTTTTATGATGACGTTTTGGAATTGTTAGAAGACGAAAAAGCAGAGATCGCAGCAGTCCCTTACAATGAAGAGGAATACAAAAAAGAGCTAGGTGTCTCTGAACTCTTTGGGGAGATGGGGTATACAACAAGAGAAAGGTTGTGGGCACGGCCTACTTTGGATCTAAATGGAATCTGGGGAGGATACCAGAAAGAGGGTTCAAAAACTGTTCACCCCTCTAAAGCGCACGCAAAAATTACCTGTCGCTTGGTTGCAAATCAAAATCCAGATAAAATCTTTGAATGTCTAAAGTCTCACATTTTGAATAATCTGTCAGGTGGAATAACCGCCCAGGTAAAAAGACTTCCTGGTAACGGTGATCCTTTTCTCATACCCAGAGGACACAATGCTAGTAAAGTTGCCAAAGATGTTTTAACCGAGGTGTATGAAAAAGACCCTTACATTACAAGGTTGGGGGGAACTATACCAGTCTCAGCAATCTTTTTGAAAGAGTTGGGAGTACACACTACCATGTTTGGTTTTTCAATAGGTGACGAAAACTTACATGCTCCTAATGAATTTTTTCGACTAAAGAATTTTCGCCGAGGCCTCAGAGCATATTGCTTACTTTTGGAAAAATTAGGATCCAATTAATGGAGAAAGATATAATTATCCATAGCGGCAAAGTTCTTACTATGGATGAAAGTAGACCCAACGCTGAAGCTATACATATCAAAAGAAACATTATAGAACGCATAGGTTCAAACCAGGAAATTTTATCAAAAAAACAGCATGACACGAAGATAATTTCTGCAGAAGGTAAAACCATAATGCCTGGTTTTATAGATAGCCACATTCATATTTTTCCAGGCTCAGACTCCTTAGGAAAACTGAACCTAACGAATGCTTATACCTTTGATGAAGTCAAAAACCTCACACAGAAATATATAAATGAAAACGAAGATTTAAATTTCATCGAAGGGACTGGCGTCCATTATAGCGTATTCAAAGAAGCAGAAAAAGCTACCCGGCTACAATTGGATGAAATAATTGAAGACAAGTCACTACTGTTGATTGCCCCTGATCATCATTCGGGATGGGCAAATACCAAAGCTCTATCAGAGGCTAGTATTTTAGAAGGGTTTGCACTTCCAGAGGGCAATGAAGTTGTGATGTCAGCTGATGGCTATGCTGAGGGCATGTTAAAGGAAAACGAAGCTATAAAATTAGTGAGTGCACAACAATTACCTCGGAGATCAAGATTAGGCTTGGACACAGGTGGTGAACCATCTCCTGAGCCTGATGATCAGGAGCGAAATATAGATAAAAAAATCCTTAAAAAAGGATTGGCTCACTTAGCAAAACTAGGGATTACAAGTGTGCACAATATGGATGGTAACTTTTATACATTAGAACTGCTGGATGAAATTCAAAGAGAAAATAGCCTTACTTGCAGAGTAAAAGTACCATTTCACTTTAAACCAGAAATGGATGCAAAAAAATTGGATTCTGCGCTAGAAATGCATCGAAAATGGAATACTCCATTTTTAAATTCTGGGTTAGTGAAATTTTTTATGGATGGCGTAATCGGCTCTGGAACAGCGTTTTTAATTGATGATTATGCAGATACCCCAAAATGGAAGGGAGAAGCTCTATTTAGCGAAGATAGGTTTAAAAAACTGGTTGCCAAAGTTGATGAAATGGGGCTTCAGATAGCAGTTCACGCAATCGGTGACGCTGCGGTTAATAGAGTGCTCAACGCTTATGATTATGCTAGAAAAGTAAATGGCAGAAGAGATTCGAGGCATAGAATTGAACATATAGAACTCATTCAAAAAAGTGATATAGAGCGGTTAAAAGAATTGGATGTTATTGCTTCAATGCAGCCTGTTCACCCACCAGGTAGTGATGGGTTGCCTTTAGAACCTGAACTTTCAAAAATTGGTAGGAACAGATTTAATGAAGCATATGCGTGGAAATCCATTAAAACTTGTGGAAGCATCGTTATTTTTTCCACAGATTGGCCGGTTTCAAATGTAGATCCATTGAACTGTATATTTAACGCCTTAAACAGAGAGCTCTGGACGAAAGAGACTATGGATCAGAGACTTAATCTCTACGAAACTCTCAGTGCATATACTAAATTAGGAGCTTATGCTGAATTTAAAGAAACCAAAAAGGGCATGCTTAAAGAAGGTTATTTTGCTGACCTAATTATTTTATCAGATGAGATCGATCAGATTAAATCTGCTCAAATTAAAGAACTAGAAGTTGAACTAACTATGGTGGATGGTAAAATAGTGTACAAAAAAAATTAAATGTCTGGTTTGGCTCCAGCAGAATACCATTTTTGAGAACTTTCTAAGAAATATGCCACATTAAAAACATCCTGATCTGCGTAACTCTTACCCACAATTTGTACGCCGGTAGGGACACCAGTTTTGGAAAAGCCTGATGGAACAGACATTACTGGAAGTCTTGACAGGGCATTAAAGGGCACAGTCAAAGACCAGCCCAATAGAGGGTTCACCTCTTTTCCATTTATAAAAACGGTATCTTTAGATTGATCATGATCGGCCTTAACTGCTGGTATTGCAAGTGTCGGGCAAAGAAAAGCATGCTTTTTACTTATCATTGGTCCAAAAGATGCATTCATATCATTTACTACTTCGAGAGCTCTTAAATACTTTTTCGCAGATGATTTTTTTCCTAAAGCAGCAATTTGCTTAACGTAAGGCGTTACCATATGCTCTTTACCCTTAGCTGTTTCCTCTATCCAAACACCAAAAATATGGTATAGATAATCTAGACACGCATCAAGCATTTGACTTTTCCAAGGAAGTGATACCTCTTCCAAATGCGCTCCCATAGATTTAAGAATTTGAAGGGTATTATTAAAATTCGAGATTACTTCCGGATCAACTTCAAACATTCCAAGATCAGCAGACCAGCCAATTTTTAGTCCTTTTAAACTTATTCTTTCTTTCAAAGGTACCATTTTTTTTGGTCTAATAGATGCAATGTCTAATGGATGGGGACCAACCATAACATTTTGCAATAATGCAGTATCTCTGACAGTTCGAGCCATTGGACCAACATGGCAGAAAAAATCTAAATTGAGGGGTGTATCATCTGGATTTCTACCATATGGAGGCTTAAAACCGACTACACCACTGGCAGAAGCAGGTATTCTAATTGAGCCACCAATGTCTGAACCGGTCGCTAAAGGAACCATACCAGCTGCTAGAGCAGCACCGCTACCACCCGAAGATCCACCGGGTGTGAAATCTAAGTTCCATGGGTTTCTTGTTATTCCTGTAACTCTGTTGTGACAATAACCAGCACAAGAAAATTCTGGTGTTGCTGTTCGAGCAATTACAATAGCACCTGTTTTCAATATTCGCTCATTAACAGGAGAATTATAATCTGAAATAGTATCTTTCAAAATGAGAGAACCATTGGACATTGGCTTACCCTTGAGTGCACTCTCATCTTTAATCCCAATAGGTATACCCTCTAGTGATTTAATATTATTACTCTTTCTCAAAAATTTTTTTTCAGAAATTCTGGCGAGATCTAAAGCCTCCTCATAAAATGTATAGGTGAAAGCATTTAATTTTGGATTAACATTTTCTGCACGAGCTATAAGAGCTTTTACTACCTCAACCGGAGATAATGACCGATCTCTATATCTCTGTGCTAATTCACTAGCAGACATATAACATATATCGATTTCACTCATACTTTCCCCAATTCAATCTTTAAATATTTAACCTTAAACTATGTGGGTTGGCTGTAACAAACAGCCAACCCACTTTCTCTACTTCATCAAATTCGTCCAAATTTTAGTATACATTTTAGTGACCTCTGGTGGACACGTCTCAACAAATTGACCTTTCGCAGCTAGCTCAGCTGGTACAGCAATTTCTGGAGCACCTTTCATGTCATCAGGCATGAACTCTTCTGACCCAATAATGCCATTTGCATATCTCGCAAAGGCAGACATCATTGCTGCATTTTCAGGCTCCATAATAAAATTTTGGAATAACTTAGCATTTTCCACATTTTTAGCTTCTGACAAAACGACCACAGCATCTTGCCACAAAGGATAACCTTCAATTGGATGACCATACTCCACCGTTTCATTTTGGAATCTTGCTCGCATACTGGCCCCATTCCAATTCACACCAGCATAAATATCTTCAGCAGCAAATTTAGCTAAATTGCCGTAATCCATACTTTTCCATTTAGGTTTTGCTGCTAAGAGTGTATCATTAACTTTCTTTAACATTGCTTTGTCATCTGAGCAAACTTCACCACCATGATACCATATTGCCATTGACATAACATCCATCATCTCGGGGACTACATTTATTTGCCCTACAAGCTCATCTGGGGGATCAAGAAAAATACTCGATGTATTTATATCACCTTTGTAGTATTTGGTATTAACAGATACCCCAGTAGATCCCCACTGCCAAGGAGCACTGTACTGCCTGCCCGGATCCCATGACACGTCTCTGAATTGTGGAAGAATGTTCTTTGCATTAGGCATTAAATCTACCCGTGTATTTAATAGTAATCCTTTTTCTATCCAAATAGGTACATAAGAGTTTGAAGGAACCGCTATATCGAAACCATGACCTCCAGCAGCAACTTTAGCTAAAGCAGTATCATTACTATCATAATCTGTAAGGGTGACTTTTATGTCATATTGCTTTTCAAATTTTTCAATTAAATCTGGTGGTGTGTAATTACCCCAGTTAAAGATATTTAATTCCCCCGCAGCAAAACTGATGCTACTAGAGAGAGCCAGTGCAGTGGCTACCGCACTTGAGATTAGTTTTTTATTCATTTTACTCCTCCTTAATTTGCCCATGAATGGGGCGTTAATGTCTTGCATTCTAATTCCTGCTTCTCGTTAACAAGAAGAAACCAGACACAAGAACAACACTCACAACAATATTTGCTGTGGCTATAGCATTCGTTTCAGGTGTAATAAATCTGCGCAGTTGCCCTAACATGTAGGTTGGCAATGTTTCCTGCCCTGCAGACTTAACAAACTCAGATATTACCACATCATCTAAAGATATCACAAAAGCGAGCATATAACCTGCGATTATTCCAGGCCAAATCATGGGCAATGTAATACGGCGAAATGTTTGCCATGAGGTAGCGTAAAGGTCGGCTCCAGCTGTTTCAAGCGTGAGATCCATAGACTCTAACCTTGCTCTGATTGGTAAATATGCGAAAGGAATGCAAAAAGCTGTGTGAGCTATAATTAAATACATCATTCCAGTATACCCTGTTGCAATTTTGATCATCGCAAAAAATACTAAAAGTGCGACCGCTGTAACTACTTCAGGTATCATCAACGGTTGGTTTATGACGGCGTAAATGAAGGTCTGCCCCTTGAAATGTCTTGTTCGTGTGGTCGCTAAAGCAGCCATAGTTGCAGCTACTGTCGCTATCGTTGCAGCAACTGCAGCTAAAATTAAAGACCTAATTGCAGCATCTTGTACCTTCTCATTATTCCAAGCCATTATGTACCACTTTAACGAAAACGACTCAAATACTCCGAGAGAGGGACTACTATTAAATGAATACATTATCACAATGATAATCGGTGCATAAAGACATAAAAATGTTAACAGTGCCATGCCTTGAAAACCTGGAACCGCCTTTACATCAAAGCGCTTATTTAAAAACATAGCTTTAAACATCACGCTTATTCTCACTATTGGAAATTTTCACAAAATACAGAAGTGCAACTAAAACCATAACCATCAACGTCAAAGACAATGCCGCTCCCAGCGGCCAGTTACGACCCTGTCCGAATTGTAAACCAATAAGATTTCCAATCATTAGTTGGTTTCCTCCACCTAAAACCCGAGGAGTCACGTAAGCCCCTAAACAAGGTACGAAAACAAGAATTGACCCAGCTATTACTCCTGGTCTGATCAATGGTAACATTACTCTCCTAAAACAGTTCCACCTAGATGCATAAAGATCATAAGCGCCCTCTACTAAACGGAAGTCTAACTTTTCTATTGATGCATAGACAGGCAAAACCATGAGCGGCAGGTAAACATAGGTCATTCCAAATGCAACCGCAAAGTCAGTAAACATCATCTCAATGGGAGCATCAATTATACCAACCCATTGTAAAAAGTTGTTAATTACGCCTTGATTTCTAATTAATTCCTGTATCGCATAAGTTCTAACCAATAAATTTGTCCAAAAAGGGATGGTAATTAGAAACAACCAAACGTTTCTTGATGTCGTGCTTCTCGTTGCAATGAAGTATGCAGTTGGTATACCAAATAGGGCTGTAAGTACGGTAGTTAAAAACGAGAGCTTTATTGATCGCCAAAAAATAAGTAAGTGTGCATCTGCCCATACCAAATTATCGTCAAATATGTCACGTTCGAGTATAACATTATACCAATTCTCAGTAGTAAAAATCCATTTTACTCCAGTGTAATCTCCAGGCACTAAGAATGAATAAAGTAGCACAATAAGCAATGGTCCCGCGGCGGCAAACACTATAATTGCTAATGCAGGAAGCGATAGTAGCCAACGGTTTAGAGAGTCTTTTTTACGCGCTCGTATAACGACATCAGCCGCTTTTTTTGCACTCGAATTTTTTTCTATATCGATACTTGATGTCATTTAGGGACTTTCATGGTCAATCATCAAGAATTTGAATGGCGCTTGCATTAATCTCCAATTGAACCTTGGTTCCTAGTTCAAGCTCCTCGCCATTACCAGAGCTATTTTGTTTCCTCACAGTAAACTGTTCCCCACTATTCAGGGTAAGATGAAAATGAGTGTCCGTTCCAAAATATACGATGTTTTCAATGACCCCTTGTAATGATCTATTACCACTATTTGATACATGCATATTAACGTGCTCAGGTCGAATTAAAATGGATCTCCAACCAGAATGAGTGGAGCCTTTATTTTCGCATAATGATAAAACTGTTCCATCGGACAATATGGCTCTATCATTCTCAATGTTGGCAGAAAGGAAATTGCTTTCGCCTATGAAATTTGCCACAAACTTATTTTGAGGGTTGTGGTAGATTTCTCTTGGACTTCCGTATTGCAAAACCTTACCCTCATTCATAACTGCTATGCGGTCGGACATCGTAAGCGCCTCCTCTTGATCATGAGTGACGAATACGAAAGTTATTCCTGTTTCAGATTGAAGACGCTTCAACTCGATCTGCATTTGTTTTCGCAATTTCAGATCTAAGGCGGAAAGAGGTTCATCCAATAACAATACTTGCGGTTTTGGAGCCAATGCTCTGGCAAGTGCAACCCTTTGCTGTTGACCTCCAGAAATTTCTGACGGTTTTCTATTTTTTAATTCACCCATTTTTACAAGAGCTAACATTTCATCAACTGTTTGAGAGACCCTTTCTCTGGACCAACCAAGCATCTCTAAACCAAAAGAAATATTTCCAGCAACAGTCATATGGGGGAACAGAGCGTAACTCTGGAATACAGTGTTGACTGGTCTTTTATTTGGGGGAAGTAACGAAATATCTTGATCATTTAGTAGTATAGTCCCGCTTGTAGGATGCTCAAAGCCAGCGATTAGTCTCAGTAATGTGGTTTTTCCGCAGCCTGACGGCCCTAATAATGTAAAAAATTCATTTTTATTGATAGTTAATGAAACGTCATTAAGGGCGTATACATCCATATCACTTTTGTAAATTTTCAATACATTCTGAATGTTTATTGCTTCTTGATGCTCTATCATACCTTTTCTCGCGAATCTATATAACCTAGATAAGTACAGTGGTAAGGTTAATAGTTGTTTTTGTAACTAACAACAAAAACCTAAATTTTTATGCCAACAATAAAATTTTGTGATATTCATCACCTATTGAAAATTTTTACTGATTTTAAGTTTGATGGCTAAATACGAATTTGCACCGTTCCCGTTGTATGAAATCTCCGGCCCCCCTTTTGAAAGAGGTTTACAATATGGTCAACTGGCTAAGAAAAGAATAATTAAATCAGTTGAAATTTATACTGACAGCCTAAAAACTGTTGGGTTGGATAAAGATATGTTAGGGAGATTATCAGAGCAGTTTCTCCCAAAAATTAAATACTGGGCACCCGACCTTTTTGAGGAGATGCAAGGAATAGCAAAAGGTGCATCATTGAGCCTATCTGAGATTGTAATGATCAACGCTCGAACAGAAATTCTGCAGTTAGCAGAAAGGGATGGATCTTTTTTAGATCAGAAGATGGACGGCTGTACTGGAGCCATAATAATGCCCAAATTGTCAGCTAATAATGAAATAATCCATGGACAAAATTGGGATTGGAAACAGGAATGCATAGATAACAGTATAGTTTTACGTATATTGAGAGATAACGGTCCAGATGTATTAACATTTACAGAAGCTGGAGCATTAGCAAGAAGCGGGTTAAACGCCTCAGGAATATCAATTACTGCTAATTATCTCAAGTGTGATAGGGACTACCAAAATTTGGGAATCCCATTACCCTTAATTCGAAGGCGCGCACTCGAGTGCAATTATTATTCAGATGCTATGAGGTTTGTAGCTACTACGGAGAAATCTGGATCTAATAATATGATGTTAGCTTCATCAGAGGGGATGGGAATAAATTTTGAATGCGCTCCTGATGAGAGTTTTGCAATTCTTCCAGATGAACATGGTCTGATAGTTCATGCAAATCACTGGCAGCACTTAGCAGCATTATCAAAACTGAAAGACACGGGTATAGATTGGTCACCCGATAGCTTTTATCGAGACTACCGAGTTAGAGAAAATTTACTTCAAAAAAATACAAAACTTCATGTAACTGACTTAAAAGATGCACTTTTTGATAAATTTGGACAGCCCTATAGTGTATGTATACCACCCTATACTAATGTAGAAAATGATCCTGGCGCTACTGTTGCTATGATTATTATGCAACCAAAAAAGGGATTAATGGAAATAGCCCCCTTCCCTGCACTAAATACAACTTTTCATGAATATTACTTAAAATTGCAGAATTGAAATTTATAATGTAGGAAATTCCTATGCATAATGAAGTAGAGGCAAAATACAATAATTTTATTCTAAATATCTATTTAATTTGTTAAGTTTAGATATGGAAACTATCTTTTCACCCAAACACAAATTACGAGACTCACAAACAGAGCTATATGGCGGTCAACTTGTGCGGCCATTTGAGTGCCCGGAAAGAATGGATTTCATCATATCCTCTTTAAAAAGCCAAAAAATTGGGAGAATATCGGAGCCTTCATTTTTTGACGATGATATCATCACTGCCATACATGATAAGGATTATATTTCTTTTCTAAAAAGAGCTTGGCAAGATTGGGTGCAATGTGGCTTCAAAGGGGAAGCCATTCCGACCGTTTGGCCATCAAGGTCCATGCCTTCGAAAGAGATCCCCAATTTTATCGAAGGAGAGCTTGGTTATTATTGCTTGGCCTCTGAGACATCAATTTCAAAAGGTACATTTGATGCAGCTCTATCGTCGGCAAGTGTAGCTTTAAGTGGCGCAAAAAAAGTTTGTGAAAGTTCGAGGGCAGTTTTTTCTTTATGTAGACCACCAGGCCACCATGCCTCAAAAAATCAGTACGGCGGATATTGTTTCATAAACAACGCTGCAATCTCAGCACAATATTTCTTAAATAATGGTGCAAAGCGAGTTGCAATATTAGACGTAGATTTTCACCATGGAAATGGGACACAAGATATTTTTTATGATCGCTCCGATGTGATGTTTTTGTCCCTTCATGGAGACCCAAATGATGCATTTCCACATTTTCTTGGCTATGAGAATGAAAAAGGGTTGGATGACGGATATGGGTTTAATTTTAATTTCCCCATGCCTCCTAATACAAATTACAGCAATTGGGGTTCTGCATTTGATGAAGCTGCCAAAAGAATTGCGAAATTTAAAGCCGATGCTTTAATCCTTTCACTTGGAGTGGATACGTTTAAAGATGACCCAATTAGTTTTTTTAAGCTTGATAGCATTGACTTCATTGATATGGGAAAAAGAATAAAAAAGATTGGACTTCCCACCTTGTTCGTCATGGAAGGTGGATATGCAATAGAGGAAATTGGAATAAATACGGTGAACACTTTAATTGGGTTTGAAGAATAATGATTGTGAGTGTGGCCGCTACCCAAATGCAATGTACCTGGGATGAATCACAAAACCTAGAGAAGGCTGAAAATCTTATTGAAAAAGCAGCGGGAAGAGGAGCAAATATAGTTCTACTGCAAGAATTATTTTCTACTCCTTACTTTTGTCCTGAACAAAAAAGAGAATATTTTTCTTTAGCAAATGAAGTTAAGGGGCACCCATATCTTAAAAAGTTCTCTAATTTAGCTAAAAAACTAAACGTAGTGTTGCCTATAAGTTTTTTTGAAAGAGACAAGAATTCTTATTTCAATTCAGTTATGATTATAGATGCTGATGGTGACTTTAAAGGCGTATATAGAAAATCTCATATCCCTCAAGGCCCTGGTTATGAAGAAAAGTTTTATTTCAGTCCTGGAAATTCAGGCTTTAAAGTTTGGGATACGGTTTTTGGTTGTATAGGAGTAGGGATCTGTTGGGATCAGTGGTTTCCAGAATGTGCTCGTACTATGGCTTTGATGGGCGCTGATTTGATATTCTATCCCACAGCAATTGGAAATGAGCCTGAGGATCCCAGTCTAAATTCTGTGAGGCATTGGCAGCGAGCCATGCAGGGACATGCTGCATCTAATATGATACCAGTAATTGCCAGTAATAGAGTTGGACAAGAGATAGCAGACAAAACTGAAATGAGATTTTATGGTCATTCCTTTATTTCAAATGAAACAGGTGACATTCAATGTGAGTGTAATGATCAAGATGAAGATATTATTTGTCATAGTTTTAATCTTGATCAAATTCGGTTGAGCAGAGCTAATTGGGGGCTTTTTAGAGATAGACGACCTGAGTTATATGACAGAATTGCACAAAAATAATTAAAGCTACTTATCTTGTTCAAGGTGTTTCTCTCTTTCTGAACGTAAGATTGAATATTCAATAAAAAAGTCAAAACTAGATGGGTTGGCCATAGAGTCTCTATTAACCACTTTTTGATGATCATCGCCGAGCAATAATTTTTTCACCGGTACCTCTAACTTCTTACCTGATAAGGTTCTTGGAACCTCTTTGATTTGAACTATTTCGTTGGGTTGAAACCTTGCAGATACAGAATTGCGTATAGCACGATTAATCTTTTCTTTTATAACGTTAGAAAAATAAAATGATCTGCTTACAACAACAAAAAGAACCATAAAGCTTTCTCTTCCTAAATATTCTAAGTCTATAACGAGACTATCCTCAACCTCTTTAAGAGCTTCTACAGCTCGATAAATTTCAGATGATCCGAGTCTTAAGCCTTTTCGATTTATAGTTGCATCTGATCTGCCATAGATTATTGATCCACCAGTTTCGGTAAACTCTATCCAATCACCGTGAGTCCAGATTCCGGGAAAAACCTCGAAATAGCTCTCAATAAACCTCTTATTTTCATTATCTCCCCAGAAATAAAGGGGCATTGATGGCAATGGCTTTACGCAAACTAATTCACCAACTTTACCATTTACCGAGTTTCCAGACTCATCAAAAGCATGTACTGCGCAACCTAAAGAACGTGCTTGCATCTCACCCTCAATGACTTTGTCCAAAGGATTTCCCAGAACAAATGCCCCTGCTAAATCTGTACCTCCAGAAATTGGAGCCAGCCAAACGTTACTTTTTACCGCATCATAGATCCACCTATAACCTTCTGGACTTAAGGGAGAACCGGTTGAACCTACAGATCTCAACTTATCAAACCTAAAATCTTTTTTAGGCTCAATTTCCGCCTTCATGCATGATAGAAAAAAAGCCGCACCCGCGCCAAAATACGTCAACCCTTCTTCATTAACCTTTCGCCATACTTGCATCAAGTCAGGGTAGTTTGGTGCAAAATCAAACATTGCAATAGAACTACCTCTCAACAGCGCCATACATTGCACATTCCACATTATCCAGCCAGATGATGTCAGCCAGCAAAAATGATCTTTATCGTCCAAATCCATATGGAGAGATTGTTTTGTCATTTCAACCAAAATTCCGCCATGCCCATGCACTATTGGCTTTGGATTTCCAGTTGTCCCAGATGAATATACTATCCACAACGGATGGTTAAAGGGCACGGTATCTATACGCATATCTTCAGCTTTTCTAATAATATTATCCCATTCCAAATCACCTCTTACTTTTTTGTGACCTGGTGGATTGACAACAATTGTATTATCCAAGGAAGGTAATTTTCTCGTTAAATTCTTTATGAGTTCACTTTTATCAATAAAATTGCCAGCGTAAACGTAACCACTTTGACATATTAATAATTTGGCTTCTATTTGTCTAAATCTATCGAGAATTGCAATCTCGCCCATGTCTGGAGCACAAAGAGACCAGATTGCCCCAACACTAGCAGTTGACAAAAAAGAAATCAACGCGTGCGGTGTGTTAGGTAATACTGCCACCACTCTATCACCTTTTTTTATTCCCAGTCGTCTCAATTCATTAGATAACGATGCTGTCCTCTTCTTCAATTCACCCCACGTTAAAGTTTCTTTTCCAAATGTTTCAGAAATACTTGAAATTGCGATCCTATCAGGGCATGTCTCTGAATGACGGAAAATTTCATCTAGAAAATTTAGACTGGCACCAGAAAACCATTCGGCGCCAGGCATTTTTTCAACCTTCAAAGGCCTCTCAAAACTACTAGCTGATTTGAGTTGGAAGTAATCCCAAATAGTTTGCCAAAAAAAATTTAAATCACTGACGCTCCAACTCCAAAGCTGGTCATAATTTGAAAATTCTAATCCGTGGTTAATGCTCAACCAATTTATGTATTTTTGCATTGTAGAGGCATCTCTTCTTTCATCAGATGGTCTCCAAAGTACTTTTCTTGTCATGAAAACGGGCTCCAATAGAAAGAGATTATTTTACAACTCATACCTAAACTATGGACATCGCTAACACAACGAAAACCTTGAAATGAATTTTTAATTAAGTCTATATTCAATTACATATATCAGGAGGTATAATCATGCTGCCGAAAAATCCAAAAAACCAATTGGATACTCACGAAGTTTTAAATATGCCTCATCATTTAGGTGACCAAGATTTGTGGAGCCAAGATCAAGCACTCCAGTCCTGGACAAATGCTTTTAATGGTGGATGGGCTAAAGATAGATTGAAAACTATTGGTAAAATAGTCGGGTCCCAAAATGTTTTTGATAAAGCTGAAAAGGCGAATAAGTACGGACCTGAGCTTAAAGTATTTGATAAATATGGAATGAGAATTGATCAAGTAGAATTTCATCCTGCCTACCATGAATTACTAAATTTAGCGGTATCAAACGAAGTACATAATTTTGCATGGCGTAATAAAAGAAAAGGAAGTCATGTAGTAAATTCTGCATTAATTTATATGTTCTGCCAACCAGAGGGGGGAATAATGTGCCCTATGGCAATGGCATATTCTGTTGCACCAGCCCTCAAAGGAACACCAGAAGTCGAGAAAAACTGGATGCCCGGAATTCTTTCAACAACTTATGACATGAGAGATATTCCAATTGACGAAAAAAAAGGAAATCTCATTGGCATGTTCATGACAGAAAAACAGGGAGGTTCCGATGTTCGAGCCAATACGACTCGTGCAAAACCTTTAGGTAAAAATCATGGTATTTCCCAAGAGTATCTTATAACAGGGCATAAATTTTTCTGCTCGGCTCCTATGTGTGACGCCTTCTTAGTTTTAGCAAAAACTGAAGGCTACGGCGCTTCGTGTTTCCTTGTTCCCAGATGGAAGCCAGATGGGACCAGAAACAGTCTTAATATCCAACGGATGAAGGATAAACTTGGCAATAGATCAAACGCATCCACAGAAATGGAGTTTAAAGATACGTTTGGA
>MDSZ01181517.1_pt1 | contig 25004 bp, 22 predicted proteins | sample 811201 | NCBI WGS metagenome assembly MDSZ01 (sample SAMN05326647, study PRJNA326480) | marine metagenome | isolation source: seawater | place: Indian Ocean: North | collected 2010
GAAGATTTTTTTTATATCTACTATAAATCTCTAATTTACGCTTTATAAATTGATCTAATTTATTTAATTGAGCGCAGCCTAAAGCTGATTGCATTTCCGTAACTCTAAAGTTATAACCTAATCTCTCTATCAAGTCATGGCCTCTTTCCCTTCTACCATCGTGTTTATAGATATTTGACTCTTCAATAATTTCTGGATTATCTGTTAAAAGCATCCCACCTTCTCCAGTTGTTATAGTCTTATCCGCAAAAAAAGAAAGAACTGAGAAATCTCCAAAAGATGCAATTGATTTATTTTTATATTTGCCACCTAGAGCAGGAGCGCAATCATTTATAAAAAAAAGTTTATTATCTTTTGCAAATTTACATAGCTCTTCAATATTACCAACATTGCCATATACAGAAATATAAAGAATGGCTTTAGTATTTTCGGTTATGAGGGATTTGACGCTTGATACGTCTAAACAGAATGTATCTTCATTAACATCAGCGAATATTGGTTTTGCTCCTGTTTGAGAAATTGCATTAGGATCAGCAGGATGCGAAAAAGCAGGTACTATAACTTCATCTCCTTCCCCAATACCAAGTGCCTTCATGCCTACAATCATTGCAGCGGTTGCATTACTAAAAGAAAGAGCAAATTTTCTAGAACAAAGTGCAGATAATCTATCTTCAAATAATCTTGTGAAACGTCCTTCTGATAACCAGCCGCTTTCAATAACTGAGACTAAATTTTCAATTTCTTCTTTTCCTACAAGTGGTTCGTAGCACGGAATCTTCTCTTTTCCAACTCTCTCCATGTACTCTTTATATTTCTCCAACTTCTCATTTTGCTTTGGAAGAATTTCTTTAGACATAGTTAAATTTTAAATTGATTAATATAATCACCTAAAGAAGAGGTAATCTCTTGAGGTACTTTCCCAAAGTTTTCATTTCTCAGTTTATCAATAGACATTAAAGGTAGTGTGTAGCCTTCTGTCTTTTCAACTAAAAAATTCACCTTTGAAAAAGTTTTTTTTGAGATTATATTAGCAGTTTCTAACACCGATATGTAGTTTATTCCTCCTAAGTTATAGACCCCAGGATTAAATTTATTTGAATCAATTATTGTTTGTACCACATCATTAATATAAATATATTGCATCTTTCTCGTACCCTTTCCCCAAACATCAACAACCTTATTTTCAATTGCTTGTTCAATCATATTCCTAATTGCATTTGGCTGAAGTTGATTTCCAGATCCAAAAACTGAAGATAGCCTAAAAATTAGACTATTGAAGTGACATCTTAAAATAAGGTTTTCAAAAAATAATTTGGCTATTCCAAAATTATGAGAAGGATTTAAAGGTTTATCTTCATTACATATTTCATCTGAAGAAATCCCACTGTAAACATAAGATGAACTAAAAAAAACAAATCTTACATCTTGATTTTGTTTTAAATATTCAAGGATATTGGATAAAGCGATGGCATCCTCCCTAAAAGAGGAAAGAAAATCCTCTCTATAGGGTATTGCTGAAAAAGTACCGCAATGAACAATTATCTTAGGTTTTCTTTCTTTTAATATCTGCAATGTTTTATCTTTATCTACTAGATTAAACTTAAGCCTGTCTTCAGTATCTGTACATTGTTTATCAATTCCAAGATATGAGTAATTGTTTAATTTAAGAAAATCAATAACTTTTGAGCCAATATATCCAGAGCAGCCTGTTATCAGGTAATCAATCATAATTAAGCTTTTACAACAATTACAATAACATTGCTAGGCACTAAATTGTTTATATTTGAATAGGTTTTAAATTCTTTCATTTATCTTGTTGCGATTATATTTTTAATAGCAATTCTAACTGCCTCAGTAGAGTTATACTTTGTTTTCCAACCTAATTTCTCTAACTTACTAGCATTATAAGAATAATAAGGAACATCTCCTTTCCATCCTCCAACTCCACCAGCATAAACAATATCCCTTTTAGTTAATGACTCCTCAAGGAGTATCTGAGCTATTTTTGAAACCTTTGTTGCATCTTTTGGACCTACATTAAATGTATTAATTCTCTCTGATGAATTTTTAAAAATAAATATTATTGCGTCAACAATATCCTTAACATACATGTATGGCTTTGTTTGATTACCATCCCCAAGAACATGAAGTATATCTTTATTTTTATCGAGTTTTATTAAAAAATCATGAATTACTCCATGTGTAGATCTTTCACCAACAATATTAGATAGTCTTACTATCCAACATTGAATTCCATATAAGTTAGAGAAAGTCTTGATAAAAAACTCAGAAGCCAACTTACTCGCTCCATAAAGTGATTCAGGATTGGCAGACATTTCCTCAACTAGTGGTTCTGATTTATTCCCAAAAACAGCGGGCGTTGATGTGAAAACTATTTTATTAATCTTGTACTTCTTCATACACTCGAGAACATTGTAAGTTGTCATAAATGTAAGATTAAGATCACGGTTTGTAGATTCAGCACCCTCTTTAACGTCAGAATTCGCAGCAAGATGATAAACAATTTCAGGAAGTTCCTCTTTAAAAATCTCATCTAGAGAGGCCAAATCCAATATGTCTTTATTATAAATTTTAAAGCTTTTGCTTTTGAAAGCATTTTTTAAATTATCCATGCTGCCTAAGATAAAATTATCAACACAAATAACTTTATTCCCTTCATCTAAAAGTCTATCTACTAGATGGCTTCCAATAAAACCTGCCCCGCCAGTAACAAGAATAGTTTTCATTTACTAAAACAAAAATAAATTATAAGAAACAATTATTTAATTAATTAATTAAAGTAAATTATACAAAAAATTCTTATTAATATTTCACAAATAATTTTTAATTATGAACCATAAATTAAAAAATTTGTATTATCCTTCTAAGTTTTTTTGTAGTTTTTAAAAACAAATTATGTGTTAAGAGATAAAGATTTTTATGGAGAAATGAAGATAAATATACAAGCAAATTTAAAAAATATTCACGACTTAAATTTATTTTTCTTATATTCATAAGCCTTCTTGCAATATTGGTTTTATTTAACCTTATTAATTTGGTTGCTATCTTTCTAACCAAAATTTGATCAACATCAGAATATAAACCATAAAATTTTCTAAATATTATGATCTCTGTTCTAACGTAGTCTCGGAGCCTTCCTCCTAAACGAGAACCTTGATGCTGTCTGATATAAGTCAGAGTCTTTGGAGTAAAATAAAATTTATGATTTTTGGCTAATCTTAAATAGAATTCGTAATCTTCTCCTGTATGAATATTATTATCATAGCCATTTAAATCTCTTGCTAATTGAACATTAATAATAGGATTGCTAGCTGACCCAGTAAAGTCTCCCCTTTGAAGTAAAAGATTTTTTAAATCAGAGTTAGGATCATAAATTTCCCTTGAAAATGATCTTTTATGATTGTTCTGTTTAAAGAATTTAAATCCTGAATACCATAATGGGACTTGTAAATGATCTATGTAATCCAAAAAGTTGAAAAATTCTTCAACTTTATTTTCTTTCCAGATATCATCATCATCCAAAAATCCTAAATAATCAGTTTCTACTATATCTAATGCTAAATTTCTTTGTTTTGAAATAGAGATAGGCTTGTGTCTATTGTATTTAATTATTATCTCTTGATTTCGATATTTATGAATAACCTTTTCAACAAGCCTGTCAGATCCATTATCCAAAATTAATATTGAGAAACGTTTATCAGTTTGACTACATAAGCTTTCGAGTGATTCCTCAAGAAAATCAGGCCTATTAAATGTTGTAATGCAGGCTGTAAGTTTCATATATAAAATTTATATTCAGAATCAATATTCAAAAAATTCTATCAAAGATAGAGCAGTAATTGAACTAGAGGGGAATAACGAAAAATATCTTCTTATTTGGTTCTTATTCATCCAAATAAAAAGAGATTCCTCAAGTTCACCATTAACAAATGAGGTGAATGGTTTAATTTCAATCTGAGGATATCCTTTAAAAAAATATCCCTTAAAATCACTTCTCATAGGATCCATATAACATTCTCCCAACTCTTTTAGGTTAATATTTTTAATATTTAATTCTTCTTTTAATTCTCTTTTTGCAGCATCTTTTGGGGTTTCGTTTTTTTCAATTGCTCCTCCAGGAAATTCAATGACATAATCTTTACTTCCATTTCTATATCTAAGTTGTACAAGAATATCTTTTGATTCGTTAAGCAGAATAACTTGAGAAAAGCTAGGCCTTTTAACTCTCAAATAAGAGGATGTTTTATTCGAATTAGGATATTTTTTAACTTGAGATTCAATAATTTCTAACCACTTATTATTTTTATATATAGTTCTCTCAATTTCTACTTTATTTTTTAAAGGTAAAGGCAATCTAAATTCATCCGTCAAAGCTTCTAATAAATTTTTTGGACAAATTTGGCCAGTCTCTTTCATTCGCATACTTATTTGCAGCCTTAATTTTATCAGAATATTTCTTTGGATTTACGTCTAAAATTTTTTTAATACAAGAAACAACAGATATTTCAATTTCTGGTTCAAAAAAAAGAGCCAGATTTTCTTCAGTAGCTAAGCGACCCATCTCTGATACATTCGATACAATTGCAAGTTTAGAATGAGTAAAAGCACCTTTCATTAGAGGCCCTGAACCTCCTCTGTAGTTAGAAAGATAAGGAAGTATTGCAAAATCTGATTTTTGATAAACAACTTTTATAATATCCTGTTCAAGATAAGAATCATGCAAAATAATATTTCTACATTTTAATTGTGAAATTTTTCTAGACAAACCTTGTTCATCATGTCCAATGACCCACAAATAAGGATCTTTTTTACCTGAAAAGAATTTTTTCCAAATAGACGCAATAAATAAATGTCCTTTTTCTCTCCTCATATTGCCAAATAAGAGAAAAATTTTTTTATTACCAGATGGATATTTGATTAAATAATCGTTTAATTTAGAATTGATTTTTTCCTTTGGATAATATTTGATCTCTCCTCCTCCTCCATCTTCAATTACAAAAATTCTTTTCTTATTAAATCTCAATTGTTTTGATAATTTATTTTTATGCCATTCACCTAGACAACTAATTCTCACATCAAATAATCTTAGAGAATACCTAAAGATAAAAGATTGTAAAAATTTTAAGATCTTAAAAATATTAAAGCCGTATTTCTTAAATGCATATGAAAAATTAGGCGCGTTTACTTGAATTGTTATTTTACCTTTCCAATTTAATAATTTCAGAATTACCAACAACAAGGCAACGCATGAATATTCGCAATCAAGAATTATTATCCTATTAAAATTTTTTCTAAAAAAAACAAATCTAAAAATAGTCATTAAGCATAAATTTATATAGATAAATAAACCAACTATTGTATAAATATTAAAATTTATGCTCGCTTTTTTTTCTTGATTTAATGATTTAAATTCTTGCGTTGCCGAGATGACTTTTACTCTATGCTTTAATTTTTTAATTTCATCTAATAATGATTTTGTATAAATAAAGTAATGCCCTTTTTTGAAAGGGGTAGGCTGTAGTATCGCAATATCCAAATTCAAAAAGGGTTCTTAACATCAGATGGCACTCTAAAACAGCCCCTCGGTGAGAGGTCAAAGCTAAAAATCTTTGGAGAATCTGGCATTATTGTTCTCTTAAATTGACTAGGAATAAATCTATCATAAAAATTATCTATACTGAAATCCAATATCTCTTGAGACAAATCATCAAATAAATCTTTGCTTAAAGTTTTTGCCTCTTCTCTTCCCATTCCATAATTGACTGTATAAAACAAGCAAAAATCAATCACAGAATAAAGGCCTATTCTTTCTTCCGTGGTTTTAATATAGTCATTTTCTTTTGGAATCTCCAACTCAGGTGTAAATGGCCTAGATAGAATCTCAGTAATTACTTTTTCATAGGGCTTATCTTTTGAAATATTTCTTGCAATATCAACCAAAACCGTCTTCGGAAGACCCCCATTAGGATTATACATTGACATGTTATCTGCATTATAAGTACACCACCCAATCGCTAACTCTGACATCGTTCCTGTTCCGACCATAATCCCATTCTTATCATTTGCCAAAGTCATCAAAATAGTTGTTCTGAGTCTCGCCTGAATATTTTCTTTAGCGATTGAACTACTGATTGAAATAATATCTTTAGCATCTTTACTTAGTTTCGAAATATCAATTAATTTTGAATTTATTTTCAAATCATTTGCTAGCTGAGAAGCTAATTTTTGAGATTCATCAGATGAACCGAGCGATGGCATTATTACAGCGAATGGCTCTGTTTTTATCCCAATACAGGCCTCTTTTAGTACCATCAATGAATAAGCTGAATCTATTCCACCTGAAAGACCTATTACTGCAATATTAGAATTTGTATGCCTCAATCTTTTTTTTAAAGCTTCAACTTGAATATCAAATACTTCAGAAAGATCTTGTTTTCTCTCTGAAAGTTCATTATGAAAAGGTTTTTTGCAAAAGTTTGGCAATTTCAAATCATATTGCGATTTGTGTATATTCGGACTAAATTTATAGCTAAATTCAGCTCTATTCTTAAATTCTTTTTTATCAGTAAATAAATAATTTAAGAGGTTATTACTTTTTTTCCCTGATTGTCTTTTACTTGCTTTTAAAAAATGAAAATCAATTAAAACTTTACTAGTTAAGATTTTACTATTAGATTGATATTTTTCATAACATAAACTCTTATCATAAATAATGTGAATGTTTCGAAGTAAAGAAATTGAAGAGCTCTCTCCAGAGGAGCCAGACACATATAAATAAGGAATTCTTTTTCGAGTACTGATGCCCTTAATCATGTTTTTTCTAGCTTCTCTGGAAGCAATAGTATCTGATGATGCAGATAGGTTTACTATAAAATCAACGTTATCGAATAACATTGAAGGTGAAATTTCCCCCCAAGCATCTTCACAAATTTCTATTCCCAAACTTATAAGTTGTTCATTAATGCTTAAATTTAATGGTTCATAAGAGCTGGAAATTTGCAAGCATTCGCCTAAAAAAACAACTTCTTTATTTGAGTTCAAAGAAATCCCAGATTTAAACCAACGATCTTCATAATATTCATTTGCACTGCAAAGTTCTATTTTTGCCCTAGCTATTATTTTTTCCAATCCAACAACAACTGCGCAATTATATAAACACCCCTTTAATTCAATTGGTGCACCAACAATTGCAATTATCTTCTTTTTTTTACAAAGCTCATGTATTGTCTTTAGGTTTTCGAAAGCTTCATTAATATAGTTACTATTAAAAAATAAATCTCCACAGTTATAACCTGTTAAAGAGAGTTCAGGAAAGATGTGAAAATCTGAATTAGACTTTCTTATTAACTCTAAATGAGAGGAAAGATTATTTTTTAAATCTCCTGGTTCAATGTACGGACTGTGTAAACTGATAAGCATTTCTTATTTCCATATATCTAATTCGAGAAAAGTTATCTCTTTTTTAATCAAAATTTCCTTTATACCCGTTAATTTTTTAATATCTCTACTGCAATTTAATAATAAGAGTTTACCTTTAACATCTGATTTAAGATCAAAACATTCAATTTGGTTTGATTTATCCAAATTTTCAATGTCAGGATCAAAGTAAAACATTTTAAAGTTTTCTTTTAAATTTAAAGCTATTGCGAAAGATTGCGACTCTTCTAAAAGGTAACTACCGTCTTTATACGACAATCCTATAACACAAATTTCAGAAATATTTTCGACTTCACAGATTTTTTGAATTTTTTTTGAATAGTAAACAGGTAATTTGCTATTGAATTTTTCATTATCAATTGGCAATTTATATTCCAAACCTACTGTTTTATTAATCACCTGTTGAATGGCTCTATTATCTCTAGGAAAGCATGGGCCACCAAAACCTAAACCTTTACTTAAATATTTATTGCCGATTCTACTATCAGAACCTATGGCATCCAATACGTCTGTAGATGAACAATTATCTATACAATCAGAGGTTAAACCAATTGCATTTGCAAAACTTATTTTTGATGTAATGTAAGAATTTATGGATATTTTAGCCATTTCTGCACTCTCAATTGACATAGTTCTTATTGGAATATTCTTATCGTTTATTATTGTCAGCATTGCATTTATATGATTTTTGGCAGAATTTGGATACTCTTCTCCAACAAGCAAGAAATCAGGATTTTTCAAATCGTAAAGAACACTTCCTAAAGCAATAAATTCTGGAGAATAACAAAATTTAATTTTCGAAAAATTATTTTTTTTATTTTTAACTAATGAAATTAATTTTGATCTTGTATCCCCAGGAAGGACAGTAGAAGTAATTACCAAAAGCTTATTACCACAATCCTTCTTTACATCATTAATTCCATTAAGAACTTGTTCTAGGTATTGAACATCAAAAGTTCCATCTTCTAGTGACGGGGTTGGTACTATTACATAAATAACTTCTGATTTTTCTATAACATCACTTGTATTATCAAGGATTTGGTAATTATCAAATCCGATATCGAGCTCTTTTTGAAGATCTGTTTCTGATACGGGTGCAATTTTTTCATTAAGTTTTTGTCTTGTATATTTATTAATGTCATATCCAAATACAGAGTTCCCACTTGCTGCAAATGCAGCAAACATCGAACATCCTAATTTACCCAAGCCAATTACTCCTATATTCATGGATAATAAATAAATTTTATCCTAATATAAATCATTACGTATTTGGGATAGAACCTTCTCTTTTAAAGACAAGTCTAATAGTTTTAAAGAAAATCATTAAGTCAAGCCAGAATGAAAAATTTCTCATATAAAAAAAATCATAAGTAAGTTTCATCTCGGAATCATAAATTGATGAACCATATGGATAATTTACTTGCGCCCAACCACTTAAACCAGGCTTAACAAGGTATTTCAGCTCATAATAAGGTATTTTTTCTTTTAATAATTCGTCAATCTCTGTTCTTTCTGGCCTAGGACCAATTAAACTCATATCACCAATTAGAACAGAAAATAATTGAGGCAGTTCATCTATTCTTGAAGATCTCAAAAATTTACCAATCCTTGTAACCCTATCATCCCCTTTTTTTGACCATTGAACTCCTTTTTTTTCTGCATTTACATTCATAGTTCTTAGTTTAAATATTCTAAAACTTGTACCATTTTTACCAACTCTAATTTGTGAATAAAAAATAGGGCCTAAATCTTCTAGGTAAATAAAGACTCCAAAGAAAATAACCAAGGGGATTGTTAGAAGGATTAGTAAAGCACTAAAAAATATATCCCCAATTCTTTTTAAACGAACTTGCAAACTTAAGTCTCTATTTATTTTTGAAAAATAGTTCAAAATTTCTCCAGATTTTAAATATTCCAAAGGTATTCTTTGAAGCACAATCTCACTCCAATCAATTACTGATAAAACATTAGAACCTTTAAAGTTCAAATTTATAATCTTTTTTTGAATTTCATATGAATAATCATTTAAATTTTCAATTATGATATTTTTTTTAATTCGAATATCAATATCATTTAATACTTCAGCATCTATTGAATTTAAATTAATATTATTTTGATAAGTAAAATCTTGTAATTTTTTATAAAATTCATTATTGCCTAAGACGTACCAATTTTGAAAAGGCTTGAGTTTTCTAACAAAAAATTTTTTAAAAAAATATTGAATTATTAATGATGAAAGTGCATATTTTGAAAAGAAAAATATTAGGAAATTTAATTTTGAAAAATCTGAAAGGCTAAATAATACCAAATAAAAAATAAGAGATAAAATATAGAATAAAAAAATATTGAATATATTTATAAATAACTCTCTAGCAATACCAATAGTTGTTATTGAAGAATTATGATATCTTCCAAATACATAACTGGATAAAATCCAGAAAAATAAAAATATTAGAGTATAAATATAAGAATAAAAATTCTGGATATTTATAAGTGGGCTTATCAATAATAGTAAAAATAATATTATTTCTAGAGAGATATGATAAATAATATTTAATCTCAAAGCCAACCAAGGATATAAGGAAACCATAAATCAGTTAAAGAAATTCTATTAATATTGAGTAGAAAAATTATATCACTTTTAAATATTTCTAATTATTTTTTCTGAGAAGGATTTTGAAGAGAATTCATCAAATTCTTTAGATTTAAGAAATTTTTTTCTATTTAATAAAAATTTTTTATAGTCATTAATATCAAAATTCACTATAAAGTTGCATAATTGATTCCAATCTTTGTAATTAGTTAAATCTATAAAACATTCTCTTGGAATATACTTATCTATATCTGGAGCACCTAAATAGATTGGAATACATCCCTCTATTATAGGATGAAAAATTTTCTCTGTTATAAAAGAAACATCACTCATATTTTCAATAACCAAACAAAACTTATAATTTTTAATAATCAAATCTTTATTAAGAACTTCTCCTTTAAAATAAGAAGGCAATCTGTAAAAATACTTAGATTTTGTACCACGAATAAATTTTCTAATCCAACTAAAAAATGATTGATCCCACATGTAACCATAAAGATCAAATTGTCTTCCAAGAATCTCTCTTATTTTTTCATAACTATTATATTTAAATTCACATAATGATCCTTTTTTATATGATCCTTTATTTGAACTTATTGTTACTAATAGCTTTTTCTTAAAAAATTTATTAGGTTCAATTTCCTTATATTGATTTTTTGGGATTGGTAATTTAATAATTACATTTTTTGTTTTACCTCCACAACAATTTTTTGACCAAGAAAATGTCTTGTCAAATAATTTTGCATATTTAGCTTCATAATTCTCAGGGCATATAATTTTTGGTTCAAAAGCAATCAAATATTTTTTTACTTTAATTTTTAAAAATTTTTCTTCCTTAAATATATTTCTTGAAGAAGTATCTGATCTAAGGTAATTAAGTACTCTAAATTTTATTTTTTTTAATAAAGAGCCAAATATTGGGTATACAGAACTTAAATCAAAAAATAAAATTGCATATACTTCTTTAAGATTTTGATTCTTAAGACATTGTGGTGAAAAACCCCTAGCAATAAGATCTTTCTTTAAAAACTGGATAAATTCATTTCTATTATCTGGACCTAACTCATTAAAAAATTGTTTATTTGGTCCCAGAAATTGAAACAAAATAATATTCTTTTTATTATCCATTTATATATTTATTAAATTTATTAGATTTATATACTAATGTCACTAATAATTAAATAATGCAAAGTTGACAAAAAAATATAATTATTGTTAGTTTAAAAATCTAGACTTTAATAAAAATCAAAGAAGAATTACTACAACAAATAATTAGAGATTCAAGTTTAAGGGTACTTGAAGTTGCTTACGCAACTAAAGCAGGTCATATAGGTGGTAGTTTGTCACTAATACAATTATTAACAAATTTTTTATATTCGATTTCAAATAAGAAAAATATTGATTGGAAAATAATTCTTAGTAAAGGGCATGCATCTCTTGGTTTATATTCTCTTTTAGAAAATTTACGAATAGAAGAAAACTTGACTAGTAAATATTGCAAAATTCCTCAAGGATATCATGGACACACATGTTCTAAAGCGTCCAAGCACATATTGGCTAGCACAGGATCATTAGGACACGGACTTCCTATTGCCGCAGGATACTCTTATGCAGCAAAAAAATCAAATAATAAAACAATAACAATTTGTATCACAGGAGATGGAGATCTACAAGAAGGTTCAAATCTTGAGATTTTGCATAGTTTATTAAAGCTTAAAGATTGTGAACTAAAAATAATAAATGATGATAATTCCTCTGTTGAAAGTGATTTTATAAACGTAGAAAACTTTTTTAATAATTTAAAAAATAACTATACAAATCTTGAAATCATAAGAAGTTTTGATATGAGTATGGTACAAAATCATGCAAAGTTAAGTGAATGGTTAGAAGAACCTGGGTTAAAGATAGCAAATTGTAAAACAATAAAAGGATTTGGATTTAAAGAAATGTATAATAACCCAAAATGGCATGCAGGTATTCCAAGTCCTGATGAGTACACCAATTTTTTAAATTCATCAGATTTTAGTCTAAAACATGAGAAATAAAGTTTTAGAAAAAATATCTGAGTATTTCAATTTTGATAAGGATATTTATTTACTTCTTGGAGATCTAGGAGTCTTTCAATCTAAAGAAGCCAAAAAGATTGACCCACTTAGATGCTTAAATTATGGGATCATGGAACAATCCATGATAGGTTTCGGAGCAGGGATAAGTAAGGCAAATTGTTATCCAATCATATACTCAATAACTCCTTTTCTAGTAGAAAGATGCTTTGAACAACTAAAATTAGATTTTGGTTATAACAGGGGTAAGGGTCTTATTATTACTGCTGGGGGTAGTTACGATTACAACAAATTAGGGCCCACACATTATTGCCCAAATGATATATCGTTGATGTTAAAGACAGATTGTAAAAACATTTTTCTACCTTGGAATGAAGTAGATGCAACACAGGCGATAATCTCTATTCTTAAAGATAAAAATTTTTCTTATTTAAGATTAAGTTCCGAAGAAATTGTTAAAAATAAGCCTATCGACTTATTAGATTTTAATAAAAAAAATTTGAAAGATATTAATGTAGGAATTGGTCCAGATTCATTATTAATTTCAAAACATTTAAATATTGAATTAGATTATTCCATCAATGTTATAAATTCAAAAATAATAAAAAATATATTACATATAATCTCCAAAGGTTGCAATATAAAATTAATCGCAGGTTTTAATTTAGATTTTTTATTAAATCTTCTAAGTGAATATAAAGAAGATTTTCAAAATAAAAACAATGCTCATTTGAATCTGATTTATAGTATGGGGACCAAATATGATACAGCTGAAAGAAAAATTACCCACCTTATTTCAAATTTACAACAAAACACTTTAATAATAAAATGAAAAATGAATTAATAAAAAAAGTAGTCGATTATTGGGCGACATGTTCCAATAATAGTTCTGAAATAAATAGATATTTAATACCTGGGATAGATATTTCGAATAGTCTTGCTGATATTTATAAAATTGATCATAAAATTTCAGATATTATTATTAAAATATTTTTGAATGTAAATCATCAAGCTGTAAGTAGTAAGTCTATTGAAAAATGGAATAAAGGTTGGGCTCAAAATTATGAAGATATTGCTTCAAAAAATCAAATAGAGCCTTTTATAGTTCCTTATTATTTTGGCAAATATCCTTTATCTAGGATAATGGGTGAATTTATAACATCAAAATCATTTCCAATTCCTCAAAATTTAGAGGATTTATTAATACCATCATGGGATATCCCTGCAATAGAAAGATGGTTTTCCATTGAACATGGCTTGGTTAGATTAATGATGCAAAATCTTGTATATATTCCATTCATTGAGAAAATAATCCAAAGTCCTCAAAAAGAAATCAATTTTTATGAGTTTGGAGCTGGAACTGGCCATAATCTATATTTTTTAAAGAAATTTGTGGATTATTATTTACCTGATAATAATGCCAAATATATCGCCCTTGACTGGTCTGAATCAACAGGAAATATAATTAAAGAATTAGGAGAAAGATTTGAATATAAATTCATAGATTATTATGATCAAAATTCTTATCCTTTGATTAAAGAAAATTCTTATATTTTTTCATTAGCCAGTTTAGAACAAATCAATATATCATCTGAAAATATTCTCTTGTATATTGCTAATTCTAATCCAAAATTAGTAATAAATATTGAGCCAATATCACAGTCTTTAAGTAAAAATTATAATCTAGATTTACAATCAATAAAATATATGAAAGATAGAAATTATTTGCCTGATTTTATATCATCTATTTTGAAAATTAAAATGAATTTCCATAATAATCTCAATTTTGAAATATTCAGATCAGGAATTGGATCTCAGTTTATAGATGGTTATACGGTAATTAATTGGAACAAAAGATGAGAGTTCTAGTAACAGGTTCAACAGGAGTTTTAGGCATATCAATAGTTGAGATGCTTCTAAAATACTCGTCCAAAATAGATGCAACCTACTACAGTCAAAAATCAGCTCCCCAAGGCAACAAGAAAATTAAGTATATTTCTTATTTAGACATTTTAAATTCTAAAGAAAAAAAAATTTATGACCAGATTTGGCATTTCGCAACTTATGGTCAGCCAGCCAAATTCATGAAAAATTGGAAAGATATAATTAAATTAAATGTTAATGATTTAGATTTACTAATAAATTTATTAAAGGATGATGGACACTTTTTTTACGCATCAACCAGTGAATTATATGGCAATAATAAATCAGATGAAAATACAGTTCCATCATCAAATCCCCTATCACCAAGAGCTATTTATACTGAATCAAAAAGATTAGGCGAGGCAATATTAAATACTGCTATAAAAAATAGATCTACGTTTTTTAGAATTTGTTTAGCATATTCTCCTAATTTCAAAATAGGAGATAATAGGGTTATTTATGAATTAACAATAAAAGCTTTAAAAGAAAAGGTTATCAAATTGCTTGATGATGGATCTAGCCTAAGACAATATATTTATATTGATGATGCAATTAAAATGATGGAAGATATAGCTTTTAAAAAATTAGTGGGGGATATTCATAAAAGTTCTGCTTGGAATATATCTAACCCAGAACAAATTTCTATTTTGGAACTTGCAAATAAAATTGCCTATATTTTAGATGTAAAAGTTATTCCTGGTGAAAAGAATAATAATCCTCTCCATGCTTTATCCAAGGTAGAAATAATACCTCAAAGATATTCAGAAATTTTTGGATCTTTTAAATATACAAATATCAATGAGGGATTAAGAAAAGTTATCCTATCTGCAGAATATCAATTGAAAAATTTAAAGATCTAATCTTGATGGGAATAAATTTGCTTGAGTTTCAGAATGAGTAATGATAATTAGTATAGAATCTTTAGTTTTAGAAAGTAATAACTCATTAAATATTAAAGCTGTATTTGAATCCAAAGCTGATGAGGGCTCGTCTATCATTACTATTGGTTTTATATTTGAAATAACTTTTAAAAGAGAACACCTTTGCGCTTGTCCACCTGAAATATTTCTCCCAAAATCAGAAATATGATAATTCAAGAAGTTATCACCAAATTCATCTTTTAAGCCTAACTTAATTCCATTTTCATATAATTCATCTTTATTAAGAGTTTCATTATTACCAAACAAAATATTTTCTAATAAAGTTCCACTAAATAAGAATGGAGACTGAGGTAAATAAGAAATATTTTGATAATAGTAATCTAATTCTATATCTTTAATATCAATATTATTTAATTTCACTTCACCTTCGTAAGGCTCCAATAATCTTAAAATTAGTTCAAATAAAGTTGTTTTACCTGTTCCGCTTTTACCCACCAAAGCAGTTGGAATTCCTTGCCTAAAAGTAAAATTTTTGTAATTAATTATTTTCTTTTGATATCCAAACTTAAGGTTATTAATAGAAATATTATTATCCTGAATGTTAAATAAATTTTTCTTCATTGATAATTTATTATCAGCTGCATTAACAAAAAACTTATTTCTATTCAACATTAATATTTCCAAAACATTAATAATTGAAGCTGAAGTAGATTTAATATGGGCGTATGCTGAATAAATTTGTTGTGATGCTGGCAGAACTCTATTAAAAGCAAAAAGCAAAGTTCCTAGTTGAGCAAATATTAAAATTCCTGAACCATCTTGAATTGATAAAATAAGAAAGAAAGTAAATAATACTAAACAGGCTGTCTCTACAAAATATCTGGGAGATTGAGAATATATAAGAGTGTTAGCATAACTATTCCTCAATTTTATTTCATTTTCACTAAATAATTCCGCTTGTTTGAATGAAGATCTACCTACTATAAAATCTACAATTGAAGCTAAAGTTGACCTTACAAGAGAAGCCTCTAAGTAATTATATTTGGTAATATATTCTCCATTTAATTTTAATTTCTTAGCGAAAGTTAAGATTATCAAGAAGTATATTACACAAATTACAAAACCTGATATTAAAGATAATTTAGTTTCTAGTAATAGCAGAGAAGCCGAAATAAAAATGACAAGAATAATATTAGAAATTAAAGTTGCAAAATTTGATAATGCCTCAGAAGTTCTTGGAATATCTTGTACTAATACTGATAAAAATTTTGATTGATTAGAAGATTTTAATGAAATATAGTCTTGGGAAATAATATTTTCAAATGTTTTGCTTGATATCTTTGCACTTATTGCTGCAGCACTTCTATATTGAAAAAATATTAGAGATACTCTTAAAATTCCACATAAAATAACAATAAATAAAAATTCATAAGCACCATTAATTGTATTTTTATAATTATTTAAATCACTATCTCCTAAATCTTTAATATTGATTGTTGAAAATGATTCTATAAATGGTTTGATAGAAGATAATATCCAAACTTCACTTAGGCTCAATAAAAGCGCCATTAATATAATCAAAAAGCATAAAATTTTATATTTTTTTGGTAGGAGTAATATTAGTTTTATTAAATATCGCATGCAATAAATTATTAAACTCTTTTTAATTACTTAAAATAAATAATTTAATTAAGTAATTATTCATTTTGTAAAATCCTCTAAGGAATTATTAATAGTAAAACCTTCTTTCTTCAATAGTGATTCTTTTTTTGCTTCTCTTAGATCACAATCAATCATTTCTTTTATTAGTTGCTCTAGATTAATAATTGGTTCCCATCCTAACCTTTCTCTAGCTTTCTGTGAATCTCCTAATAATGTATCAACCTCTGCTGGTCTAAATAACCCTGGATCAATCTTTACTACAATTTCATGATTATCTTTCCTTTTGCCAACTTCATCAATTCCATGACCTTCCCACTGAATTCCTCCCCAGCCAATATTTTTAGCAGCCAAATTAATGAAATTCCTTACACTTTCTTGCTTACCAGTTGAAATAACATAATCGTCTGGTTCATCCTGCTGCAACATTAACCATTGCATTTCGACATAATCTTTGGCATGTCCCCAGTCTCTTAAAGCATTTAAATTACCCATATATAAACAATTATCTAAACCCTGGGAAATCCTTGCAAAACCTCTAGTAATTTTTCTGGTTACAAAATTCTCGCCTCTTCTTGGTGACTCATGATTAAATAATATTCCATTACATGCAAACATATCATATGCCTCTCTATAGTTAACCGTAATCCAATATGCGTATAATTTCGCAATTGCATAAGGACTCCTTGGATAAAAAGGAGTTTTCTCATTCTGGGGAATTGATTGAACTTTCCCGTAAAGTTCACTTGTACTAGCTTGATATATTTTAGTTTTATTTATCAATCCACATTGTCTTACTGCTTCAAGAATTCTTAAAGTTCCTAGTGCATCGCAATTAGCAGTATATTCAGGGGAACAAAAGCTTACTCTTACATGACTCTGAGCGGCTAAATTATAAATTTCATCTGGCGAAATTTCTTTTATAATTCTCATAATATTAGAAGAATCAGTAAGATCTCCATAGTGCAAAAAGAATTTAACATCCTTTTCATGAGGATCTTTATACAAATGATCGATTCTCGCAGTATTAAATGAACTTGTTCTTCTTTTAATACCATGAACTATATAGCCTTTTTTTAACAAAAACTCAGCAAGATAACTTCCATCCTGACCAGTTACCCCAGTAATCATTGCTACCTTATTTTTATTCTCCATTTATTAAGAATTTCACATTTTAATATCTTAACTTAAAATGGATATCAAAAAATCTTTTTAAGTTCTTAAGCTTTATTAATTCAAAAAATAAGACATGAGATGAAAAGTTTTCTTTATATGCAAATTGAGGAATTAAAATAAAAAAATTACAAAACATAAATCTTATGCAAAATTTGCCAAATGATATAAAATTTTTTGATCATCTTAAATTTCCTGATGAAAGGGGTTCACTTAGCTGCATTTACGAATTTGACGAGAGAATTAATATTGATGGATTTTCTTCAAAAATTAGTAATTCTTCACCTAATGTTGCAAGAGGTATTCATTGGCAAAACCAGAAATCACCACAAACCAAAGCAATTACAATTCTAAAAGGCTCAATATTAGATTTTTTGATAAATCTTGATATCAATTCTACCAACTTTGGAAAACTATACTCATTTGAATTAGATACAAGTTCAGCTAAAACTATTTTTATACCAGCTCATTATGGGCATGGTTTTTTAGCAAAAGAGGAAACGACCTTCTTTTATTTTTGTTTTGGAAAATATTCTGAGAAAGATGAAGTAACAATTAATATGAAAGATTTAGTTAATGAAAGAACTTCCATATCTACAGATCAATGGATTATTAGTCAAAAGGACCAAAATGCTAATTCATTTAGAGATATCTTTAAAACTTAATTTTCCAATCTATTTTCAAACGGAACTTAAATATAAATTAGAAATACGTTAAATATTTTTTAAATTAACTATATTGACATTTGAGATAAAATAGAGTTAATGTTGATTGAAATTTAAGTAGTCCTTTATTAATAATTTAATGTTAAGTGATTATAAAAATAACTTAATGAAGGCTTTAGATACTTTAATTCAGAAAGATATAGATATATTATTCGAAGAAATTAAAAAAAGATTGGATGGTTCCTCTGCTATTCATATTTTAGGAAATGGAGGGAGTGCAGCTAATGCTAGTCATATTGTGGGAGACTATACCAAGACATTTTCATTAATGAACTCCAAAATAAGAATTAATAACCACTCTGATAATATTTGTTATCTAACTGCTGCTTCTAACGACTTAGACTTTAACGAAATATATTCGACCTTAGTTGGAACACTTATAGATAAAAATGATTTAATTATTTATTTAACCGGAAGTGGCAATTCACTGAATCTTATTAAATGCGCCAATAAAGCATCAAAACTAAAAATAAAACAGATTTCAATATCTGGATATAATGGAGGCAACATAAAGAATATTGTTGATAACGCGATACATATAAATTTCCCAGATATGGAAATAAGTGAAGATTGTCAATTAATAATATTTCATTATTTAAAACAACGATTAGTAAAATTTATCCAAAAAGATAATAAAGATAAAGTTGATAATTTACCTAAATATCAAAAAAGAGTATTTGAGGATTTAATAGCATGATTATAATTTCTAGATGTCCCTATAGAATTTCTCTTTTAGGAGGAGGTTCAGATCTAGATTGGTTTATAAAAGAAAAAAATTATGGAATTTGTTTAGGCTATTCCTTATCAAAATATACTTATACTGTTATAAATAAATTATCTAATCGCTCTAAGAGGGGTATTTTAAATTACTCATCTAGAGAAGAATATTCAAATGTATCTGATATCGCTCATCCTCTCATAAGAACAGCACTTGAAGAGAATAAAATTAATGAATTACTTGAAATTTCATCTTTTGGTTTTGCATCGAGAGGTTCTGGATTAGGTGGTTCATCATCATTTTTAATATCATTGATTAAAGGATTAGCATTACTTAAAAACAATCTTATAAGTAATTACGATGCAGCATACATGGCTTCTAATATAGAAATTAAGAAATTAAATAAACCCATAGGAAGACAAGATCATTTTATTTCTTCTTCAGGAAATATTAATTGTTTTAAATTTTACGATCAAAATAACAAAATAGATAAATTAGAACTTGATGAGACAAAATATAGATTCCTAAGAAACCTAACTAAAAGACTATATTTGATACCTTCTTTCATATCAAGATCAGCAGATAAGGTTTTATATCAATTAAAAGATTCTGATAGCGCTAAGGATGACCTACTTCATATAAGAAATCTTGCAGATGACTTTATTAATCTTCGAGATGAAAGAGATTATATTATAGAGGAAGCTTTTAATAATTGTATTAAAGAATCTTGGGAAATAAAACAAAAAATGTCTGGAGTTATGACAGGGATATTAAGTGACCAATATAATGAATTAAAAAAATTACCTTTGCACTGGATCAGATTATTAGGAGCTGGATCAGGAGGTTATTTCCTCATATCATCTAAATTAGATAATGAAAAGACAGAAGAAGAATTAACAAATATAGGTATTAAAGATTTTTTTAAGGCGAATTTAAGTATGGAGGGTTCTGAAATAATTCACCATACATGATAAAAGATATTTCTGTAGTAATTGCTATAGGAGGTAAGGGGTCTAGACTAAAAAATATTACGGGCAAGACACCCAAACCTCTTTTCCCCATCCAAGGGATACCCACTCTCAAAAGAGCATTCAATGAATTAGAGAAATATGGTTTTAAAAAGATAATTGTTTCCACTTGTTTTAAAAAAGAGTTATTCATCCAATATCTAAATAAAGATAATTTATCTTTTGATGAATTACTAATTTTTGAAGAAAATCAACCTCTTGGAGAATGCGGCGCACTTTGGAAAGTAAGGGAAAAATTAAATCCCAAAACATTATTTATAAACGGTGATTTAATTTTCAGTATTAATTTTAAAAAATTAATTGAATTTCATGAAAGACTTATAAGCGACATAACATTAGTTACTCATCCCTCATCCCATCCCGAAGATTCTGATATGATTTCTGCTCCAAATGGCACTTTAGTAGAAACATTATTTCATAAAACAAGAGATAGTAAAAATGATAGGATCAAACCTCTTTTAGGATTCTCTGGTATATCAATTTTTAACAGCTCTATCCTAGATAAATTTGAACCTAAAAGCGATAATATGCAACCGAATCTATTCGGATATTTAGTTCAGAATGCTTTTGAATTAAAAAAAAGGATTTATTCTTATAACACTTCTGAATATATAAAGGATATGGGTACTGAAAAAAGATATTTAGAGGTAAGCAAAGCTATTGAAAATAAATTGCCACAAATAAAAAACTACTCAAAAACTCAAAATGCACTTTTTTTAGATCGGGATAATACTCTTATCAAATGTGCAATAAACTCATATATCTTAAGTATTAATGATATTGAATATTTAGACTCTAATATAGAAAAAATTAAAACACTATCTTCTAATTACTCAATTATAGCCATAGTGACGAATCAACCTCAAATTTCAATGGGTAAATTATCATTAGAGTTATTAGAGAATATTAATAATCATGTCATGCTCCATTGTAGAGATAAAGGATTATTAATTGATACCGTGATTTGGTGTCCTCATCACCCACATAAGGGATTTTCATCAGAAGTTGAATATTTAAAAAAAGATTGTTTTTGCCGAAAACCAAATCCTGGAATGTTAATAGAAATGAGTTTCCAAAGAAATATCGATCTTGAAAAATCTTTATTTATTGGTGACTCAATTAATGATGAGCTAGCAGCAACATCTTCTGGGTGTAATTTTATAAATATCAAAAATATATGACATATTCATTTTTTGGAACTTGTTTTGAAGACTATGATTTTATAGAAGATTGTATAAGGTCGATTATTAACCAATCAATTAAAGCTAATGAAATTATACTTATTGATGCCAGTAGAGATAATGGAATAAATCAAACTTTGCGAAGTTTAATTGATGAATCTGAAACTTCTATTATTTACAAAAATTTAGATTTACCTAGAGTAAAAGCCCTAAATTACGCTATTTCACTTTCTTCATCTGATTATTTACTTAGATTTGATACCAGAACCAGATTCGCAAAAGAATATGCGGAGGAAGCATTAAAAATTTTGCAAAAGGAAAATGCAAAAAGCTTAAAAATTGGCTGCGTTGGAGGAAGACAATCCTCAATACCAGCAAATAAATCAAAAAATGCAATTATTGCTTCAGATTTAATGGATAGAGCATATATTTTTGGAAATCCGCCCTATAGAAGAATTAATTATGAGGGTTTTGCAAACTCTGTTTATCTTGGTTGCTATCCAAGAGAAATTCTTATGAACATAAAATTCAGAGAGGAAATTAGTTTAATATCAGAGGATACTCAATTATGCCAAGATATCAAATCTAGTGGTTTTGAAATTTACAAGTCAAGAAAGATTATTTCTAAATATATTTGTAGAGATAATATACTTTCATTTTTTAAATTATTTAGAACATATGGAAGATGTAGAGCTAGAACAATTATTTCAACAAAAACTATTCATGACAGAAAAAAATTTATAATAATTTTATTTATTGCCTTTATTTTTCCTATATTAACTTTTTCATTGGTAGGAGATAATATTTTTTTTGCTTTTACAACTATTATATCAATACCTTTTATTTATAATATTATTCATGAATTAATTAATTATGGATTTAATAAAGTTATTTATATTCCTTTTCTAGGATTAATATCCCAAATACTATGGGGTATAGGATTTATAGAAACTATACTTTTTTATCAATTGACTAAAAATAAGAAAAGTAATTATTTAAAGTGAAGTAACATTAGTGAATAAAAAATTAATTTATTAATTAAGATTTAGTGTATTTATCATTTTAGAAATTACTTTTAATCTAAGTAATGTTTATTGATAAAAAAGTAATTACTCTTTGACACCTAAATTCTTTAAAACTTTTAAACGAAATTAGTAGAATTATTTTTCCCTATTTGATTGATAGTTTTAATCAAAATCTTTTAGATAAAACTAATAGAAAAGGGAAAAAATCTAAATGTATTAAAAGTCATAGCAATCGCTAGAAAATTTTTTTTCCAAATTATCTTTTTCGGCAATTTCGATAATGGGAAATATAAGAAAAAACAGAGGTAAGAGTTTGAATTTTTCTTTAGGATACCCTAAGAACTAAATCTTATATAAGATGACCAGGATGGTATAATTAAATGTTGATAGGATAAATATTTTTTGATGACATATAACGAAGTTATCATTAGAGGAGGACTAGGAAATCAAATTTTTTGTTTATTGCAAGCATATAGAATACTTTTAAAAGGAAATAAAAATATTTTTCTAAATAACTCAGTATATGGATATCACAAAAGACAAGATAGGCCTTTTTTGTTGAAAAGTTTATATCCTGATTTATTAAAGGATTTTGTGATTTCAAAAAGAAAAAGGGGATTTATCTCTTACTTTTTTGCAAGAATTATTGAGAAATATTTTATGTTTTCCCAAAAAAATAGAATTCCTGGCGATAAATCTTTTTCTATTAATTTTCTTAATATTTATAAACTATATTGCGGGTATTTTCAGAATATAGACGATAACCAATTAGACCAAAAAGCATTAAATTTACTGATTACAAAAGTTCAACACAATTTAAAAGAACCTACGATTAACAAATTAGCCATACATATAAGAAGAGGTGATTTTTGCTCCCCTTTAAACCCCAATCATGGCTTAATTCAAGAAAAGTATATATATGAAGAAGCAAAGATTATGTTGACTAAGACTAATTTTGATGGGATTACTATTTTTACTGATTCACCAGAAATGATAGATATAAATATTTTTAAATCTCTTGAGTTGAAGGTTGAGATTGATAATACTAATGACAATATAATTTTATTTAAAAAAATGTTAAATCATAAAGGATTAATAGCTTCAAATAGTACTTTATCCTTATGGGCTGGCGTTATCGGGAGGATAAAATATTTTTCTCTTCCGAAATATTGGATGAAAAATGTAAATTCAGATCTAATTGGACTCTCATACGTTAGAAGATACAACTGTAATGAAATTTTATAAAAGTTGCATTACCACTTAACTTATCTAAAAGGTCAATCTTTTAGAGGTTTAATTCCTTAGATACTGTAAATATTAAAGGGTGCAATGGGGATTCGAAAACCTAACCAAATGCATCAATGCAGATGGCAAACTAAGCTAGTACTTGGTTTTACAGGTTTTTAATAGGCATTTTGCTTGCATAGCTGCTCGCGCGGATGAAAATATTAACAATAACTGAAATAATTTGTTCTCCTTACCTTATTATCACTCTATCTTCAATAAATATTGATTAAACAATTACTATATAAATTTTTTCATTTAATTTTTATTTAACATTTTATTTTATATTTATTCAATTTTGTTTTTATAAGAAATAAGTTTAAGAAAAACTTTTTAGAAAAATATTTGCTCACTTAATTTAATTCTTGAAAATAAAATTGATCCACATATATCATCAGAGACCTCATGAATTTCACTCTTACCGTTTTTAATGTCATATGCAAAATTAAATCCATGTTTATGCATTAACTCGTAAATAATATGAAAATCATAATCGCAATTTTGAACTGACTCTAAACTATTAACCTCAATAAGAAGATAATCCACAATATTAAGTAATTTAATAGCACCATTTAAAACTTTGGTTTCATATCCCTCAACATCAATTTTTATAATATTGGGCCTTAGGTTGAGTTTTTCTGCAATATCATCTAATCGAACAATATTTATTCCATTTTTTGAGTTTTTTAAAGATGATCCAGATGGTTGTCTATAAAAAGGATTATTGACTTTTACCTTTTGTGAACACGAATCGCCCACTGCTAAGGGTAACGTTAAAACATTAGAATTGCAGAATTCACTTAAGAATTTAAAGGCTGATTTATTTGGCTCAAAGGCTAAGATAAATGCTTCTGGCTTGCAAAAGGAAATAATCCTTGTATACCAACCACAATTTGCTCCAACATCAAAAAAGATACCATTTTTTGAAAGAAGTTGAGCAATAATCAATGGCTCCATTAATTCCTCTTTGTCATTAAAAAATATATCAATTTGATATGGATCTTTTAAATCGAGTGGAACTACGAATTTTAAATTTTTAGTCTCAATTATGGTGTCTAATCTACTGGGTAAAAAGCTAAAAATATATTTAATAGGTAACCAGTAACCCTTAAATCTAGGAAATATTTTTTTTAATAGATTTTGAAATTTATTTGGTTTAAAATATTGCTTAATTTTTAATTTTCTAAAAGTCATTTTTAATCAAATTCAATAAATTAAAGTATCTAAATAAATCGATGGAGCCAAGCGGACTCGAACCGCTGACCCCCTGCATGCCATGCAGGTGCTCTACCA
>MDSZ01245950.1_pt1 | contig 24981 bp, 26 predicted proteins | sample 811201 | NCBI WGS metagenome assembly MDSZ01 (sample SAMN05326647, study PRJNA326480) | marine metagenome | isolation source: seawater | place: Indian Ocean: North | collected 2010
AAATTGCTTGGCCTTATAGAAATATTAATTGGTATAGTGATGGTATTGCTCATTTGATGTGTACAGTGATGGGCGGGCAAATGGATATTGATATTATACAACAATGTCACTGGATAGACATACACATTGATAAAACAAAAGCAGATTTACAAGGTCCTTCATATGGACTAACAGGATTTAGAGCCCACGTTAATAGTTACGATAAACCTTTGTTAGGTACAATTATTAAACCTAAAACAGGATTAAATGCTGAAACACTTTCAGACATAGTTAAGCAAATGGTCGGCGGCGGTGTTGACTTTATTAAAGAAGATGAAATAATGAGTGACCCAGATTGTTTAACACTTGAACAGAGAGTAAGTATTGTACAACCTATACTAGATGGCAGTGATACTGTTTATTGTTATTGTATAAATGGCGACCCTCATACTATTATGGACAAAGCAAGGACTGTTAGTGGTTGGGGTGGCATGGGTGTACATATTAACTTTTGGAGTGGTATGGGAGCATACAAGGCCATACGTGACGAAGACAATGGTACATTTATACACTTTCAAAAAAGTGGTGACAAAGTTCTTACAAGTAAGTATAACGCTTATAGAATTGAATGGGCGGTTATGTGTAAACTAGCAGGACTTATAGGTTGTGATACTATTCATGCTGGTATGTACGGCGGATATATGGATATGGGATATGAAGAATTAAAACACGTGATGGATACTTGCTTAGAACAAAATATGGTTCCAGCATTATCCTGTGGTATGACAAAAGAACTTATACCTGGCATAAGAGAAAAGTTTGGTAACGACTGGATGGCCAATGTAGGAGGTGCTATTCATACACACCCTGAAGGCATAGAAAAAGCAGTTAAAGAATTAAGGGAAGTTATAGACAATGGCTAATATAAAAGATTATATCAAAACATATCCTGACTTTCCTGTTAAGGGTGTACAGTACAGAGACACAGCGAGTATGTGTAACTCAAAAGGTTTACAGTTAGCAAACAAATATTTTTATCATACTTTTTTAAAGTACAAAGCAAATATAGATAGAATTGTTGCTATAGATAGCAGAGGATTTATATTTGGTGGTACTCTTGCTTATAGGTTAAGTAAACCTTTAGTGTTAGCAAGAAAGGCAGGCAAGTTACCTGGCTTTACACACGGACAAGAGTATACTTTAGAATATGGTACAGCAAAGATTGAATTACAAGCAGACTCAATACATACAGGTGAGAAAGTTCTTATAATAGATGACTTATGTGCCACAGGTGGAACTATATTAGCAACTATTAATACTATTCAAAAAAACTGGGACGCTGAAGTTATCGGCGTTGGTTGTTTAGTTAACTTACCAGAACTAGGCGGAAGCGAAAGAATTGAAAGTCTTAAAATACCATTCTACAGTGCTGTTGAATATCAAGGAACATGATAAATGAAAATTTGTTGGATAGGCACAAGTTATTTTTCTATGGGCGAACTGTCCGATAACAAGGGCGTTGACATAGATTGGGTATACTATATAGCAAAGCGTCACCCTACACACGAGCATTTAAATTTATCTATACCTGGTATGGGTATGAACTATGTTCCATATAGACTTGATTATGGTTTAGAAGAAGGCGCTACACATTTTATAATAGAACTACCAAATGGTCTTAGACAAAATTTTATATCTAGTATGTCTAAAAATGAAGCACACAGAAAATATTTGAGAATACAAGAATACAAAAATGGTGAACGTGTATTTGTAAAAGATGAAAAAAGACAATTTTATATTGATAACTTTTTAGCAAACTGTGACGACGAACAACTAAAAATGCTTATGGCAGAAAGCGACTTCCCATTTATGCACGATAAAACTTTTTGGGATATGATCCGTAAGTTTTCATTAATGGCTGATGACAAATTTAAAAGATGTGAGTGGATCCATAATGCTTACAACATACAAAAACGTTTAGAAGCAGAAGGCAAAAAAGTAATGTGGTTTGAATGGGGTATGGCATCTACTTTTAAGAAAGCAGTTACTATGGAAAGCAGTGATGGTAAGCAAGTATTCAGTCAGTGTTGTACAGGTGCTGATAACAGTTATAAAAAATTACATATAATGAGTGATCCGTGGCCTTTTGAAGTTAAATGTTTACTACAAGATGAACTTATTACAAAACAAGAATTAGATGGCACTGTAGGATCATTTTTAAAAGAGACAGATCCTAGAGAACAGCATTTTGCCAAACAAATTGATTTGTGGCAAAATCAAAACTACTATGACGGCAGTCATTTAAATGATGAAGCATTAAGAAAATATTCATCAACATTCGACCAAGTAATATGGGATTGGGAAAATGGAAAATAGAAATTTTGTATTTGATGTAGACGGCACTCTTACACACGCTCGACAGACTATCACAAAAGAGCATAAAGAATGGTTTTTAAATTGGATGAAAGATAAGAATGTATTTCTAGTAACAGGTAGCGATAGACCCAAAACAGTTGAACAAATAGGTAATGAAATTGTTGATACTTGTAAAATGGCTTTTCAATGTGCTGGTAATCATGTTTGGCGTGATGGTGTTAGTATAGCAGAAACCAACTTCAATGTACCTTTTGATATGATGGATTGGTTAGAAAAAGAATTAGCAAATAGCAAATATCCAGAAAGATATGGCAACCATATAGAAAAACGTGTAGGACTGATAAACTTTAGTATCGTAGGAAGAAATGCTATTGGTGATCAAAGAGACAAATATTTTGAATGGGATAAACAAAGCGGTGAACGTTTAGATATTGCTGAAAGATTTAATGAAAGATTCATTGGCTTTGAAGCAAGTGTTGGAGGAAATACCAGTTTAGACATATTTATGAAAGGTAGAAACAAAGCACAAATATATAATACTGTAGGAACTCCTATGATATTTTTTGGAGATAGGTGTGAACCTACTGGTAATGATTACCCGCTTGTACAAATGTTAGGGTTGTATGATAAGCATTACCACGTTACAAGTCCTGACGAAACTTTTAATATACTGAAAGAAAAATATAGTAATGGCTAAACCATGGCATGAAATGAAACAGAAATTGGACTCTGTTAGTCCAAGCCTATGTCTTGCTAAATGGACACAGGTAACCATGCATTTACAAAATGGTCATACACACTCTTGTCATCATCCTAGTACACATAAAATACCACTAGAAGAATTACAAGTTAACCCAAGTGCTTTACATAATACTAATTTTAAAAAACAAAAACGTAAAGAAATGTTACAAGGAGTCAAACCTAAAGAATGTGACTACTGTTGGAGAGTAGAAGAAGCGGCTCCAGAAGCATTTAGTGATAGACATTATAAAAGCAGTTTTAGTTGGAGCCACCCACACTTTGATAATATCAAAAATAGTACAGGTGATGAAAACTTTGATCCAACTTATGTTGAAGTAAGTTTTGGTAATGCTTGTAATTTTAAATGTGTTTATTGTGCTCCACATATAAGTTCAAAATGGATGGAAGAAATAAAACAGCATGGTCCTTATCCTACAAGTGATAGATACAATAATTTAGAATGGATTGAAAGCCAAGGACAAATGCCTATACCAAATAATCAATATAATCCTTACCAAGAAGCGTTTTGGAAATGGTGGCCTCAACTTTACAAAAGTTTACATACATTTAGAATTACAGGTGGTGAGCCATTAATGGCAAAAGATACTTTTCAAGTATTGAAGCATATACAAAAATCAGATGACCCTAATACAAATTTATTGTTAGGTATTAATAGTAACTTAGGTGTACCTGATAAACTAATAGATCGTTTTATTGCTGATACAAGAATAATACTAGACGAGAAACGTGTTCGTAAAATCGAATTGTATACTAGTGCTGAAGCATGGGATAAACGTAACGATTATATACGCTATGGTATGAATTATAACAACTGGATTAACAATTTAGAAAAAGTAATCAAAGCATTACCTGAAGTGCCAATTACTATGATGTGTGCTTATAATAGTTTAAGCATAAGCAGTTTCACAATGTTTTTAAAAGACATAGAACTTATAAGAGAAAAGTACGGAAGAGATTGTGTGTATGTTGATATTCCTTATGTACGTCATCCTAACTTTATGGATTGTAAAATTATGAAGGAAGGTTATATGATAAAAGAGTCTGTTGCCTTTATGGAAAAATCAAAATGGTTTGATCCAGACGAAACAGCAAAAATGGAACGTATATACAAATACTGGGAACACAATCAAAAGTTTGATCACTCTAAAGCACAGACTGATTTAAAAGTTTATCTAAGGGAACTTGACAAACGTAGAGGTACAAACTTTAGATCTACTTTTCCTGAGTTAGCGGATTACTATCATGGATAATTTATTTTGTCCTTACCCTTATGTAAATCTTTATTACAGAGGACGTAATCACCCAAAAGGACATAGAGTAAAAGTATGTTGTGATGCTGTAGAAGATATTACAGCAAATAGTTTAGCAGAAGCAATAGAACAAAGACATACACACCCATATTGGCAAAAGTTAAAAGACACATTTAAAAATAACCAATGGCCTTCTGCTTGTCGTAAATGTAAAGTACAAGAAGAAAGACAACAAGAAAGTCATAGGCAAATGGCAATTAAAACTTATGAAGAAACATTTGGTGACTTTGATACTGAAGAATTAATATATAAAAAATTAGGTACAACACCTCAAGTACTTTCATTAGACGTAAGGCCTAACAACAAATGTAATTTAATGTGTAGAATGTGTACACCTGTTGATTCAAGTTTGATTGCAGAACACGCCGGCGAAAGTCAAACGCTAGTTGAACTATATGGAGAAAGAGATATAGCAGATGGATTAGAACCTCCAGAGTTCACAGTACCGCCAAAAGAATTATTGAAAGATGTTATTAATATTAGAATGTTAGGTGGGGAGCCTACACTTGATGAAAACTGTTTAGCATTACTTGATCGTATGATTGAGTTAGGCAAAGGACCAGAAGTACACATAAGCATAACAACAAATGGTACAAATGCTAGACAAAGTTTTTTAGATAGAATTAAACACTTCAATACTAATTTACGTTTTAGTATTGATGGATATGGACCTTTTTATGAATATGTTAGAACATACGGTAATTGGGATAAACTTACTAGAAACATAGATCGTTTAGCACCACACGCCGCTAGAATGGGTGCTAACTTTGTTTTACAAATGTATAATGTATTTGGTGCTGGGCAGTATGCCTTGTGGTTAGATACAATGTATGAGAAGTATCCTAACTGGAATCAACGTACTTTTGCTATACCGTTAGAGTGGCCTAGTGCTTTTGATATAGGACATTTAACAACTAAACATAGAAAAGAATTAGTAGAAGAACTAAATACTATTGAACAAAAAGTTAGAAATCCTAACACACTCAAGTTCATTTCACAATGTAAAACTTGGATCATAAATCGAGATATGCCCTCGAATGTTCCACAATCCTTCCAACAACTTACAGAGGCAATGGACAAACAAAGGTCTACTAAACTAACAGAATTAGATAGCAGATTTAAGGAGTATCTATGAAAATATTAGGTGTTAGTGCTGGCTTTCATGATGCTGGATTAACAGTATTAGATGACAGCGAAATTATTTTTGCTGGACACAGCGAACGTTTTAGCAAAAAGAAACACGATAAAAACTTATGTTCAGAAATAATAGACACGGCACTTTCATATGGGCCGTTCGACGCCGTAGGGTATTATGAAAGACCCTGGTTAAAAAAGACTAGAGAAATATATGCTGGCCAAGGCATAAGCGGCGAAACTTCCTCCACATGGACAACTCGTGGTAGTTTGAAGAAACACTTTGGTGATAACTATCCTAAACTTCCTTACAAAAGTTATAGTTTCGATCATCACTTATCTCACACTGCCGCGGGTTTCCAGACTTCACCATATGAAGAAGCAACTGTTGTAGTTATAGATGCTATTGGTGAATGGGATACTATAACAATATGGGACGCTGAATATAACGATAGCGGAAATGCTGTTTACAAAAAACTCTGGTCACAACGATATCCACATTCAATAGGTTTATATTACAGTGCCATGACAGGTAGAATAGGATTACGTCCTATGGACGAAGAATATATCTTAATGGGTATGGCCGGTTGGGGTAGAGGAATTCATGCTCAAACTATTCATAATGCTTTTGTAAAAGATATGCAGACAGGAAAGTTTAAACAAAACTTACATATAGGAGTTGACAATGACTTTCTTAAAGATGCTAAAGATGAAGACATTGCCGCTTCTACACAGAGAGTGGTAGAAAAGATTTTAGATTTTATTATGAACAAAGCAAGGCAACTAGGTAAAAGTCGTAACCTTGTTTATGCTGGAGGTGTTGCTCTAAACTGTTTATACAATAGACGATTAGGATCACATTTTGATAACATTTGGATTATGCCTAATCCTGGTGACTGTGGTAGTAGTTTAGGCGCCGCGGCACTAATACATAAGAAACAATTAAATTGGATAGACCCGTACTTAGGTACAGACATACCGGGTGAATACCCTGTAGCAGAATTAGTTAATGCTTTAGAACTTAATAAAATAGTAGGTGTAGCAAATGGCCGTGCTGAATTTGGTCCAAGAGCATTAGGCAATAGAAGTTTACTTGCCGATCCAGAAGGTACTGAAATAAAAGATAAAGTAAACGAAATAAAACGTAGGCAAAAGTTTCGACCTTTTGCTCCTGTAATACTAGAAGAATTCGTAAACGAATATTTTGATATGCCAAAAAATTTACCAACAAGTCCTTATATGCAGGTAGTGGCACCTTGTAAGTTTCCTGATAAGTTTCCTGCTATAGTTCATGTTGATGGCACATCAAGAGTTCAAACCGTTTCAAAAGATTGTAGAAGTGGTATAAGACAACTGTTAGAAGAATGGCATAAACGTACAGGTTGTCCAATGTTACTTAATACAAGTTTAAACATACGTGGCGAGCCAATGGTTGATACTAGATTGGATGCTGATCGGTTTGAAAAAGAATATAATGTTCCAGTTTTTTCTTGACCTTTAATGTAGTATTTGCTATACTATTATTACGGTCTTGCTGAAAGTGTGTAGACAGGCTTTGGTTTACCCAAAGTGTTCGAGAGGACGTTATAGGTTCAAATCCTATAGACCGTACTATAAGGGGTTAATGCTGGAAGGGTGGTGCCAGTACATCCCCCGCCCCAAAAGTGTGTGGAGAATAAATGTTTGATATAATATTCATGTCTTACCAAGAGCCCAATGCTGATGAGAATTGGGATAAACTTGTTAACAAATACAAGTGGGCTCAACGTGTACATGGTGTAAAAGGATTAGTAAATGCTCATATTGAGTGTGCTAAAGTTAGCCGAACATCTATGTATTACCACGTTGAAGCAGACAACATAGTTGATGATAAATTTAATTTTACATTTCGTCCTAGCAAATGGGATAGAGATACCGTTCATGTATGGCGAGCAAAGAATAGAGTAAACGATTTAGTTTATGGTTACAGTGGCATAAAATTATTTCCAACACAAAAAGTATTAGACCTTGAAGGCAAAAAAGTAACTGACTTTACAACTAGTGTCAGTGATAAATTTAAACCTGTACAAGTAGTAGCAAGTGAAGTAGCGTACGACACTGATCCTTTTAACACATGGAAGGCGGCCTTTAGAGAATGTGTTAAACTACAAAGCGGAATTATTGATAGGCAAAAGCAAAAAGAAACATCTGAGAGATTAGATGTTTGGTGTTCTATAGGCAATGGTAACATGGGTGCTTATAGTATTGAAGGTGCTAGAGCAGGTAAAAATTATGCTATAGAAAATAAAGATAACAAAGAAGCATTAAGTTTAATTAATGACTTTGAATGGTTACAGGAGCAGTTCAATGGCATTTGATACTATACAATTTTTAGATAGGATAGAAAGATTATATCCAGAACAAGAATACAATTTAACTTTTCGTAGAGCAGTGTTATCAAAAGATATTAGTGCTATTATAAACATTACAGCATTAATAGGACGTATTGATACAGAAACAGAATTATTTCAAGACTTTGAACGTTGTGTAAAAAGTCAAGACCCTAGTAGTATTATTAGAGTAATGACACAATTACTTTCAGTAAATGATGAACACAGCGAAAGAGCAGACAGTTTTAGAGCGGCTATGCTTGGACAAGATCCAGCAGGCCTTATCACAACAGTTTCACATTTGATAGACTATGATCTAACAGATGTGAGATCCGCGGTCCTGGGCGGTGACCTTACTGCCATTTTGAGACTCCTCACCGATCTCAATAATCCACAACTCCACACAAAGGTCGATCTAGCGCCACTAGACGACTTAAAAGTAAGTGTTACTTCACAGGACCCGGCATCTATAATAAGAACATTAGGTAGACTACTAGGCACAGATGGTGACAGTTGGAACCGTTATGAAATGTTCCGTAAGGTAGTATTAGCAGAAGATCAATACTATTGGATTATTCCTGCTATGGCAAACCTATGGGACTTAGACATGGACAATGTTTTATTAAGTGATTTATTAAAAAGTGTAAGACAGAAACAATGGAAGTCAGTTACAAGGTTATCAGCAGTATTAAACAGAGCAGATCCTTTTATTACTAACCTTGTGAAAGCAATAGATGAAGCACCTAATATAGAAGATGCTATGAGTGTTGGTCAAGTTAAAAGTAAACTTTGGATGATTGATACTTTACAAGCATTAAACAAAGATTTAGGAAAAGTATTTTTACTAGCAGGTTGGTATGGTATACCTGCTTACTTTATACTTAAAAAATTAAAAGCAGAACAAATTTTTAGTTTTGATATTGATCCAACTTGTTGGCAAGTAGCAGAACGTATTAACAAAAACTTTACATTAGATAACTGGAAATTCAAAGCGAGTACAGAAGATGTATATAATATTAACTTTAATGGGCATGAATTTACAACACTTAGAGCAAACGGTACAAGAGAACAACTATGGTGTAAACCCGATACTGTTATCTGTACTAGTGTTGAACACTTAAAAGATTTCCCACAATGGGTTGGCAATATACAAAAAGGACAACTATGTGTATTTCAAAGTAACAACTACAATGAATTAGAAGAACACGTTAACTGCCATAATCATGTGAATGATTTGGTTGAACAAGTTCAGTTAAATACAGTACTATATGCCGACAGCATCAATTTAACAAAGTATGATAGACATATGGTAATTGGTTACAAATAATGAACATAGATGATTTAACTACTAGGCAACTACAAAAAGAGGCCGCTAGAGCCTTAACTTGTATGGAAGCAACTAATGACAACATTTATCAGTTTAACAAACTAGCACACCATAATAGTAACTTATGGTATTCAGCAGTTATAAATTGGTACATAGAACAGTATGGTGACTTACCTAGTAAAGTAGGTCCAGGCAAAGACGTAAAATTGGTAATGGATAATTAACGTATGATAGAACATGATGATTATTACTGTCAAGTATTAGACCTTACACTATCAGAAAGTGAACGTAAAGATCTATTTGAGATAGCACATCAAAATGAGTATCATGCTTATCAAAAAGAAATAGACTCAACAAACGATAACAATTACTATCAAGAAGTAAAACAATTACCAGATTGGTTTGTAGAGAAAGCAAAAAGATTTTTAGATATAGGACATCCTATTTTTTTGAGAAATAAAGGTAACGTTCCTTGGCATACTGATGATAAAAGAATGTGTAGTATTACAGTACCTCTTACTGATAGTGATACTCCAACAACATTTAAATATGGTCAAGAACATTTAGCAGTTGGACACAAAAGATTTAATGAAAGTCAGGAACTACAGTTACTTCATAGAGGTAACAGTTTCTTACAAAACAATCAAAGATATCATTCAGTAAGACCAAACGGCGAATGGCGAATGTTTTTACAAATAAGTTTTGAACAGCCATACAGCGAAATAAGGAAAATGTTATAATGTACAAATACCACGATATAAAAATGGTACACTATGAGATTACTCAACGCTGTCAAGCCGCTTGTCCTATGTGTGATAGAAATATCAACGGTGGTAAAGATAGTCCTCATATAACAAATGCTGAACTAACATTAGAAGATGCTCAACGTATATTTGAGCCGGACTTTATACGACAACTTAAAACTTTTTATATGTGTGGCAACTTAGGTGATCCTATAATGGCAAAAGATACGTTAGCAACTTTTGAATGGATCCGTAGTATCAATCCTCACGTTTGGTTAAGCATGAATACTAATGCCGGTGCTAAAGATGATTATTGGTGGTATAGATTGGCACAAACATTTGGACGTAAAGGCACAGTGATTTTTAGTGTAGATGGATTGTCAGATACTAATCATTTATATAGACAAAACGTTCGTTGGGAAAAAGTAGAAAAGTCAATGGAAGCATTTATTGAAGGTGGTGGTAGAGCAAGATGGGACTATTTAATTTTTGAACATAACGAACATCAAGTAGAAGAGGCAAAAAGACTAGCAGAGCAAAAAGGATTTGAAAGGTTCCAAGCCAAAAGTACAGCAAGATTTGTAACTACAAAACTTGATAAAAAAGATGAGCACCAAGCAAAGAACCGTAAAGACAAAGAAACACAAAAGTTAACTAAACCTAAAGATGAAAAAAATCAAAATAAAGCAACTAAAAAAATTGACACACTAATAGAGAAACATGGTAGTATGGATAACTATCTCGACAAATGTAATATTATTTGTAAGGTTGCTAAAGAAGGTAATATATATATTAGTGCTGAAGGTTTGTTGATGCCTTGTTGTTGGACAGCAAGTCGTATGTACAAATGGTGGCACAAAGATCCTACAGTAGAACCAGTGTGGAATCATATTAACGCTGTTGGAGGTAAAGACAGTGTTAATGCTAAAGTTCATGGATTGAAAAAAGTTTTTCATAGTGGACTATTAGAATCAATAACAAACAGTTGGTCAGCACCAAGTATCAAAGAAGGACGTTTAAAAGTTTGTGCTGAAAAATGTGGAGCAGAATATGACCCATTCAAAAGCCAGTTTATCTAAATCGTTTTGTGTGTTGCCTTTTATACAGCAATTCGTAGACACAGATAAAAGAATACTTCCTTGTTGTATAGCGGACAGAAGACGCTTAGGCCCAGAGTACAAAGGCACAGAATCTTTTAATAGTGATTACTTAAAAAGAATTAGATACCAAATGCTATCAGGAGGTAGACCACCTGCTTGTAAGCCTTGTTGGGATAAAGAAATAATAGGTTTCAAAAGTAAACGTAAAAAAGTAAATGAGCAATTTAAAGACTGGGTATACAACTGTGATGACAAAGGACTAATGTACACAATGCCTAGTTACTATGATTTACGGCCTGGTAATGTTTGTAATTTAAAATGTGTAATGTGTAATCCTAGAGTAAGCAGTAAGTGGCGAGAAGATAAAGAATATAGTTTTGAGAACTTTGACAAAGTAGTAAAGTTTCATGATGATGAAATGGATGACATTGTAAAAAATGCTAGTAGAATAAAACGTATACAGTTAGCAGGTGGGGAGCCTTTTTATATGCCTAGTGTTAAACACCTATTACAAAAACTTAAACCATATGCTAATGATATAGAACTACATATTACAACAAATTTAACACACCTTGATGATTCAATCCTCCACATACTAGAAACATTTAAGAAATGTGTGATAACTATTAGTATGGACGGTCTTGGACTTGTTGGTGAATATATAAGATATCCGCTTAATTGGGACGAGTTCGAATCAAACTTTAATAAACTATTAACATATAAAAAACTTAAATTGGCAGTAAATATAACACAGTCACAACTTAATGAACCTCATATAGACACCGTAGTAGACTGGTGTAAAACTTACGGTATTGAGGACATTGATGTCAATAACTTAACAGAGCCTAGTATAATGGCAATAGGAAGTGACAAAGCCAATCTAAGGGAATGGCTCTCAAAACTTGACAAGCATAGAGGCACAAACTCTAAACTTGTTTTACCATGGATATATGATGACAGATGAGATAGACAAAAGAATAGAAGCAGAAGAAACTGTTGAAACTAATATAGCACCACCAAGATCAAAAGAAGAAATAATGGCTCAAATAAATGACATAATGGAAAAAGCAATCCAACCTAATGTAGCGATGCATGGTGGAGAAGTAAAGATTATAGACTTTGAAATGGAAACAGGAACACTTAGAACTTTATTAAGTGGATCTTGTTCAGGTTGTGCTAGTAGTACAATAACATTAAAGATGGGTATTGAAAATATGCTGAAGCACTATGTTCCAGAAGTGAACAGAGTAACAGGCGAAGACGATCCTAACTTTAACGATCCTTACTATACAGAGCCACCAAGTTATGACCCTATGGACAATATGTAATGGAACTACCAAGTAAAACATTTTGTATACTACCGTGGGTACATTTAAGTACTCGCCCAGATGGTGCTATGAGAGTTTGTTGTACAGCGAATGCTAGTTCAGTTGGAGCAACAAATGATAAAAAGCACGGTGGACAAGTAGGTGTATTGAAAGACGAAGAAGGTAAACCTAACAACCTTAATGTAAGTGACTTCTTAACAAGTTGGAATTCAACTTATATGAAAAATGTTAGAAAGCAAATGCTCAATGGACAAATGCCTCCCTCTTGTATGAAATGCTACAAAGAAGAAAAAGCAGGACATAAATCAAAAAGAGAATGGGAAACAAACTATTGGCAACAAAGAGTAGATCTAGACAAGTTGATAGAAGAGACAGCAGAGGACGGAAGTGTCCCGCCTCAACTTGCTTATATTGATTTACGATTTGGTACAAAATGTAATTTACGTTGTGTAATGTGTTCACCACATGATTCAAGCGATTGGGTCAAAGACTGGCAAGCAGTTTATCCTAAAGTACAAAACGAAAACCTAAAACAAACAATGGTATGGGATAACAAAGGTAAGAACTTTGGTGCTAGTTACAACTGGCATAAAAAGAATCCAAAGTTTTGGGAACAGTTTTATGATCAAATGAAACACATGAAGCAAATATATTTTGCTGGTGGAGAAAGTTTAATTATAGAAGAGCATTATGAAATACTAGAAGAAGCCATAAGGCAAGGACTAGCAGACAAGTTAGAAATAAGATATAATTCAAACGGTGTTGAATGGAGAGATGACTTATTAGACTTATGGAAACATTTCAAACTTGTACGTTTTCATTATAGTGTAGACAGTATAAATGAAATGAATGATTATATACGTTACCCTAGTGAATGGAAACGTAACGAAGAAGTATTTAAAATATGGGATCAGCAAACAGGAGACAATACAGAAATAACTGTAGCCTGTGCCGTACAAGCATTAAATGTTTATTACTTGCCTGATTTTATAAAATGGAAACTAGAACAAGGTTTCACTAAAATTAATATGTGGCCGTTTGGTGCTGGAGGCATCAACTATCACTTTGTATATCACCCACCACATCTAAACGTAAAGGTTTTACCTAAATGGTTTAAAGAAGAATGTAGGAAAAAATACGAAGAGTTTTATCCTTGGTGGGAGGCTAATTGGGAGAAAGGAATTCCAAGTTGGCATAAAGGAAAAGTAGAATATGATACTTGGCGTAATGCTGATTATGGCATAAAACGTTTAGAGGGAATGTTAAACTTTATGGAAAGTGAAGACTGGAGTAATAGACTTCCTGAATTTAAAGAATACATTAACCTTATGGACCAAAGAAGAGGTACAGACTTTAGAAAGACTTTTCCTGAGATGGCCAGAATATTGGATGAATAATGAACCCTACAAAATCTCCAACATACTGTATATTACCGTGGATACATCAAAACCTTAGTGTGAATGGTTGGTACAAACCTTGTTGTAACAGTCATAAAAGATACAAAGATGTAACAGTAAAAAATGCTACATTAGAAGAAGCATTTAAAAGTAAAGAAGCAAACACATTAAGAACACAATTATCATTAGGCTTACGTCCTGAAATATGTGACACTTGTTGGGTAAAAGAAGATGCAGGTGTATGGAGTTATAGACAAGCATACAACGAAAAATTTAAAGAACTAACACCAACAAAACATATTCCTACATTAAAATATATTGACATGAAGTTTGATAATGTTTGTAACTTTCAATGTCGTATGTGTGATCCTGATAGTTCAAATCAAATTTGGAAAAGTGTTGAACTACTAGAAGAAAAAGGATTACCTTTACCAAATCATATAAGCAAATACAAAACAGAAGATAGAGATGTTCCTTTTTATCAAACTGAAAAGAAAACTTATGTACAAGATGTAATTGAAACTATTGACATCTTTAAAGTAACAGGCGGTGAGCCTTTCTTATCAAAAGACTTTTTACAAATTTTAGATCTTGCTATTGAAAAAGATTTAGCAAAAAATATTACATTAATGATTACAACAAATGCTAGTAAATTTGTAAAACGTATATTAGACAAACTACAGTATTTTAAAAAAGTTGAACTTACAGTTAGTGTAGACGGCCAAGGTGCTGTTTATGATTATATAAGATATCCATATACTTGGGATCAGTGGAAAGGTCGAATGGACGAACTGTTTGAGTTTGCTGAGTCAACAGGTATGAGAAAAGATAAAAAGTTAATTGTTAAAACTGCCTGTGTTGTTCAAGCATACAATTTTTTAAACTTAGATAACTTATTTCAATATGTTAAAGATTTAGATATGGAAGATTGGCGTATGTTAGAACGTTTGGATTTTGATTTAGATTTAAATCCACGTGATAGTGAACTACACCCAAGATACTTACCTGATCATATTTTGGATTTAGCATTAGAAAGATTTAAACAAACAGGACATAGACAAGTAGAGGATATGGAAAACTTTGTAAAGTATCACAAGGCAAATAGAGTTGATGAAATGGATTTTAAAAATCATCAACTATTGAGTGCTACAGTAAATTATGATACAGTTAGAAAACAAAGTTATAAAACATTAGACCCAGTATTAGTAGAATGGTTAGAAACATTAAAGACATAAAAGGTTTTTGTATACTTCCGTTTATACATCTAAGCACGAGGACTGACGGTAGGATGCAAATATGTTGTACTGCTAATAGTTCTAGTACTAACGAAGAACAGTATGTAGGTTGTAATAGAAAAGACGATGGTAGTTTTGTTGAACTACACAAAGACAGACCTGAAGATAATTGGAATACTCATTACATGAAAAGTCTACGTCTTGCTATGTTAAAAGGTGAAAAGCCTCCGGTGTGCCGTAAGTGTTACGACGAAGAAGAATCAGGTTATAGATCAAAACGTATGTGGGAAAATGATTTATGGGAAAAAGAATTAGACTATAACACTATAGTCGAAAAAGTAAATGCTGATGGAAGTATGCCATATGGTATACACTACATAGATATGAAACTAGGTAATGCTTGTAACCTTGCCTGTGTTATGTGTAATCCAGCAGACAGTAGTTTATGGATACCTGATTGGAATAAACTTAAAAAGAAAGATATAAGTTCTGAAGTAGACAGTAATACATATTGGAATAAGAAAGAAGCAGGAAGTTACAACTGGTATAAGAAAAATGAAAACTATTGGGAAAGTTTACAAGAGAACATAGATAAACTTCATAGTGTTTATATAATAGGTGGAGAGCCTACTGTAAACCCAGAGTTCAAAAAGTTTGTAAAAGATTGTGTAGAAGGTGATCATGCTAAACACATCGACTTAAGATTTAATACTAATGGACAAATACTTGACAACGAACTTAAAGACCTGTATACTAAATTTAAGAGTGTTACACTTCATTTAAGTATGGACGGAACACACAATAGATATGAATACATTAGACACCCAGGCACGTGGCAAGAACAAATAGACAGTTTACATTGGCATGATCAATTAAGTGACAATGTAAAAGTAGAAATAGATTGTACAGCACAGGCCTTAAATGCTTGGCACATACCAGACTTTATTGTTTGGAAACTAAACCAAAAGTTTAAAAAGATAACCGTTTATCCAAACTTTGGTGGAATGATTGGCATACATATTTTATGGCACCCTCATATCTTAAGTGTTAAAGTTTTACCAAATGAATTTAAAAAGCAAGTAGTAGAAAAATATGATGAAACAATTAAATGGGTCAACACACACTATCAACCTAATCATGGTAAAGGTGTTGTTAAACACAATAGAATGAAAGCGGTTGCTAATCATATGATGTCAGATGATCAAAGTCATAAATGGAAATATACAGTTGAGTACCTAGACAAAATGGACGAAATAAGAAACACTGATTGGCGTAAAACGTTTCCGGAGTTAGCAGTATATGGATAAAAAGAAAACAGCATTCATAGGCGGAACAGGTTATGCTAGAGATGGCAAAGTACCTCCAAGTGAGCAATACCTAAAAGAGTTACAAGAATGGAATCCTAGTTGGTGTCCTGTACCTTGGACTAGTTATGGTATTAACAACAACGGTGATTATAGAATGTGTATACAAGCAAACACACACAGAAAATCACGAGGTATTTTACGAGACGAAAACAATGTAGCCATGAGAGCAGATAGGCAAACAGTAGCAGATACTAGAAACTGTTCAATGCTTAAAGATGTTCGTAAGGCAATGCTTAAAGGCGAACGCCATGAGATTTGCCAACGCTGTAACAAAGAAGATGACATGGGTCAACAGTCAAGACGTAGACTGGATACTAGAAGATTTTTTGATGTATTCAATTACGAAGACAGTAAAAAAGTAACACAAGAAGACGGAACAATAGATGTTAAAGCAACACCTATTGTAGAAGCAGACATACGTTTTAGTAACTTATGTAACTTGGCTTGTCGTATGTGTAACCCTACAGAGTCAACACAGTGGTATAAAGAACACGCTTTACTAGAAGGACGTAAATTTGCTAGTGGTGATTATAGAATAAAACTTATAAATGAAAAAGGTAGAACAAAAGCAGGAGGTGGTTGGATCTCTAGTATTGAAACAGGTGAAGTACCACAGCCAGTAAAATGGAATCCATTTGATTGGTATGAAAAAACAGACTTATGGAAAAACTTTAAAGAACACGCTCCTGATATAAAACTAATTCATATATCAGGTGGCGAACCATTAATTAATCAAAAACAATATGAACTGTTAGAAAACTTAATTGATCAAGAGTTAGCACAAAACATAGTACTAGATTATAATACTAACTGGACTAATGTACCTCAAAAACTATTTGAATATTGGAAACATTTCAAACGTATTGATATAGGTGGATCTGTAGATGGCATTGGTAAGATAGATGATTATATTCGCCACCCTTCTAAATGGTCACACATTGAAAAGAACATAATAAAATTAGATAAGGAGTCACCCGACAATGTTAATCCTTGGATAACATTTACTTTACAAATTTTAAACGTAATGGAACCAATGACAATGATTGAATGGAACATCCACAACAAGTTTCAAAAATTAAATAGGTTAGCAAAGACACCTTGGTTTACACAGCACCCTGTACACAATCCAAAATATTATTGTGTTACAAGTTTACCACAAAAAGCAAAAGTATATGTAAGAGAACAATATGAAAATTGGTTGTATGGTTATTTCAAAGAATGGTGTAACGACTTACCAAAAGATTATCTGTTGCCAAATAGCAACACTCCTGTTGAACCAGATACAATACGTTCTTGGGATAGAAAGCCAGATGTATTATTTGACGAAACAGAATATCATTTACAAAGTATGTTAAAGTTTATGGACAGTGCTGATACAAGCAACTATCTATTAGACTTTATAGACCATACAAGAGCATTAGATGAAAGTAGAGATCAGGATATTAGAGATTATTGTCCTGTAATATATGAATTTATTAACGATTGGGCAAAAGAAAATGGCACTAGATTTTGATGAACTAATAGGTAAAGTTTTTAGAAACAAACACAACGCTATATATGATCCTGCTTTTCAAAAGCATCTTGCCAGTGCTCCATGGAAAGAATGGTTAAGTCAACCAGGATACTTTGAAGTACAGGATATGTATGTTGAAAGATTTATAGATTGGATGTATAGTTCTAAACTTAATAGATTAAGTGATGGGTGTAAATTTCACAGCAAACGATATACAAGACGAGATATAATTGTAGGAACAACACAGAGTTTTGACGAAGCATATTTTAGATATGCTGGTAGAAGATTAAGAATGTTTAGAGGCGAATATGCTTATCATAGACGCTGTTATAGAAACCATGCTTGGTTAGATGAACATATAGGAAACAAAGCAAATGGCGAATGGGCAGAGCCATTAGAACCAGGTGACTGGGTAATAGTAAGTATGCCTTTTGCTGGTACAGGTAGTGAACATACAAAACTAAAAGAATTATTAGATAAATGTTTAGAATTAGAAGTTCCTGTACTATTAGATTGTGCTTGGTATGGAACTTGTTATGATTTAGACTTTGATTTAAATCACCCTGCTATAACTGAGGTTAGTTTTAGTTTAAGTAAGGGCATAGGACTAGGTAATATGAGAACGGGTGTACGTTTTAGTAACTATCCTAAAAACGATACAATGCCCATAGCACAGCAAAATAGTTATGGTCATTTAGTATTAAACAACTGTCAAATAGCATTACATCAAATGACAGAGTTTGGTCCTGACTGGCAAGCAAATAAGTATTTGGACTGGTACAGATCATTATGTGCTAAATACAGTATGTTAGAGAGCAACTGTCTACACGTGACTATGCTCCCTAGGTATCACAAGAACTTCGAGTACTTTTTGATAGATGAGAGTTACGTCAAAGTTGGTGTTAGAGAGGCTCTAAAAGCAATTAGACGAGGTGAACTAAAGGTATAAAATGGACGATAAAGAAGCAAAACAATTAATGTCAGAACTGCCGAACAAAGCATTTTGTCCGGCTCCGTTTTTCCACGCTTACATGAATGCTAACAATAGGGCTCATAAACTATGTTGTATGAGTAAGATTGTTGGTAGATGGCATGATATGGATCAAGACTTACAAGCACAGTTAAGTGAGTTTTGGACAGGCGAGACCATGCAGGATATAAGAAAACAATTCATGGATGGTAAGATGCCAAAAGTATGTGATTGGTATTGTGGAAGATATGAACGTGAAAAAGTTTGGGAAGAATCAAACAGAATGCACTTCATAAGCAAATACGCTGACCACGAAGAAACAAGTCATAGAAACTATGAGAACTTAGGTTTAGATATTGTACACGGTAACAAATGGAAGAAGCCTATTGATATTGATTTACGTCCTAGTAAATTATGTAACCTTAAATGTAGATCATGTAACAGTACATGGTCAACAGAGATTGAAAAAGAAGTTCTTAATAATAAAATTTTACAAGGCTGGACATATTGGGATTCAGTAACTAAATCAGAAACTGTTCGTAAGTGGGCAGAACAAATTGATTATGATGATCCTAAATTTGATCCAGTATCAAACATAGACCTAGACAATGTAAAATGGTTAAAGATGTCAGGGGGTGAAACACTTATTGATCCTAGAGTACACAAAGTACTTAAGAAGGTTGTTGATTCAGGTCATGCTAAAAACTTATACCTACACTTAATAACAAATGCTACAAGTTGGAACAGTCGTATTGCTGATACAATTAGTCAGTTCAAACACGTTACAATAAACTTTAGTTTTGATGGTACAGGTAAACTAGAAGAATATTTAAGACATGGTACTAAATGGGATAGACATGAAGAGATATTCCATGAGGTATTTAAACTACCAAACCTACACTGGGCAGGTATTGGAAGTGTTGTACAACCTCAAAGTATATTCCAAATTAAAGATACTATGAAATGGTTCTTAGATGGATATAGACAGTATCACCCTAAACACAGAGGTATATCATTCTTACCTATTGTTGATCCTATGTTCTTATCTATATGTTGGTTAGATGATGATCATAAAAAAGAGATAAACGGATTACTAGATGAATGTATTGATGATTTTAAAATGAATAAAAAAGAACAGCAATGGTTCCGTACAATACGTTCAGAAGTTAATAGAGAAATTAGTGGACATACAACTCAAGCAATATCACCAGGTAGAAAGAAAAGACTAATGTTACAATTTGTAAGACATCAAATGGCATTAGACAAAGTACGTGGTACAAAGACTTTAGAGATAGAACCAAAACTAGCACGTTATTGGGATAGATGTAAAAACGATTTCCAATCAGATGTATTACAATTTGACGTTGACGGTGTTGTTAACGGTCCAGCATAATAGTGAAGTACATAGACTATATTAAAACAAGACTCAAAATTATATCAGATTCCAAACTATTAGAGTTTCCAGAAACAGATGAAATGATACAACGTAAGGTTGTAACAGAACAACGTAGGCAAAAACGTAAGAAAATCCAAGTGGCCAAACGTAAAGGCCGTATAGATCACAGAACAGGCCGTCCCGGCAAAGCAAAGTAATCACTACATATAGTTACGTCCTCCCGTAAATGGCACTAGATATAGTGTCATGAATGTTGATTTTTATAGGTTTTTTTTGGTTGACGTATACTGTAATGATGCTATTATATTAGTATAAGTTAAAAACAAGGAGCATAAAAACAATGAAACAGATAGAGAACTTAACAAAAGTACTTGCTGGTATACAAAAATTAAGCAATGACGAGATTGATACTGTTGTTGAAAAAATCAAACAACGAAGAAATCAACTTGCTGTACAGTCAGCACAGAGCCTTAACAGAGGTGATAAAGTTTCTTTTACTTCAAATAGAACTGGTACTAAAATGAAAGGTACTGTTAGAAAAGTAAACATCAAATATGTTATTGTTGACATAGATGGTACTGGAATGGCTTACAAAGTTCCTGGTTCAATGTTAAAGAAGGTTGCTTAATATGAAATACGAATTACATCAAATACACTTAACTGACGAAGAGCATGACAAAGTAAATGCTGAAGGTCATAATAGTGTAGAGAAACACAAATTACATTTAGATATGAACTTCTCTGATAAAGCAGAAGTTCTAGCCAAAGAAGCATGGGACAAAGGTTATTACACTCACGTTTCAAACATTACAACTGATAAAGGTTTAGAAGGTGTGTTTGAAGTAGGAAATATAGGTCCTGAAGAAAACATTGAGAGACTATCTCAAATGTATTCAACTTCCGTAGGTGATATTGTTATCGACAGTGACGGTAAGAAGCACTTGGTAGCAGGTATAGGATTTAAGGAGGTAGCATAATATGGGTAAAGTAAAAAGTTGGTTATGGGATCAAGCAGAAGATAAACTTGATTCTATTGCTATTAAAATTGAAAACGGTGAAATAGATCACGACACAGCATACAAGATGATAGACGATGATACGTCTACTGCTTGGAATATACTTGGGTTTGATACTATTGATGACGTAAAAGATTACCTAAGTGAAATTGTTGTTAAGTCAGAGCAACAAGCAGAACTGGTGGACTTTTAATGAGAAACGTTAATCCGTATCTTTGTAAAAAAGGTTATTACGTTACAGAGCAACACTTTATGGATGTACCAGGTGATGGTTACAAGATGGTGAGCTCTACAGATATAAGAGGTCCTTTCAAAACATTAGAAAGGGCTAGAGAAATTTTTAACAGTATGTTTACCATTGAAGATTGGAATATGGGTATTAGAGGACCAGAACACGATACTCAAAACAATGGTTATAAAACTATTTGGTATCCTACTGTAGAAAGAGATTCCTATTAATTTAGGGAGAGTTGGTTTTCAGGATTTGCCCTCGGTTTCCCCAACTCGTAAAGGAAAACAAAATAAACCCAAAGTCGCGAACTAGTGACGACTACGAACCAGAGAGATACTGTAAGTAGGAGCCGGAAAGCCGGGATAGTTCCCAAACTTAGGTCGTCCAATATTACTTTAATAAAATTTCAATTGTGCCTGGATCAATAGAATCATGATCCTCTAATGCTATACCTACTAAACAACCTACCACGTTTGTACTAGAATCTATTTTTGTAGCATGGCCTTCTATACCGCTTGTAGTTAATACGTCACCCTTAGCAACCTTACCTACTACCTTACAAGGTACTCTACCTTTTAGTCCTACACAAATAGGATATTCTGCTTCTATGTTTTTGTTCATTTCAAAACCAGGAGCACCAGATACAACACCTGCTAAAGTCATGTCGGCATATTTTGTACAAGCCGTTACTTCTTTATCTCCACCTACTGTAACCACAGTACCTATTTCATAATCTTTGTCACCAGCATACCATTCAGCCAAGTCAGCATATTGTGATGATGTTGATTGTCCTGTAAAGGTTGTAGCATAAACATTATTAAATTTGTTAGAACTTGATCCTAACGTGTATGTGTTATTTGTATCAGGTATAAGATGTCCTGCTATTGTTGTAGCACTTAAAGTTTTGTTTGTTAATGTGTCAGTAGAACTTGCTGTAAATGTAATATCACTTGTAAGAGCAACAGTACCACTATTGTTAGGTAAGTTAATAGTTCTATCTGCTGTTGGATCAGTTACACCAAATACAGTTTCAAACCCATCATCAGTTGAACCTTCAAAAGTAATGTCACCATTTTGTCCAATGAATAAGTTTGTACCATTAAGTAATTGTAAACTGTCTGATCTAAATCTACCTGATATATTATTAGAGCCTGCTTTTTGAAAAGCAAATTCTATAATACCATCTTCTGATCCATCTGCTACATCTAATATTTTTCCTGTAATTTTAGAATAAACAACTTTTTGTCCAGCGTCATTCTCACCTTGGAATTTAATTTGTCCTAGATAATCAGCATTGGCCGGAGAAGCACTGTTTCTATAAAACTCTACAATAGGACCAGCGTTTTGATCTGTGTTAGTACTTGTGATTGTTAAACCATCGTCCATGGTTTTTAATTTTTCTACTCCACCATAATACAATATGGCTTCTGTAGTTGAACCATCTGCTTTGAAGTAGTTTGTTATTCCACCACTTCCGTCATCTGATAATATAGTTACATCAGCATTGTCGGCATAGGTTCTTATATTAATGTCACCTGTAGTTTCGTTTATGTTTAAATTAGTACCTGTGTGTTTAATATTAGCATCATTATCATCACCAAGTTTTAATTCACTGCTATCTGCTAAATGTAGATAGCCTACTCTAAGACCAGCACCTTCGATAACAGCAACGTTACCTGCTGTTGTTCCTGTTTCATTAGTAGTAATAAGAGCAAACTCATTGGCACTTTCGTCCCAAATAATAGCAACGTTGGTATCACTACCTCTTTCCATTACTATTCCAGCATCTTTATCATTGGTACCCGACTGCCCACTGTTTAATCTAAACAGAGGATCTGTGATATTTGTAACGTCAAAATTAATTTGAGCGGCTTTTGGTCTAGTTAATGGCATTTTAAAATCCTACTATTCAATATTATAAATGTATTTATTTAGAAATAATAAGTATTGTTAGTAGCAATGACTATGGGAGAATGTAGTGTCAATATACAAAACAAGCCAAGATACCTATGATTTTTCAGATGTAAAGGATCATAGTCACGTAGGTTTAAGAATAAGCGGTGGGGCAGATTCGGCATCTATTGCTTTGATGTTATGGAAAACTATAAGCGAAAACAATCTTAAAACCAAAGTAACAGCAATAACCACAAGACACCAAGGCAAGAGTTTTCAGGAAGATCACAGCAGAGCAGTGTTAAACTGGCTGGATAAAAAGTATCCTGGTGTAGAATTATATGCTCACTTAATAAATCAGAACCCTGCTTACAAAAACAGCAAAGGTAAAAACGTGTCTATTGACTATGTAAGGTATCAAGAGATGCTAACAAAATATGCTTATGATGAATTATTAATAGAAGGACATTTCTCAGGAATCACTGCTAATCCCCCAAAAGAAGTTTATGCTGAATTCAAAGACAAGTATGGTACAGTACTAGGTGGACCTGCTGACGATAGAGATAGAAAGACAGATAAACTTCCTACAATTAAAAAAGATGACAGCACAGGAATAACTATTTGGGAACCTTTAAGAAATACAGACAAACAAGGTGTTGCTGAAATATTTGATTTATTCGATGCTAGAGAACTTTACTCGTTAACGTTTTCATGTGAGCAGTATGTGTGGCCAGAAGGCAGACACAAAGAACACTGTGATAACTGTTGGTTCTGTAAAGAACGTCTTTGGGGTTTTGGTTCTTATCTTTAGGATTCGTAATGAACAATAAACCGTATTGCTATGCTCCTTTTGTTCATTTGTATCAAGACTATTCAACAGCAAAAGGCGATACATATTTAGATTACAAAATTTGTTGTGTGGCTAGACACACAGTACCCTCTGACAACAACACTCTCGAACACAAATGGAACAGCAAATACTTACAAGATGTAAGAAAGAGAATGCTTGATCCAAAAGGCAAACTACCAGAGTGTGAAACTTGTCAATTGATTGAAGAGAATGGTGCTGTTAGTGATCGAATACACTATCACAATCGTTTTGATAACACAGGTATTGAATTAGATATTGAACAAGGTAATCAATATGGAGGGCCTATAGACTTTGATCTAAGATTGAATAACCTATGTAATTTAAAATGTAGAATGTGTGGATCATCTAGTAGCAGTCAATACGATAAAGAATTTAAAAAACATCAAGATACACTTAAACCTTTTTATGTTAAACACGGAATAAAACACATACACAAGAACCTAGTACAGTATGAAGACGTAGACGAAGTAGATGATAAAAAGAATGTACAATATTTAAAGTCAGTAATCAATTCAGGTAGACTAGAACGTATAAAGTTTTTAGGTGGCGAGCCTACAATAATGCCTGGAGTAACTGAACTGTTAGAACATATGATTGAACAAAAACAAACTGATGTTGAACTGTTCTTTACTACAAACTGTACTAATGACAATACACGCTTTG
>MDSZ01216435.1_pt1 | contig 24980 bp, 26 predicted proteins | sample 811201 | NCBI WGS metagenome assembly MDSZ01 (sample SAMN05326647, study PRJNA326480) | marine metagenome | isolation source: seawater | place: Indian Ocean: North | collected 2010
CATCTCGAAAAAGGTTAGATGTCGGGTCGTTCGCCCCACTTCCTCGAGGTCGTTATGTTTTCCTCCTGCTCGCACGCACTTTTGGACGGTGGTTGCCCGATTATATGGGGGGGTCTCATTCCCCAAGAAATAACCCTTAAATGGAACCATCCCAGAGTTAGTGAACAGCAAGCTTTCATCATGGGGTATCAAGCTTGAAGAAGGAACTAAACTATGCCCACTATCTTCGAAGAACTCTGTGAATGCTTGCCGGAGCTGTTGTGCTTTCATGTTACGATTCTACCCTGCGGAAACTGATCGCTTGTTTCTTATATAAATTCCGGCATGTTCTTATGTCTTGATCTGGCTACGCAATAGCCGGACGCCTATTACTTTGACGATTCGGACCCCGCCTTTCAAGAGGGATGCGATCTGACCTATGGGCTTAGTGAAGACACTGTATGTTAGCCCAGAGACAAAATTTGCCCTCGAAGTTATTATTTCTGCTGTCTCGATTAGACCATCAACGCGATGATATTCTTTCTCTATCTCGGTTGCCTGCCTTTCTAATCTTCCAGTGGATAATTCAACGGTTTTTTGGATTTCGCGAGTTGTCTTACGCAGATCTTCTGCAACCTGACGTAACTTAACAACCAAATACGTTAGAGCTACAACCATGCCAAGAGAAGCTAGAGCGACAAGGATTGTTACAAGTTCCCAAGCAGTCATATCCCCCGCCTGCTCCAAAAAGAATCGTAGATAGATTTATTATTTGTCACCGGTGTTTTCTTCCCCATGGGCTGATGGTTCATAATATCGATGAGAATCGAATTTGTCAGGTCGATATTGCTGCTCGACCCATCCTTCAGGAAAGTCGTGGGGGTATTTGTACCCATCACCATGTCCGAGCCCCTTTGCTCCAGAATAATGGCTGTCGCGAAGGTGTTTGGGAACATCTCCTCTAGACGCCCTAGCATCTTCTAGAGCTGAGAATATGGCTTTCGTAACGCTGTTGGACTTAGGCGCTCTAGCTAAGTAAATCACTGCGTGAGCAAGATTTAATTGGGCCTCAGGAAATCCAACAAATTCAACTGCCCGTGCAGCTGCATCCGCCACTAGTAAAGCTCGCGAGTCAGCCATCCCAATGTCTTCTGAAGCAAGAATCACAAGGCGGCGAGCAATAAACCGAGGATCCTCTCCAGCGTCTATCATGCGTGAAAGCCAGTAAAGCCCCGCATCCACGTCCGACCCTCGAATACTTTTAATAAACGCCGAAATTGTGTCGTAGTGTTCATCTCGACCATATTGCAATGCCTGAACTCCGATTGCCCCTTCAGCGTCTTCAAGCGAAACTTCATAATTAGATTCATCATTACGCGCTCGCGCTAGCGTTATCGCTACTTCTAAACTGGTTAAACACTGACGCCCATCGCCCTCTGATGCGTTTGCTATGTGTTCGAGCGCTTCAGTAGTGGCTTTAGCATTTTCATATGAAAGCGCTTTAGAAAGAAGTTGCATTAAATTTTCATGATTTAAAGGCTCTAGACGAAAAAGCGTACTTCGACTTAATAAGGGCGCATTTACTTCAAAATACGGATTCTCAGTCGTTGCGCCGATGAGAACAATCAGTCCCGTTTCGACAGCCGATAATAGCGTATCCTGCTGAGCTTTATTAAACCGGTGAACCTCATCAAGAAAAAGGATTGTTCCTTTACCATACTCCCCGAGCATTTTTTCTGCCTGACCAATTACTTCCCTTACATCTTTAACTGACGCTGAAACTGCGGATAATTGAACAAAGGCCTTCGCAGTGAACTGCGCAATCAACCGAGCAATAGACGTTTTCCCTGTACCGGGAGGACCCCAGAAAACAACTGAAGATACCCTATCTGCCTCTATTAAAGCTCGAAGAGGGCTTTCGGCCCCTAGAAGATGATCTTGCCCTACAACGTCTTCAAGCTTTACCGGACGCATCCTATTTGCAAGAGGAGTTTGCTGACTGAGCCGTTCTCGCATCGAAGACGTAAACAAATTTTCTTCATCAACCACAGCCTAGAAACTACTTGAAATTCTTCTTATGTGTGGAGAAACGAAGATTTGATCTATCTGATGATCATTTGCGGATGAAGAAGACTTTAGGACTAGAATCTTGACATGAGTTCAAGCGAACCCAGTCGACATGAGGTTTCGAGTTTTGAAGACGTAATGGGGCCTGCATCCAGTTATAAATCTGGCAAGGCTACAATCATCCACCTCAATCCAGATGAAAAAGACACTGGACGAAGAATTGTTGATTTCTTTTCAGGCTTGGCATACGGAACAGATGGTAGTTTTGAGAAAGTTGCTGAAAACATATACCTTCTGACTCCAGCAGGAATGGCCGGATTTGCCACTTCCACATCTGAGGAATAGTAAATCTCACTTACTAGATTTCAACGATTAGGTACTTGGAGGTATGAGGCGGAGCCCGAGCTCTTCTAGGTGGTTATTTTCAAGTTGAGTTGGTGCGTTCGTGAGGGGGTCAGCACCAGATTGCGTTTTTGGAAAGGCAATTACTTCTCGAATATTCTCTTCACCAGAGAGAATTGCAGCTAAGCGGTCAATCCCGAAAGCGAATCCTGCATGCGGTGGGGCTCCATATCGAAATGCATCAAGCAAAAATCCAAATTTTTCTTTGGACTCTTCTGTAGTGATCCCCAATATCTCAAAAATCTTAGATTGGATTTCAGGGGTATGTATCCTCACGCTCCCTGACCCTAATTCCCATCCATTTAGTACAAGGTCATATGCCTGAGATCTTATGTCCAGATATTCTTCCCCTTGAGCTGACTCAAGCGCTTCCATATCTGCAGTATGTGGCATGGTAAATGGATGATGAGCTGGTATTGGGCGTCCGTGATCACCGATCGATTCAAAGAGAGGGAATTCCGTAATCCACAAGTATTTTAATTCACCTGAATTAACTGGTGGCCGCCCTATCTCCAGACGCAGAAGACCAAGGACATGGTTAACTGTTCTCCTCTTATCCGCAATGATGAGAACCATATCTCCAGGACCTGCAGAAAGGGCAGCGCAAATACCTTGAATTTCTTCATCAGACATAAATTTGGTCAAGGCACCTTCAAGGCTTCCCTGATCACCGACTCTGAACCAAGCAAGACCTTTAGCACCCCAGCTTTGACATTTCTCAGTCAATGCGTCGATCGCATTTCGGGCCAAATGGTCAGACCCACCTTTGTAAAGAATCCCCTTAACGCAATCAACTTTAAACACGTTTGCTTCTGTACCAGTAAAGATGTCAGTTAGGTCGATCAGTTCCATACCGAATCGGATGTCTGGCTTATCAGAGCCGTATCGCTCCATTGCATCATTCCATGTCATATGAGGTATGTCGTCAGGTCGGGATCCTGTAATTGCTTCAGTTGAATCTTTAACAGCTTCAGAGACGAAATTGATAATGTCTTCCTGAGTGGCAAAGCTTGCTTCCATATCGAGTTGCATAAATTCGAATTGCCTATCCGCTCTTAGGTCTTCATCTCGTAAACATCTTGCTATTTGGTAGTAGCGGTCAATACCCCCAACCATGCATAGTTGCTTAAAAATCTGAGGGCTTTGTGGTAGAGCATAAAAATTTGTTGGATGCAGTCGGGAAGGGACCACAAAATCTCTTGCCCCTTCAGGGGTCGATGCAATAAGCATAGGAGTTTCGACTTCAACAAACCCTTGCTTCTCCATTGCTGAGCGGATAGCACTGTTGACCTTAGCGCGAATTCGAAGGTTCTTTTGCATCCGAGGCTTCCGAAGATCTACATAGCGATGGCGAAGTCGAATGTTCTCATCAACTTCAGTCCGCTCATGCATCGGAAATGGGGGTGGTTCTGCAATGGAGAGTACCTCAACTTCGCAATCTCCGATTTCAATTTCTCCTGTTGCAAGTTTTTCGTTACTTTTACCTTCAAATCTGGTTCTCACGGTTCCAGTAATGCTGACGACATATTCAGATCGAAGGTCTAGTTTCTCATCGACGACACATTGAACGACTCCGGTATGATCGCGTAAATCGATGAAAGCAAGATGCTCACTATGCACTCGGCGCGTGTCCACCCATCCGCAGACCGTTACTTGGGAATCTACGTCAGTCGAACGAAGCTCGCCGCAGTAATGAGTTCGCATTGTCATTCAGAATACCTTCCTTCGATACTGGCAATTAGAGCGGCTACCAAACTAGTTCTTGGTATTCGTTCTTGAGAGCCATCTCCACGTAAGTCTCGAAGGGTAACTTCATTTTTCTCGAGTTCATCATCTCCAACGATAATTGCAAACAATGCTTCAGACCTATCAGCGACTTTCATCTGCGCTTTAATCGAACGATTCCCGAAGCTTCGATCTACACCGAGCCCATTAGCTCGAAGTTCATCAGTAATTTGGGTGGCTTGAGATCCACCTGTTAAATCAACAACAAATGCATCGAGGGGTTTGATTGGCCCTAGATCTAGTTCTTCAGCTTCGCATGCAAGCAAGATACGGTCGATCCCGAGCGCAAAGCCAATTCCTTGCGTGGGAGGGCCACCTAGCTCTTCAATAAGGCCGTCATAGCGGCCACCGCCGCCGACCGCATTTTGAGCCGTCTGTAGCTTATCTGCAGTGAATTCGAACGTTGTTCGAGTGTAATAGTCGAGACCGCGAACCAATCGCGGTGATAGGACGAAAGGTATACCGACGGAATTAAGCTCTTCACAAACTAATTCGAAATGATTTGCATCTTCTGTCGTAAGGAATTCTTGTATTGTCGGCGCAGCCCTAATTATTTCAAGATCTTCCTCTCTCTTGGAGTCTAAAACTCGAAGAGGGTTCTTTTCCAGAGTGTCTCTTGAATTTGCACTAAGGCTTTCTGCTTTTGATGAAAGGTAAGAGTGGAGCTCTTGATTGTACACCCCTCTAGTCTCTGCATCCCCAAGTGAATTCATTTGGAGAGTAATGTGTTTAAGCCCGAGGGATTCATAAAACCTCCAAGCCAACGAGATTATTTCTGCATCGGCTGCAGGGTCATTCTCCCCTATAATTTCAGCTCCTACTTGAACGAATTGCCTAAAGCGTCCCGCTTGAGGTTTTTCGTATCGAAATTGTGGCCCCGCATACCATACTTTCCATGGGGTTATTGGACGATGTTGGGCAAATGCCCTGCAAATACTTGCTGTTAACTCAGGACGAAGAGCTAAGTCTTGGGGCGTCTTGGGGTCTTTATCCTGAAAAGTGAACATCTCTTTAGTTACGACATCAGTATTTTCGCCAAGTCGGAGAAAGACACCCAGATCTTCAAACATCGGAGAAATCACTTGACCGTAACCAAAACGCTCAGCTAGTTCGGCAAAAGAGTCTAGGGCCCATCGCCATCTTCCAGCTTCCTCAGGAAGTATGTCTCTAGTCCCTCGTGGGGCTTGATAACGAGATTTGCTCATGGGAAAAGAATACAGGAGCGATCTAGGACCGAATGTGATATTAGATAAACGACTGTTCTGTTGCCGAATCTTTCTTCCTTATTAGGACGTCCTACTCCAGTGATAATCGAGTGCTTCTGCGAGGCGGTTTACTGCTGCATCAACACCAAGCATGTCGTATCCCCCATTTTCGGAGACGGCAAACAGCGCATACCTAACTTGATCTCCAGCCAATAGCGGCTTCTCACCTGATTTAGCCTTGTACTGATCGGCTCTTAATTCGTCTAGGTTTTTTCCCTGGACACTTTCAAATCGCTCTAACGAATCGGCAACCGTAGAAAGGAACTGATCAACTTCATCTCTGACATATCCAACACCGTCTACTATTGGCGGAGTTAACGTTCTTAATTTCTTGCTCTCTATAACCGAAATAGTGCTCTGGCTTTTCTTAGCTTCACTTCCCTCTCTAGAAAACGACGACCGGCCCGAAGATTTTGTGCCTGGTTTTGAGATACCTACCTTTCCGTAGGTACGCTCTAAAAAATCAAGGTGCTCATCGACTTCTTTGGGGCTGTACCCAGTTCGCTTCGTTATTGCGAAACGGACAGCTTCTAACTCATCTGAAAGTAAGTCCCTCGCTCCTTTATCAATATTCACAGCTACTTTTTTCAGAAATCTGTCAACCTCAGAGATTCTGTATCCACCAGAATCGATCTTATTGAACTTCTCTCCTCGAGCTTTACCTGATTCCATCTGTAAGTCCTTCAAAGATAAGGTCGAATCTACTTCCAACCTATTTTCCCTAACTATCGACTATACGCTCTTACATTTGGCCATGGTGGCCAGACATGATCCTATATGCATCATAAACTCCATCAATCTGGCGAATGAGATTTAAAAGCCAGTCGAGGTGACGACTATCTCCTATTTCAAATTCAAAATTCATGACGCTTATACGATCAGCTCCAGTTCGAGTCGTACATCGGAGAATATTTACCCTAGCTTCTGAAAGGACGTTAGAAACATCACCTAGCAGCCTTGTTCGATCAAAAGCCTTAACTTCTATTGAAGCAACGAATGTCCCATCACTGTCATCATCCCATTCAACGTCTATTAATCGATTGGCATGGCCAACAGATAATGAAACTGCGTTAGCGCAATCACTTCGGTGGATAGAGACACCTCGACCTCGGGTTACAAAACCCATTATCTCATCTGGAGGAACCGGAGTGCAGCACTTTGCCAACCGAACCATTATGTCGTCTACCCCTTCCACGATTACCCCTACTTTGTTATCTTTACGACGTCTCGCTCTTCCAACTTGCCTTTCTCTATGTGTGGGTAAGGCTGCGGCTAAATCTTCAGTTTCATCAGACTCTTCAAAATGGTTGAGCAACCTGCCGACAATACTTTTCGCGCTGACATGTTGTTCACCAATTGCTGCGAATAGTGAATCGACATCTTGGTAATTCAAAAGTTCGCTAATCTCATTGACTGACGCACTATTTAGGAGCTTATTTGCGGGCAGCCCTTCTTTTCGAAGAGCTTTGACAAGCGCCTCACGACCATTGTCAATAGCATCTTCGCGGCGCTCTCTTGAGAACCACTGTTTGATTTTTGCTGCAGCCCTGTGGGATTTAACGAATCTTATCCAGTCCTGTGATGGGCCTGCACCTTCCGCTTTGCTTGTAAGAATCTCAACTGTGTCGCCAGATTCGAGGACTGTATCTAGAGGGACCAGTCGGTTATTAACGCGAGCCCCACGACAGGAATGCCCTACTTCTGTGTGAATTGTATAGGCAAAGTCGACAGGAGTTGCTTGCGCTTCAAGAGTTACTACCTCTCCGTTAGGAGTGAAGACAAACACTTCGTCATGGTCTAAATCAAGCTTTAAGTTAGACATGAACTCACTTGGGTCTTCTGTCTCTTGCTGCCAATCAACAATTCTGGCAAACCAAGTCATGTCGCTTCCTTGATCACCTTTGTAATTAAAATGGGCCGCTACTCCGTGCTCAGCCCTTTGATGCATTTCCTTAGTTCGGATCTGAACTTCAAGTGGTTTCCCCTGAGGGCCAATAACTGTTGTATGCAATGATTGGTACAAATTAAATTTCGGCATGGCAATATAATCTTTGAATCTGCCTTGTACAGGGTGCCACGTTGCGTGAATTGAACCTAGTGCTCCATAGCAATCCTTTACGGAGTCAACGATTACACGTATTCCGACAAGATCATAAATCTCATCGAATTCTCTACCTTTCAAAACCATCTTTTCGTAAATACTCCAAAGGTGTTTTGGTCGCCCACGTACTTCAGCACCTATATGTAACTCATCAAGCCTGGCTTGAACATCCGAAAGCACTTGTGAGAGGTAAATATCTCGCTCTGGGGCTCTGGCCGCAACCATCTGGTCTATCTCCGCATACCTTTTGGGGTGGGTTGTAGCGAAGGCTAAATCTTCTAGTTCATTTTTCAGCTCTTGCATTCCAAGTCGATGAGCTAATGGTGCGTAAATATCTAGGGTTTCAGTTGCTATTCGGTGCTGTTTCCATTGTGGAAGAGATGCAACCGTTCTCATATTATGCAAGCGATCACCAAGCTTTATAATCAATACTCGTAGATCTTTGGCAACAGCAACAAGCATTTTTCTCATTGACGCCGCTTGTTGTGCTTCCTTTGTGTCGAACTTGATACGTTCAAGTTTGGTAACTCCATCTACAATTGAAGCAATTTCTTCGCCGAACTTCTTTTCGATATCTTCTAAACCAGCACCCGTATCTTCTACCGTGTCATGGAGTAAGGCTGCAGCAATTGTAGCTTCGTCAAGACCAAGAGATGCAATGATCTCAGCGACTGCAACAGGGTGTGTGATATATGCATCACCAGATTTTCGCATCTGTCCATCATGAGCTTGACACGCTGACTCATATGCATTTCTGATAAGTTCAGTCTTTTGGTCTGGATGATGGGATTCAAAGACGGCAAGGACTTGATCCAATTCAGAAGCCTGCCCTGTCTCAATCCGGTCCCAAAGACTAATCTTACTAACGACAATGCTCATCTTTTAAAACTAACCTCAAACACTTCTATTCGTACCTAATAAGGGTAACAGTTCTATAGTCAGGAAGTTTTTGTTCTCCACCCAAGAAGTCAAGAGACACTAGAAATGCGAATCCAGCTATGTTTGCCCCAACATGTTCAAGGAGATTTGCTGCACAAATTGCAGTTCCTCCAGTCGCCAAAACATCGTCAATAATCAGAACTCGCGCATTATCTGTCAAACTGTCCTTACGTATTTCAAGCTCAGCTGTTCCATATTCAAGGTCGTACTCTCGAGTTATGACATCACCTGGAAGTTTCCCTGACTTACGAATCGGTATCAATCCGCATTTCAATCTATCAGCCAATGCTGAAGCAAATAGGAAACCACGCGCTTCTATACCAGCCACATATTGGATACCGTCACCAGCAAAGTGTCTCTCAAATTCATCCAATGCGAAACGAAATGCATCCTTATTACGAAGTAGAGGTGTAATGTCCTTAAACGCAACACCGTCTTGAGGATAATTTAGGACCGTATCAATGTACTTAGAGAGTTCCATACCTCCCCTTTGGGCAAACTTCTGGATTATCTCCGCTTATTTTTCCTTGGTCGCGGAGGAATTGAGGGATTAACTGGCTGAGAAACACTAGCCGAAACGCCGGATTTTCTTTTCTTAACTGCTTCACTCAGTCGATATGAGCGACCTTTGTCCGCTCCTTCGCTACCAAACTTTTCACGCAACCAGGTAGCGATTGGGGCAGCGACAAACAGTGAAGAGAATGTGCCAATTAACAATCCAATAAGCAACGCAAGAGCAAACTCTCGCAGCGTAACAGCCCCCATAACTCCTGAGCCAATAATTAAAACAGAGACAACTGGCAGCACTGAAGTAATACTTGTGTTGACTGATCTCATCAATACTTGGTTTAGAGCTTGATCAACTACCTCTCGATATTTTGATTTCGCGTTAACCAACCGGTGCTCATTGTCCCTAACTTTATCGAATACAACGAGGGTGTCATATAACGAGTAACCCATAATGGTAAGGAAAGCTATAACTGTTGCCGGGGTCACCTCAAGCTGAAAAAGGGCATATATTCCGACAGTGATAACGATGTCATGCCCAACAGCAACTAATGCCCCAACTGCCATTTCCCAGCGAAGTCGAACTGTGATGTAGAGAGCGATGATAATGAAAAACACTATGAGCGCCTTCACTGCTTTATCTGTGATTTCATCACCCCACGACGGTCCCGCAGTTGAAACACTTACAGAATTCGGGTCAGGATTATCAGGATTCGCGAGTTCCGCAAGAACCAAAGTGATATTTTCCACAGTGTCGACTTGCTGCTCGTCATCTATCTGATTTTGTACTGCTTTCGTTAACTCTGTTCGAACACGGAGAACACCTCCACCTGTCTGAATACGTGCATCAGCTAGACCCAGAGGCCGAAGCGCATCTCTAACCTCGTCAGACTGGAGATCATTAGTAACTGGGACTTCCCATGCCCCACCGCCTTCGAACTCGAGTCCTAAATTTAAATTACGAACAAAAAGTCCAATAATGGATACAACAATTAAGAGAGTCGAGATAACGAGAACTCTAACCCAGATAGCTGAAAACGGTACAGCCGTTTCATTCCTGTACATCCGGCGAAAGCGACTCATTATATTTCCTCCTCCTGTGTTGGCAATCCATATAGCCATGGCCTGCTGCTAAGTGTGTTGGAGAGACTAAGCCACTTAACGAAAGGACGAAGGAAGAAATACGTCGCAATTAGATCCAAAATCGAAGCAAGACCCAACATTAGAGCGAATCCTCTGACGGAGCCGACCGTTAAAAAATATAGGATGGCTGCCCCAATAAGGGAAGCTAGGTTGGCGTAAAAGATAGTTTTGAAAGCTATAGGGAAAGACCGGTCTACCGCTGAACGCAGAGTTCTTCCGTTCCCGATGTCTTCTTTGAGATGCTCAAAATAAACGACATTTGAATCTAAAGAAGTACCTATAGAGACGATGAGGCCGACAACACCAGCGAGAGTTAAAGCCAAACTACGAGAAGTAGACAGCCAAGCAAGGATTACCCAAAGCATTGTCCCTGAAAGCGCTAGGGAAAGAATTGCCGCTACTCCAAGGAGCCGGTAGTAGGCAAACATAAACAGAGCTACAAAAGCCAGTCCGACTATGCCCGCAACAACTCCGGCGTCAAAGGAATCTTTTCCTAATGTGGCTGAGACTATTCTACTTGAAGGCGTCTCAAACTCAAGAGGCAAAGAACCGTACCGTAAAACCAATGCTGTTTCTTCTGCTCGCTCCTGATCAAAGTCACCGCTGATTGTTATCTGGTCTCTTTCAAAATAAGGCGTCTGAACGTTTGGAGTGGATTCTGTAACACCATCGAGGACAATTCCCAATTGAGATGTAGGACAGGCAGGTGTTTGATTGAAGCATTGATTAGCTGCAGAGTTAAACAAATCTATTCCATCTTCTCCTGAGCGGAAAATAGGAAGTACAAGCCACTCAGGCGGTCGGAACGTTGAATCAGCAGTTTCGAGGGCTGCTCCAGTAAGCATTGTGCGCCCTAAAACCAGACGACATTCAACCTGGCCGAAACAAACTTCGCTATCACCCAAAAGGATAACAGGAAGTTCGGCATCATCTTCTTCAGGCAGCGTTGTAGGCATAGCTATGGCATCTGCAAGAGTAAACCCAAGATTTTCACAACCAATACCTTCCGGTGTAGATTCAGCAGTAATTTTCTTTGTACCGGTTTCAGCTATTGAGGACGTTTCATCAACGGAATTTTCATCCCTATCTGAAGGTTGGATACCCACAGGGCCATCATTAACTTCACTATTAGATTCCGATGGCGTGCTTTCATCGTTCAAATTCACCTGTTCGACAGGGATTCGACCACATACTGGGCGGAAACGCAACTCAGCTGTTTGTCCGACTACGTCCAAAGCCCGATCTTGGTCTTCTACTCCCGCAAGTTGAACAACTATTCGATTTGATTGCCGAGTAATGTCTGGCTCAGCAACTCCCAAGCCATCAACACGATTTCTAATAATCTCGACAGATTGATCTAGCGCTTCTCGAAGCTCTTCGCCTTCAAGTTCAGTATCTTCTGAGGGCTCTAAGACGACCTCAGCACCACCCTTTAAATCGAGCCCTAGAAGAACAGAGTTTCCTTCTATGAGTGACCAAGTCAGAAGCCCTGCGACAATAAGAACTATAGAAAGAAGCGGAGTGAGAAGTCGCTGTTTCATAATGAGTCAAAAGGTCGTTTAGTCTTCGTCGTCGTACTGTATCATTTCGGCAATAGACGCTTTTGAGATCTTTATCTCAACGCCATCAGCAACCATCAGGAAGACAGTATCCCCATCAAGGTCGCTTATCGTTCCATAAATGCCTGAATCAGTTCTCACATCATCACCAACGTCAAGGACGCTCAACATCGCTCTCTGCTCTTTCATCCTTTTCTGTTGTGGTCTTAGTATCAGCAGATACATAATTACAAGCAAAATTGGAATAAATAGAATTCCCATAACATCATCCTATCTTCGGGAAAATAATTCTTTCAGTTCGCACATGGTACTGCGTTCAGACCATTATTCCCTTATCAAAACACATTAGGTAGATAATTACGAAGCTTCTAACCCCAAATTTCAAGGATTTCTTTTCGAAACTGTTGGAATGCGCCCTTTGATATAGCGTCTCGCATCCGTTGCATCATGTCGAATAGCCACGCTAAATTATGCAGTGTTAGAAGTCGGGCTGCTGCGGGTTCCCCCACCGATAAAAGGTGACGTAGGTACCCTCGAGACCAATGAGAAGCTGGGCTTTGAAGGAAGTACGGGTCAATAGGGTCTTCACTTTTCGCATACCGAGCTGCTCCTAGATTGATTCGACCTTCTCTAGTTAAAGCCGTCCCATGCCGAGCGAGTCGTGTCGGCCAGACACAGTCAAACATGTCAACACCAAGATTGACGGCTTCCACAAGACCAGCTGGATCTCCCAAACCCATAAAGTAACGCGGTCTATCGAATGGAAGAGTTCGAATGCTCGCATCCATGGGTTCAATCATTTCTGATCTGCTTTCACCGACTGACAGGCCACCGATTGCATAACCATCAAATCCTATTCCAACTATTTGCTCTCCTGACATCTGACGAAGCGAAAGATCTAGACCGCCCTGAACTATCCCGAACTGTGCTTTACTGAAATTTTCACTCTCCCTCCTATGTAGAAAATGCTTTCTTGCACGTTCAGCCCAAAGGCTAGTTCTGGTAACCGCAGTTTCGATTACCGCTCTCTCTGAAGGCAAAGGAGGGCAGACGTCTAGGGCCATCTGGATATCCGCACCTAGGCCACATTGGATATCGACAGCATCTCTAGGAGTTAATCGGTGGAGGCTTCCGTCGTATGTTGATTTAAAGGTTACGCCTTGATCATCTACTTCTGGCTCCAAGGAAAATACTTGGTAACCCCCGGAGTCAGTTAGAATTAACCTGTCCCAACCCGTATAACCGTGAAGGCCACCTTGTGCTTCAATAATCTCAACTCCTGGCCTAAGCATCAAATGATACGTATTACCCAAAACTACGTCAGCACCAAGTTCTTCGAGATCTAGTGAAGTGAGGGTACGCACTGCCCCTCGAGTTCCAACCGGCATGAAAGTTGGTGTATCTAGAGCATGCCTCTCCATAGAGAGTTTCCCGAGACGAGCAGAACCATCTGTTGATCTCACAGCAAAATTTGGTATTTGTTCTGCCTTCATCGTTCTAGTTTATGTACCCAAGTTCTCAAATAACCTGTCTCTCTAGAAACATTGCATCCCCGAAAGAAAGAAACCGGTATCCATCGTCTAAAGCCATCGAATATAACTCACGCCATCGTGTACCGATAAACGCTTCGATCATCACCAACAACGTGGATCGCGGCTGGTGGAAGTTTGTGAGCAAAGAGTCAACAACTTTAAATTCAAATCCTGGCGTTATAAACAAGTTACTCTTTCCTTCAAGTTTGTTCGTTATGGCCACTGTCTCAAGTGCCCGAACGACAGTGGTACCAATAGCAACAACTCTCTTTGCATCTAAACAAGCGCTCCATACCTGCGGTGAAACTCGATATTCTTCCTCATGCATTGAATGGCCCGAAAGGTCTGATACTTCTATCGGACGAAAGGTACCAAGTCCGACGCTAAGTTCAACAAAAGCAATCTCTGCCCCTACTTCCTTTACCCTATCCAAAACTGATTGCGTCAAATGCAGTCCTGCAGTCGGTGCCGCTACAGACTTTTCTTCTTGGGAGAAAACGGTTTGGTATCGCTCGACATCTTTCAAGTCGCTAGTGATATAAGGAGGAAGAGGAACCTTCCCTTCATTTTCCATCAAATGCCTTATCGAATCTTTCTTTGCTTCGATCCTTCTCACCCCGAACGCCCCATCACCTATTACTTCCAGAACAGCTTCATGAGAGGAGTTGTATAAGAGAGTTCCTGATGGCACCTTCCGACTTGGTCTGATAAGAGCTTCCCAACGCCCATCAAGCAACTCAGAAAGAACAAGTACCTCCACGGCCCCGCCAGTTTTTTTAAATAAATTAAGTCTGGCGTGCATTACTCTTGTGTTATTTAGAACAATAAGATCACCTTCTCGGAGAAATTCAGGAAGATCGCTCACATGCTTATGAAGAATAGTTTCTCCGTCTACAAGCAGGCGAGAAGAATCACGAGGGGAAAGTGGAGTTTGAGCTATTGCTACTGATGGTAAAGAATAATCGAAAGAGGATGACTCCATTCAAAACAGCATAAGCGTAAATTCAACTATTCAGTTAAGAGAATAAATTCGGAGAAGATTCAGAAGTTGCATCTGGTGGTTTCATACCGAGATGAGTCCACGCTGCATCCGTCGCTACCCTTCCACGAGGAGTTCGCATGATAAATCCCTGCTGAATAAGGAAAGGTTCATAAACGTCTTCAACCGTTTCTGCTGGTTCGGAAACGCTAATTGCAAGAGTCGATAGGCCGACAGGGCCACCGTTAAACCTTTCACAAACAGCTTTCAGGATTGCTCGATCGACCTTATCCAGCCCACGCTCGTCAACACCGAAAAGTTTCAATCCATCGACCGCTGTCTGTTTATCGATAACTCCTTCAGCCTTTATTTCTGCATAATCTCGAACTCTTCGCAATAGTCGATTGGCTATACGGGGAGTCCCCCTCGATCTAACGGCTATTTCCTTACTTCCAGCCTCGTCAATTTCTACGCTAAATATGTTTGCAGAACGGAGAATAATTTCATTTAAGTCCTCAGCTTCGTAATAATCCATCCGAGCTACTAGACCGAAGCGGTCTCGAAGAGGCCCAGTTATTAAGCCAGTTCGCGTTGTAGCTCCAACCAAAGTGAATGGAGATATTGTCAACCGAACTGAGCGTGCTGCGGGGCCTTTCCCAAGAACAATATCTAACTGAAAGTCTTCCATAGCGGGATAGAGAACTTCTTCAACTGCTCGATTTAATCTATGTATCTCGTCGATAAAGAGAACATCCCCGGGTTCTAGTTTTGTTAAGATCGCAGCCAAATCACCAGCACGCTCAAGCGCAGGGCCAGAAGTTGTGTGGAGAGATACTTCCATCTCTCTCGCAACGATATTGGCTAACGTGGTCTTTCCTAGCCCAGGTGGCCCTGCAAAAAGCAAATGATCAGATGGGCGCTCCCTTTTTTTTGCAGCTGTGAGGATTATCGAAAGATGTTCTTTTAATTCAGACTGGCCTATAAAGTCATCGAGACAAGCTGGCCTAAGGCCCAAACCTTCTAATTCAAAATCTATCTCTTGGTCTTCAATTGAGTTTTCAGGGGAAAGAAGCTCTTCTCTCATACATCTACCAATAATCCTATATTCTCTTATGTGACCGTTGCCAGCTCTTGCAATGCGAGTTTAAGCAATAGCGAGGGTTCAGCATTGGATGGCAGGTTTTTCATTGCTAACTGTATTTCCTCCCTACCGTAACCAAGACCGCTTAAAGCATCACGAACATCTCGACGGCTGGAATCTTCTGTTAGTGATTCGTCACTGTCTGAGTGAGTGCCGCTGAGAGGAATAGAGTCCAAATCAATTTTCGACTGCAGCTCCACTATAAGTCGTGAGGCAGTTTTTTTACCTATGCCTGGCACTAAGCACAAGGCGTCAGAGTCCTCATCAGCCAAGATATTTGCCAGTTGGTTAGGTGAGTGAGTCGACAGTATCGAAAGCCCCAAAGATGGGCCCACACCATGTGTCGATATAAGCGCTTCGAAGAATAAACATTCTTCTCGAGTTGGGAACCCATATAGAGACTGAGTGTCTTCTCGAAAATGATGATGCGTATACACAAGTGTTTCGCAACCTGTTTCACCAAACTGTTTTTGCGTCATAGGCGGTATAAAGATTCTGTAGCCTACGCCGCCTACTTCAACAATGATCTCCTGATCTTCTACTAATGACAACTGCCCACGGATGCTCCCGATTGTCATCGTGCCTCCGCACCCTTACGGGCTAAATAACAGAGAGCAAGCGCTAATGCATCTGCAGCATCAACAGGTTGAAGCTGAGTCCCAATTCCTAACAGGAGACGAACCATTTTTTCCATCTCTTCTTTATCAGCACCACCGTGACCTGCAACAGCTTGTTTGACTTCATTCGGAGAGTACTCAACTACTTCACAGCCGGCAGAAACGCCTTCAGTCATGACTATCCCAATTGCTTGCCCTACAGAAATAGCTGTCGCCGCATTATGTTGGAACAAGACTCGCTCAATCGCTACAACATCAGGTTTGTAGTCAGCAATCAGTTCTCGAACTTCGTCCCTTAGTAAAGTCAGACGATAAGGAGTTCCCATTTCAGGAGGGGTCTGGATAACACCTGCAGCTAAAGCGTTCTCTTTTCCATTTTTACGCTGGACAACCCCATAACCGCATCGTGATAATCCAGGGTCGACTCCTAAAACGAACATATGTACGATAATAGCGCCTGCTCGAAGCCATAGGTGGACTTTTCTTACATAAATAGGCTGCCGTTGAGGTTAACTCGAACTTCTGAACAGATCATGAAAGATCACTTTATGGACCTCAGCCAGCTATTTCTTGCATTACAGAGTCAGGTATATCAAAGTTCGCATGAACTGCATCGACATCATCTAACTCATCAAGAAGATCGATTAAATTTAAAACTTGTTTTGCTGGGCCTGATTCAGTCAATGGAACTATTTGCGTTGGAAGAAAAGTAAGGTCTGCTGAAAGGAACGAAATCCCGTGCTGCTCTAAAGCGTCACGTAATCCATTAAGGTCAGTTGGGTCGCTTGTCAACCTCCAAGTATCTCCTTCATCGGCAAGGTCTTCTGCTCCGCTCTCTAAAGCCACCATCATTAACTCGTCTTCGTCTACTTCACGGTTCAGAATAATTACACCTTTCCGTTCAAATTGCCATGCGACCGCACCAGGTTCAGCTAGGGATCCTCCATTTTTGGAAAGCATCGATCTCACTTCTGATCCTGTTCTGTTCCGATTATCCGTAAGCGTCTCGATAAATAACGCTACGCCATTAGGTGCATAACCTTCATAGGTAACATCTTCGTAATTTACTCCTTCAAGTTCGCCGGTTCCCCTTTTGATCGCTCTCTCTATCGTGTCGAGCGGTACCGAATTATCTCTTGCTTTCTGATACATCGTCCGAAGGGTCGGGTTAGCATCTAAGTCGCCACCACCTTGCCTAGCAGCAACTTCAACTTGCTTAATTAACTTTGCGAAGAGCTTTCCGCGTTTTTTATCGGCAGCGCCTTTTTTGTGCTTAATCGTTGCCCATTTTGAATGACCAGACATACTAAAACTCTACCCCTGTGAACCTAATGGTTCCATAGATAAGAACATTTCGTGGATTCTTCCATCATTAGACAATTCTGGATGAAAAGAAGCTACCAATATCGAGTCTGTTCCACACAACACTATTTTTTCATCGACTCTCGCAAATACTTTCACACCTTCACCAATTGTTTCCACGATGGGGGCACGGATGAATACCGATGGGAATGGTTCGTCAAGCCCTAGAACGTCGATCTCGCTTTCAAATGAATCTACCTGTCTACCGAACGCATTGCGGCGAACTGTTATATCGATTGCCTCAAGAGGCTTTTGGTCATCGCGGCCATCAAGTACTTCTTTAGCGAGAACGATCATCCCAGCGCAAGTTCCAAATATTGGCATACCTGCAGAAATAGATTCTTGAATTGGGGCCCTCATCCCATTCCAATCAAGCAACATAGAGATTGTTGTTGACTCTCCGCCAGGGATAACAAGACGATCTATCTTTGCTAGATCCTCTGGGGTGCGAACTTCAAGTGCCTCAACACCAAGAGAAACAAATGCCTGAACATGGCTGACATAGGCGCCTTGAAGTGCGAGAACGCCGACCTTCAAAACTCACCAACCGCGGTCTTCTAACCTAATTTGGATTTCGTCCATCCCGATCCCCGTCATAGGACCTCCCAGCCCTCGGCTTACTTTCGCTACGATCTCAGGACGTGTGAAGTTCGTCGTTGCTTCAACTATGGCCTTGGCACGCGGCTCGGGATCTTCTGATTTAAATATTCCTGAGCCCACAAAAACTGCCTCTGCCCCTAGTTGCATGACGAGAGCTGCATCCGCAGGAGTAGCTATTCCCCCTGCGCAGAACATAGGTACTGGCAATTTCCCAACTGATGCAACTTCCTGAACAAGTGGTAGGGGGGCTTGAAGCTCTTTGGCCCAGTCGAATAGTTCGGCAGAGTCTGCCTGGCCGAGCTTGCGTATATCGCCCAAAATCGTCCGCAAATGCCTCACTGCCTGAACAACATTCCCAGTTCCAGCTTCTCCCTTGCTTCGAATCATGCACGCGCCTTCAGAGATTCGTCGAAGAGCCTCTCCTAAATTTGTGGCGCCGCAAACAAATGGCACTTCAAACGCCCACTTATCAATGTGGTGTTTTTCATCGGCGGGGGTAAGAACTTCAGATTCATCAACGTAATCAACACCCAAAGCTTCCAACACTTGGGCTTCTGCAAAGTGGCCGATGCGAGCTTTTGCCATAACTGGAATAGTAACGACCTCTTGGATTCCCTCTATCATCTCGGGATCACTCATTCGAGCAATCCCACCATCAGCGCGAATGTCAGCTGGGACACGCTCAAGAGCCATGACAGCAACAGCGCCTGCATCTTCGGCTATTTTTGCTTGGTCAGGGGTTACAACATCCATAATTACCCCACCCTTTAGCATTTCGGCAAGACCGCGCTTAACTTTTACAGTGCCTGTTGTCTTTGAGTCATCTATGTTTTCTTCAGTCATATTTAAATCTTATCTCTAAATTTTTGGATCTAGGACATAGATTCTGATAAAGAAATTAAAGCTCTGCCAGAGCTGCAATTCGATCATCTGTAGAAAATCCGGAATGAATCAGGGGTTCATTTGGAGGGTTAATCCACATATGTCTACAGAATCTTGGGTTATGCGTGGGCTCCCTTCCATCGGAGTAAAGACTTTCTAATGCTTTCTCTAATCCAGGTGGATACCTTGTCAACCCAACAGCAGCTATGTCAATTTCTGCAATGCTCCATGGCTCAAGAAATTTCGCGCCTACTTTTGCAACGATACTAGGCAAAAAAGCCCAAGGCCATGCAACAAGTATTGCCAAAGTTCCTTCTAAGTAGGATGTTCGGCTTCTCGATCTCGACAATTCATGAGTGATTAGTCCTTCTAACTCGGTTCGTTTAACGCGATCCAAAAGACCAGTTGTTACAACTAAGTTGCTGTGCTGTGGGTCGCGACCAACCATCATCATGTTTGGCGCGGCGTCATTAATAAAGAAAAGTTGGGGTTTTCGAAATCCGTAGGAAATACAAACCCCCTCTACAAGATTTGTGAACCGAGGGTGAGTCTCCAAATTGACTGGTGCAGCGTTAATTTTTTTTAGAATGAAGGAATCTATTTTCCTAAAGACAAAAAATATCCAAAGACTCGCAAGTGCCACAGAGCAAGGAATCAAGATAGTAAATTCAATGCCTATCAGTAATCCAATTACGATAAGAATGATTGAGTCAACTGTTGCACACGCGAGGAAAAGTACTGAAGCGCGAAAGGCCGCGACTTTTGGACTCATCAGAATTGGACCTGCACTGGCCCTTCAGCTTCATCTTCCACTTCGTAGAATTCTTCTTGTTCGAACTTAAAGATGCCAGCGATCAAATTTGATGGGAAAACTTCAATTTTGTTGTTATACCCAAGAACGCTGTCATTGAAGTGCTGCCGAGCAAAAGCAATTTTGCTTTCGGTGCTCGTTAACTCTTCTTGCAATTCAAGAAAGTTTACGTTTGCCTTTAGATCTGGGTATGCCTCAGATAGGGCAAACAAAGATTTAAGAGTTCCTTCCAAAAGGTTTTCATTCTGTGCTTGATCAACTGGCCCAGAAGCAGCCATTGCTGAACTTCGTGCTTGTATAACCGCATCAAAAGTTTCTTTTTCGTGCTCTGCATATCCCTTTACGGTTTCAATCAGGTTAGGTATCAGGTCGTATCTTCGTCTTAGCTGAACATCTATCTGCGCCCAGGCATTTTTTGTTCGGTTACGCAATCGAACGAGACCGTTATATTGCAGCACAAGAAATAAAAGAAATAGCGCCACAACTATGATGATAATAATGGTTGCAACCACGGAGCCTCCTTCCGGCTTCTACTTTAATGATAACCAATCCTCGATGATCATTTACTATCAGTGAGATTTTTTTATCTTATTCTGAAATTCCTTGAGCCCAGGGTACGTTGTGTGAAAAATTGTCCCCCCTTAGCTAAGGGCACTGTTGGTGTTTGAGTAATAGCTTTTTGATATATCTGGATATAGCGCTCGGCTAATTCAGTCATGGAGAACTCACTGACTCTCAGTTGCGCTGATTCAACTATGACTTGTGATGCCTCATCTTCATAGAGGCCTTTCTCTAGGGCTTTCCCCAAAGCAGTTGAGTCGCCAGCTTTGAAAAGCAGAGCGTCTTTGCCTCCTCTAGTTAATTTTGAATATCCAGGGATATCACTTGCTACTACAAGAGCTCCTGATGCCATTGCTTCAAGAAGAACAATCCCAAATGATTCGCCACCCAATGAAGGAGCGCAGAACAACTTAGATTTTTGCAATCGCTCTATTTTCTCCTCTTCCGATATTCTTCCGAGCCATTCAATACGGCTATCATCTTCAGTTGCCTTCTGTAGACGCTTTGTATCTGGGCCGTCGGATGCGATCCAAAGCTTGACTTCATCTGGGAGAAATCGCATAGATCGGATAAGAACTTCAAGGCCCTTCCTTGGTTCATGCCTTCCGACAAAAAAGATAGTGTGTCCAGCTTGTTTTGGGTTTTTTGAAGAATACCGATCTAGCTCTATCCCGTTGAACAAAATTTCATAACTTCCACCGAGAGCGTTTCTTGCCGTAGCAGCAGCCTCTTCTGAGACGGCACAGTTTACTTCTACTCTGCTTGCAACCCATCGAGCCGGCTTATTGAAGTACTCATAGGATTTTGAGGGCCCAGACCGATGAAAGGTAGCGACAATTGGACTTTGCTTTAAAACAATTGCTGTGATCGCCGGGCCGGGAGCAAGCGGCTCATGAACATGGAGGAGGTCGAATCTCTCGTCTCTAAGGGCTCGAATCACTCGGAGCTGCGCTGAGGGGTCTGGTGCAAGTGGAGCTATGGAACCATTTGCCGCTGTTGGCAAACTATTTCCTAGGGGGGTTATCCCTGTGTCAGGAGGCGGCCCATCGCACGGACCGAGGACACGGACATCAATTCCCTTGTTACGCAATGCGCGGGCCAAGCTCAGAATCTGGTTTTGGACGCCTCCAGGTATTGTGAGGCTGTAAGGGCTTATCATTCCGATGCGCATATCTTTATTGGTAGCCGATATCCGAGGCCTATGGGGTTCTTTCGAATTTCAAAGAATTTTTTCTCTGCAATCTGAAGCTCTCCAAAGCTCCATAGTCACTTTTCCAGTTCGGCTGCATTAAATGCCACTGCTCAGGTGCTTCTCTTATCAAATCTTCAAAAACGTAAACCAGATCCTGCGTGGCTTTTGCAATGTCATCGCGAAATCTTCCCTTGGTTCTTTTCAGCTCAATCGGCGGACAAACGACTGCATGGTGAGAATTCTCACGTTGATAAACAGCTACAGGAACTACATGGGCTCCTGTTCGTAACGCAAGCGTCGCAGGCCCCGCAGGTACTGTTGTTCTTTCCCCAAAGAAGTCAACCTCTATTCCATTTCCTTCTATATCTCGATCGCAAAGCAAACACACAACGTGATTAGCCTTTAGTGCCTCAACAACTTGCCGACCGGCGCTTGGCCCTAGAGGGATAACGTTCATCCCAAAACCCTCTCGGTATTTCATTAAGAACTGAAAGAGCTCAGGAGGGCTTTGCTCTTCTACAACTACTGAGACCTTGTATTTCGGAGAGCAGATTAACCACCTCCCCGCCCATTCCCATCCACCAAGGTGCGGAAGTGCCAATATCGGTCCTACGCCAGTTTGCCAGGCATTTTCTATGTGCTCGAAACCTTCCACAGTAAACCCTGAATCAATTTCAAAATCTGTAAGATCTTGTATTCTGGCTGAATCAATCCAGTACCTTGCGTATGTTTCAAAGGTCTGATGTATCTTTCTCTTTAGTTGTTCTGGTGGTAGATCCTCACTGTATATTCGCGAAAGATGTCGACCTACGAGCATCTTTTTTTCTTTAGCTACGCCAGTTGCCAAATAGGCCGAAAAGCGTTGAATAGGGTTCAACCAAATACGTGGAATTCTTCTTAGAAGATAACTACCAACTCGGTAAGCAGTTACGGCAATTGAGAACTTCCTCACGTTTAGCTTTGATCTCCTATAGTGGGCTTATATTTTTTGAAGCTTGCTTCCATATCTTAACGAAGCGCTGGCATGCGGTAATGCCAGTGAGCACCAGCATTACCCAAAGAACAGGGATCAATATGTCATCGAAAAGGAGGCCTACAGCGAGAGCAATAAAGCGTTCAGCCCGTTCCATAATTCCGCCCTTTGCATCAAAGCCTAAGGACTCAGCTTTTGCTCTTTGATATGAAACAAGCATTGCCGTAGCCATGAGAGCGACTGGGAGCATCATGATTCTCCCGGGTTCCTCTGTAGCTAGGTGCCAAGCTATTCCAGAAAAGAGCAACGAGTCAGTTACCCGATCGCTGACTGAGTCAAAAAATGCGCCGCGGACAGAAGCCGTTCCGGCTGCCTTTGCTACCGCTCCATCCAAAGCATCTGGGATTCCTGTTAGCAATAGACAAATAAAACCAGCAAACAGGTGGCCACGGCCAATGACTATTGCTCCCGCTACTGCTACAAGTATTCCTAAGATTGTTAATGCATCTGCGGTAATTTTTAGGCGCCATAAGACCACGCCGATGGGGTCCAGTACCTTATCAACCGCTGATCGTAAATTTCCGTCAAACACATTTTCTCCTTTGAGTTTGGAACCCAAACCCAACTGGCGCAACACTAGCACTGATCAGTGTAGAAATTTGTCCTTGTGTAAGAGATGTTAAGACTTTTAACTCCAGTCTTCAGGGTTCTCTTCCACTACTTTTTCAAGGACTTCTCCATTTCCTGCATCAATAATTACGACAGCTCGAAACTCTGGCTGGGGCTCTTGGGAATAAAGAAGAAGGCGCCAAACAGGCTTACTTCCCCACCCTCGCCACATCATTTGAGCTGATGCAGGGCCAGCAGCGAAGCCTACATCACTTTCGGCGAGTTTTAAAGCTTGGCCCTCGTCAATGCTTGTGCTTGCCGAGGCAAAAAACGAGTAAAGTGCAACGCATAGTATTCCTATTCCTGCATACATAAAACCGGTATTTGCGAGTGGCGAGCCTGAAGCAAATATGCCGAGTCCGAGTGCCACGACCCCAACTATGAGATAAAGAAAGGCTGCTATTCTTCGCCGGTCATTATTTGGAATTTCGTAATCAGGGCTACTAAACGATGCTTCGAGATCTTCAGGTAATGAGTCAAGTGTCTCTTTTTCGTCTTCCATCGCTACCTCTATCTTAGTTCTTTCATACGATAGCCGGTTTCGTTACCAACTATCTATTAGCCATCGTTATAGAGGCTCATGAGGCCAATTAGCCTGAAGCCTGTCCCATGATGAAGATAAAGTTTCAGGGATCATTCTCGACTCAGCTACGGAAGTGAGGAAAGTTGTATCCCCTTTCCACCTAGGTAGGCAATGGACATGAAGGTGTTCGGGAATGCTTGCTCCAGCAGCTTCACCGATGTTAACCCCAATATTGATTCCATCGGGCTTGTATGCACTTTGAATCGCTTGGGTTGCAAGTCGGACACCTTCCCACAGTTCGAGGTATTCTTCTTTGTCCAAATTTGCGAGGTCACCTACTTTTCGCTTGGGAAGAACTAGTACATGTCCGCTCACATACGGGTATAGATTAAGCACCGCGGCGCAATAGCTTCCTTGCCAAAGCACGTAGTTATCTTTATTTGGTTCTGAGTTAGTGGCGAAGATCTTTTCAAACACCGAGCTTCTGTCGGTGTTTTTTTCAGCCGTATCCGGAGTTCTCGCTACATACTCTTTTCTCCAACCGGCCCAGATCTGGCCCAATGCCTTAGTTCGGGGGCTATTGGTCATAAACGGTTTTCAACCTCACCTTGCAGTCGTTCTATAAATTTAGATACTGGTACGTCGCGTTCTACTTCGCTCCCCCTCGGGTTAACGCCAACGGTTCCGTTGGCTACATCATCGCTGCCTGCCACTAGTACATATGGAATCTTTTGAGTCTTCACATCTCTAATCCGCTTCCCGAGAGGATTGTCGGCTCGATGATACTCACATCGAAAGCCAGCGTCTTCCAATTGGGCAACGATGCTCGATGCGTAGTCTCCGTGTTCACTTGCGACAGGAAGTACCGCTATTTGGATTGGAGCTAACCATGCGGGGAAAGCTCCAGCGTAATGTTCAAGTAGGACACCGAAGAACCTTTCGATAGACCCCATTAAAGCCCTGTGTATCATGACCGGCCTCTTACGCTCTCCAGAGGAGTTTATATACCTTAGGTTGAATCGCTCGGGGAGGTTAAAGTCAAGCTGAATAGTTGACAGCTGCCATGATCGTCCAATTGCATCAGATACGTCAATATCTATCTTGGGTCCATAAAATGCAGCGTCTCCCTCTTTGGTCTCAAACGGCAGTCCGTGGGCATTGAGCGCTTTTTCTAGGGCTTCTGTTGCAAGGTTCCATATCTGATCATCACCAACAGATTTTTCATGGTCCCGCGTGGATAAGTTGAACGAAAAATCTTCGAACCCAAATGCTTCAAGAACAGATATAACGAATTCCAGAAGCTGCGCTATCTCCTCAGCAAGGCCTTCTTCAGTGGTAAAAATGTGGGCATCGTCTTGCGTGAAGCCGCGAATCCTCATAAGGCCATGCAA
>MDSZ01025333.1_pt1 | contig 24979 bp, 18 predicted proteins | sample 811201 | NCBI WGS metagenome assembly MDSZ01 (sample SAMN05326647, study PRJNA326480) | marine metagenome | isolation source: seawater | place: Indian Ocean: North | collected 2010
ATCTTCTAAATCTCCGCGTTGGATTTTGAATGATTGTTTTTTACCCTTTAATGACATTTAATTCCCTCCTTGTTCTGCCGCTCTTTTTGCAATTAAATCTTTAACTTCTTTAATTACTGATTTCAAATCATCTCTCATCTCTTCTTTTTCTTCTTGTCTAATTGCTAATTTACCATTTTCAAGTGAAATAATGTTTAATGTTTGGCCCCAGTAATCATCATCTGGAGTTGGAAAGTCATCTCTAGTATGTCCGCCACGGCTTTCTGTTCTAGTTAAAGCTGCTAATGTTGCGGCTTTTGATACAAGAATCATATTGATTAAATCAAGGGCTTGGTGCCAACCAGAATTATATATTCTTGAAGTTCCAGAAAAAGTATTTTTTTGTCTTTCTTCAAATTCATCTAATTTTTCTAATGCAAATTTCATTTCATTTTCGGTTCTAATAATTCCTACATTATTTTGCATCATTTCTCGCAACTCATCATATATTTTTCCAGGGTTTTCCCCTTTTTCACTCATTATTGGTGCTAACATTTTATTTGCTGCTTTAATAATTTCTTCTTCATTCATTTTTGGTTGTTCTAATTCTTTTGATTTTTTGGCTGCGAATTCTCCTGCCCTTTTCCCAAAAACAATCAAATCAGAAAGAGAATTACCACCTAAACGATTTGCACCATGTAATCCAGATGCAACTTCTCCGCATGCAAATAAACCAGGTACACAAGTTTCTTGTGTTTCGGCATTCACTCTAACACCACCCATCACATAATGGGCAGTAGGCCCAACTTCCATGGGTTCTTTAGAAATATCGACACCTGCTAGTTCTTTGAATTGATGATGCATTGAAGGCAATTTTTTCAAAATCGCTTCTTCACCTCTGTGTGATATGTCTAAAAAAGCACCACCATTTGGTGACCCTCTACCCGCTTTAACTTCTGAATTAATTGCTTTTGCAACAACATCTCTAGTCAAAAGTTCAGGGGGTCTTCTAACAGTTGCTAATTTACCGGAAACAACTTCTTCAACCCATTGATCAGATTCTTCAATTGTTTCAGCATGATCACCAGCAAACATTTCAGGCACATAGTTAAACATAAAACGCTCATTTTCTGAATTTAGTAATCTGCCACCTTCTCCTCTAACTCCTTCAGTAACCAGAATACCTTTTACAGATGGGGGCCAAATCATTCCAGTTGGATGAAATTGAACAAATTCCATATCTCTTAATTCAGCACCAGCCATTAAAGCAAGAGCATGACCATCTCCAGTATATTCCCATGAACCCGAACAAACACTCCAACATCTAGTAATTCCTCCAGTTGCTAAAATTACTGTTTTTGCTGAAAAAGCATGAATTTCTCCATCAACTCGATTATATGCAATGCATCCAGTGCAGTCCCCCTTCTCATTTTTGAATAATTCACATACAGTGTATTCCATGAAAACATCAATTCCCGAATGAATTCCTTTTTCTTGTAAAGTTCTAATGATTTCTAATCCTGTTGCATCACCAACATGGGCCAATCTTGGAAATGTATGTCCTCCAAAATTTCTTTGATTAATCAAATTCTTAGGGGTGCGATCAAATACTGCACCCCATTGTTCAAGCTCTCTAACACGATCTGGGGCTTCTTTAGCATGTAATTCTGCCATTCTCCAATTTGCTAACCATTTACTTCCTTTCATCGTGTCATGAAAATGAACTTTCCAATTGTCTCTTGGATCCGCGTTTTGTAATGATGCTGCACATCCACCTTCTGCCATTACTGTATGTGCCTTTCCAAGTAATGATTTAGTAATAATTGCGGTTTTCACTCCAGATTTAGCAGATTCAATAGCAGCCCTTAATCCCGCACCTCCAGCACCTATTACAATAACATCAAATTCATGTTGTTTATAATTCACAGTCATTTTAACACCTCAGATAATAATTATTGCTATGTCATTAAATAGTCCTTTATTTACAGCTAGAACCCATAAATCCCCTAGAAAAACAAAAATTAAAGAAGTCCAAAACCAAAATCCATGGGATTTATTGAAAATACTAATCTTTTTGAAAAGCTTACCTCTTAGACGACTAATTCCTGTAGTCCATCTGTCTAAAACTCCCCCAGCCAAATGTCTTAATGCATGACAAGAAGTAACATACATAGTGAGTAAAAAAGCTTCTATAGCCATTACTAAAGTACCTATTGAGAGTCCTAAACCCTCATTAAATGTCATTGTATGAGTGACATCCCACCATTTGATTAAGAGTATTATCATTGCAGCATAAAGAAAATATCTATGTAGATTATTAATTATGAAAACCATTTTTTCACCTTTATATCCTAGTGACTTATTTATTTGTGGTTCATCAACCCAGCATGCGGTTGGGCTAGCAAAAAAAGTTCTGTAATATACTCTGCGCATATAATAGCATGTTCCTCTAAATCCAAAAGGAATCCAAATAATAAGAATTGCAGCATTAATCCAACTTGGAGCAGTTTTTGCCCATTCACTTAAACCAAAAATTTCCCATTCTAGAATATTTGGTGAAAATAGAGGAGAAACCACAGTACTTCCATTTAGGTGATATGAAATTTCAAGATCATAAATAAACAATCTCCAAAATGTGTAAATCAATGTTAATGTTAGTCCAATTCCCATTATTAGTGGTTGGCTCCACCAATTATCTATCCTATTTGTTCGTCCGAATCCATTCAATACTGGAAGTTTGATACCTTCACCCATGAAAACGCCACCGAACCCCAGTAGGGGGAATATGCTAGCGATTAGGAAGTAGGTCTTTAATGCATGTTTCTAAAAACTTATGCTAACTCAGTCCAATCAACTTCTTTTTTAGACATTTCAATTTCATCAACATCCATTTGAGCTAATTGCAGTTTACCACTTAATTCGTCATTAACCGCATGCCAATATGAATATGCTTCAATAACCCATATTCCAGATTCTCGAGATCCATTTCCAGAGTTTTTAACACCACCAAAGGGTAAATGCGCTTCAGCACCAGTTGTTGAATTGTTAATGCTAGTCATTCCAGCTTTAATTTCTGTTTTGAAACGATAAGCTTCTAATCTATTATTAGTATAAATTGCAGAAGATAGGCCATAAGGTGATGCATTTGCTAAATGTACTGCATGATCAAAATCTTTTGCCTTAACGATGGTTACAGCAGGACCAAATATTTCCTCATAGAAACATTTCATATCTTCAGTAACATTTGCAAAAACATGTGGCCACATATATACTCCTTTTGCAGCATCACCATGAAACCCATCAGGTGAAGATTCAGGAGTAATTCTCCCTTCTCCGTATAGCTTTTTAGCACCATCTTTCTCTATCATTTCTAATCCTTTTAGAAAATCAGATGCATATTTTTCAGAAAGCATTGCTCCGTATAACATTCCTTCGAATTTAGAAGAGTCACCAATTTGAGTAGATTTGACTTTTTCCATAAATTTACTCATAAATTCATCATAAATATCTTCATGAATAATTAGATTTCCTAAACTTGTACAGCGTTGTCCAGCCGTACCAAAACCAGCCCAATAAGCACCTTGAACTGCATTTTCTAAATCTGCCGAAGGCATTACAACTAATGGATTTTTTCCACCAAGTTCTAATGAACAGGATACTAAATTTCTTCCACAAACTTCTCCTATTTTTTTGCCTACTTCTGTACTTCCAGTAAAACTAATTTTGTTTATTTTCCCTTCATCTACAGCATCAATGATGTATTGACCCGCACCACTACCTTTTCCATGAACTAAATTAATTACGCCATTAGGAAGTCCTGCTTGATGCATCATTCTAGCTAATGCAAATGAAAGCAAGGGAGCATCTTGTGGTGATTTCCAAACACAAGTGTTTCCACACATTATTGCTGGAATCATCTTCCAGAATGGAACGGCAGATGGGAAGTTACAAGCATTTATGATTCCACAAACACCCAAAGGTCTTCGATATGTGAATAATTCCTTGTTAGGTAATTCAGAATTCACGGTTTGTCCGTAGAGTCTGCGACCTTCTGATTGGAAGAAGAGACAAGTATCGATTGCCTCTTGAATTTCTCCTCCACATTCTTTGATTGTTTTACCAATCTCACGAGCCTGTAGACGGACTAAATCTTCCTTATGTTCCATTAATAATCTGGCCATATTTCCAATGATTTGACCTCTAGTAGGAGCTGGAGTGTTTGACCATTTTGAAAAAGCTGCTCTTGCAGCAGAAATAGCATCATCAACATCTTGTTTTGTTGATAATGGAAAGACTCCTAAACAATCATTTTTGTTTGCTGGGTTAATACTTTCAAATGTTTTTTGATCACTTGCGATTTTTAATTCTCCGTTAATAATATTATATCCTTTAACGCAGGGTAAATTTGTTTCATTATTAGATTCAATGAAGTCCAAACCGGTTTCAAGTATAGCGGGCATAGCACGTCCGAAACAACTCACAATGATGAACTTGATGTAATTAAGGCTTTTAGAAAACAGTGGGTTTAAGGGATTCCTAAAATTAACGAGTAATGTCGGAGAGGTCATAATGGCTACTAAAGGTTCAGATGTTCTAAAGTTGAGAATAGCTAAAGCAATACCAAGTGATGTAGGTTTTGGAAGAGCAAGGATTTCCAGTGATAATGAACTTGGTTTGAAACCAGGGGATATTATTGAAATTAAAGGGGAAACAGGGATGACTGCAGCAACATATTGGAGGAGTCGACCCGAAGATAGTAAAATGGATATTGTGAGAATTGATGGAATTGTAAGAAAAAATGCGGGAGTATCTTTAGGAGACAAAGTTGAAATTAGAAAGGTAGAGGCGGTTCCTTGTAAAAAGTTAGTACTTTCACCAGTTATGGTTAATAAACAAAGTAAAAATAAACCTTCAGCAATGCAATTTGGTCCCAATATTGAAGGTTTTGCTAGAAGAGGTTTAAACAAGAGACCAGTGGTTGCGGGAGATAGAATATTTATTCCAGGAATTACCTTATTTGCAGAAACATTGCCATTTGCAGTTCGCTCTACAACACCTAAGGGTATTGTCCAAGTTTTACCAGAAACTGAAATCGTGATTAAAGATGAACAGGTTGATGAAGAATCTTCTGCAGATTCAGAAGGAATAACTTATGAAGATATTGGGGGAATTGGAAATCAATTACAAAAAGTTAGAGAAATGATTGAGTTACCTCTTAAACATCCAGAATTATTTCGTAGATTAGGAATTAGTCCTCCAAAAGGAGTTTTGCTTCATGGTCCCCCTGGAACAGGTAAAACAATGATTGCTAAAGCTGTAGCAACAGAAACAAATGCACATTTTAAATCAATTAATGGTCCAGAAATAATAAGTAAATATTATGGTGAATCAGAAAAACAACTTAGAGAAATTTTTGATGATGCAGCTGAAAACTCTCCAGCAATAGTTTTTGTTGATGAATTAGATAGTATTGCGCCAAAACGTGAAGATGTTACTGGAGAAGTTGAACGAAGAGTAGTTGCTCAATTGTTAACATTGATGGATGGAATGCAAGGACGAGATAATATTGTTGTCATTGGTGCAACAAACCGTAGAGATGCAATAGATCCTGCTTTACGTAGGCCTGGTAGATTTGATAGGGAAATAGAAGTCGGAGTTCCAGATAGAACTGGTAGAGCAGAAATTGTAGATGTACATACGAGAGGGATGCCTCTAAGTGATGACTTTGATATTGAATGGATTTTAGAAAACACCTATGGTTTTGTAGGGGCAGATGTTTCAGCATTAGTTAGAGAAGCTGCGATGAAGGCATTGAGAAGATATCTCCCAGAAATTGATTTGGATGCAGAAGTGATTCCTCCTGAGGTTCTTGAAAAAATGGAAGTAATTATGGATGATTTTAAGTTGGCAATAAGAGAAGTAGAACCTAGTGCATTAAGAGAAATTTATGTTGAAATTCCTGAAACAGGTTGGGATAAAGTAGGCGGATTGGAAGAAATTAAAAATAGGCTTAAAGAAAGTGTTGAATGGCCATTAACAAAACCGGAGTTATTTGATCATTTTGGAATTAAACCACCTAGAGGAATTGTATTATTTGGCGCACCGGGCACTGGAAAAACATTGTTAGCCAAGGCAATAGCGAATGAGGCTAAAGCTAATTTCATTTCAATTAAAGGACCTGAGATGATTAGTAAATGGGTCGGTGAATCAGAAAGAGGAATTCGAGAAATTTTCAAGAAGGCTAAACAAGCTTCACCATCAATAATTTTCTTGGATGAGTTTGAAAGTATTGCTCATGCAAGGTCATCTAGAGGAATGGATGGCGGCGGAACTCAATCTGGTAACAGGGTAGTAAATCAATTGCTTGCTAGTATGGATGGGATAGAGTCTTTGGATGGTGTTATTGTGGTTGCTGCTACAAATAGACCTGAGATGATAGATCCTGCATTGATTAGAAGTGGTAGATTTGAAAGAGTTTTACATGTCCCTCCACCAGATGCTAAGGCAATTAAAGAGATTTTCAAAATACATTGTGAGGGAATGCCTTTAGGTAAATTTAATATCGGAGACATCTCTAAAAAAATGGAAGGATTTACTGGTGCTGATGTTGAATCAGTATGTAGAGAAGCAGCATTAACAGCAATGAGAGATTCTAAGAAAACGGTGACAAAGGCACATTTTGAAAAGGCCTTGAATATGGTTAGGCCTACAGTTACTGATGACATGTTAGAATATTATAAGAAAATGGAATCTTTACTAGTTAGTGGTTTGAGTACAGTTCGAAGAGGTAAGGATACCCAAAGAGGTATGGAATCAGTTTGAGGTGAGAATATTAGTGTTACAGTTTTTGGATATGAACTCGTAGGTAGGGAAGTATTTGATAAAAGTAAAGAATTACTTGGAGTTGTTACCGAGATTCACATAAATTATGATAATGGTAATGTTGAATTTATTTGTGTTAAATTAGAAAAAGGAATCAATTCAACTAAATTACCATGGACAGCTAAAGATAATATTGTTCAAGTGCCTCCTAGCGAAATTGATAGGTTAGAAGGGTCTATTTTTTTAAGAAGATAGTGCAATCAAGACCCAGTAAGCGTATTAAGGCAGTCAATACCGTCGCACGGTTAGCGCTTAGCGCTGGGTGCTAATGTTGGTTAGGAAGAGTTTTAGAAAATTTCAACGCCGTGCATTAATTTCCAGTTTTTATGTAGCTCTATTATTTCTTCTTTTTCTTTTGCTTTCAAGTTATGTAAATTTAGGAAATACAAAGCAACTTTCAGCCTATGATAATGATTGGGACGATATTTCAGAATTTAGGAAAGAAATTTCTGATTTAGGAATTAATACAAAAAGCTTGGTTTCAAGTCCTTTATTGTTAAATGAAATAGAAAATCCGACAAATTCTACATTTGTAATAAGTGGTGTGGAAAAAGATACATTTTCCTTGCCTTCAATAGGTTCTGGTTCTTCATTTATCAGTTTTAGTGAACCAGAGGGGTATAGCACTTCAGAAATTTCAGCTATTATGAGCTTTGTTTCTAGAGGTGGTACGGTAATTGTTTTAGACGATTTTGGTTATTCAAGTGGACTTGCAGATGCAGTTGGAATTAGTTATAGCAATCACAGGCTTTATGATGATGAATATGCAGTTGAATTAGATTACAATTATGTGTGGATGAACATAAGTCAAAATCATACAGATTGGGAAAATTCAGATGAATTCCATATTGGCCATTCAAGGTGGCATCAGGGAACAGATCCTACAGGCACAGGAATGCATCCATGTTCAAGATGGGCTGAAAGTGAGATTACATTTGCTACAAAAGAAGAAGCAGGTTTATGTGCTCATCATTATAATTCAACAAGCAAAATGATAGAATATCATCATGGCTACAATTTATTGCTTAATGCACCTTCAGCATTCGAGTCGATTGAATTTTCAGGCGACTTTTCCTATTATGAAGCAGTGGGCCGTTCTAGCCCTCAGTCTTATTTAGATTTGAATAATGATGGAAAAATAACTCTTGAAACAGAAACAGCACAATCAGAGGCAGATTCACAAGGTCCTTTTGATGTTTATATTGAAACTTGTGACTCTTCAGATTGCTCAGATTCTAGTGCTGGAAGAATTTATTTTATTAGTGATGGTAGTGCTTTAATCAATGCAGTATATAGTTTTGAATCAGCAAATTCTGGAGAATTTGATGAGGATGGTAAATCAATCACAAATATACCCGAGAATGATAACAGAAAGTGGGCTTTAGATGTTATTGCAGAATCTGTTTTAACCGCTAATAATTTTACAAATAAAGAAGCAATTGTAGCAAGTAGTGATGCAATGGTAATATTTGATGAAAGTAGACATAGTCAAAATGTTTTATTTACAGATGCTTATAATTTAATTTACTTTTTATTAGTTTATTTGACAGGTGATGGAATTGGAATGTTATTATTATTTATATTGTTATTTTTAGCATTTGAAGCCGTTTTGATTAAGAAAACAGACCCTGAACCTTGGAGGCATATTTTTAACATAATTTATTATGGGTTCGGGGATGCAAAAAGGTATGGTTATTACACAAGAACAAATAAAATAAAACAAGTATTTTTATCAAGAGTTAGAAATTTAAATGCATTGTCTCGTGAGGAATTTGATCGTATGCCCGCCCAAGAATTACAAGAAATGATTAAGGATCCCGTATTAGTTAAATTTGTGTTTGAAAATAAAAAATATGATCTTGAGCAAACGGTTGCGATAGTTAAAAGAATTAAAGCATGGCAAAAGGGTTGATGAAATATGTGGACAAGAAAAGCGGCATTCAGTATTACTGGTGGTATTTCATTAGTATTGATTGGAATGATGATTTCTAATTTTCAATTAATGGTAATTGGATTAACTTTTGTTGCTTTTACTGTATTAAATGGTTGGATAAAAGGTCATGGTAATGTTGAAGTTCAAAGGATATTATCAGCAGATAATTTGTATAAAGGGGACGATTTGTTTGTAGAATTAAGAATCACTAACCGTTCAATGAGACGTACTCAGCAGTTAGAGATTTATGATAATGTTCCCCATGAAATGAAATTAAGAAGTGGTTTAAATTATATGAGAGTAAATTTAGGGCCTGGTCAAAGTACTAGAATCAGATATTCATTAAGGTGTCCACTTAGAGGTCATTATTCAATTGGGCCCATTAGTATTAGATTTAGGAATACATTCAATTTGTTTGCGCAAGAAATGTTTGTTAGTCACCATAGTGACTTAATTGTATTTCCGCAAGTAAGAGATGTAGAAGAAGCATTTATTCGAAGTCGTACTCCAAAAATGTATACTGGTGCATCAACATTAAGAACTCCAGGCCCTGGTTCTGAATTTTATAGTTTAAGGGAATATGTTACGGGTGATCCTTTCAAGAATATAAATTGGAAAGCATTTGCTAGAACAGGAGAGTTGATGGTAAATGAAAAATGCCGTGATGCGGTGACAGATTTATTCATAATTTTAGATAGTAGAGATATTAGTAGAATTGGAACCGTTCTAAAAAATCCACTTGAAATGGGAGCAGTGGCAGCAGCATCTTTAGCTTCTTTCTTCATTAAAAGAAGAGATAGTGTTGCTTTAGCAATTTACGATGACGGTGTATCTTATCTCCCAGCAGATACTGGAGATAAGCAATATTTCAAGATATTAAGTAGTTTAGCTGGTGTTGTACCTAAAGGTTCTATGCCTCTTCAAGCAGTTACAAATTCATTATCTCCAAGATTTAGTAGAGGTTCCCCAGTTTTCATAATTAGTAGTATAGAAGGAGATGGAACAGTTCCAAATGCAGTTAGAGATTTAGTTGGAAGAGGACATGAAGTTACAATTTTATCACCTTCAAGTTTAGACTTTGAAAGATTGGTTAGTAGAATTCCTCGTATGAGTTATGAGGTTTTAAAATTAGAAAGACAAAATAGATTGACTGGATTAGCCGGTTTTGGAGCATCTGTAATTGATTGGATGCCAGATGTTGAATTATCACAGGCATTATTGCAAGTGAAGGATATTTGAGGTGACGAAAAATGGCAGATGATGTACAACCCCAACAAGAAGGGATGAGAACATTACATCTGAGGCTATTAAGAATACAATGGCAAGTAGTGACTTTACAATTAATTAGTACGATTGCATTACTTTGGATGTATTTGAAAATGGTTGATTTGTATATAGTAGATTCCATTGATCATGCCATGGCGATTCAATTTTTTGATACCCAATTAAATTCAGCTAATTTAGAAATGCCGTTACCTGCATGGATAACTGGTGAAGACGAACTAGGGATTACTAAATTTTATCCAATAATGGTTTTAAGTATCATAATTGGTGGAAGTATGGCTGCATTAACTTTCCAAAATCCAATTATTCAACGTAGGATTCGTTTAGGTTTATTATTAGCATTCGTCTTGTGGCTATTTGGTCCATTTTTGATTAAATGGTTATTTGCTAATTTTGGTAAAGGAAATTGGTGGATTCCTCCCGATGATTCAGTAGAATCTTTATTCAAGGGTGTTATAGTTGTATTAGAAGTTATTTTGATTGGAATATACATTATACCTTTAGTAATGGGAATTCGTGGAGTTTGGGGTCTTTCTAAAGGTGCTATTGCTTGGGCAACTGGTATTATGTTATTATTTTTAATTTTACATGCATTATTAACGTTCCAAGTGGTTGAAGATTTATTATTTGCAGCGTCAAGTGGTGGATTAAAGAAAATACCTTCTTTGGCAGGGGAACCTACAATCTTAGGGCTAATTAGTCCCAATCAGTTTAGTCTTTTACAACTTTCATTATTGTTAATAATTTTCCAAGAGTCTTCTATGGGTGTTATAAGATATCTTGAATATGCATTTAGATTACCAGAAACTTGCAAAAAGGATCCAGAATATGTTACACAATTTTATAATTTATTAAATGGACATATGATACAAACTATTGTCTTGATGACTCTTTGTGGTATTACGACAATTATCGCCTTAGGGTTCCATACTCTATTATTGTCTATTGTTGCTGCATTGCCAGGAGATGGCCAGTGGGCTTATCAGATTCAAGAGTCAATAGAATTAGAATTGACTTATGGTTTGGTAATCTCAGCATTATTATTCTTATTATTATTGGCGGGATTAAGGTATATTCTCCCATGGCAAAGAATTAGTGGAGTCATAGAATCATTATACCAAAAAAGAACTATTGAGAATCCACCTGTTCAAGAAGAATATTAATTCTTTAAATATTGAATTAACCTACCAATTATTTCTGCAATTGATAAAGCAAATAATGGCGCTACACAAATACTTAATAGAACATTTAACCAAATGTATTCTTCAAATTCATTCCAAATTGTTAATGTTAAAAAAATAGTTAAGATTATTGAAAAAAGTAAACCTAACCGTTCTAAAAAGATTGGATATTTTTTACCTTTAATCTCGGTTCCCCCCATTAATGTGAGCTTATTAAGCTCTTCTTCCATGATTTTTCACCTCAAATATCGAATTTCTCAACTTCATTATTTAATTCATCTAGAGGATCATCTTCATCTTCTAATTCAGAATTAATGTTTCTACGCTCCCATGCATGATCTAATTTTGCTAATTCAGCATCAATTGCGATTCTATTATTCTCTTCAATTGGAATACTTGATTCAGCATTATTTACTTCTTGATTTTCTTTTGCAGTATCAATTTCCATGGAAGTCCATCCATCTTCATCATTTACAGCATCTTTACTAACTTCAATACTTTCAGCATTACTTGCATTATGGGGGTTTAATTCTCTGATTATTTCTTCAGATACAGAAGGTCTTTCAGATTCTAATTTGATATCCTCGTGTGGTAGGAGTCCATTTTCTTGGAAAACCCAAAGTGGTGTAGGTTTTTTCGACCCAAATGTTAAGCCAGTCTCATCTAATTGTTTCATTGCCTCATCTAATGAACTTGCAGTTTTTTCCATTACTACCGCAACTCCTGCATCGCCTTGATCGGCTTCCAAGTATATCGAGTCTAGTGCTGATTGGATAGTTTCTCGCAGATTATTTGCGATATGTGGTAATGCTTCAGGCCTATTACAAAGTGCTTCAAGTCTGTAGAGGGTATCTTTTGGAACTCCCAATTCTTCAAGTTGTGTAATCATTTGCCTCATTTTTCTCAATAATGTAGTAGACCTTTCAAATTCATCTAATAATCCTTCTAAATCTAAAACAACTAATTGAACGATTTCTTTTAGTTTACTCTCTAAACGTTGGCGTACAGACCAATTTGTAAGCCCTCTAATTGTACTTGCAGTTTCGGGTGTTTGTGATTGTAATAAATCCATAACTTCAGTTGATAATAGGTATCTCGGAGTTTTTGCAACATTATCTACATTATGTTGAATTATTGTCAATCCTCTTTCTATTGCTCTGTCCATTAATGTTAAACTATACCCTAACTCTCTCATTCGATCTAATCTTTGCATTATTGGAGCAAGGGATGAAAAACCGTGATCTTGGCCTAATAATGCTTGTGCTAAAGGCTCATCACGTAATTTTGCTCTTATTGCGTTTGCTTCATCTATATCAGATAATGCTGCATCATGAGCATCTTTTAACGATTCAGCGGTTGAAATTAAATTGTTAACTTCCGTTTCTGCTTCTGCTCTTCTGCCGCTTAGGTCGCCTAATTCTCTCATTAATCTACGTCTTTCTTCATGTAATTCTTTAACTTCAGCATGTAAATGACCTAAACGTCTTTCAGAATCTAAGAAATGAGCTCTTTCTTCTTCCATTAGTTTTCTATGTGATGCGGCTTCAGCATCTAAATCTAATAATTCTTTATTCTGGCTTTCAATTCTTCTTTCTAATTCATTTGAAATTGCAGTTGCTTGGCGGTGTCTTTCCCTTTGCGCTTCAAGTTGATCAGCAACCATTCTATGTCTTCTATCATCAGCATCAATTGATGCTCTTAATTGTCTTAATCTAATGTCTCCCGCTTCAACTTCCGATTTTAATCTGATTTCTTGCTCAGAAAGATCACTAACCATTTTTTGTAATTTTTCTCTACTTTCAGATTCACCTACAGCTTGGGCTAATTCTTCAATTCTATGTTCTACTTGTTTTTCTAATTCTTTAATTCTTTGAGTTAAACTTTCATTTCGGTTTAATGCTAATTCTTGACCGTTAGTTGCCTCTCGTAAATCTATTTTTAATTGCGATATTTGGTCAACATTTCCAGAATTTAATTTTTGCATTTCGGAAATTCTTGCTCTCATTCCATCCACTTCTATTTTAGAAGCGTCAAATGAAGCTTTTACATCGTCACGCTGCCGTTCCATTTTAGCAACTTCTTTAATTAGGCGTGCTTGCTCTTGTTTAATTTTATCAAACTCTTTAGAATCTACGACAGACGTTGGCATTAGCATTTTTCCACTTTGTGCTTTGGGAATTAATTTTACACCAGCACTTTTCTTTTCTTTTAATGTCCATTCTCCAAGGCTTTCTGTTAAATCTTCAATTCCGATGGCAAAACCAAACATTTTCATTAAACGTTTGTTAATTTGTTTTTCTCTATCTTTGGATCTTGTTCTAGATTTAGAAATATTATCACAGAAAGAATTGAGATTAAATTTTTTTGTTGTATTCAAATGAGTGCCCAATCTTTCAACCTTTGGAAGTGAAAATAATGTTAATTTTGCTTTAGGTGCTGTGGAATTATATGCGACATCTTTTACAGACAATGGCTTTTTTGAACGTGCACCAACAGGAATACCTTTACTGAGCAAGATATCCAAGACATCATCGTCATTTTCAACTCTAATATATCCACTAATTGATTCTGAGTTTCCTCTAGATAACATAGAAAGTAAGCTATCTAACCCTCCTTTCCGTTCAAGGGTATTAAGCCCTTCTTCAAGCATACTCCCATCATCATCAGCAATATTTGAATCAGACATAGAATCTAATTTTGCTATTGAATCAATTATTATTGCATCATGATCTGCACCTTCTGAAACCCAAGCAACTATGTCTAAATCCTCAATTCTCATCATTAGTAAAGAACCATCTTGCATGTGCATTGTAATTCTATTTAATGTTGGCAATTCTAGTTTATTTACTACTTTTGAGGAACGGTCTAATTCTGATTTAATTGTAGTGGCAATATCTTCAATTTTTCCAGGCAATTCTCCTTTTGAATGAATTGGCATACCCTTTTCAGAAGCTAAGGCGCCTATGACTGAAGATCTTTCTGTAAGAGTATCAACAAATGAACTTGCTTGTAGTGAATCAAATCCACTTGAAAATGATTGCTTTGTTGTGATTCCCGCTAGGGAATTAATGTCGTAGAATGCTGCAGGTACTAAAAGAGCAACTTCTGCAAATTCTTTTTGTGACCAAGTAGATCTTACTGTTCTTAATTTATTCTTTTTATTTACTTTTTTAAGCTCGTCTATTGCTTCTTTAGCTCCAATATAATTTTTCTTTTTTCCTGATTTTGCTAAACATCCAACAATCTCTCTTCCAGCAATTAATCTGTAACCACAAGGTGTTTTAGTTTTAGGTAAAAAATAACTTATTACTCCATAATCAATTTCACTGCTGTTTATTTCTAAATCAGGCGCTACATTCTTTTTTTCTTCACTTCCTAAGGGTAAACTAAACATTTCTTCCACCTAACCTAAATTAATTGAGCGATTGCTTCTTTTTTTGTATTTAATTCATAACTTATTCGACCTAGATTGGGATTTTCATCAGTTAAAATACCGATATATTTCCTATCTGGTAATGCACATAAAAGAATAGTTCCATTTTTTGATTCTATCCAGCATTGATTTGCATCTCCCATGTCACATAATTTCGCACTCATATCGATTGTATGCAACAGGCCGCCAAAGTCCATAAATGAAACGTCTTGTCTTTTACTACTATAAGTTTGCATTAATTCATTCCCAATATTATCGATAATCGCAGCAAATCGAACACCTGGGATATGACAAAATGAGGATAATAACCGTTGTAACATACGCCTCTAGGTGCCACAGTGTGCGGACTAGTTCAAGAGATTTGGGGGGGTTTTTAAGTTTGAATCTTGATTTTTGAGATTAATTTCTGTTACCAAAACTATTTTTCTGATTTTTTGAATTTTTCAATTGAGAAATTAATATTTCAATTGAATAATTTTAATTTAAATAAATCAGATTGTCCAAAGCAATCAAATCCAAATTGTCTTAGCGAGTATTATGGACCCAAGAAAATCAGTCAAATTTGCTTATGATTCTATAGGTTCTGATTTTGGGAAAAAACGCACAAATACATGGGATTTCGTAGTTGATTGGTTAAAGGGATTTGATTGTAAAAATTCAGAAGAACCATTCAAATTATTAATCGCGGGATGTGGAAATGGAAGACATGTAAGATTAGCAACTGATTTGGGGTTTGAAGTTTCAGCAATTGATCTCTCAGTGAGTATGATAAATGCAACTATTGAAGCAGAGAAAGAACTTGGTAGGTCTGGAGAGAATATTTTTGTTTCAGATGTTTGTGATTTACAATTTTTAGATAATGAATTTGATGCAATAATGAGTATAGCAGTATTACATCATTTACCGTTTGAGTTGAATAAAATTGCTTTGAATGAATTTTCAAGAGTCGTAAAAAAAGACGGTAAGATTCTAATTTCATGTTGGGATCCTTCAGCACCCTCTGTGATTAATGGAGATTTAGATGAAGAAAACAAAGATGTAGTTTGGGTTTCTTGGACTTTACCAGATTCATCAAAGATTTCTAGGTATTATCATTTACCATTAATTAGTACAAGATTTGAAATTTGGAAAGATATTGATGAATTAAAATGTACTGATTTTGAATTAAAAAATTATAACCAATTATTCTATTTTACTAAAGAATAATCTTTCCGATGAATTGAAGCGTCATATTCAATGCGGCTATTGTGTCGGCTATTGATATCTCACAGTGTTCTCGTTGTCGAAAACCTGCGGTTTTATATCAAGAATATTCTGGACAACATTATTGTTCGAGCTGCTTAATTAGAAGCGTAAGAAAAAGAATTGGTAAAGAATTAAGAAAACAATTAATTCTCCCTAAAGGAGAAAATAAAGAATCAACTACAATTATGGTTGCAGTAAGTGGAGGTAAAGATTCAGCAGTTCTTTTAGAGACTTTACACCATTTTTTAAAAAATAGAAAAGATGTCAAATTAATTGCTGGTTGTGTAAATGAAGGTATAGAAGGTTATAGGAAGCCTTCAATGGAATGTGCAGAAAAATTAGCAAATAATCTTGGTATTGAATTTAAATCCTTAAGTTACAAATCTTTAGGGTTTGACGATATGGATAATGTTGTTAAAATCATACCAAAAATCAGTAAAAAAAATGATGAAGTTAAGGGGATGTCTCCATGTTCATTTTGTGGCGTATTTAGAAGGCAGGGAATTAATAAATTAGCTTCAGAAATCAATGCTGATTATGTTGCTTTTGGGCATAATTTAGATGATATGGCACAGACCGTTTTAATGAATTTACAGAAAGGAGATTTAGAGCGCACTATTAGACTAGCACCCCATACTTGGGCTCCAATTAAAGGGATGGCACCACGAATAGTGCCTATTCGATGGATTCCGGAACAAGAAGTACAGGCTTATGCGATGATATTAGACCTACCTTTTCATGATGATGAATGCCCACATTCGCATCAAGCATTGAGAATATTGCATAGAGATATTGTAGCTAAGATGGAAGATGCAGTTCCTGGAACCCGTCATGGATTAGTGCATTCCTCCGATTCAATTAAGGAAATGTTTGCAAAAAATAATAATAAACAACAACTTTCTGAAATTAGTAATAAAAGTGCAAATAAATGTCAAATGTGTGGAGAAATCACAAGTCAAGAAGTTTGTAAGGCTTGCATTATGAAAAAATGGATAGTAGAGCATTCATAAATTCAAGTCAATTATTACTGGTGCGTGATCACTTACAATTAGTCCGCCCTCTCTATTTATTTCTGCATTAACAACTAATTTTGCTGCTGCTTTATTTGCTAAAAAATAATCGATTCTCCAACCTCTATCAAGGATTCTTGCTCTACCTCTATTTGACCACCAAGAGTATGGCCCCTTTCTATCTCCAAATTTTTGTCTGCACACATCAACCCATCCAGTTTGAAGTAACCTATCGAACCATTCTCTTTCATTAGGTAAAAAACCCGAGGTCATTTTGTTTCCAGAAGGATTCCAAATATCGTTTTCTGTATGTGCAATATTAAGATCGCCTGCAACAATTACCGGAGATTCCAGATTCACAAATTCATTTAACCAGATTAGGTATTTTTCCATCCAATTTTCTTTGAAATTTTGTCTCTCAATTTTTGCACTTCCACTAGGTAAATATGTATTTATTAGTGTTAAATTTTGATGTTTGGTAATTAAAACTCTCCCCTCTTCATCTTTTTCGTTATTTTTACCTTTACCAAGAATTGTAAAATCGTTATTTGATAATGTAGCAACTCCAGAGTAACCTTTTCTAATTGCAGGGTGCCATGCATAATTCATTTCAAGAGGAGGTGACCAATTAGTAGGGAGTTGCTCTTCTAAGCAACGAATTTCTTGTAGCATTAAAATGTCAGGTTTTAGATTATTTACAAAATCATCAAAACCCTTACGTATTGCTGCTCGAATACCATTTACATTCCAAGAAATAATACGCATACTCTCACAGTAAATTTTTAACAAGACGGTCTAAATTTTGGTTTCTTCCACAATAATGGCATTGTAGGGTCATAGGAGATGTATTCAAAACTTTGAGCCGATGGGGTAAAGGTTCTCTTTCTGCATTGCTAATACAATTAGAATAAACACAATGTGCAACATTAATCATTTCATCACCAAGTTGAATTGATAATTTTTCTGCAACAGTATAATTTCTAATTATTGAGACTGAAGCCATAGGTGCAATTAATGCTAATCTATCTAATTCTTCTTGAGTTAATTCTCTATCTTCAATTTTTAATATGTCTTTAGTTCCTAGTTTTCTAGAGGGTACATTCATTACTAAGGAAATTGGATTTGAGTGTCTACCATCTACATTGAAAATTTGTAATGCTTGTAATACCATTCCTCCGGGAATATGATCGATTACTGTACCATTCCTGATTGCAGTTACTCTTCTCATGGCTTGTTCATCAGCAGTCATCAATGTCCACCCCCTATTTTTTCTGGAATTGGAACATTTAACATATTGCAAAGTAATGCCATTCTGGTTACCACTCCATTGAATGCTTGTTCAAAATATGCAGCATGTCTCGTAGAATCAACATCAGGGTTTATTTCATCAACACGAGGAAGTGGATGCATAACAATCATGTCCTTTTTTACAGAAGATAAATCATTTGCTACTAATTTGTATATGCCTGCAACTCTTACATATTCATCTTCATCGGGAAACCGTTCTTTTTGAATTCTAGTCATATAAACTACATCCGCATCTTTTAATTGTGGTATTAAATCTTCAGTAATTGTTAATTCTCCCCCTTGATTTTTTAATTCATTAACAATTTCTTCTGGCAATTTTAGACTTTCAGGACTAACTAAGGTTAATTTGCATCCGAATCTAACTAAAGCATATGAAAGTGAATGCACAGTTCTTCCAAATCTTAAATCACCAACTAAAACAACATTTAAATTTTCAATTTTCCCATGTGCTTGTTTAATTGTAAATAAATCTAGCATTGTTTGAGTTGGGTGATGCCCAGCACCATCACCAGCATTTGCAATTGGTACATTTGCACAATCAGATGCATATTGAGCTGCTCCTTGTCGAGGATGTCTTAACGCTATAATGTCTGAATAGCCATCGACCATTCGAATAGTATCATGTAATGTTTCTCCTTTAACTACTGATGAAGATGCTACCGCACCTAAATTAATTACATCTCCTCCTAATCTTTTCATTGCAGTTTCAAATGACATTCTAGTTCTAGTAGAGGGTTCAAAAAATAGATTCCCAAGAATTTTCCCTTCTAATAATGGTAGATGGAAGTTACCTTTTGCGACAGGCAACAATTTTTCAGCATCTAAGAGTATTCTGTGAATGTCGTCATTAGTTAAATCGTTCATTGTTATCAGTGAATTCATGCTCTTCCACCTAGTCGGCTTAGACGGCTATCAATAACCCTTCCCCTATCTTGAAAAGCAAAATTAGTGAACTAATAGGGGTGTCTTTCTTGAATAGGAGCATTGTCCGCGGTCTAATGATAGTGAGCCGAACACCACTAAGAGTTTCATTTTGTGGGGGTGGTTCAGACCTAGAAGCTTATTATTCAAAATCAGAAGAGGGAGGGTGTGTAACATCGGTTGCCTTGAATAAATATGTATATGTTACAGTGAATTCAAGATTTGACGATTCAGTTAGAGTTTCTTATTCTGAAATGGAAATTGTTGATGATTTTGAAAACTTAAATCATCAATTAGTTAAAGAAGCCATGAGAATGACTGGAGTTACAAAAGGAGTTGAAATCACAACAATTGCAGACATTCCTAGTAAGGGAAGTGGTTTAGGTTCATCATCGTCCGTTACTGTTGGTTTGTTACATGCTTTGCATTGTTTTGCAGGAAGATCACCAAACCCTAAACAATTAGCAGAAGAAGCATGTAAGATTGAAATTGAGATATTAGGTCAACCAATTGGTAAACAGGATCAGTATGCGGTAGCATTTGGTGGATGTAATCATATTATTTTTAATCAAGACGGTACAGTATTCGTAGAAAACTTATCAAATGAAGTTTCATTGAAAGAAAATTTCTCATTAATATATACCGGAATTACAAGATTAGCAAATGATATTCTTAAAGACCAAAATAATAGAACTAATGAAAATAGAAATAATTTAGATTTATTGGTAATTCAAGCAAAGGAAGCCAAAAAAATGATTTTAGAGGGTAATTTTTCAGGATTAGCAAGATTATTACACGAAACATGGATTTGTAAAAAGGAATTAAGCCCAAATATTTCAAATGATGAAATTAATTTAATGTTTCAAAAATTATTTGATTGTGGGGTTGAAGGTGCAAAATTATTGGGGGCAGGTGGTGGTGGTTTCATCCTTTTTGGTGGAGGCCATGACATATTAGACAAAGTTAAATCTGTGTTGCCAAAAAATAAAATAATTCCATTAGAAATTGATTATGAAGGATCGTGTATACTTTATTCTGATTAGGTGGTTATGTGAAGAAAGAAATTATAATGAGTTTATGCTTATTTTTAAGTATCTTTTCTTGTATAATACCCGGAACAATTGCAGAATCAGAAAATTTAGATGATTCCGTAGAATTATCATTTAATTTCATAGATAATGACACAGGTCAATTAATTAATTCTGCTGAGGTTTCAGTTATTGAAGGTTGGACAGGAACGATTCTTCAACAAAATTTTATTTCTTCGGGAGAAAAAATTTCTGTAATGGCAAATCACAGTGTTAGAATTAAATTTAATGCAGAGGGTTATGAAGAGTGGAATTTGATTTCCAATGTTTATACTGCTGATGAATTATTTGATGTTAATTTTTCTTCAGAGTCAGAAATTTATAATATTGAAAAAGAAAATGATGCTAACATTTCAGGAGGGGAAATAGAGTTATTGTTTTTGAATCCTATGTCCGCAGATACAGATTTAAATTTAAGTTGGTTTGCAAATTATTCATTTTCTATGCATTTAGGAGTTAATTTACTTCCTATGAAGGATTTGGGGCTATCTGGCCAGATTGATTATTGGATTGGTAATCGTGATGAAGTATTACAAAATGACGAAATAAATGATTTTTTAACCTGGCTAAATCAACAAGCTTGGACAGATTCTTATTTTGGAGGTTGCTGTAAAATAGATGGTAAACTTCTAAAAACTTCAGATTTGGTAAAGCCAGTGAATAGTTGGATAAATTTAGATACGGGAATTTGGGGTTGGAATGAATCCACATTATTATCTGTACATTCAGGATTCACAGGTAATCGTTTGTTGGAAATACCTTTACAAAATGATTTCAGACAATTAGCAAATATGAAAATTTCAACACCAGCAGATTGGGAATTTAGATATTCTCCTAATTTAGATTTATTTGAAGGAAGTCCAACAGAATTTCATATAAATCGTAGTTTTTCTGGAGTTGGAGGGTCAATCCCGATTACTTTTGGGGAAAATACGGCACCAATTGTCAATCCTAATGTGATTGGACATATTGGCTTATCATTGCCTTTGAATAATAATATTACATTTGATGGTTCAAACTCAATAGATTCATCACATAATATTGGTTTTGGGCCGAATTTAGATTGTATATGGAAATTTGAATCAGGAGAAATAATTAGTGATTTTTCACAAATGTTAGTTACTATAAATTTAACAGAATTAGGATTTTTATCAGATACAAATCTTGAAACAACCTTTGAATGTACAGACCCTCAAGGACTTAAGGATTCTTGGAATAAAACTTGGTATTTGGATACAACACCCCCTACTCTTGAAACATTATTTGCAGATGCAGAATGTATTGAAAATCCACTTGAACTAAATTTATTAGAATGCGAAAATTTATTGGTAGAATTTAGTCAAATGTTAAATTTTAATTTATCTTTAGAGGACGATGGTCCTTCTGATTTAATGGTGTTTTGGTCATCAAACCATGTTGAGGGGTGGGCTGCAGATGGATCTGAAATGAGTATAGTTTTTTGGCAGGGCCAAAATTCAAATATTAATTTTTTAGTAAACGATCAACACCATGAACAAAGAGAATTAGCAACATGGGAATTAAATCTAAGAGTTTCCGATGAAGTTGGTAATGATTTAATAAAATCTTGGAATATAACTGTTTTAGATGGTTCTTCTCCGAGAATTAATATGAAATTAAATAATCAAAATGGTTTAGTTGACCCGTATAAAGAAATATTTTCAGGAGATATAATTAAAGTAGATTTATTTTCTAGTTATGATGATATTAATTCAATTGATGATGTTAGATTTTTGATTAGTTTTGATGGAGAAATCTTTGCAGATAGTGATGAAATAGGGTGGGATGGTGTGAAGTCAGCTGAACTACCGAAACTTGAAGTCGGGGTTCATGAATTAATTGTTAATGCTACAGATTTATCTGGTAATTCAGCCGAAGAAAAATTCCAAGTTATTGTTCATCCACCACCTATAATTGATATTATTAGTACAGAGATATACAGCTCTTCTGGAAAATTAATTAATGGAGAAAATGAATTAGGATTTAGATTAATTAATGCAGGGGGTTCAGAATATGATGTTATAATTTGTATTCAAGATAAATGTTTAGATTCTAATGGAACAGGTTCAACATTTGAAGGTTATGGTTATTCAAATTTTACATTAAAATTCGAGTTAAATCATACAGAAAACCTTGAAGTTAATTTTACATTCAAATCAGGAATTCAAAATATTCAATTTAACAATATTTATGAATTTGAGTTTGAGGACGATGGTGAAGATAAAATTTCTATTATTGCTATTATTCTTATATTTTTATTTACATTATTTTGTGTTGTATTTTTTACAAGAATTAAAAAACTCCCGAAGTCTAAATAAAATTCAAAAGTGGTGATAAAATGCAAAGTTCTGTTTCAGAAATAATTGAAAAAGAAGAATTAAGAATCCAAAATAGAATAGAACGGCTTTCTTTATTTTCAGGCTTAACATTATTTTTAGCGGCCTTTTGGTGTCTTTGGCCAATTTTTACAAACAACATAGATCCATTGAAAGTTCTAACGCCCGCAGCAATTGCTCTTTTGTGGGTGGGAATTATTCCAGACCTTTCAATTTCAAACCCTACGACCCGTTCTAGGTTAGGTGCAGTAACAAGTATTTTTTGGATTCCCCTTGCCGTTTTAGGAACAAATTCAATTTTCAATTCAGGATTTAAATTGATTGGAGGTATAATTTTAATTAGTTGTTCGATAGCATTATTTTTTTCATCAAGAAGGTTTTTATTTGGAGAATTTAAAATTATAAGATATCGTTCAATTATGTGTATGATTGGAGTATTTGCAGGTTTATCTGTATTAATTCCCCAAGGTTTTGAAACAAACAATTATGGATTATTACCTATTTTTTTAGGTGTGTTAATTTCATTAAATGACTGGTTTGGTAGTGATGAACATAAAATTATTAGAAAGGAATTTAAACAAAAATTAGATTTGATTGAAGGAGAATTATTAGTTCATAGATCTAAAGGTAGAACTGTAGATCAAGCAGCATCTTTAGTATTAACAGCTTCACAAGAAGGCCATTTAGATCCAAAGTATGGTCTTGAGATATTATTGCGTGCTAGAGATTCAATGACAAGAGCAATACGGTTGGAAGAAGACATATTTGAAATTAGAGAAGATGCGGAATTAATTATAATAGATGCAGAAAATATAGCTCCATTAGCGAAAAAACCAAGGAAAACATTTATTCAAGCAGAAAGAGAAGTTGAATTAGGAAGTTTGGAAGAAGGCGAATCATTATTTCGTTTGGCTAAAAAACAAGCAAGAGAGATTACAGAATGGTGGGATAAAGCAGAAAAAGCAATTAGAAAAGCTAAAAATCTGTTAAGGGAACATCAAGGTGAAGCAATAAAACCTTTAGAAAAGTTATTGACAGAAGCAGAAAATAATTTAGAAAATGAAAAACCAAAACAGGCATTTGAATTTGCAACTTCAATTCCATTACAACTGTCTTCTGTAGAAGGAAACGCAGAAATTTCCAATGAATTAATTGAGGCCGTTGAACAAAAAATAAAAGAGTCAGAGGGATTAAATTTAGACTTGTGGAATGAAAATCTGATTAGGGCGAGAAATGCAATAGAGAAAGGAGACTATAATTTAGGAAGAGGGCTTGCTGAAAGTATTTTGAGAGAATTAGATAAAGAAAGAGAATCAATGGATTATATTAGAAAAGCACTTGCCCAAAAATCAAAAATCAGATCAAAATGGGATAATTTAGGTAAAAAAGAGGAATGGGAATTGCGTTTACAAGAAATTGAAGAAGCCTCAGAAAATTTAGAATGGAATCATGCTGCAATATTATTTCAGCGTTTAAATGATGATTTAGAATCTAACACAGAATCATTTTTAGAAGCAAATGAATTGTTAGATTTTGCTAAGAATGAATGGCTTATTTTAAAAGAAAAATGTGAAAAAATAGGGATTGATATTTTAGATGAACAACGTAGATTTGCAGAACAAAATCTTGCAGAATCAATTCAAGCATTAGAACTTGGAGAATTAGAATCTTGTTTAGATAAATTAGGAGAGTTGGATAAAATTATGGAAAAACTGAAGAGAAGAATTTAATTTAATCATTCATCAAGTAGCTTTCTTACATCTTTTTCCACTAATTCTGGGACCCAATCTAAATCCATCCATTCTATTCTTTGTTTCAAGTTTTTATCTAAAATAAATGTAGATGTTGTGTGGTCAATAAAATATTCATATGGGTGGTGTCTTCCACTAGTTTCAGAATTATTTGTGCTGTTGGCTTTGTATGTTTGTAAACCGACTCCAAAAGCCCCCCATATTTCTTCCATTACAGCAATTTCTTCTGGATTAAATGCACCATCATTATCGGGATCTACATCCCATGAAAGGAAATTCCAATCTGCAGACATATTTTCTTTCCATTGTTTCATTGACTCTGGAGTATCAAGCCATGGATCTACTGTAACTGCTAGAATCTCTAATTCTGATTTATATTCATCTGGGAATTGTTGAGATAACCATTTCAAAGATTGGACTACAACAGGGCAAACATCAGGACATCTTGTAAATAGAAATGAAATAACAACAACTTTCCCTTCATATTCACTTAAGTTAAATTCAGTTCCGTTTTCTGTAATTAAAGTAAACATTGGGACATCTTTACTATCAATGTCTATTCCATAAAAGACATCTTTATTTTGTTCTACAGCTGGTTCATAACATCCAG
>MDSZ01142401.1_pt1 | contig 24979 bp, 25 predicted proteins | sample 811201 | NCBI WGS metagenome assembly MDSZ01 (sample SAMN05326647, study PRJNA326480) | marine metagenome | isolation source: seawater | place: Indian Ocean: North | collected 2010
AAAACGTAATAATTGAAATATTCATTTGAAGTAATTTTATGATGAAAATCGTAAGTGTCTATAATAGTAAAATCGTCTTCTTCAAATTTTAAATCATAAAAATTTATTTTTTTTTTTCTATTTAAAGATTTTTTTAATAATTTCCATCTAAAGTAATAAGACGGTAAATAAATTGTTAACCAAGAAAGTATTAAAAATTCCCAAAATTTTTTTGAATATTTGGTTTCATGTAATTGATTAAAATAATTTGAAAGTTTTTTTGAATAATATAAAGAAAGTTTTTGAAGATATTTATAATCTTTCTTTTTTTCAATTTTGTTACTCCAAATATTTTTTAAAGTTTTCAGACCACTGCAGATCTTAGAACTTTCTAAATTATCAACACACCAATTACCTGCTAATAATTTGTTTTGTTTATTCTTTATAAAACCCATCTCTAATTTTGTAGAGATGAAATAAGTTTCTTGTGGCATTTATCTGCTGTTTGAAAAATCTTTGATCATTTTTCTTAATTCTGAAATACTCAAAAACTTAATATTTTTGTCAGAACTATAATTAAAATTTTTTGTAACTTTTTTAAGATTTGAAAAATGTTTTTTAAACTTTTTATAAGTTGTGTTAGAGTTATCTGGAAGTATAACGTAGTATTTTTGTAACTCGTATGTCGTTTGGCTGTCACCGACTGTTATCATCTCTTCATGTATTTTTTCTCCTTTTCTAATACCAATGATCTTTAATTTATTTTTTGGATTCATGGCTTTAGCTAAATCTGTAATTTTATATGACGGAATTTTAGGAACATAAATTTCTCCACCAACTGCATTTTTTGACACCCAATCAACCATTTGTGCCCCTTCCTCTACAGAAATATTAAATCTTGTCATATCTTTACTTGTAATTGGGAAATATCCTGTATTTGAAAGTTTTTTGAATAGCGGTATTACCGAACCTCGGGAGCCAAACACATTTCCATACCTAACTACAGAAAATTTACATGATTGACCCGCATAATTGTCTGCTGCAACAAATAGTTTATCACTACAAAGTTTAGTGGCTCCATACAAGTTTATAGGCGCTGCAGCTTTATCGGTTGAAAGAGCAATAACATGTTTAACATTATTATCTAAACTTGACTCAATTATATTTTGAGCACCCATAACATTAGTTTTTATAAATTCAATTGGATTATACTCAGCTAAAGGAACATGCTTTAAGGCTGCTGCATGAATAACGATATCAACATTTTTCATGGCTCTAGTTAACCTGCTATAATCTCTAATATCACCTAAAAAATAACGCAAACATTTAAATTTTTTCTCACTGTATATTTGAGCCATTTCAGATTGTTTTAGTTCATCCCTGCTATAAATAATTAATTTTTTAATCTTTTTATATTTTTTAAGCAGGTGTTCTGTGAATTTTTTTCCAAAACTACCTGTTCCTCCAGTTATCAATATAGATTTTCCATTCATGATTAATTCCTATTTTGTTTTATCATTTAAAAAGACTTGATTACTTTTTAATTGAATTACTTTATCACAGTACTCTAGATTTTCTAAATTGTGAGTTACTATAATTATAGTAAGTTTTTTACTTAAACTTTTTAATATTCCCAAAATTTTCTTTTCAGTATTTTTATCTAATGAACTAGTGGGCTCATCAAGTATTATAGTATCAGGTTTGACATATAATGCTCTAGCTAAAGCCAGTCGTTGTAATTCTCCGCCAGAAATTCTTGTACCTTTTTCCCCAACTAAAGTGTTAATGCCATTTGGTTGAGTTTTAATGAATTCTGAAAGTTGTACATCTGATATGCATTTTTGCATGAAACTTATATCAATTTTTTCACTATCAATTCCCAATGCAATGTTATTCTTAATAGTGTCATCTATCAAGTATGGCGACTGAGGAACAAAACCTGCTTTTAAATAATTTTTTTTAATAATTCCTTTGTTGGGATTAAGTAATCCAAGTGTCATATTTATCAAAGTACTTTTTCCAGAACCTGTTTCTCCGATTATACCCACAAACTCTTTTTGCTTAATATTAAAATTTACATCATTAAGAATATATTTTTTAGAACTTGAATATTTAAAAAAAACATTTTCAAAAGATACAAGAAAATTTTCTAAGTTTTCATTTGATTTATTTTTAATGAGTAAACCGGTTGAGTTTTTTTTAATTTTATAATCTTTTAATTCATTATAAATATCATCTATAGGTTGTTGGCCGAATTTAAAAATTTGAAATGCAGAAAGAATTCTATTGAGCGATGGCATAATTCTTATCGAAGCTAAAGCAAAAATACCCATGATAATTATTATTTCATTATTAGTGCTTCCGTCATTTTTTAAAAAAATAAGTAAAAAAGATAAAGTTAAAATGAAAATAAATTCCATTAAATATTTCGGTAAATTATTTACAGTAGATTGCAATGTTGAAATTCTATATTTTTCTTGGTTAGGAAAAAAATATTTTTTTAAAAAAAAATCTTTTTTATCGAAAATTTTGATTTCTCTTATCGCTCCTAAAGCTTGTGTTAAAAATAAAAACCTATTCTCTTGTGCTTTTATTACTTTTTGACCCCACTTTACTAGAACACCTTTGGAGACATAATAAACTGCTAGGCCGAGAAGTAAAATAAAAAACAAACTTAAAAAAAATCCCTTAGTTTCAATAATTGCAAGAAGAAAAACTATTCCAATTAAAACTATTAATTCTGAGAATAAAATGATTATTGCTGTCAAAGTATCTTTATATCCATCGACTACTGTGACACAATTATTTATTAACTTTGTTGAATTATTTTTTAGATGAAAATCAAAGTTTTGGCTTAAATATTTATCAAATATAGTTTTTGAAATTCTCGCACTAATGTTATTTACAACTTTAAAGTTATAGTAATTAAATATAAATAGGAAGAAATTTTTAATTAAAAATCCAAATATTAATAAATACAAGCTTGCAAACAAAAGATCTTCCTTATTTATCCTTTCTATAAAATCAAAATCGATAATAAAATTTTGAAAATAGTTAGAGTTTAAATTTCCTTCTAATAAGATAGTCATTACTGGTAAAGCTAAAGTTATTCCTATCATTTCTAAGATTGCAGCGCACACTGAAAAAACTAAAACTGCAAAAACTTTATACTTTTCGCCCCGATCAAACACCTTGAACGCTTTAATTAAATATGTCATAATGTTCAATAATTGAACGCTGTATTTATAGTATTTAATTAGGTATATGTCTATCAGTAGTTGTACAATTTTGACAAAAACATTAAAATTATGAAAAAAATTCTAGTAGTTGTTGCTCATCCTGATGACGAAGTTTTGGGTTGTGGGGGTACATTGTTAAAAAGCGCTGTAAAAGGTGCAAAGATTAAAACTATAATAGTCTCTGAAGGTGTTACAAGTAGATCATATAAAAACAATACTGTTTTAGAAGAACAAAAAAAAAGAAGAAGCGACTCGAGTATTAAAGTTAGCAAATTGCTTAAAGGTTCTAAAGTTGTTAATTTAAACTTTCCGGATCAAAGACTCGACACCATTGCATTACTAAAGATTACACAAAAAATTGAAAAAGAAATAAAAAACTTTAACCCCGAGGTAGTATATACTCATCATCACGGAGATCTAAACTTAGATCATAGGATTGTAAATAATGCCACTATCACTGCTTGCCGACCTGTGCCAAATAGTAATTTAAGAAAAATTTTAACATTTGAAATTCCATCAAGTACTGACTGGCAAGCGCAGGGAGAAAACAGTCAGTTTGTGCCTAATTATTTTGTCGATATTACAAAATATTTAGAAAAAAAGATTAAACTTTTAAAAGTTTACAAAAATGAAATGCGAAAGTGGCCACATAGTAGATCATTTGAGAATGTAAAATTTTTAGCCAAAACTAGAGGTGCTACTGTAGGATGTAAAGCAGCCGAAGCTTTTCAATTAGTGCGTTCGATCGAAAAATAAATTTTTTAATGCTGAATTTCAAAAAAAGAAAGCACGATAAAATATTAAATTTAAGAAAAAAAGTAATAATCATTGCTGAGATTGGATTGAATCATAATGGTTCATTTAAACTAGCAAAAAAAAGTATGATTAAAGCATTTGAGGCTGGAGCAGATCTTGTTAAATTTCAAAACTTTAAAACTGAAGATTTTTTAAAAGATAAAAAAATTAAATGGAAAGACGGATCCCGAAAAAAATCTTTATTTGATATTTGTAAAAAAAACGAATTTAAAGATGAATGGTTAGATAGATTAATTAAGATTGCAAAAAAAAGAGGAAAAAATGTTTTTTCAACTCCTACTTCGATAACAACTACAAATAATCTATTAAAAAGAAAAATATCAATTGTAAAAAATGGATCAGATTATTTAACTAATTTACCATTGTTAAGATACTTTTCAAATAAATTTAAAACAATAATTTTGTCTACCGGTATGGCTGATGAACAACAAATAACGGATGCATTAAATGTTTTAAAAAAAGGCAAGGCATCTGTGATACTGTTGCATTGTACAAGTATTTATCCAACACCAGATAGTTTAGCTTCCTTGAATAGAATCTCTTCTTTAAAAGAAAAGTTTGGACTAGATGTTGGGTTTTCAGACCATACTAATGGTTGGTTAGCTGCCTGCATTTCTGTAGCTAAAGGTGCTAGAGTAATTGAAAAACATTTTACGCTTAACAAAAAAATGAAGGGCCCAGATCATTGGTTCAGTGTTGATACCAGAGAATTCAGAGAATATGTTAAAAATATCAGGCTAACCGAAAAAATGTTAGGCAATAAAACTATTCTACCTTCTTCTGCAGAATTAAAAAATAGAAATTCCATGCAAGTTTCAATGATTTTTGGTCAAAATGTTAAAAGAAATAATAAAATCAAATATAAATATTTTGAAATTTTAAAGTCTAATAAAAAGTCTCTTACATACTCTCAAATAAAAGAAATTATTGGAAAAAAATTGAAATTTAATAAAAAAATAGGAGATGTAATTAATCTAAAGGATGTTAAATAAAAAAAAAATTATTGTTACTGGTGGTTGTGGATTTTTAGGATCTCATCTTGTAGATAAACTAATTGATAAAGGTTTCTCGGTATTTGTAATTGATAATCTTTCAACAGGAAGTCTAGAAAATTTAAATAAAAAGGCAAAATTTTATTTTTCAGATATTGAGGATAAACTTCAAATGTCAAAAATTTTTAAACAAACAAAACCAGAGTATATCTTTCATCTAGCAGCAAAAATAAATACATCTATTAAACAAGAATCGCCCACCACTGATGTAAATAATCAAATTTTAGGCTCTTTGAATTTGATGAAACTATCTTTAAAATATAAGGTCAAAAAATTTATTTTTGGCTCTTCAGTAGCTGTTTATGGAAAACAAAAAATTTTTCCTGTTTCAGAAGAATCTTTTAAAAAACCTGACACCTCATATGGAATTTGTAAGTTATCTATAGAAAATTACTTAGACTATTTTAATAAATTTTATAAGTTGAATTATGTATCTTTGAGATATTCAAATATTTTTGGTGAGAGACAGAGAATAATAGGAGAAGTCGGTGTCGTTGCTATTTTTTTAAATGCCATAAAGAAAAAAAGATGTATAAATATTTTTGGAGAAGGTAAACTCACAAGGGATTATATCTCAGTTAAAGATGCTGCAGAATTGACTTATAGATGCTTATTTTCAAAGTATGTAGGTCCTTTGAACATAGCGTCAGGACATGAAAAATCAACCAATCAAATTGTTAAAGAATTAAAAAAATATTTTCCAAAATTTAAACAAAGATATAAAAAAATAAGAGTGAATGAGATAAAAAGATTTAAATGTGATATAAAAAAAATGCTTCGGATTTTGGGAAAATTAGAACAAAACTTTGGAAAATCAATTAAAGAAACAATATTAAATAGTTAAGTTAATGAAAAAAAAAAGAATAGTAGCAATTATACAGGCTAGACATAATTCATCGAGACTCCCTGGAAAAATTTTGAAAAAAATAAAAAACCAAACGCTAATTGAAATTTTATTAAAGAGGATTTCTTTGTCAAAAAAAATTGACAAAGTTGTTATTGCAACAACTAAATCAAAAAAGGATGATTCTTTAATAAAAATTTTAAAAAAAAATAAAATAGATTTTTTTAGAGGTGAAGAAAATAATGTTCTTAAAAGATATTATGACACAGCTAGAAAGTTTAAAGCTGAAGTCATTGTAAGACTAACGGGCGATTGTCCTTTAATTGACCCCAAAATAGTTGATCAAGTAATTAATTTATATTTAAAAAATAATGTTAGTTTTGCTAGCAACATTGAACCCCCGACTTATCCGGATGGACTAGATGTAGAAGTTTTTAGTTTTAAAGAATTAAGAAATGCAAATAGACACGCCAAATCAAAGTTTGATAAAGAACATGTAACACCGTTCATAAAGTATAAAAAAAACATCAAAAAGATCAATAAAACTTTTCGTTTAGATCTTTCAAAGATCAGACTCACAGTTGATGAGGAAATTGATTTTAAACTAATTTCCAATATTTTTAAAAACGTTAAAGACATAAAACGTTTCGGTATTGAAGATATAGTTAGATTATATAAAAAAAATAAAAATATATTTAATATAAACAGTAATATTAAACGAAATGAAGGAGGCTTTTTAAATGAAGGTCAAAAATTATGGAGAAGAGCATTAAATTTAATCCCAGATGGGAACATGCTTCTTTCAAAAAGGCCAGACTTCTATCTACCAAAACTTTGGCCAGTTTATTTTTCAAAAGCTAAAGGGATAAACGTTTGGGATTTAGAAAATAAAAAATATTTTGATATGTCTTTAATGGGTATAGGAACAAATATATTAGGATACGCAAATAAAAAAGTTAATGACAGAATTAATTTGACTTTAAAGAAAAGTAATATGTCGACTTTAAATTGTCCTGAAGAAGTAACTCTTGCAGAAAACTTAATAAAAATACATCCTTGGTTTAATATGGTTAAGTTTGCTAAAACTGGAGGAGAAGCTAACGCTATTGCAATCAGAATTGCGAGAGCAAGCACTAAAAAGGATAAAGTTGCGGTCTGTGGTTATCATGGTTGGCATGATTGGTATCTATCAGCTAATATTAATGACAAAAAAAATTTAGATACTCATCTTTTAACTGGTCTATCTACAAGCGGTATACCAAAAAATTTAAAAAATACAGTTTTTCCTTTTGAATACAATAATTTTAATCAACTTGTTAAAATTTGTAGGAAACATGACATAGGAACTATTAAGATGGAAGTTTTCAGAAACATTCCTCCAAAAAATAATTTTTTACATAAAGTTAGAAAACTAGCAGATAAAAATAACATAGTTTTAATCTTTGATGAGTGCACAAGCGGGTTTAGAGAAACTTTTGGAGGATTACACAAAAAATATAAAATAATTCCTGATATTTGTATATTAGGGAAAGCTCTGGGAAATGGATACCCTATAACTGCCATTCTCGGAAAAAAAGATATAATGAATAATGCAAAAAATTCATTTATCAGTAGCACCTTTTGGACTGATAGAGTTGGATTTGTTGCTGCTTTAGAAACTTTAAATTTAATGGAAAAACAAAAATCTTGGAAACAAATATCTAAGACAGGTAATAACATTAAAAAAAAATGGTCTACTATTGGAAGTAAAAATAAACTTAATTTAAAAATCAGTGGATTATCTTCTTGTCCTAGTTTCCAGATTTTATCAAAAAATTGGATTAAATATAAAACTTTAATAACACAATATATGTTAGAAAATAATTTTTTAGCTTCTAATACAATTTATGTCTCAACTGAACATAATAATCCAAAAATATTTCAAAAATACTTTAAATTGTTAGATTTCATTTTTAAAGAAATAAAACTATGTGAATTAGGTATAAAAGATATTAATAAACTTCTAAAAACTGAAGTTTGTCAAACTGGTTTTAAGAGATTAAATTAACTTTCTATTTTAAACCAAAATTATCTTGGTTTTTCACAATCTTTTCCAAAGAGTTTGAGCCTTCGTTAAATAATAAGTCAATTACAGATAGATTTGAAATAAATTTACCATGAAGTTGGGTATATTTTGGATGATTATATTTCTGAAAAAATATTTTTATCTCGTTTTTTTGGAATTCTCTCTCATCGGCATAATTTTTTCCTTGTTCTCCAAATATATAATAATCAGCTTTCAATTTTTTACACATATCTAACACTAGTTCTGAGCCTTTGCCTGTAAAATCATAATCTGATGCTTTTAAAAAATTTATCTTAATGTTTAATTCCTTAAGAAATATTTTTAATATATGCTCATTTAAATCAGACAAAAAATCCCATTTTTTTGAATAAATTTTTTCAAAGATATTGATATAATGGTCATAATATTTAGCGTTTTTATAATTAATGCATAAACTTTTAAAATGTTTTCTTCTCCAATTCAAAGAGTTATTAATTCTAATCTCATAAGTTTTTTTACTTAAAAAACCTTTTTTTAACACCGGCACGGTAAGCCAATTATCACCAATATTAGTTTTAATTTTGTTTCTATTCATCCAGTCCTTAGTTAGATATTGCGCGATGTCAAAAGACACAAATACGTCTGAAAGCCAAATTTTATGAAACAAACCCAGCCATGGAAGATAAACTGGTTGATGAGCAGTTAAAATCATTTTATTTAATTATTGCGTAAGATCTTACTGAATCAAATTCGTATCTTTTAATCTCCAAGTTTTTTATTCCACATTCTTCAAGAACTGCTAATGTTTCTCCTGGCCATTCTTTATGATTAATTTCATCAAATGCTATGATACTACCTATTGGCATTCTAGGAAGAAAAGTTTTTAAGGCTAGTTTAGTAGGTTCGTAAAGGTCAAAATCTAAATATAATAGCGATACGATCAAGTGAGGATTTCTTTTAATAAAATCTTTAGAAGTTTTTTTAAAATCCCCCTTCACTAAATTCAATTTTGATATATGGGAATTAGATCTGTTTTGATCAAAAATTTTAATAGCCTCTAATAGTTCTTTATATGAATCTACTTTCATCCCACCTTTTTTAGATTCTCTATCACTGCCAGTATCAAATTTTGATATTGATGGAAATCCTGAAAAAGTATCAAAGCCAAACACCTTTCTGGTATGGTTAGCTGGCTCAAAAATTGAACTTAAGTGCGCAAAAGTAAAAATGCCTGATCCAAATGCTACTCCACATTCAATTATGGAACCATTCACTTTTAAAATTTGTTTAAATATCTCATATTTAAATAAAAATTGTGCTATCGTTTGTCTGGAGGTAAAAATTGGAAAATTTTCTAACTTTTCCACGTCCGTAAATTTGTTTTTTTTTAAAAAATTTGCAAGATTCCTTACGTATTCTTTTTCCGAACTAGTTCTTAAGTCTTGAGTAAGTCGATAATTTTTTTTATTTTTCATGATAACCTTCTTATTGATTCTTTTAAAATATTTGAAGATCCATTTCTACTAATAATTTTTTTTGATCGATTAGATATACTATTCCTATATTTTTTGTTAAAAAAAACATCTAAATGTGATCTATTCAATTTTAGAAGTTTTTGTCTTTTAAAACTAATAGTTTTTACTAATTTTTTTTTCTTCAAATCAACCAGATTAGCTGACTGATTTTTCCACAACTCTAAACATAACGTGGGAATTCCCAGTGCCAAAGACTCAAAGACTGTAAAGCCACCTGCGCAAATTACTGAGTCTGATTTTTTTAGATATTTATATAAATTAGTAGGTTGCTTCACTAATTTGATTTTTTTTGATTTTTTTTTTAATAATTGTTGATATATTTTACTGTTATAATACTTACCTATAATAACAATTAATTGTAATTTATATTTTAATAAAATCTCCACTAATTTCACACTAAGATTATAATGATCCAACGCTCCAAAAGTTATAAGAGCAGTGTTTTTATTAAGTTTATTTGTTTTTGATTTTAAGTAATCTTTTGACAATGGTATGTAATTAAATCCTGATAAAAAATTTTTTTTTTTCGTATATGACCCTAAGCATATATTTAAATCTGCAGATATATTTTTTTTAAAATCATTAAAATAAACTACTTTAAAATTATTCAATTTTAACATTGTTATATATTTTTTGCTCAGGTAGTAACTATCAATAAATAAAATTTTTTTTCCTTCACCTTTTTTAAATTCTAAAGGAATTTTCATGTGTTTAACGAAAAATTTGATACTATTGCTTAAAAAGACAACTTTTTTTTTGACTAAAGTTTTACTTAATGAATTAAACTTTGTGAATATCTCAAAGTTACTATTATTGGCCAATAAACATTGGGATAAGAATCTAATTCTGTTTAAATGACCTAGGCCTATTGATTTTTCAGCATCGGCCCATAAATAAAAAGTAAAATTGTTTTTCATTTTGAATGTATTATTACTGAAATATCGTGTGATAAGTAAGTTTTGTCTATTAAATAATATTTGGCAATTGTATCGATATATTCAGAAAGTTTACCTATGTTAGTATAAGCATTAAATTGATATATTTTTTTCGAAGAACTCGATAGTAAATTAAATATGCTTTTTTCTTTAGAATTTTTGTGCATTTTCGAAATTATTTTTTTTAATAAGATTAAATAATTATCCATTGGAAGGTTTAGCGCTCCTGAAATAATTATATAATCTGGTTTAGTTTTTATTTTGTATTTTAAAAAATGACTATTAATAAAATTAACATTTTTGTATTTAGCTTTGCATTTATTTATAAAAGTCTCATTGATATCGATTCCAGTATATCTAAATTTAATTCTTTTTTTTTTAAAAAAAGGTAAAAGTCTCCTAAACCACACCCAACATCTAAAACTGAAAAATTATTCTTATCAAAATATTTATAAATATTTTCAAATCTGATTTTTTGTGTTTTTTTTGATCCCCAGCCAACTGTAAGAAAACTTTTACTTAATTTCTTCCTGATAAGATGATTGTAAAATTGTTCATTATAATCAGTCATAATTTCCTCCAATTATAAGGATTTATTAATATTTTGTCTTCACATTTAAAATTTGGAAATTTTTTAATCTTTTTTTTTATCCTTAAAATATTTTTTATTTGCTCCAAATTTTCAACTCCAATTATAATTTTATTGATATTTTTATTTTTTTTTACAAACAGATAAGCAGCTTGGTAAGGTTCAATTTTTTTTTTTTCACACCACAAAAACCAACTTTCAAAAAAATTATTCCATTTTTTAAATTTCTTTTTTTTACTCTTTCTTGTTAATAGGCCTTGTAGAAAAATTGAGCGTGCGTGCACTTCAATTTTATTTTTTTTTATAATTTTTAAGAACGAAGTATTGTGTAACCTTTGATCAAAAACATTATAAGGAACCTGAATTATATCAGGTTTCCAAAATTTTATTATCTTTTTTAAATCTTGAATATCATATAATGACACACCTATTTTTTTGACTATGCCTTTTCTTTTCAACGCAATTAATGAATTTACATAGACTTTTCCACTGTTGCTTATTAAATCTTGGAAGTGATGAACTAAAATTCCGTATAAACTACTTACTTGAAGTTTTTTTATAGACAAGTAAGTCGCTGATAATATTTGCCCCTTGATTTCAATTTTTTTTTTGAGTTTAGGTAATTTTGTGACAATATCTAATTTATTTACACCTATCTTTCCTAAATCCTTTTCTGCTGTATCGTAATTTGAAGCAGTATCTATCATTTTAATTCCACTTTTTTTAATAAAGTTAATTAATTTTTTTTTTTCTTGAAATGTAAAAATTTTACTATTCCTATTTATTCCGTAATTTTTCTCAAATTGAGCTGTGCCAAGTGCTATCTTCATACCAAATAATTTTTTATGATTTTTATTATTTTTTTTTGATCTTTAAACGTCAATCCTGCATGTATTGGTAAAGAAAGACATTTATTAAAGTACTTATTCATTATAGGAAACTTTTTTTCTTTAAATCCTAATTTTTTAAAATAAGGATGGCTATGAATGGGTATATAGTGAACATTTGATTCAATGTTGTTTTTTTTAAGTAATTTAAATAAGTTATCTCTACTTAAACCTTTTTTATTTTTTTCGATGAGTATTACAAATAGATGATATGATGAATAATAACCTTTCTTTTCTTGTGGCATATATATAGGAAGATGATTTAAATTCTTTCTATAATTTTTTGCTAATTTGTTTCTATACTTAATCCACTTTTTTAAATTTTTAAGTTGTGAAATACCTAATACAGATTGAATTTCATTTAATCTATAATTAAATCCTAATTCCTGAAATTCATAATACCAAGAAAGTTTATTTTTTTTTTTTAATAAACCTTTTTTTCTAGTTATCCCATGATTTCTTAAAAGCTTAAGTTTTTCGTCTAGTTTTTTTGAATTAGATAATGCGGCACCACCTTCTGCTGTTGTTATAATTTTTACAGGATGAAAACTAAAGACTGTGATATCACTATATTTACAAGAACCAATTTTTTCATTTTTATATATCGCCCCTAGGGCATGTGAAGCATCTTCTATTATCTTAAATTTATATTTCTTTGATAAATGATATATCTTCTCCATATCGCAAGGAAATCCACCGAAATGAACTGGTATTAAAACTTTCGGTAATTCATTTTTTTTTTTTGAAATTTGTAATTTTTTTTCTAATTCAAAAATGTTGATATTAAAATTTTCGTTATTAATATCGATTAAGTCTATTTTGGCTCCACAATATAAAGCACAATTGGCACTAGCAACAAATGAGTTAGTGCAAGTCCAAACTATGTCTCCTTTTTTTACACCCAAAGCTAAACAAGAAATATGAAGTGCACTAGTAGCACTGTTGAAGCCAGTGGCAAATTTAGCATTAACAGTGTTTGCTAGTTTTTTTTCGAAAATATTTAATAATTTTCCTTGAGTTAAAAAATTGGAGTTTAATACTTTTTCAACTTTTTTTTTATCTTCGGAGGTTATAACTTGTCTGCTATAGGGTATCATAAAACCATATTTTTTGAAAAAGGATCTAACCATTTTTTTTTAATTAATTTTTTTTGTTCCCACAAATTCAAGTAAGTATTAACAAAAACAAAAGGCATATTACATTTTTCAGCTAACTCAAATGTAGAAATACTTCCGTTAGCTTTAGTTGCGATAAGTGATTGCAGAAGTTGAATGTTCTGCGATGACTCTACACATGCTTGTTTTAGTTGGTCGTCATCTATAAAATCTAAAACTTTATTAAACTCTTTGTCAGATTTACTAAGATTTTTTTTGTCAATTAAAACCTTATTATTTTTATTTTCCCAGTATCTCGGAGATATGTATAAATCTATTCTTGGATCAGATAATTTTGGTAACGTTTTAAATTTATTATAAAAAACTGAATTATTTTCTAGTAAATAAATTAATTCTTTTAAAACATTAAAATATTCTACAAAACTTTTTTTATCTACACTTTTAATATTATCTTTATTAGAGTGATAATATTTGTATGGCCAACGATATAGCGAACCACAAGGAATTTTGTTTACAACATTGTCATATGCCACCTCGTCAGCACCAACAAGGTCTCTAAAATCAGTAATCTTAGAGTTCCTTTTTTTGAATTTTAAAATATGGATAAGAGCTCTATCAATAAAAGTATTTTCAAGTGAAGTTTTGGCATATACAAAATTGTTATTCACCCCACAAAAAGAACACATTAATCCATGTTTTACATTAAGTTTTTTTGCATATTTTTGTGCAAAAAAAATTGAACCAATTATTTCTGGCGTAGCTAATGCGCCATATGAAATTTTTGTTTTAATTTTTGATAAGCTTTTTATTAACTCAAAAGAAGCTACGCTTCCTGCTATTCCATCATTTGCCTGGAACGGGTGGTCAAAATGCGAAACGAACAAAAGCATTTTTGAATTAATGCCTTTGTGTTTTAAAAATACAGACAGCATATCCTCTTTTTTTATTTGGGTTTTTATATTGACTGTATAATTACCTTTAGTAAGTTTTTTGACTTTTTTATATGGAAGACAAAATCCCCACTCTTTGATATTTTCTCTAAATTGATTTCTGTAATGAAACGGGGTTAAGTGCGGTCTTTTTTCATCTGTATAAATATGTTTAAGAAGTGTTTCTTTAGGAATCTTACCTTTAAAATCACAACTATTGGAAAATAATTGAAGCGGATTTTTGAAATATTCAACTATCTTTTTTCCTTTTGGATCAAATAATTGACCGACTATTACATCCCAACTAACTGGAATAGTCCAAAATCCAGATTTTTCATTTTTGCTAAATCTCAAAATATTTGATTTTTTATAAAAACTATTTAAAAGCTTAAAAGATTTTCTAATTCCGTCATTATTTAAATATCGATAAGTTGGTACCAATTTTTTCAAATTTTGATACCATTTTTTGTCAATTTTGATATTTATATTCATAGTTTAGTCTATTGAGTTAAATTTTTAAGATTATAATTTTTTAAAAGAAAACATTTTTTTAAAACTTTTTCATTAGCTAGAATATCTTTTTTCAAAATTTTATACCTAATAAATTCAATGTTTTCATCTTCCTTAAAATTTTGTAAGTCAGTCCTCCAATTAGCTTTTACATTGTAATCTTTTTTTATAAAATTCATCACACTTTTAAAACTAATTCTATTTGTATCGTATCTAAATTTATAACCTAATGCTCTCATTTCATGATTACACAAAAACTCTATACATTTTACCTCTTGGTTTAAAAGAAATTTTTTCCATTTGTGAATAGGTTTTGAGTTTAATTTTGAAAATTTAGTATTAAAAGACGAAAATGGTATCCAAGTTTTTTTGGTTACAAAATCATAATGTTTATTAGGGTCAATCATATCTTTATGATATTTTATTTTTAAAAACTTACATATCTTCCTGAAATAACTTTGTGGATTAGTAACTAGTTCTTCATATCTTATTAACATCAATCTATCCTTAAAAATCGGAAGACCTAAATAATAATTAGCTAAAATAACATATTTTCTAAAATGTCTTATAAAACTTAATAATTGAACTTTAAGTTCTTTTCTTTTTTTTGCGTTTTTAGACAATGAGGCATATACTGATCTCGGATCTCTTAAAACAATAAAAAATTTAGAATTAGGAAAAGATTTCGCTAACGGCAATAAAGAACAAATATTCCAAGATTCATGAAAACCATAATAATAATTTTTTTTATCTTTAATTTGGTTTTTTAATTGTCTTTTTCTTTTAATTATTTTTAAAAGATTATTAACAATATTTTTAAAACTTTTGCCTTTAAGTTGATTAAAACTAGAAATTAAATCTGCACTATCATGATCAATTTTAGATTGAGATCTTTTTAAAAATAGATTCCAATTTTTTTTATCAAATTTTTCTTTTAAATTTGAATTAAGCATTATTTTTAAAAGTTCAGCTCTTTCATCACTTCCATAATAATCTGGTAAAGGTGAATTAATTTTGATTTTCTTCTTAAGAGATAAACTTCCATATTTTGATACAAGTTTGTTTCTAAAAAATCTATATATCTCTATATTGGGGCCTACCGCTATGGAAACTTGATTGCCCGTATATAAAGATTTTGATAATAGTGCTGTCCCAGAACGAGGAAGAGCAGTAGAAAAAATATAATTCATAGATGTTTTTTTTAAGAATTACTTTTTTTTTTACTCTCAATTTCTTTTTTTAATTCGTCATACTCGGCCATTTTTCTTTTCATGAAGCTCAATGTAAGTTTAGTTTTTTCTGTAATACCTTTCGGTGTTAAAACATAAAAATATTTTATTTTTTTTGGATTCTTCTTGAAGTTTTGAATCTTAATTAGTCCTTTAGCCTTTAAAGCCTTTAAACAGTAATTAAGTTTACCAAGACTAAAGTCAAGTTCTGAGGCAAGTTTACGTTGTGTCGCCTCTGGGTTAGACTTAATTTTTCTTAGTACATTAAAGTGGTCTTGATCGTCTTTCATATATGTTCAATTGTTGAACAATATATAATTTTAGAAATAAAAGTAAAGGTCTTATTTGAGTAATTTTAATGCTTTTTATGCTTTTTTAAATACTCTAAAATATTTATATCCCAATTGATAATTTCTTTAGGTAAGTCCTCGTCTGTATGTATCGTATATTTATCATTTTGTTTTTTAGCAATATATTTTTTGTGTAAAATATTTTCAAAATTTTCGATAAATAATTTTTCTAATTCCAAAAATAAAAAATCATAGGTTTTTTTAAAAGTTGAATACTTTTCTAAATTTGGGTCCAGATTAAAATTTTTCTGGAAAACAATATTTCCTGTATCTGCGCCTTCATCTATTTCATGAATAGTAATCCCTTTTGGAGTGTCATCTATGAATGACCAAAAATTCGGATGAGATCCTCTATTGTAAGGCAAAAATGACATATGTAAATTTATGGGAGATCTTTTTAATTTTTTCAAAAATTTGGTGTTCAGCAATTTAGCGTATCCAAATGAAACGACAATATCAAAAAGTTCTATATCATTTACAGTTAAATGATCTTTGGTTTGTCTTACATCAATTTCTTTATTTTCTAAAAATTCAATTAATTTTGTTTTTCTTTTGTCGTAACCAAGAAAAAGACATTTTTTTTTAAAAGTCATACAATTTTCTAAAATTATTAAAATTAACAATATTATTTTTAAAATTTATCAAAATTTTTTTTTTATTATGTTTTATGAGATGTATAATAGGAATTTTTTTATCTGGAAATTTAATAAATTTTTTAAAAATTTCTAATCTTTTTTTGCTTGAAATTACTAAAATAATTTTTAAACTTAAATTAATCATAGACAAATTCATTGTTACTCTTTTACAGAGCGGCTTGCCAATTTTTTCAACATTATGAATACCAGGTTTGTTGCTTAAATTTATCAAATGTTTGAATTTCTTAGAACGTGCAAAAATAGAGGCAAAGTGTCCGTCTTCACCCATACCTAAAATTACAAGTGAATTATTTTTTTTTATCATTTTTGCAACACAATTGCTTTTAACTTTATTTTTATAAATATCGCAAATTTCACATTTTTTTTTAAAAATTTTTTTTATCATATTTGAATTCAAATTTTTTTCTAGTTTTGTTAATCTCTCATCCAAGATAAATATTTTAGTTTTGGACCAACAAATTTTACTTTTATAAATCTTTTTATAAATTCCTTTAACTGATCTGCCCCCAGATAAAATGAGAATATTTTTTTTTAATTTTTTTTTAAAAAAAATATCTATAAAATTTTTTGTAACCATTTAATTTTAACTTTAGCAGCAATAGGCTGCTTTTAGTAAATAATATAAACTCAAATTTAAAAAATTCTACATAATTAAGGATAATACTCTTTTTTGTTTAATTGATAATATGCTTGATATAATTCTATATATAGGTATGTTGTTCAATAAATGAACAAATACAAAAATTTAAATAATAAAAATATCGTATATGTTGCTCTCTCTGCAGATATTCTTCATGAGGGACACATAAATATTTTAAAAAAAGCAGCTAAACTAGGTGAAGTAACTGTCGGATTACTTACGGATAAAGCTATATCTTCGTATAAAAAGGTTCCTTATTTAAACTACAAACAAAGAGAAATTGTTTTAAAGAATATTAAATTCGTAACAAAAGTCATTCCCCAATATACCTTGGACTACACTAAAAACCTTAAAAATTTAAAACCAAATTATGTTGTACACGGTGATGATTGGAAAATAGGTATACAAAAGAAAATTCGTCAACAAGTTATTAAAACAATTAAAGTTTGGGGAGGAAGATTAATTGAACCTAAATACACAAAAAATTTTTCATCCTCTAATATTAAAGACAAAATTCTAAAAGTTGGTACTTCTCCAGATAATAGAAAATTAAGACTTAAACGACTTGTTGAAGCAAAAAATATCGTTAGAGTAATGGAATCTCACAGTGCTTTAACTGGATTAATCATAGAAAATTTAAATGTAATTAAAGATAATAAATTTTTAGAATTCGATGCAATGTGGTCGTCGAGTTTAACGGACTCTGCGCTAAGAGGTAAACCAGATAACCAATCTGTAGATTATTCTACTAGAATATCTGGTCTTAATGAAATTTGTGAAGTTACAACAAAACCTATTATTTTTGATGCTGATAATGGAGGAAGATTAGAACACATCTCTTTCATGATTAAATCTCTTGAAAGAATAGGTGTGTCCGCTGCTATTTTTGAAGATAAAATTGGTCTTAAGAAAAATTCACTTTTTGCAAATCAAAAAGGAGTTAAACAAGACTCTATCAAAAATTTTTGTAAAAAAATTAGTAAAGCAGTAGACTCGAGAATTTCTGAGGATTTTTTTGTGATAGCTCGAATTGAGAGTTTTATACTAGGAAAAGGTATTGATGATGCTATCAAAAGAGCAGATGCTTACTCAGCTGCAGGCGCAGATGCTATTTTAATTCATAGTAAAGATAAAAATCCAAAAAAAATTTTTGCTTTTTCAAAAAAGTTTTCTAAAAGTAAATATTTTAAGCCTCTAGTTGCTGTTCCATCTAGTTATTCTCAAGTTTATGAAAAACAGCTAATTAAAAATAATTTTAAAATTGTGATTTATGCAAATCAACTTATAAGAGCTTCGTACCCTTCTATGTTAAATACAGCAAAATCAATTTTATTAAACGGAAGATCTCACGAGGCTCAAAAAAATATTACTTCCATTACCGAAATTATCAACCTGATAAAATAAAATGGCTTTTTTTTAAGGTAAAAAAATTAATATCATTTATCGATAAATAGGAAAAGCTTGAAAAAAATTATGGGTTTTTTTATTGATTTTAAGATATTTTAAATTAGAATGTTTAGATGAGTAAAAAATCCTCTAATGTAACAGAAGTTTTAAAAGATGATGGAGTAAACTCTGTTGATATAGTGAATTTCCAAAATTCTAGTACCGTCAATGTCGAAGAACTTACAAATAAATTTGGAAAAGATAAATCTTGGGCAGTGAGATGTACATTTAACAATCGTTTTGGTGGAGTTGCTATTCAACAATTGCCTGGCGAAGGTAATAGAATGCATATGCATCCTGATGCTGCTGAATGTTGGGTTATTTTAAAAGGTAAATGGAAATGGTATATAGATGGCAAAGGTGACATGGAAGTATCTGAAGGATCAATAATAAATGTGCCCTTAAAAACATATCATCAAATTACATGCATTGGTAATGAACCTGGGATAAGGTTTGCGGTTACAGCTCCAGATGTTGAGCATGTATATAAATAATGCTATCAAAGTCATTGCTACAAGAAAAAATCAATCAAGATTTTAAAAATAAAAATTTCGTTTTAACTGGTTACTCAAGTGGTATTGGTAATCAAATTTATAAGCATTTATCAAATTTTGGAGCAAATTTAATTTTAATTGGTAGAAAATCAAAAGCAAATAAAAATTTTTACAGGTGTGACCTTTCAAATGATCCTCTCCTTGAGAAAGTTGTAAAAAAAATTAGTAAAAAATATAAAAGAATTGATGGATTTGTGCATTGCGCTGGAACGAACCAGTGCCTTTTAAGTGAAAAAATAACTTTAGATAATTGGCAAAATATTATGTCGGTAAATCTCACCTCAGCTTTTATTATTTCAAAAGAAATTAAAAAAAATCTAAAAAAGTCAAATAACTCATCAATTGTATTTATTTCTTCTATTGCAGGTCACAGAAAAAGCGTAGTAAGTGGAGCACATTACGTTGCGAGTAAAGCTGCTCTTATAGGACTATCAAGGCAGCTCTCTCATGAATTTGGAAAAGATGGCATAAGAGTTAATTGTGTTTCCCCAAGTCAAACCCTTACAAAAATGTTGAAAAAATCAATGAATAAATCTCAAATTTCTAAATTGGTTAAGAATATACCTATCGGGAGATTAGCTAATGTCGAAGAACAATCTTACGGGGTAATATTTCTACTTTCTTCTTTTTCTAAATATATTTCTGGTGCTTCTTTAAATATAGATGGAGGACAAGTTTAATGAAAGATTTGACATATGTAATAGCAACAAGAAAAGGAAGCAAAAGAATAAAAAATAAAAATATAAGAAAATTTGGTAAATCTAGCTTACTGGAAATTAAATTAAAACAAATTAGAAGAGTTGATAAAAAAGCAAATATATTTTTAAGTTCAGATTGTAATGTTTCTCTTAAAATTGGAAAAAAATATGGAGCCAAAATTGATAAAAGAGCCTCAAAATACACTTCAGACCATGTGCCAATGAAAGAAGTTTATAAATATTTAGCAAGCAAGATTGATACAAAATATGTTTGTTATTTGCACGTTACATCGCCTTTTTTAAAAGATAAAACACTCTTGAATGCTAAAAAAATTTTTTTTAAGAAAAAAAAATTTAATTCATTGGCATCTGTGACAGAAATTAGGGAATACCTTTGGTATAAAAATAAAGCTTTAAATTACAATCCAAAGAATCACCCTAGATCTCAAGATTTGCCATCTTACCTTGGTCTCAATTTTGCAATTAATATAATTCCAACTCAATATATGGAAAAAAATGGTAGGATTGTTGGTGAAAAATTTTACCCATTAATTTTAAAATATCCTGAAACACTAGACATAGACCATCAGTGGCAGTTTGATATCGGTAATATTATAGCAATTAATAAAATATATTAATTTATTCAGAAAAATATCAATAACCCTTTGTTAAAAAAAAATAGTAATATTCAAAATTTTACATTATTATTAATTTTTATTTTTTAATTTAAAGTAACATTTAATCATGAAAATTTTAGTTACAGGTGGCTTGGGTTTTATAGGTGCACACCTAGTTAAAAAACTCTTAGATCATAAACACAAAGTATTAATTTTCGATAACCTTTCTACAATTGGAGGGATCATTTATAAAAATCCAAAGAGTAGTTTTATAAAGGGAGACTTAGTTTATTCAAAGGATGTCAAAAAGATTGAAAAATGGAAGCCGCAAGTGATTTATCATTTGGCAGCACAATCTGGAGGTGAGAGCGCATATATTGATCCAATGAAAGATTATCTTTCTAACGGATTTGGCACATATAACTTGTGTAAAATTGCGAAAAAATTAAAAGTAAAACACTTTATATATGGAAGTAGTGTTGCTGTATATGGTTCTAGTTCAAAAAAAAAAATTAATGAACTCTCTAAAATAAATCCCGACTCCATTTATGGTGTTTCAAAATTTGCTGGCGAAATGTTTATTAATCAAGAACTAAAGAAAACGAAAATAAAAACAACTATTTTAAGAATTTTTAATACATACGGTCCTGGAGAGAATTTAAATTACCTAAAAAAAGGCATGGTTAGTATTTACTGCAGTTATATTTGGAAAAAAAAACCAATTATAGTCAAAGGAGATCTTAACAGAGTCAGGGACGTAACATTTATAGATGATACTGTAAATGTTCTTTACGAAACATTATCTAATAAAAGATTAAAAAAAAATGAAGTAATTAATCTTTCTTCAGGACATTCATTTACTGTTAAAAAGTTATTAAAGGAGATTTTGACATCATGCGGAAAAAAAAATTATAAAATTATCACCACTAAAAGCACTCCTGGTGACTCAAAAATATTTCATACTTCTAATCAAAAATTGAAAAAAAAGTATCCAAATATTGAATTTACACCAATTAAAATTGGTTTAAAAAAATATTTCAATTGGATTAATAAAATTCCCAACAATAAAAATTTGAAACATTTTCATCCTTTTAATTTACAAGAAATAAGCAGAAACAATGAAAATTAAGGTCATTATTTTACCAAAAAAAATTTAAAGACTTTACATTAAGCCTGTAAGTATATAAACGTTCAATTATTGAACAAAATATGAGTAAAAAGTTCTTAGTAACAGGTGCATCAGGTTTTATAGGAAGTCACGTAGCTGATTTCTTAACATCTAAAGGACATGAAGTACTTTTGTTCGATAAAAGGTTTTCTAAATTTAAAAAAAAAAATCAAAAAATGCTCCTTGGAGACATGAACAATTCAAAAAATCTTGAAAAAATCCTTAGAAATGTAAACACATTATTTCACTTTGCAGCCTCCGCCGATCTAAATGTGTCAAACCAAAGACCTTTTGAAACTGTAGAGAATAATATTCTGGGTACAGTAAAAATTTTAAAAGCTTGCGTTAAAAACAAAGTTAAAAAAATTATTTTTGCAAGTTCAATTTACGCTAGAAGTGAACAAGGAGGTATTTACAGTACATCCAAATTATCTTCTGAGATGATAATTGAGAGAATATGTAGAAAATTTAAATTAAAATTTGTTATATTGAGATTTGGAACTGTTTACGGCGAGAGAGCAAATAAATTTAATACAGTTCAAAATTTTATAGAAAATGCTAAAAAAAAATTTAAAATTTATAGAGAAACAAAAGGAAATGAAATTAGAAATTATATTCATGTAAAAGATGTAGCTAAAATTGTATACGCATCAACACAAAAAAAATATGAAAACGGCTATTATAATATTTTTGGAGATAAAAAAATTATGGTTAAAGAACTATTAGGTATTATTAAATCACAAGTTCCAAAATTAAAAATTCATTACGCGAAAAAAGATAATAGAAAATATAATTATAAAGTTAACCCTTTTACATATAAACTAAGAAAAGGAAAAAACTTTAAGTTAAAAAAATATATAAGCATTAAAAATGGAATATTTAAATTAATAAACAAATCTTAAATTAATGTCAGAATCATTATTGTCTTTTAAGTTGAATAAAAAAAAGACACCCTTTCAAGTAATTAATAATTTGGTGAAATTTGTAGGTAAACAAACATCAAAAAATAAAATCATCGTTGAACTATTAAAAGATATTAGCAAAAACACCAATATACCTATTAAAGTATTACAACAAAAATCAAGTCAAATACTTTATAAAAATTATGATTTAAAATTTAATAGTTTTACAAAAAAAAATTTAAATTTTATTTTTTTAGACCTATTAAAATTTTTTTTATTAACGGTAATAAATCTATTAGGACATTTTACATTAATTTTTTTAAAAAATAATAAAAAAAAATACGACCTCCTTTGTGACAATATTTTTAGTCAACTTGATGTTGATAGATTTACAAATTTAATAAAGAGTTTTAAGAAAACTTGTTTACTTGGAAGTTTTTCCAAAAAAAAAAAGGTAAAAAATGAAGATTATTTTAAATTTAACAAATTTTTCATCGGAAGATCAAAAACATCTTTAAAAGAAAAATTTTTTTTCATTTTACTAAGTTTAAAAATATTTTTTTATTCAATAAAATGTAAATTTAATTTGTTTTCGATCTTTTTGCCATTAGTCTACGATATCTATAAAAGTAGTTATATTTTTAGTAAGGTAAGTTCAAAATATTTTATTACACAAAAATTCTACGGAACTTCTCCTGTTTTTAATTTTTATTTTAAGAAAAACGGTGGAAAAATAACTTCTTGCACACAAAAAAATATTTGCAATTTATCTCTTAGTCCATTTGTTTTTACTGATGTTATGTTCACACTGGGCAAAGAACAAGGAAAAATATGCAATCAACTTGGGGGAAGAATAAAACATTTTAAACCAGTAGGCTCTTTATTCATGGAAGATGCATGGTTTAGAAAAAATAGAGATCTCAAGAATATACCAAGATCTGATATACTTATTTTAGGATTTAATACACTAACTAATAACTATCATTATATAAACAATGATTATGTTAAAAGTTATTATGGTTTTTACCTTTCTTGGGTAAAAAAGTTATCTTCAGAGATTAAAAAAAAAATTATTCTAAAACACCATGCAGATTATTCTATAGATCCTAAAGAGGAAAATGTAATCAAAGATACAAACATAGATCTTTTCATTGATAACAGAAGTAAAAATTCTTCTTATGGTTGGGCTTTTAAAAGTAAAATTGTATTATCATTCGCTTCTACAATGATAGTGGAGCTTTTAGGTCATGGAAAAGAAGCTTATTACATAGATCCTGATTTGAAAGGTGAACAATGGTTTAAAGATATAAGAAATCTTGAGAAATATAGGTTAAGCTCTTATAAAGCAGTTAATTCGTTAATTAACAAACGAAAAAAAAAGTTGGTTAAAAAATCTGAGAGAGATTATTATTGCTTAAATAGCAGAAATACTTCCAAAGAAATATCTAAATTTTTAAAGAGATTTATTTAATTAAAAACTTCTTGAGCAACTTTTTTGAATATTTCTGTATCAGTAGAACCGTACTGAGGGTAATTTTTAACAATTTTTGTCTCTAAATTTGTAATTCCTGCGCCATGTTGCCCTCTTATTTTTGGTCTAAATACATCTTTAAAAGATAAAAAAGACTCTTTAGATGCGTAAAAACTTGATGCAATTAAAGGAAATTTCCAAAAAATTTTTTCAATATCATGTATTTCCTCACTTGTTAATTCTTCAAAAAAATCTTTATCTTTGTCTAAATAAAGAGATAAGTTTTTATAAATATTTCCTAGAGAATTATGAACTTTACCATCTTCAATTAATTTAAGCATAATTTCCGCATTAGGTTTACTTAATGATAGCCACTTCGGATCTATTCCTAGCATGAATTCACAAACCTTATGATTTAAAAAAGGAAACCTAGCTTCGATCGGACCTTTGTTCATAAATATTATTGAAGCTCTTTTAAGCATATTGTTATAAATATTATTGATAAATGCTTTTCTACTTCTCAACTTTATTTGAGCCTCGTGACTTGTTTTAAGTTCTTTCCAGGCGGTGTAGGCACCTAACAATTCATCTACACCGTGACCACCTATAGTAACCTTAAATTTATCTCTTGTCATAGCAGGAGCTAAATACCAATATATGGGTAATGGATAAAAACTTAGTGCTTTTAATTCTCTCATCTCAAAAGTTTCTACTATCTTTGGCATATCAGCAATGATTTGATTTTCTTCGGCTTCTATAACTTTTAGTTTTAAA
>MDSZ01026539.1_pt1 | contig 24975 bp, 17 predicted proteins | sample 811201 | NCBI WGS metagenome assembly MDSZ01 (sample SAMN05326647, study PRJNA326480) | marine metagenome | isolation source: seawater | place: Indian Ocean: North | collected 2010
CGAGTGAATCGCCAAGGGCAACTCCACCCCTTGACCCCGTGCTCTGTTTTGTTGAGTTCGTTTTATTTCCTGCCCCCTCCTCATCTCCAAAACCATTTCCACTGCCACCACCAAACCCAGTTCCACCACCATCTCCACCCTGCATTCCACGCGCTGCCTGCTGCCGCGCCCAATCCCATTGCGACTGATCTCCGAGCAGGCTAGGACCTTCATCAGCGACTACTCCCCCTCGAGTTGTAGACGCACGATACTGTTTTGTTGGACGCGAAGGGCGAGTAGAACGCCGCGACATTAACCATGCTAATCTCTCTCGTGATTCAGCAACTGCTCTCTTTTCTATCTCAGCAAGAGCAGGATCACGAGGAGGGAATTCAAGCGTCCAATCCTCATTGATCAGTTGATATCCAAAGTCGCTTCCCCATGACTGAATTGCATCGCGAGCTTCGTAGTACGCCATAACTCCCGATGGACGAACAAGTAAAAGAGGATATGGCTGAACAGCTGCTTCAGACCCAAGAGCTGTTGTCTCTGCAATGTATTCACGTGCAGCACGAAGGGCACTCGCCAAAGGATTCCCAGGTCCAGCTGGCCCCGCAAAGTCACTCGGATTGAGCCGGATTCCCTCAGGCTGCAAAAACACACCGTCGATACAGCATTCGATGTACAACGGCCTTCGGTGCGTACCAGACGGCCCATCGAAAGCCACAACCGCATACTTCGCCGGACGACTTTCAAGCACACGACGCTTTTCAAGCAAAGACTCCCGAGCACTTTTCAACTCCTGCTCAAGCGCCTCAATCTCACTCGCGGGTGTTTCCTCTGCTGTGTCTGCAACCTCAAGTGAACGCATGTGATCGTCAAGATCATTCAACTCATCTGTTAACGTCTGGACATGCTCTTCGATCCCTGCAAGTTGTATTCTTGCTTCTGAAAGATCGCGTGACGTTTTCACGCGGATGGTCTCAATTTGATCAAGACGCCAGATCAGTGAATCTCGTTCAATAATAAGCTGTTGCTCCAGATCAAGTTGTGCCTGTATTTCCTCACGGGCTGATCCCTTCTCACGACTTGCTCGGCTAAAGAGGACGAGCAGGACTAACAAAGCTCCCATTGTGCAAAGAAGCACAGCGAGGAAAGGAAACAGCGAGATAGCAGGCCCCTGTGAGGGGCGGAAACGGCTCATGCAGCCTGTCCGGATTGAGGTGACTCTGAAAGATCAACGGCACGCGGAGAGGATGCCCCAACACGAGTTGCCAAAAGCTGAGTCGAAGCGGCGAGTGTCGCCAATACTTCTTCGAAATGTCCACTTGCCGATAAACTTGCAAGATTCTCATTGAGCGCCGTTTCGAGACTTTTCAAATCTCGTGTTGCATCGACAACACTTGCTAACAGGTCTGTCTGTGAAGCCATCTTCGCTTGCTGAGCTTCCATCATCTGCATAGTGCTCACAAGTGATTCTGAAGCAACCGACCAGCGTTTCTCATGGTCTGTCACAAGATTGGCCTGAGCACTTGCGATGGACTCCGTCCAAGACTGAAGAACCGCGTGAATAGACTTTTCAAATGAATTTCTAAATGTTATTCCAGCATGATCGATGACGCTCATCAGAGATGCCTTCCCATTATCATGCGCATAGAAACGTCCAGCAAGCATCTCCCAAGCAGAATCATCTACATCTGCGAGCAAGGATTGCTCCGTGCGATCAACGAGAAACTGAACAAACATGAGCACCATGGACAGGCCCAATGCAGTTGCAGTTGTGTCAAAAGCAGTTCCCAGACCAGCGACAACACCTGAAATATTCTCCAGCTGGGTTGGCGAAAGATTTGCAATGGCAACCGTAATACCAATCACTGTCCCAAGAAAACCCATAATGGGAATGGCCCAGACAATAAAGCGAACAAGCCCATAACTCCGAGCAGCACGAGCAGCATCGACGTCCGAAAGATACTTCAGGTGATCCTCAAGCCCATCAGCAGTGCCAGTTCGATCAACAAAGTCGATGGCCTCACGCAGACGACGAATCAAAAATGATTTTCCATTCTTTTCAAACTCGCCAGGCAATGACTCAAGAAGGGATGCTGCTTCTTCTGGATCCTGGCCCTCTTTTGGGGCAGGAGATAGATAGTCCACTCCGAGCCTTAACCGCTGTCGAATGATGTCCAGAGACTTTCCAACTAAAGCAGCCATCCCCACAAAAAACATCGTGACTTCAACATATTCGATCCAGTTCCCGGCCAGATAACGGATCACGATAGGGTCTGTTATCGTGCCACTATCTATCATTCTGAAAAAGCCGAAAGCCATTGCTACACCCCACAGCAGAGGTGAACAAAAAACAGTGACGACAAAGTTGCTCAGTTTTGACACGGCGCAAAACCTCCAGTGGAAGGATGCTGACTTATTTGACAAAAAAACCGTTACAAATCATGAAATCGGCAGCATCTGGCTGATTTATTGAGCCGAAACAATCAGCAGTTTCACCGCACTCCCCCAACTCCCCCAGCTCCCCTGGCCACGCGCGTGTGGGTGCACAACCGTGGCAACATGGCAATGTAGGGCCGACCTTGATTGATGTGGCCCAACGCCTCTACTCTCTTCCCGCAATGAACATTTCCTCGTCACACTCAGCAAGACTCTCTTCGGCGTGCCTGCTCAGCATGGCAGTTGTATTTGTCTCCCCACAAAAAGCGTTGGCACAAAGGCCCGCTGAGAAGCATCAGGAGGCTCTTTCGTTTGATTCGGAGAAGATGTGGGTGCAAACGTTTCCCTTGGATGACTCACGGCATGTGCTACTGATTGTTGATCCGATTCTCCGGAATGTAGCGATCTATCATGTCGACACGGTTGCTGGGACCCTTACCTTGAAAAGCTCACGTGACATTTCCCAAGATCTCCGTATGGGAGACTTTAACGCTCAGAAACCCAAGCCTGAGACACTTCGAAACATGCTCAATATGGGTTCTCCATCCCCTTCAATAGGCAAGAACGTCAAATAAGGCGAATACGATCTTGCGGGTTGCGCATGACATTGACGTCCTGCGTATAATACGCTGCCTATTTGGGACGATGATGTTTGCATGAATTAGGAAGTGTTCCCAGGGTAGAGCATCATGACAGCCCGTTTTCTTTCACTTAGCGAAACTGCTGAAAAACTTGGAATGTCAACCGATGACATTCTTCGTCTCGTTGATCGCAAACAACTCTATCCAATAAAAGACGGTGGGAGTCTCAAATTTAAGGCTGAGGATCTCGACACGTTTCTGAGTGACCGCAATGAAGACGCTGACACTTCTGAAGACGTAGCATCTGTCGCAATCGATGACAACGCAGATGTATCACTGGAACTTGAATCTCCAGATGCTGGCACTGTAAATGTGGAAGCCATTGAGCAAGATTCCGATGGCTCATCCATTGAATTAGCAAGTGACGTGTCACTCGATCTAGGTGACAGCGGACCACAAGATCATCTTGCTGAGGAAAGTACTCCGGCACTTGAGCTTGACTTAGGTGATGATGAAGTTGCTTCAGGCATTGATTTAGAACTCGACGAACAAGCTGAAAATGAGTCCGACGTTTTGATTTTAGAGGACGCTGACAACGAATCAGTAGAACCTGAAAAAGAGAGTCCTATTTCTGATCTCTCCGATATCGAAATTGACTCCGAAAAGAGTGGCTCCACACCAGAATTACTCTTATCAGGCTCTGGAGACCTGTCTGAAAATATTGAATTAGACGGCAGCGCCATTGCCGATGAAAATATTTCCTCACTTGAGATCGATTCACCTGCTCTCGATGACTTGAGCAACAGTGATAAGGATAAATCGGCAGGGTCTCTTGTTCTTGGTGACGAAGATGAGCTTGCGCCTGGCTCGAACATTTCAGATAATGCTGTTGGCTCGGCGCTCTCCGATGTTCTGGATAGTGGTGTCCTGATCGAAGAAAAAGAAGTAGAACTTGAGGGGGTTCAAGCGTGGGATGAAGTAGACCTTGGAATTGAAGATGAACTCGAACCAGAACAAGAGGATCCACTTGAAGAACCTCTTGATTTCGGGGATGACCTACAGACAGAACTTCGTGCGGACATAGCAGATGACCTGCCTGATTCAGAGGACGCCGCTACTGATGAAGATTTTGACCTCGGAGCCGGCGACGATGGAAGTTCTGTTGATTTAGATGGAGATGCTTCAGCGTCTTTTGACCTTCCAGCAGGATCTGGAGAATCGAGTTTTGAATTTGCAGATGGCATGTCAGGCACCCTCGATGTACCGGCAAATGCATCCCTCCGCTTTAGCACGTGGCAGATTTGCGGACTTGTTTGTTGCTCACTTATTCTGCTGACAGGAGGGCTGCTGACATTCGATTTGGTTCGGACAATAGGAAGTCCGCAGGATACCGTTCTCTCAAATCCTCTTCTCAATTCGCTCGCAGACACATTCGGCTGGCGATAATTGTAAAAATTCGACTTTTTTCGAGTTTTATAGACTTCGCGTGTCGTGCGCTATACTTAATGCGTTATGAGAAATAATTCTTCAGCGAACTGCACTGTGAGACCTTTTTTTTGCAGGTTTTTTTGTATGCCATCATCCCACAGCCTTGTCTCTTACCTAATTCTCGTCTTTGTCACAATTACTGGATGCGACAATAAAACAGCAATGCTCAAAAGTGACATTCGAACCTACCGCATTCCTCATACCGAGAGAAACAAACCGAGCATGGAATCGCGCATAAGTGACATGCAACCAGCGGGAGGCTCTCCGTCAATCGAATATGACGTTCCGGATGGGTGGACAGATAAAGGACAAAGTGGCATTCGACTCACGACGCTGCTTATTGAAAGCGAAGACTCCCAACAGGAGATCTCAGTCACTTCATTCGGCGGCACCCTTTCGAATAATGTTTCTCGATGGGTGAATCAACTTCGCCCCTCAGCAAATACTGAGGAAACTGACGCATTGACGAAAAAAGCCATTGATGATGCAGAAGTCGTTGATGTGGGCAACTCGAAAGCAACCATTGTTTTTCTTCTCGATGAGAAAGCTGATACAACTGGTGACGGAACTGCGATTCTTGGTGCCATTATTCCAACTGACGATACGTCTTCAATCTTCGTAAAACTCAAGAGCCCAGTAGACATTGCTCGAAAAGAACAAAAAAAATTCCTTGAATTTGTTTCTTCTCTTCGATGGAAATAATTGTCCCCCTCTCATAACGGTATTGTTTCAATGGCTACAGCCACTCTTTCATCACAACAACTCTCTTCTGTAACTCACTCTCGTCCTGGAACCAGAGAGAAGAGTCTTGCTCGACATCTCATGATGTTAGCCGGATCACTCAAGATCACAGTTGTCATGTTTCTGGCCGCAACATTTCTTCTGTTTATTGGCACGCTCGCTCAGGATGAAAAGAATCTTCCGGAAGTGAAAGCGGAATATTTCAATAGCTGGATTGCGAAGGTCCCGTTCTCTGACTTCTTTCCTGTAACTGTATTTGGTGAGTCATCGCTTTCTGGATGGTTTCCATTTCCAGGTGGTGCAACAATTGGATTGGTCCTGCTTATCAACCTGATTGCAGCCAAAATGACTCGTTTCCACGTTGCTGCTCATGGAAAGCGTCTTTGGACTGGAATTCTTATTTCTCTTCTGGGGGCAGCCCTCGCTCTCGCTGTCATTCTCTTCGGCCATCAAAGTAATGGCCTGCAAGGACAACCTCCAATCGACTATCAGACGGTGTGGAGGATGATTCAATTGGGGGGCTTTCTTGGAGGCTGTGGGCTGGTGTGGGGAGCGTCTCGTAGCAAACAACGCATGACTCGCTTTATTTTAGCTGGGACTGCTGCCGTAACACTCACCGTAACGGCCATGACCGTATTTGGTGGTGACGCATGGCGAATGAACGACCCTGGACTACGCATTATGTGGCAACTGATTCAGTCCAGCGCTGCATCGCTCGTGCTCCTAGCGGGGCTTGTCCTTGTCTTTGGTCCACGAGGTGGGAATGTTCTCATTCATATTGCCGTTGGTGTTCTCATGCTTGGTCAGTTCGTATTTGGTGATCGTCAAATCGAAGAGCGAATGAATTTGATTGAAGGGCAAACGACTAACATGGCTGTTCGGACGGATGAGACAGAACTCGCTCTCATTGACCGAAGTGATCCGGATGAAGATGCGGTCACAGCCATATCAACTCGCCTCCTCAAAGCACGAACAAAGGGTGAACCGGTAACGGTTGACAATCTGCCGTTTGATATTGAGGTGCTGGAATACTTTCCTAATTCATCTGTTGTCCGAGTGGGCCCAGTAGCCCCAAATCTTGCAACAACGGGTTTAGGGACTCAGTGGCTTGCCACCAAGAAACCACCAGAGGGCGGAGCCTCGGACAGGACAAATATTGCTTCGGCATATGTACAAATCAGAGAACGCTCAACGGGTGACAATCTTGGCACCTATCTTGTCAGTCAGTTTCTGAATGACCAATCTCAAATTTTTATGGGAAACGGAGGAGATGAGTTCGATACGGTCGACGTTGATGGTACTCCCTGGCAATTTCAATTGCGGTTCCGTCGAGAATACAAGCCGTACAACGTCACACTCAACGATGTTCGGAAACTCGACTACGCAGCCAGCGATACTCCGCGAGATTATTCGTCCTACATTACATTCAGGGATACAGCCACCTCGTCGGAACAAAAAGGGCGAATCTGGATGAATAATCCAGTTCGATATCGTGGAGAAACCTTTTATCAATCGAATTATTCTCAGGTTGATCTCGGTGGTGGCCAGATTGGTGAAATGACCGGTCTTCAGGTGGTCGAAAATGCAGGATGGTTGATTCCCTATGTCGCGTGTGTTCTTGCCTTTTGGGGCATGCTTGTTCATTTCGGCGGAACATTTGTTCGTTTTGCCGGAAGGCATGAACGGGAATCATCAAACAACACAAAGACAACTCCTTCAACTGAAACACATAACGCGAAGAATTCTCAAAAATCTGAATTGAAGCACACGTTTCTGATTCCAGCTTTAGCTTTTGGCTTTGTAGCACTTTGCGTTTTGCCTTTGGCTCGAACTGGTGGCAATACTCCCGACGGCTCATCCGATTGGACACGTGCTGGAACACTTCCTGTCATGCATGAAGGTCGCATTAAGCCCTTTGATAGTGTTGCTCGCACGACAGCGCAACTGCTGAGCAATCGAACCAGTGTTCTGATGCCAGACACTCTTCCAGTACGTGGACCCAGTGGCAGGATCTCAGCAACGCAATGGCTGTTTGGTCACATGGCTGGCGCAGATTGGGCTGATTATGCACCGATTTTTCGAATTGATGCTCTTGAGGTACTTGATCTGTTTGATCTCACTCGACGCAAAGGGCATCGCTATTCTGCAAAAGAACTGGAAAAGAGAAGGGACGCACTACGAACACAGATTGAAGCAGCGCGAAAAGTACCACCTGAGCAACGATCATTCGTTCAGAAAAAATATGGTGAAATTAACCAGAAACTGATGGCATACGATCTCATTCGCTTTGCCTCTGAAATTCCTCCCATGCCACAACCAACAGGTGACGGAGAAGAGGCACGGCAGGCAATGATTGAACAAATCGGTCGGATGATGCGTGGTTCTCAAATGATCACGGCGGAGCATCCACCAGCAGTTATCCCTCCCGTCAATCCTTCAGGTGCCTCTGCTTCTGATGGCCCTGATTCAAAATGGCAGGCCGTGTACCCAGCTGTTGTAACAGCCATTATTGGTCGCCTATTTGATGGCCAAGAAGGCATGCCTGCCTATCGACTCAACCCAGCAATTCTTCCTTTTACTGAGCTTTTGAGTGTAGTCGATGGAACACCGTCTCAATTCAATAGTGCTCTCACCGAGTATCAAACTGCCATCTCAGGCATTGGCGATGTGCGTCAATCTTCATCAAAAGTTGCCTATGAGGCATGGCTCAATGCATTTAATCCAACGTTTATCGCGCAGTGGCTTTATATTCTGGCGACAGTGCTTTGCTTTATCAGTTTTCTCGCGTGGCATAAACCACTAAACCGATTTATCTCCTGGATGCTCATCGGTGTTTTTCTTCTCCACACTTTTGCGATTATTTCTCGGATCTATCTGACTGAGAGGCCTCCAGTTATCAACCTCCATTCGTCAGCCGTGTTTATTGGGTGGGCATGCGTCATTGCCGGCCTTGCACTGGAGTATCTGGAGCGTTTTGGTATTGGCAATCTTGTCGCAGCAGCAAGTGGGGGACTGACGCTCATGGTGGCATATGGCCTCGACAAGGGAGATACCATGCACGTTCTCCAGGCAGTACTGGACACGCAATTCTGGCTCTCAACGCATGTCATTACCGTGACTCTTGGCTATGGTGCTACGTTTCTTGCGGGCATGCTTGGCACGTGCGCGATTATTCATCGCCTGTTGTGTGGGCTCTCAAAAACAACCTCTCGTGATACCCTGCAACAACAGCGTTCTACACAAGAACGTTTCTATCGCATGACCTACGGCGTTGTGTGCTTTGCACTTTTCTTCAGTTTTATTGGAACCGTCCTTGGTGGCCTTTGGGCCGATGATAGTTGGGGACGATTCTGGGGGTGGGATCCCAAAGAAAATGGTGCACTGATGATCGTTCTCTGGAATGCTGCAATCCTTCATGCACGATGGGATCGCTGGATTGGCCAAAGAGGTTTTGCTCTTTTTGCCATTGGCGGCAACATTGTGACTGCCTGGAGTTGGTTTGGCACGAACCAACTTGGCATTGGACTGCACAGTTATGGCTTTACAAGCGGTGTACTCATGCTCCTTGCAGGCTATGTTCTCAGCCAGCTTGTCCTGATTCTTGTCGGTGCATTCTTCACAAGACGCACACTTCCATCAGCAACCTGATGGGGTCTTTCGGTTACATTCCTATTGAAAGTTGATGCCACTCGCCGTGCTGATAACGCATTTCAGTCATGCCTTGGACTCCGAGATCAACGCGTAATGCTCCAGAATCTCCCGTCTTGAGGACAATAGTCCGCTTTCCATCACGTCGAGCATGCGCATACGCCTCTGCCACGTCAGGCCAACGTGAGCCACCCAAACCACTTGCGATTACCAGATCAGGACGAGTTGCAACAGCTATATCTGGAGGCAAGCTTGTGTAACTTCCATGATGGGGAGCAATGAGTATGTCACACTCTTTTGGATCCGTTGCCACAAATTCTCTCAAAGCACTTCCTTCAATATCTCCAGTAAGCAAGACACTCCGCCCAAAGGCCTCTACTGACGCGACAACACTCGATTCATTATCTGAAACGACTCGTCCCCGTAAGATGCCCGAAGCTCGCTGGGGATGGAGTACTCGCACGACAAATGATTCTCCAAGCACAATGGAATCTCCAGCTGCAACTGTTCGAACAGGGATTCGAGACTGATGCACAAGCATTAATAGCTCATGAACAGCCGCATTGTCTCGATGGAGAAAATGATCAGAAACAATGAGTTCACCTATCAAGAAACGTTCAATGAGATCCGGGAGAGCATTAAAGTGGTCTGCATCAGCATGTGAAACCACAAGTTTGTCAATACGCCTGATCCCCTCGTCCCAAAGAATTCCTGACATCGCCCGACTCGCTGCCTGAGGTGCACCAAGCCGACCTGCGTCATACACAAGACATTGCCCCCTTGGACCTCGTACAACAATACCGCAGCCGTGCCCCAGCGAAGTAACAAGGACTCGCATTCCTGTGGGGTGGGAGTTCAGCCAAGAGCTGAACGCGGTACTCCCTACACCCAGCAGAACCCAGCTCCCAAGCACAAAAAGCCATACTTGAAATTGTCTTCTTTTCTCCGGAATAACAAGCCACCACGTAACAGCTATGCAAATATACCAACCACACACCCACCATCGTTGCGGCCCTGCCACCCAAAAATAAGCACCTGGCACATCTGCTGCGATCTCAACCAATGTCGTGAGCCCCTCGAGCGTTTGATTACACGCCCAACCAAAAACACATGCCAAGATTTGCGAGAACCAAGCTGTAGCAAGGCATAGCAACCCCCACGACATCGACAATGCAACTATTGGAGTCACCAAGACATTTATAAATGCTGCCACCGGAGTGAAAAGATTAAAATGTGCAGCGACAAGTGGTGCTGTCACAACCCAAACAGCGAATGCAGCAAAAAAAAACTGTTGTATTTCCAAAACAGTCACTCGTAGCATTTTCTCACCAGATGAGCGACCTCTCTCGATCAGCCTTTCGATAGGATCATCGATATAACGTGAAATGTGACAAAAACTCGATGTACTCATGAGGACGGCTGTCGCCAAGAATGACAGTTGTGTTCCAACACTAAAGAGTTCCGTGGGCTTCCACACAAGAATTCCTATGGCTGCAACGGCCAATGCGTTTATTCCGTCTGAACGACGTCTCATACAGGATGCGAGACAGGCACACCAAATAACAACAGTCGCTCGAAGAACAGGAATTCTGATCCCCACAATCAAGATGTAAAAACCAGTTATAACAATGATCAGAAAGATGACCCATGCATGCCGAACAGGAAAGACACGCATAAGACGACCAACGGCATAGGCGAGAATGCTGATGTGTAAACCAGAAATACAAAGAACATGGATTGTGCCTGTAGCCGCAAAGACCTGCGTATCATCACGACTCAAGGCCGATCTTTTTCCAAGTAATATCGCTGAGGCGAGTTTTGCCTGACGAGAGCCAATGTACGTGTTCAATACTGAATAAAAATAAGAGCGAAGATTTTCTACACTTGCATAAGAATTTAGACGCGCCCTAATAACAGAGACACTTCCTGCATGGGTCCGGATGATGGACAGACAACGTCTACTTCGTGCAATTTTTTCATAATGAATATCTCTAGGATTGTGTATTGATCGAGGGCGACTTCCTCTACCAAAAACACGAACATAATCACCTTGAGCGATGATGCCACGAGGCCCGTCGATGTACATGACTGCACTTCCACTGGCATGAATCCACATTGATTTATGTCGCACGTACTGAATATCAACAATACACATCGTTGTCAGCGATACGGATGATTCAGCACGACGCACGGACGGTGGGGTTGAGGACAATATTTGCGGTGGATTGACAACAATACCCCTCAAAGCAACAGGACGAGGACGTGTTGAAAGGGCCCACGCAAGATCATTCTCTGGAAAGACTTTCCAGTGAGCTGTCGACCAACCAGCCATCGCACAAGCCGCTGCTATCAAAATCACGATCCATGCCAAGCGAAATTGCTGCCGCTCAATAAGCAAACACCAAACCCCGAGGGCAAACGAGGTCATGCACCAGTACAGAACGAGCCGATGGCTAAGAAACCCTGTGCTGCATGGGAAACGAGAGCAACACACACCAACTGCACATGCCATTGCCAAGAGAAGAGCAGGGCGGGGTGTCGGCCGCCCCGAGAACACCTGCATTCCGTGGTTGCTTAACCAGTCTCGAAATGCCCGAGCACGCTGTGTGCCACAATTCATATTCATGGTTTGACCTCAGCTAACGCTGAGAAATGTCCATAGGAACTGTATTAAGGCGGATACCGTTCCTTCAAGGGGCAAAAGTCTTCATGGACAGCTATATTCTGGCTTTCTCTCAGTTTCTGTGGTTCGAAAGAAATGCTTTATGAACGCAACTCACATTAAGCAGTGCCTAAACGACCTGCTCCCAGCTCAAGAGCACAGTCATTTCTTGAAAGCCATTGAAAAACGACCGACAAAATCCATACGCCTGAGACCTGAGTCAGCACGCGGAAAAGCACTCCCCTCGACTCTACCATTCCACACGGAAGCCATACCGTGGTATCCCAATGGACATTTTTGCACCGGGATCGCTCAGCCTGGCCGATTCCTGTCCTACGCAGCAGGGGATTACTTCATTCAAGACGCCGGCTCGCTTCTGGCCATTCAACTTCTTGATCTCCAACCAACCGAATGGGTTGCTGACATTTGTGCTGCGCCCGGTGGCAAAGCGTCTGCAGTTCTTGAAATCATTGGGCCAGGAGGCGGTTTTCTCTTGGCGAATGAACCTGTGCGAAGCCGTTTAGCCGCACTCGAGTACAATCTTGCACGTGTTGGCTATCCACGATATCTCACAATGTCTCAGGACCCGGAAAAACTCAAGAGAAACTGGACGGAACAATTCCATGCTGTTCTGGTTGATGCACCCTGCACTGGACAAACACTCGTTTCTCGTGGGAAACAATCTGCAGCAGCGTTTTCGGAATCCCTTGTGCAACATTCAGCTGCTCGACAAAGACGTATCCTAAACGCAGCGGCAGCACTTGTTCAGCCAGGTGGCCGTCTTGTCTATTCAACCTGCACCTTTACGTCAATCGAAAATGAGCAGGTCGTTCACACGTTTCTCCACGAACACGCAGACTGGACGATAGACCCAGAACCAGACTTGCACCCCTGGCTGTCACCTCTCGATCCAGGAGGATACCGGGTATATCCACACCGTGATCACTGCGCCGGCGCATATGCCGTGCGATTGCGCCGTAAAGGCTGTCATCAATTAGGAAAAACGCTCAAGCAGCCTGAACACTTCAAGCCCCTTATTCTGAACGAAGAAACAATTGGTGAGATATCTGGCGGTGAGCGGGTTCAAAAGAAAAAACAGTGGGAAGAGTGGCCCAGTACCATCGCCAAGGAGATTGATCGCAAAAATGGCAAAGGATCCGAACTCGCCTTCCAGCCTGCAAAGCACTGGATGCCATCCCATGCCCTTGCCCTTCGTCGAAACAGCCAGTGGCTGCCAGCAGCCACATTTGACCTAGATGACACGATGGCCTGTCAATATGTACAAGGACATACACTACCACCAGGCCCCATCGGGTGGTGTGTTGCAATGTGGCAGGGGCATCCTCTTGGATGGCTTCGTGGTAATCAAAAACGCTGCAACAATCATCTGCCATCTTCAGCAAGATGCAATTTCCTCCCTCAGATTGGTGAGAGACGCTGAACCTCGACGATTGCGTATGACATGTCTATCGTCTTTTCGCCTGAACAATGCGAGGTTGTCCAGCAAGATCATAAATGACTGGGCCTTGCTCAAGACTTGGCGTATTTGCAAAGACCTGCTGCACCGCATCATGCACATGTGGACCTATTTCAATCAACAGCCAACCTCCAACCTTTAAGCAGGCACATGCCTGATGAACCAGACGACTGATGATCTCAACACCCGTTGGCCCACCAATGAGAGCCTGACGCGGCTCGAAGCACCTGACGCTCTCAGGCAGTCCCCCAAATTCATCCAAACGAACATACGGAGGATTACTCACAATGATGTCCCACGGTCTCATTAGCTCAGGATCATCAAGGAGATCACACTGTATAAATGTTATGCGATCATCCACATGATGCTGACGGGCATTCTCACGAGCCTGCCTGAGGGCATCTTCTGATATATCTGACGCCGAGATACTTGCTTGGGCTAAATGCTTTGCTAATGTAACAGCAATGGCTCCCGAGCCTGTGCCAACATCAATAATCGTCGGCACATGAGTCTCAGAAAAAGTTTCTTTGCATACATCAAGGACACGTACAACGAGTCCTTCTGTTTCTGGCCTTGGAACAAGCACTGATGGCGAAACATTAAAGTTCAGGGAAAAAAACTCTTTGGTGCCAACAAGGTATGCCACCGGCTCACCATTCCCTCGCCGTCTGACAAGATCGCGAAACTGTTTTCGTTGGTCAAGTGAAACAACATCTTCAAAACTGGTGTAGAGAGAGATACGAGGACAGCCAAGAACGTGAGCCAGTAGTACCTCTGCATCAAGACGGGCAGAATCACTCCCGCGTTGATCAAGCCACTCTGTTGTCCACGACAGAAGTTGCCCGATCGTCCATGAATCATCAGTTGCAGGAGTATGGCTCATACGAGAAGACAACTCTTATCTATTGATCAGATTGTTCCATAGCCTCCCGTCGCTGCCGACGAGCAAAGTCTTCTATTGCATCTACTACAAGGTTGAGGCGGCCTGCCATAACTTGATCAAGCGTGAAACTCTCACTAATTCTATGATCCGTTACTCGGTTCTGGGGATAATTATAGGTGCGAATTCGCTGACTTCGATCACCTGACCCAACGAGTCCTTTCCTTTCAGCTGAACGCTTCGAGTGTTCAATTTGTCGTTCATGCTCATACAGCCGAGTTTTCAGAACACGCAGCGCTTTCGCGAAGTTTTTATGCTGGCTTTTCTCATCCTGGCATTGCACCACAATCCCTGTAGCTTCATGGGTTAGACGCACCGCTGATGCCGTTTTATTCACATGCTGTCCGCCGGGCCCACTGGCACAGAAGATATCTTTACGATAATCATCAGGAGAAATTGACACTTCAACATCTTCAGGTTCTGGCAGAACCGCAACCGTTGCAGCCGATGTGTGGATTCGCCCCTTTGTTTCCGTATCAGGGACGCGCTGAACGCGATGGCCGCCGCTTTCATGCTGGAGTTTCCGAAAAACTCCAGCCCCCTCGAGACCAAGAACCAATTCCTTAAATCCACCAAGCTCAGTTGGGCTGGCATCCATTACCTCTACCTTCCAGCCATGCTCCGTACAGTATCGACGATACATCTCATACAGATTACCCACGAATAAAGCTGCCTCATCACCGCCTGTTCCTGCTCGTAATTCCATAATGCAACGCGGGCGATCCGAGTCAACATCGTCAGAACATAAATCAATGAGTTCTTCCCATTCTAATTCACGACGTTCTCGCAAGCCCGGCAATTCGGCTTCAGCAAGTTCCCGAACATCACCATCTGAATCAGCGAGCATTTCCTCAAGTTCAGCAATTTGTCGCTCGATGTCTAAAAATGAGCGATACTTCAACGCAAGCCCCGCAAGCACACCATGCTCTCGAGCAATATTAGACAGAAGGTGTGGGTCAGCCAGAACTTTCGAATCAACGAGTTGACTTTCCAACTCAACGAAACGACCAAGCTTGGCTTCGAGTTGATCGCGCATGAATCAGTCAGTTCACGATGCTGAGGGGGATGCTTTTTTCTTTTTTTTCAGACTTGCATACCCTGTACCAGCAAACTTTGTCTTAAACTTTTCAATTCGTCCCGCTGTATCAACAAATTTTAGTTTGCCCGTATAGTACGGATGGCAGATATTGCAAATGTCTACCTTGAGTTCAGGAAGCGTACTGCGAGTGGAAAAAGAATTACCACAACCGCAGGTAACAACAGTATCTACATAGTTTGGATGAATGTCGTCTTTCATAAACGTTCCTTTTTAGCGAGCACAAGCATAGAAAGATACAAGGTTCTTAGCCTGGCGGCAACGCCTGATATCCCTCACGGCATTTTATTCACTTTCTTGGCTCTGGTCGGCCGCCCGCATACTGGCGGCACGGATACGGCTACCAAAACGTTGCGGTGACTCATCAGCCCGAAGAAGGTCCACGGCTTCATCTATACGCCCAAGGTGCTCGAGTGCAGTTGCGAGATTGATCCGGGCTGCATCGGTCCAGGGCGAATCTGGGGATGCCTGCAATGTCAGGCGATCAAGGTAATCAACAGACGCTTCAGAATCTCCCTCTGAAAGTGTCAAGACCCCAAGCCAGTATGTTGCATCCTCTTTCATCTGTAGATACAGCCGTTTCAGTACATCCGCTTGAGGTGTCGGCAGTGCATTCACCCCCTCGTTAATCATCGCTGTCGAAGGGCGGGCAGCTAGGTATGAGGACTTTGCTCCCTCTGCTCCATTCATGTCTCCCCGAAACTCTCGTACTCGAGCAGCAAAAAGTGGTCTTATAGAACGAGTTTGACGAATCCCATCTCGTGAAAAAGGTTGCTCGACAGTCACTGTCATGACAGCCAATTCCTTTCGAAGAGCATCTTGCGTCTCACTCGCTGACTGTCGAACCACTGTCTCCCATGGAAAACCCCATAGTTCTACTGCAACCTCTTCTGGACTATCTGAAGCAATCGCCTTGGCTGCTCGACTCCCTAAACTGCTTGGCTCAAGAGAAAGCGACAGTGATCGTGTGCCTGCCATACGCTTTTCAAGCAGATACATCCGACGCGACAGTAGCCATGGATCAGCAGCAATAAGTATTGAAAGATTCTGAATATCCTGTGCACGTACTGGATACTCCCGTTCAGGAAGTGAAAGCCTTGCCAACACCTGAGGATCCGCTGCTGCATCACGCACTGTCGCAACTCCTTCTCCACTCAAACCCGGCACTGGCATCCCATAGGTAGGTTCAAAAAGATATGCCTCTCCATCGGACACTAAAGCAGGCAGCCAAGGACGTGTATCTCCCGCTGAATCTGTCGCCAACATGACGCCATCTAATCCCGCGTGACGCAGCAACTGCAGGAAAACCCATGAACGCTGTGCTGCACTTGCCCTTCCGGATAAGAGAATTTCGCCTGGCAAAAACCAGCGTGAACCTGCCATGCGCTCATCAGGAACCATCGGCGGATCTGTGGAAATGGCAAGGTTTCTTACAACCCATGCAAAAAGGTTTTGAGCCACCTCAAGATCTTCAATGGCATCACCACGGGCCATTTCTGAGATATCCGCCATCCAACGTTGATCTCGCAGTACTCTCACATCAGTACTTGCATCGAAAACGGATGCTTTCAATGTCGCTCGAATGCGTTCTGAGCGGAATTGTTCAGCAAGACTGCTGAAGAGTGGATCAATACTCCAGTCTCCAACCGCAACGGCATCTGCAGAAGGATTTCCGTGGCTCCACTGATTCAGTCGGTCAAATATCTGAGAAAACGCAGCCTGTTCGTCATAGTCCTCAAGTCGACTCAATACATTCATCGCACCATCAAGAAGCTTCTCACGAACTTTTTCAGGAATCAGCGACACCTGTTGAACGGACGCTGATGCATCTGGCAGGGGAGTGCGAGATTCACTACAGCCTGCCACTCCAAAAGACAGCACCAGACACAAACTGATCCCCACATATACCATTGTATTTTTATTCTTCATTTTTATTGCCATTGCTTCTTCAATGTATTCAAAATTCAATCACTCAAAGACTCAATTGACTTTTGAGCTTCATGAATGACTAACACCCGCCTCAAGACGTCACCTAATTGTTGTAGAGGAACCATATTGGCACCGTCACTTGGACTCGAATCAGGAGCGGGATGAGTTTCAAAAAAAAGTCCATCAATACCAACAGCAGCTGCAGCACGTGCTAGTGGCTCGACAAGTGACCGATCACCACCAGTTGCTCCCCCAAGACTTGCAGGCTGTTGCACTGAGTGCGTCGCATCAAAAACAACCGGAACTCCCATCGATCGCATAGTCAAGAGGCCAGTAAAATCATTTATGAGCCGACCGTAGCCGAAGAACGTGCCTCGTTCACATAAAAGAATATCAGAGCATCCTCCTGCTGAAAGTTTGGCCACCACGTGTTTCATATCACCTGGCGCCAAAAACTGCCCTTTCTTAACATTAATAGCTCTCCCAGTTGATGCTGCAGCAAGAAGCAGATCGGTTTGGCGACAGAGAAAGGCCGGAATCTGAAGGAGTTCACAGACTTCTCCAGCAGCTTTTGCCTGCTCAGGAAGATGAACATCCGTTGTCACAGGCAGACCGGTTTGTGCCTTAACGCGAGCTAAAATTGCCAACCCTTCATCAACACCTGGTCCTCGAAATGCAGATGCACTTGTTCGATTTGCTTTATCAAAAGACGCTTTAAAGACAACACTTACTGGAAGTGAGCCAGCCAGTTCAGCAAGATGTTCCGCAATGCGGAGACAGAGTGATTCACTTTCGATGACACAGGGCCCTGCAATCAATAAAAGCGGCTTCCCAGGGCCACAGAGATAGGGACCAACCAAAGCAGGCAAACGGTGCTCCACAATCATTTTCTCCAAAATAAAAACCGTCTCATCTCAAGAAACATGTGAACTCCAGTACCGCAAAGTCTACCTAGCATAATCCTCACAGAAATATACAGATCCGAACACTGAGACTTGTGTGGCAATTTGCAACAGGATGCCGCAAATTGCCACACAAAACACGCCAAGATTCCACATCACTATTTCTACTCGCAGAAAAAGAAAAACACCTCAAAATGATCCGTTTCAAGAAAAAAGCAACGTTTTTCCACATCTGACCCAACGTCTGCAGAAAACCATGAGTCGTTTGGCACACAGTGTGCAACAGGATTTCGCATGACAAGTCACGATGGCTTGTCATGAAACCTCATCACACTTTGAAGTGGGGTCTCTGGCTTTTTCGGACGTGCGGTCGCCTTGCCCCTGACCCGCTCGCCCATCGGTGGGACGCTCCCACCAAGCCTGAGGCCCCACTTTTACTTTTGAGTCAGATCTTTTCCTACATCTACAAAATGGAACGTCTCTCCATTCAGCGAAATTCTATTCGCATTTTCTAGCAGATATTTTCAGATATCCGTCTACTGAGTTCACAAAAAGCTTCGCACACACTGTGATGCTTCTCTCGTTGGGGTGCCAGAGCTACAAATTGACACCGCACGTGCAACACCAATTCACTGTTTCACACTTCCTGAGATTCTGATGTGGTTCAGATTCGATCCCTACCTCACCAATCATCACTAAATGTCAATACTCACACCTGACTGATTCCTTGGACCGCCCAGAACCTCGTGAGTTCAGCAAGCAATGGAAAATCGTTTTCGCTATTCAAACCAATATCTCCAACCACACCCAAAACAGTTGCTGTGAACTTGTTGCTTTCGGAAGGCACAGCAAGAAAAATTCAAACCGCAAATACGTTAAAAATTGTGTGAAAAGGAGGAATTTCTGTGCACCCAAGTACCTTCATGAGTCAAATAAACCCTCCACCTCAATTATTTTTAATCCATCTCAGATCTGCGCACGCAGAAACAACTATTGACCAATTGCACTTTCTAATCCTGACAGACAGTCCTCTCATCGAGAGCGACTTTCCGAATCACAAATCAGTACCACCCTCAAGACAGGCCTAAAAACAAAGAAGTTCTTCACTGGCCAAGCGCTAGACCCTTGACCGCCACCATCCTGTGCGCTAAATTTTTTACGCTTAGACGGGCACAAACCGTGTTTCTACGGGATTCCCACTGTAGTTGAACGGCGTGCCAGCGTAGCTTCAATCGGCAGAGCACCGCATTCGTAATGCGGGGGTTGCGGGTTCGACTCCCGCCGCTGGCTTTTCCGACGGAGAACAGATCGCGCCTGAGATTTTTAGATTAGACTGGTGATGCTTGATATTTCGAGTTTAGAGAATCTTTTTAAAACTTATTTGTAGAAGGTAGATTTTGTATGGCATCTGCTCTTGCTCCTGATGTTCGTGAACTTGTGACTGGGACAGGTCCTTTTGGTCCTAGTGAAGTTCATAGCATGCTTAATGCCCTTGGTACTGATTCAACCTGTCACAAAGGCCTGCGAGAGGCCGTTCGTGAACTTGAATCTCAACCTGAGCGTAGTCCAGCTACGGCCGTTCGTCTTGGAGTTTGCCAATATCTTCTAGGACGAGCTTCTGATGCCATTGAAACACTTGGGAATGCGGATGGTGGAGCACTTGCTCTTTTCTATCTCGCACTTTCGCACGTAGCCAACGGCAACCACGACGAGGCTCAGGCATGCTTTGATGCAGCTAAGAACTCAGGCTATGACCCGGCAGCATGTGCGTTAGGAGTTGTGAACTTATTGCGATCAACAGGAAATGCTTCGCAAGCAGCTGAGGTCGTAACTTCTTTGAGTGAAACAGCTGAAGGTTCGGCTGATTATTGGGTAGCCAAGGGTGACGTGCTAAGCGACCAAGGGGCTGATGTAACAGAAATCGCACAAGCCTATGAAAAAGCTGTTGAAATTGATCCTGGCCATCCTGCAGCCCTTTTTGCAATGGGTGTCTTAAATGATCGGCTTGGCAATGACGACGATGCTGAAGCCTGCTACGAGAAGTCACTCCAAAGATATCCTGCAACGGTTGGCGCGCTTATCAATCTGGGTTTACTTCACGAAGATCGTGATGACTTCGCGAAAGCACAGAAATGCTACAAGAGAGTCTTGGAGGCATTTCCTGACCACCCTCGAGCTCGTCTTTTCCTTAAAGATTCTTCTGCATCAGATGACTTGCTGGCAAGCGAAGAGGAGGAGAAGCAAAAAGATCAACTCGAGCAGATACTCGCACTTCCTGTCACTGATTTTGAGCTCTCTGTACGAAGTCGAAATTGTCTTCAAAAAATGGGTCTCCTCACATTGGGAGATCTTGCCCGGACATCTGAAGCAGAAATTCTCGGCAGTAAGAATTTTGGAGAGACAAGCCTTTCAGAAATACGAGACATGCTTTCCTCAAAAGGCTTGACGCTTGGGATGCTTTCTGACGCAGCTTCGATTGAAGAACCGGCATTTGAGCCAATCGAACCCTCTGCTGATGAACAGGCCATTTTTGCTGCGTCGATCACAGAAATTAATCTTTCAGTTCGAGCACGTAAGTGTATGACGAAGCTTGGAATAAGCACGATTGGAGAGTTGCTACGGCGAACGGGCGAGGATTTGATGGAGTGTAAAAACTTTGGCGTGACAAGCCTCAACGAAGTCCGTGAAAAACTGTCCGAGCGAGGCCTTCGACTTCGTGGTGAATAAGTTCAAAAACATCAAAAAAAGGTCTTTTTTATAGGCGTTTCACCATGTGTGACGCCATAAAATAGTTGCTTTCTGAGTGCTTTGAAGATACGGTTGAGGGGTCGAAATGGTCCCCTTCAGCCCCTGCCAGAGTTTGTTTCATGACTGCCGCGAGTCTTAGAGAGAAGCCTGTTCGCGACCTGGCTCGCCTTGCCAAACGACAAGGTGTGCGCGGATGGCATGCCATGCGAAAAGACGAACTTATCAAGGCTCTGGTTCGTAAAGCACGCTCCTCAAAACGTGATGCAGTAGACAAAGTGTCGGACCTCATCTGTGATGATCCAAAAAATAAAAATGCTGCACAAAATGCTCTTGTTTCAAGGCGGATTGCTGAAGCCCGTGAGCGACTCAATCAGTCTAAAAGCCTTGTAAGTCACCCCGAGGGAGGACGTTCCCCTCGTCCACTGAGAGATCGAATGGTCCTTATGGTACGCGGTCCACACTGGCTTCACGCGACGTGGGAAATTACACCCCGGAGTGTCGAGCGTGCAAAGGCAGCTCTTGGATCAGATTGGCACGCAGCGAAACCGGTACTAAGGGTGGTCAAAGTAGAGTCTGGAGCAACAACGACGTCTGCGGAACAAGTTGTTCGAGAGATCGTTATTCACGGTGGTGTGAAAAACTGGTTCATTGATGTTCGCAATCAGCTTCGATGTCGAGTAGAGATTGGTTATCGCACCAATACTGGTCGCTTTCATGGATTAGTAAGAAGCAATACCGTCACCACTCCAACCATTTCCCATGGAGATACCCTTGACATGCACTGGGGTGAGATTGCTGATCAGTGTGAAAAAATCTACGCCATGAGTGGTGGACTATCACCTGAAAACAACAGCACTGAATTAAAAGAACTTTTCGAAGAACGCCTCCAGAAACCAATCACCCCTAACACCACATGCCATGATCTCTTTACACGAAATCGCACAGAACAACCACGCGGCTCTGAAATGCAGATCGATGCCGAAATGATTGTATACGGTGTCACGCAACCAGGCATGCATGTGAGCCTTCAGGGGGAACCTGTCACCGTTCGGGATGATGGAACGTTTCGCATCCGCCTCGATGTACCAAATAAAAGGCAGGTACTACCAATTGTGACGAGTACTCCTGATGGAGTAGAACAACAAACTGTTGTTTTGGCTATCGAACGCAACACAAAATCTATGGAACCAGCACGTCACGACTCTGACGACTAAGCCCGGCTTCTCCATAAAAAACCTTCTATGAATTGAATACTTTTCTGGATTCAACTCTGTCGCTAAAATAAAAAGGTTGTTTATGCCCAAGGAGTGTGAGGCGATAAGTTTTCTGTCATGTTTGTGTTGCATCGACCCATGCCGGTGAGCTCTTAACGAGGCTCGTTGGGGGCCGATTTATTGCTCTGATTGCGTGTATAGCCGTCAAATGTCATGTCATGTGTCTTTGTTCGGATCACATGCCTCAGGGTTCAAGGCACCCCCGTCTTTTATGAAACGAGCTCTCCGCATAACGCGATGCCACGGCATTGCGATGGAAAACTTATCGCCCCAGGTTCCTTTGACTTTCCTGCTTCAACCACGCCTCAAAGAGCGTCGCTGGATCATTCCGAAAAGTTTGCGAAAAGGCTTCTTCGAAGCCTTCGCCTTCCCCTAATAATGAAAGTACTTTCCCGAACTTTGCCTCAGATGCGCCCAGTCGATCAAGGAAAACCGACGCAATAATCGCGACAGACTGCACATCTACACGACCACTCAAGAAATCATTACATGACGAAACTTTCTTAAGTGCTTCAGGCAAACTACTACGGGTCTCTCGAGCTATCGGAGCGCGTGATACAAGATCTATTGCAATGGAATGCCCAGCCCCCTCTGCAAACCATTCTGGTGCGCCATTCACTAAAAAAATGACTCTGGCTAGTTGTTCAACGATTCCAAAAGCCGTATCACTTTTGCTCAGATCACTTTCGTTGAGCAACGAATCAGGTGCGATTATCGCCGCATAAACAACATCACCCTGAACACCGGCAGATGAGGTCATGCCACGAGGGCGTTCGGTACCATTTGCTACCAACCAAAACTCGGAAAAGTCATATGCCTTATCAAATCCATAGATGACAACACCACCTTTTAGGAGTCCATTTCGATCTGATGAACTTTTTTGCGTCCTAAAATAGTGTTCTAGGTCCTGCCACGCACCATCAGCCAACACCGCCAAAGCCTCTGCACGAGCTTCTGTAAGATTTCCAATGATGCAGACATCTCCAACAGTGACGCGCTGCGGGCTTTCATCTGGAAGAAATCTGCGCCAATACTTACTAGCTGCGTCTTGACGAACACTTCTCAACTCTTCATTGGACAAGCTCTTCGAACGACCATTCGCAGCAATGGTTCGAATATCTCCTCCAGCTCCTGCAATATCAAGTCTCGCCCCTTCATCAATCCACTTAACAATTTTATCGATAACATCTTTTGACAATGGTTCTTTGCCAAGGGGCATGCGTTGACCGTCGATATCCACACCTCGTATTTTTTTGACGAGGAGACTATCTGCAGCGTCTCCGGGCACGACCGCGACCCCACTTCCACCTCCTCGAAGAAGTCTTGTAAAAGTGGCCATGCTCATCCCTGCCTCTGTTTCAAAACCCCCATGGCACGCCAAACACGAATCGATCAACACGGGTGCTATATCGATCGCAAAGGATGTTTCCCCAGGCTTCAATTCTGCCACCTCGATATCTGTTTTTTTAGTATTCTTTGCAATGTTGGCGGGAACTTTTCCAGCGATGGCTGTCAGAGGGAGTGTTGGATCACCTCCATCATATTTTGCCCCTTTGTCAATCCATTCAATAAGCATCGTGAGTTCATCGGCTCCTACCTTACGGTTACCTCGTGGCATATCACCACTTGCTATGACTTCAACAATTCGACTTGCCTGACCAACTCCTGGCTGTACAACCCCCGATTGAGCCAAGGCCGCAAACGTCGGCATATAGAATTCACCTTTCTTCCCTCCGATGTGACAACTTCCACACGAACGCACCAGAATGGGTGCAATTTGTTTTGAAAAGCTTATCTCTGAAGAATTCATCTGTTGTGTAGCGGAACTCTTGGGCTCTCCTGACTTCGACATTGAAGCGCGACTTGGTGATCCAGTTGTTGATGGCACAATAATTTCTGAAACGTTTATCCCATCCAACTCAATTTTTTCTCGAATTGCTGAACATCGACGAGCGAGCAAACGGAGATTCACTGGGATGCGAGAGGCTGGAATCGCTTCCTCTAGTCCACGAATAGCTTCTTTGAGATGAGGCACAGCCTCGCTTGAATTCCCTGCTTCGAGAGCATCTTCTGCCAAATCAATAGATGATTTTATCTCTCTCGGAGTAGCCGCATTAGTTGAGACAGGCAGGAAAAAAACATTCAGTATCGTTACAACGAAAACAAAAACGTCTTGCCTGAAAACACTCAAAGACCATGAAAGCAGCTGTCTCAACCTCCAACGGGAAAGCATATGTCACTCCCTCCTAAAATCGACTCGCTGATCTGTATTTTTCATGTGATCGATCTTCTCTGTGCGATTTGTAGCCTCGATTGCAACAACACCAGCAGTGATAGCTGTCGCAATCACAGAAAGCAGCCATACCACCCCGGTCAAAAGCGCTCCATAACGACACATAAGAGCTACGTTATCATCTCCAAGCGATGCCAAAAGCGCTCCTAGCCCCAAAAGGACGCCAATGACACTTGGCATCACAACTGAAGCGATCACCGTGTACGTTAAGAATCGAATGAGTGTAGGACGCATACGTATTGAACACACACTATCGCACCACGTATTCCGACGTGGGCAGACGGGATGTCGAAACTAACGACACCATTACTCTCTCAAGCATAATCGATTCGTTTTCGCGAACCAGTTTGACCTAAAACACTCCGGTTCGACGAGAAAAACGACCTTTCTAAAATCTAGCTGAATTGCTCTACCTTCGCCAACATCATGCTTTTTGACCCAAATAAGATCGAATCAGGTACCTCTCGGTAAGTCAGCAAATAAAGCGTTACCATTATTTCGATCATTGGAGGCAACGCTATTCACAACGCATCCAGTCAGCATGTATCCTCCAGGACGGCAACTTTCTGTGAGAGTTGGGATTTCATCACGATGGCGGCTGAGCGTGTTTTTTGTATGACACAACCATTGAGCAAAGAGTTTTTACTTTCCAGGAAGACGTGCTGTGGGAATGGGTGCCAGAATTGCCCCTACACGCCAAAACATTCCCAAGGTAGCACCACAACGAAACAATGACTGTCATACGATGTATGACAGTTGAGTGTGACACAAA
>MDSZ01142771.1_pt1 | contig 24921 bp, 19 predicted proteins | sample 811201 | NCBI WGS metagenome assembly MDSZ01 (sample SAMN05326647, study PRJNA326480) | marine metagenome | isolation source: seawater | place: Indian Ocean: North | collected 2010
CGGGGCTCTTCAGCATAGATGCGGCGAGCGGTGCGATTACCTTGGCTCAATCTCTGGACTTTGAGAGTGCGCCCACACATGATTTAACAATCCGTGTTTCTGATGGCACGACCTATGTAGAGACCAGCTTTAGCGTTGATGTTGAAGAGGTGATAGTTGCTGAGCCAACGCCAGTTGGCAATCAAAATGTAATTGTTATTATCGATACTGGTAATTTTGAAGATTCTCCTGAATATATTCAGCTGGCAGAACAATATGATATACGCGATGATGATCCAGATGCTTATAGTAGCTATGGGCACGGTAAAGCAGTAGAGAAATCCGTTTATGATATTGTTGGTGACGATACAGATACGCAGATTATCCATTTGAAAATAGCTGCTGATAATACATCTGCTGCAAATGTCTATGTAATTGAGGATGCGTTCCAATATGTTCTCGATAACTTAGTTGATGCTTATGATGTTGTCGCTGTAAATCTTAGTTATGAGATAGGATTTGTGAGTAATGATTCTATAGGTCCATTCGGAAACTACTTTCAACAGCTAGAAAATAACGGCACGATGGTCTCTATTATTGCTGGTAATACCGGACAGCATGGTACGAGTTGGTATGCAAACTCTAACTTTGATAATGTTCTCACGATTTCTGCTACAGATGTCGATGGCCAGCACGCTAATTATAGTAATGAGGGTGATTTTACCGACTATTATGCTGTTGGTACGACGTATTGGCATGATAACGGTAGCTATGATGAGATTATGGGTACCTCTTTTGCCGCACCACGTGTAGCAGGGATGGTTGCACAGATTCAGGAGATGGCAGAAGAAATGTTCTCACGCTTATTAAGTGTGGATGAGGTTCTGGATGTGCTAGATGCAGTGACTGATACGATAACTGGCTATTTCACTGGTGTAGAAAAGAATATGCTCACATATGATGGGGTGATGAAAGCCTTCTCAAATGTCTTTGATGTGGCTGTTGAAATTGATAGTACTGCAGATCTTAAGCTTATCTATTATAACGGTGAATATAGTATAGAAAATAACTCTGGCTCATTTAGTCTTGATCTCGTAAAAGATGCGGCTACTCTCAATGAAAATATGACAGGCGACTGGGATCCGTTCCAGATTGAAGCTAACGCCGACGGTGGTTATACGCTGGTTCTAAGGCAGGAGTTTGGAGATACAGAATATATCCAGTGGGACTTTAATGCTAGCGGTGAGTTCATATCCGAAACAATCTTAACCGATGCAGCCTTGCCTGATCTTGAATTGATCGTAGGTTATGATTTGAATGATGATTTGACTATAGGAGGGGGTGCGGATGCAGGCGCAGCAATGGCTGCTAGCTCTGACGAAATGCTATATGAAGGCGAGGATATAATATTTCTTGATGGTGGTGAAGATTTTGCTACTGCAGGAAGTGTGGGTGGATATCAAGAGGCAGAGTCCAAAGAAGATGGCTCAGTGATTGAGATAGATGATATTATTGGCGATACCTTGAGTGCAGAGGAGGAGGCTATTTTCTCATTCATTGAAGATAAGACAAATAATGAAACGGATATAGCTGCTGATACAGATACAAGCAATGAAAGTTTAACAGGGTTTGAGATTAATGCCGGCATCGCAGAGGCACCAAGCTTTATATTTGATATACTTGATACATCTACATCAGTTGGTACCGATATTCCGATTTAAAGAGTGTCTTTTTATAAGGTGAAATAAAAGGCTAGAGAATTTTCTAGCCTTTTTCATTTGTGAGAGAGTGCCGTTAGGCGCACTTTAGGATGGGGCAGGAGCGTACGCTGTTTGTAGATCACTAAACAGGGTCTTCATGGTGTCGAAATTGGTGCTGACTTGATCTATTAATGTTGGGATATATGAAACTCCCAAAGTTTTGGCGTCAAGTGCGGCTTTACCGAAGGTGTATACAAGTGTAGATACCCCTGCCGCTAATGGTACTTTACCAATGACTTTTCCTACAAATTTGGCTGTACCCATTACGGCCGAAAATGCACTTTTTAATGTTTCAACTCCACCAGCCATAAATAGCCTCCATAAACCGTTATATTTTTTGTGTTTTTGATTATGCAAATCTTAACAAAAAATGAGGGTAAAAGCAAAGTTTATGCCTAAGCTATTGTTTTTATGTGTTATTCGGCAGCAACGGCTTTGCTCTTTTTGTGTAAAAGAGGCTCTAGAAATGCGCCGGTATAAGAGTCTTTGATTTTGCAAATATCTTCAGGCGTACCGCTAGCAATAACTTGCCCGCCTTTATGGCCGCCTTCTGGGCCAATATCAATGATGTAATCGGCTGTTTTAATAACATCTAGATTATGTTCGATCACAACAACCGTATTACCTTGCTCAACAAGGCGGTGAAGAACTTCGAGCAGCTTTCTTACATCTTCAAAATGCAGACCCGTTGTTGGCTCATCGAGGATATAGAGCGTTTTACCCGTTGAGCGCTTTGATAGCTCTTTGGAGAGCTTTACGCGCTGTGCTTCGCCGCCTGATAGGGTGTTGGCTTGCTGTCCAACTTTAATATATGTCAGGCCAACGCTTTTAAGCGTTTCCATCTTATCCCGAATGGGCGGCACCGCCTTAAAGAAGTCAGCCGCTTCTTCAACGGTCATGTCTAAAACATCGGCGATCGATTTACCTTTATATTTAACTTCCAAAGTTTCACGGTTATAGCGCTGGCCGTGGCATTGCTCGCACTCAACATAAACATCGGGCAAAAAGTGCATTTCAATCTTGATAACGCCATCGCCTTGGCAGGCTTCGCAGCGACCGCCCTTAACGTTAAAGGAAAAACGTCCTGGCTTATAGCCACGCGCTTTTGCTTCCGGCAATCCGGCAAACCAATCACGAATAGGTGAAAACGCGCCAGTATATGTTGCAGGGTTAGAGCGCGGTGTTCGCCCGATCGGGCTTTGATCGATATCAATCACCTTATCTACAAACTCTAGGCCTTTAATCCCGTCATGGGGCAGGGGCACTTCTTGCGATTTCATCAGCGTGCGTGACGCGGCGCGGTAAAGCGTGTCAATCGTAAAGGTTGATTTGCCAGAACCGGAAACGCCAGTAACGCAAGTGAAAGTGCCAAGTGGTATCGAGGCGCTTACATTTTTGAGGTTGTTTCCTCGCGCATTGATCACTTCTATTTGTTGCTTCTTTTTCCCTGAGCGGCGTTTTGCGGGAACGGTGATTTTCTTGCGGCCATTCATATAATCAGCGGTCAGGCTGTTTTTGCATTTAAAGACATCATCTGGTGTGCCTTGTGCAACAACATTGCCGCCATGAACGCCAGCGCCAGGCCCCATATCGATTAAATGGTCGGCAGCGCGGATGGCATCTTCATCATGTTCAACAACAATGACCGTATTTCCAAGATCACGTAAACGTTTAAGCGTTTCCAATAACCTATTGTTATCTCTTTGATGTAGGCCGATCGATGGCTCGTCGAGAACATAAAGAACCCCAGTTAATCCAGAGCCGATTTGTGAGGCTAAGCGGATGCGTTGAGACTCTCCACCAGAGAGCGTGCCAGAGCCTCGTGATAAATTGAGATAATCAAGACCAACATTAAGCAGAAATGTAAGGCGCTCATTAATTTCTTTTAAAATCGGAGAGGCGATTTCTTTTTGTTGTTTGCTAAGCTGCTTATCAATGCTTCCAAACCACTTATCGGCCTCTTCAATAGAAAGAGCGCCAATCTCGCTTATGTGTTTGGAGCCGATTTTGACAGCAAGAGCTTGCGGCTTAAGGCGCGCCCCTTCGCATGCATCACAATGTGTGGCGGATTGATATTTAGAGAGCTCTTCTCGTGCTGAATTGGAATCTGTTTCTAATAAGCGGCGCTCTAGGGATGGGATCACACCTTCAAACGGCTTGTTGGATTTCCAGCTACTCTCTGTCTTTGATGTATATGTGATTGGGATGATCGTATCGCCTGAACCATAAAGGATTTTTTCCTTTTCATCAGCTTTTAGTTTCTCCCACGGTGTGTCCATATTAATCTTATAATGCTTGGCAACCGCTTCTAAGGCTTGCATGTAAAAAGGGGCAAAGCCCTTCGACCATGGTGCAATCGCACCTTTGCGCAGAGATTTAGTTTGATCGGGAACAATAAGCTCCTCATCCATTTTCAGCTTTTCGCCCAATCCATCACAAGTAGGGCAAGCACCATGCGGCGAGTTGAAAGAAAATAGGCGTGGCTCAATCTCTGGGATAGTGAAACCTGAAACGGGACAGGCATATTTCTCACTGAACAGCTCTTGCTCACCTGTGCTCGCATCTTCAACAATCGCAAGCCCATCAGCCAATCTAAGGGCTGTTTCAACAGAATCGGCCAAGCGATTGCCCATATCCTCGCGGATGACTAGGCGATCCACCACCACTTCAATATCATGTTTGAGCTTTTTATCCAATGCAGGAACGTCTGCTATCTCATAGAGCTCGCCATCAACTTTGACGCGCTGAAACCCTGCTGCCATAAGATCTTTAAATTCTTTGCGGTACTCGCCTTTACGCCCGCGCACGATAGGCGCAAGTAGATAAAGCTTTGCCCCATCACCGCGCGCCATAATACGATCAACAATCTGGCTAACAGTTTGGCTTTCAATCGGTTTGCCTGTCGCTGGCGAATAGGGTACACCAACGCGCGCCCACAAAAGGCGCATATAGTCATAAATTTCTGTAACAGTTCCAACTGTCGAGCGCGGGTTACGGCTGGTGGTTTTTTGCTCTATAGAGATCGCAGGCGATAGGCCTTCAATGCTATCGACATCGGGCTTTTGCATCATCTCCAAGAACTGGCGTGCATAGGCAGACAGGCTCTCAACATAGCGGCGCTGGCCTTCTGCATAGATCGTGTCAAAGGCTAGTGAGGATTTGCCCGAGCCTGATAACCCCGTAATCACGACCAGCTTGTCGCGCGGCATATCGACATCAATGTCTTTTAAGTTATGTTCGCGGGCTCCCCGCACTGAAATCTCTGTAAGGCTCATAGTGTCTTATATGGCGCTTATAGGTGCAAAAATCAATAAACAAAAATAATATAAAAAAGCCCTAAGGCGGCATATGCCCTAGGACTTTCGTTAGATACAAAGATCTTAAACTCTATTTCAGGCCGGATTGAGCCTGTTCATACTAGGCTATTGCGCCGCCCCATTTGGGGAGGACCAAATGCCGATCGCTCCAGCTTTGGGGTTGGTACTGTATCCGGCCTTCAAATTCTGTTCTTGATCACTCATCTGATCACCTCCTTTCTTACGTTTTCGATATAAATAGGATATGGATTCGCACACGCTTTCGTCAAGTGCGTGGCGTTTATTTAGGAGAAGTCGGGAGGTCTGGAGTATGTGCAGATTGATTTTGCTGTTTAGATAAGGGCTGAAAATCTCTACGAATTTCGGCATATATATCTTTTTTGTACGCCTTGTTATTTAGAGAGATGTTATCTGCGCTCGTGTAGTTTTGATCTAAACTCAGGTTGGGATTGATATTGGCTACGCCAAAAGTAATAGCGAGTGGCACGCGAATTTTCTTTTTATCGTGGCGATCTGCGTATAGTTCTGCAGCGGATATGTTGTCTTGAATTGTCTGCAAGATTTCTATTGCACGTGGGTTGACCCAATCCACATTATTTTCATCATCTGGTTTGGATTTTTTATGTTCAATGATGATAACAAACTCGTCTCCTCCTAATCTGGCAACATAATCTGATTCAGGGAGAGACTCTCTCATGATGTTGGCATAAGTTTTCAGTACACGATCGCCTACTGGGTGGCCAAAATATTCATTCACTGTTTTGAAGTCATTGGCATCACCAATGGCCATGGTCGCGCTGCCGATTTTACCGTCATTCATACGCTGTACAACATGCTCAAATGTCGGTTCTAAAGATGCGCGCTGAGGTAAGGAGGTGAGAGGGTCTTTAGTGTTTTGCTTGAGTAGTCTTACCAAATGTTTGTATGTTGGAAGAATTAAATCGTGCTGAACTTGTAGCGTTTGCTCATCGGCGCTTTCTAAATAAGCGCAGACACCTTTAAGTTTTTTGGAGATTTGATCTTTGTCGTTTCTTGGTACGTGTAGCTTTCCTAGGGCAGAGTCTAGTTTCTTAAACTCGCCTAGCAACAGGATTCGTAACTCGTCATTCTCATTACTCATGCGCGCTTTATAATAAAATACCTGAGGTTATGTCAATAAAATAAAGCTGTTCATGGTCTGTAATTTATCCTTTCACTCCTTAAATAAGCTCACTATAGTCATCTCATCATTAAAGTTTCTAAGGAGTATAAGACGTGGCTGGTAGCGTAAATAAGGTTATTTTGGTTGGAAATCTAGGGGCAGCACCGGAAGTGCGCTCTATGCAGAGCGGCGATGAGGTTTGCAACCTTTCTATCGCAACGTCTGAGAGCTGGAAAGATAAAATGAGCGGTGAGCGTAAGGAAAAGACCGAGTGGCACCGTGTTGTGATCTTTAGCCCGGGCCTTGTAAATGTGTGTAAAAACTATCTGCAAAAAGGCTCTAAAGTTTACTTGGAAGGTCAGCTTCAAACACGTAAGTGGCAAGATCAAAGTGGTAAAGATAACTATTCTACAGAAGTGATTTTGCGCGGTTATGATGCTAAGCTCGTGATGCTTGATGGGCGTAGTGGCGGCGCAGGTGCAGGCGCATCTATGGGCGGTGGTTTTGGCGATAGTCAGTCTGGTGGCTATCAGCAGCAGCCAATGCAGCAGGCTCAACAGGCTGCGCCAGTAGATGAAATGGAAGATGAAATCCCATTCTAATGTTTCTGAACCGTCTCGTTTTTCTATCGTTAATAATGGTATTTATAACAATGCCATATGTGGTGTATGCGCAGGACAGAAATCAAGAAAATTACGATAAGCGTATAGGGTTGGCACAGCAAATTTTGGCTGTTAATCCTGTGCGTGATCAGGTGCGTGGCGCGATTGAGCAGTTTGTTGCGCGCGCTATGCCTATGGCTTCGCAAGCCGATAAAGAAACTCTAAAGTTTCAGCTTATCCAGATCATAAATGTGAAGGCGATCGAAGATGTGTCTTTACGAGCTTATGCTGATGTTTTCACGCAAAGCGAGCTTGAAGTGATGCTGGACTATTATTCAAAACCTGAGGCGAAATCTGCGCGAGAAAAAATGCCGCAGCTAAATGAGATTATCGGTCCAGAGATTGTGAAAATGCTCGACAAAGCTGTCATGAAAGCGCGAACAACGCGCCCAAATTAGCCCTTATGTGACGCAACTGTAAATAAACCTCTAAAACACTGTATAAAATAGCAATAAAAGCGCATCTACGCCTTGTAAAGGCTTGTGTGAATTGCTAAAAATTTAGGGTTATTTAAAGGACTGATTTATGAGTGATTCACAAGTTATAGACGAGCCATCCCAGCCAACAATTACCCTCGAAGAGGAAATGAAGCAATCTTATCTCGATTATGCGATGAGCGTGATTGTTTCGCGTGCGCTTCCTGATGTGCGTGATGGCCTAAAGCCAGTGCATAGACGTATTCTCTATGCTATGCGCGAAGGTGGATATACATCGGATAAGCCTTACAAGAAGTCTGCGCGTGTTGTCGGGGATGTGATGGGTAAATACCACCCGCACGGCGATGCTGCGATTTATGATTCGATGGTGCGTATGGCACAGCCGTGGTCACTGCGCTTGCCGTTGATTGATGGGCAAGGGAACTTCGGTTCTATGGATGGAGATAGCCCTGCGGCGATGCGTTATACAGAAGCGCGCATGGATAAGGCTGCGGAAACGATCCTTCAAGATATTGAAAAAGACACTGTAGATTTTCAGCCTAACTACGATGAAAGTGAGCGCGAGCCTGTTGTGTTGCCTTCGCGCATTCCAAACCTGCTTGTTAATGGCGCAGGTGGTATTGCTGTTGGTATGGCCACAAATATTCCGCCGCATAACTTATGCGAAGTTATCGATGCTTGTGTGGCGATGGTTGATAACCCTGAAATTTCTACAGATGAAATCATAGATATTATTCCGGGTCCTGACTTCCCAACAGGGGCACAAATTTTAGGGAAAAACGGTATCCATAGTGCGTATCACACAGGGAACGGCTCTGTGAAAATGCGTGCAAAAACCCACATTGAAGAGGTGGGTAAGCGCGAAGCGATTATCGTGACTGAAGTCCCTTATCAGGTCAATAAAGGTAAGCTTCTTGAGCGTTTGGGAGAAGTTGGCCGCGAAAAGATAGTCGAGGATATCGCCGAGGTTCGTGATGAATCTGACCGTGATGGCGTGCGTGTAGTGATTGAGCTTAAAATGAATGCCAATGCAGAAGTTGTGCTAAATCAGCTCTTTAAATACACTCAGCTTCAAACGAATTTCTCCTGCAATATGGTGGCGCTTCATAATGGTAAGCCGCAAACAATGTTGCTTAAAGATATGCTGAAAGCGTTTGTGAAGTTCCGTGAGGAAGTTATTACACGCCGTACGATTTATGAGCTTGGTAAGGCGCGCGATCGTGCGCATATCTTGGCAGGTCTCGCGGTGGCTGTTGCGAATATTGATGATGTGATTGCACTCATCCGTAATGCGGCAAACCCAACTGAAGCGCGCGAAGGCTTGATGGCTAAGAAATGGCCTGCCTTGGATGTCGCGCCATTGATTGAACTTATCGATGATCCTGAATATCCTCTAGAATCTGATGGCACATATCAAATGTCTGAGGCGCAAGCGCGCGCAATTTTGGAGTTGCGCCTGCACCGTTTGACTGGTCTTGAACGTGATAAAATCGCTGGAGAATTGCGTGAGATTACAGATAAAATCGCTGAATATCTCGCAATCCTAGCTGATCGCGCAAAGCTTCTTGAGGTTCTTGTGGAAGAGCTTGAGGAAGTAAAAGCTAAATTTGGTAATCCACGCCGCACAGAGCTTTGTGATGCAGAGTTTGAAATGGATATGGAGGACCTTATTCAGCGTGAAGATATGGTTGTGACTATCACGGGGCAGGGTTATGTGAAGCGTGTGCCGCTTGAAACATATCGCGCCCAAAAACGTGGTGGTAAAGGCCGATCAGGTATGAGTACAAAAGATGAGGATTTTGTGTCTGATCTCTTTGTGGCCTCAACCCACACGCCGATCCTATTCTTCACATCACGTGGTATTGTGCATAAGCTTAAAGTGTATCAATTGCCGGTCGGTAATCCGCAATCTAAAGGTAAGGCTATGGTCAATATCTTACCTTTAGAAAAAGACGAAAAGGTTAGCGTTTACATGCGCATGCCTGAAGATGTTGAAGTGATAGATAAGCTTGATATCATGTTTGCGACAAGTCACGGTTCTGTGCGTCGTAACCGTCTAAATGACTTTGCAAATATCCGCTCTAACGGTTTGATTGCGATGAAGCTTGATGAGGGCGAAAAGCTGGTTTCTGTTAAAATCTGTAGCCCAGATGAGGATGTGATGTTGGCAACGAAGCTTGGTAAAGCTATTCGTTTCCCAGTGACTGATATTCGCGTATTTGCTGGACGTAACTCGACAGGAGTTCGCGGCGTGAAGATGGCAAATAAAGACGATGAAGTGATTTCAATGTCTATCCTAAAGCATGTTGAGATTACGCCAGACGAGCGTAATGCTTATCTGAAGGCGGCAAATCAGGTTTTGGGCTCCGATGATGAGAACTTTGAATATGAGGAAACGTCTTTAGAATTGTCAGAGCAGCGCTTCCAAGAGCTTTTATCTAAAGAGCAAATTTTGCTAACGATCTCTAATAAGGGCTACGGTAAGCGAACATCTGCTTATGAATATCGTGTGTCTGGTCGCGGCGGTATGGGTGTGGCTAACATGGCGCTCACTAAAAAGAATGGTGGCGAAGTTGTTGCGACATTCCCTGTAACGGATGATCACCAGATTATGCTTGTGACAAATAAAGGTAAGTTGATCCGTACGCCTGTAGAGAATATTCGTACCACAGGCCGTAGTGCTCAAGGTGTAACAGTTTTCAAAGTTGATAATGATGAAAACGTTGTCTCTGTTGCTTGGCTTATTCAAGAAGATGGTGAAGACGAGCCAATAGATGCTGATGGCGTTGAAGGTGTTGAGGGCGCTGTCTCTGATGAGGCGATCGCCGAAGAAGCGGAGGCTGTGAGTGACGCCGGTGAGGAGAGTGGAGAAGCTTAATTCTAAGCTTCTTCTTTGCGCGCTTTAATGATTTTTTCGCGCGCCTCCATAACCTCTAGTTTTAAATCTTTCTTGGCTTTGCGATAAAGTGGGTTTGCGATTAGATTTCTATAGCGAATACTGAGAGTCTGATCGTCTTTAAATTTACCGCCATTTTGAAACAATCTGTGCATTTCATCGTGAACATCATTATGTTCGAATAATAAATCTGCGGGCATATGCTTTTCTAAAGCCGCCTCAAAATCATCATGGAGTTGCTGGCGCTCTGTATCATTTTTAAGCCCGCTATAAAGATCATTTTTAAAAAGCATTTCAATATGCTCTTTGTGTTTCTTTAAGTGCTTTGAGAGCTTGTGTGCGAGGGTTTTAATCATTGTTTTGAGTTGGTATGTGAAAGGGTAATGGAGAATATATCTCAACAACATCCTACCATAGCGTGATCATGCGCGCACTGTCGATAGCTTTTAAATGTCAAACTCGCTTGTATCTTGCCGCTATCTCTCGTTATAAGGAATAGGCGTAAATAATAAACGGACCCCGAAATGCTTTCATATCAGCACATATATCATGCAGGTAATTTCGCTGATATTCATAAGCACTCCATTTTGTGTGCCCTGTGGGAGGCACTAAAAAAAGAAAATGATAAGCCTGCGCTATATATTGATACACACGCAGGGCGCGGTGCATATGATTTAGGCTCTAAGGAAGCTCAGAAAATTGCTGAATATAAGCTCGGATTTTCTAAGTTGGATTTAAAACGCCTGCCTCAGGATTTTGCTCCTTATATTAAGGCTATCAAGCGCTATGCACCGCGCTATCCTGGATCCTCAGCATGTATTGCAGCGCTTAAAAGTGATGCGGATATCATGAAGCTCAATGAGTTGCATCCTCAAGAGCATAAGGCGCTGATTAAAGCTTTAGGCGGTGCGCCGAATTTACGGATACAGAAAAAAGACGGCTATAAAGCTTTGTTAAACACGGAATTTGAAGGGCAGGGGGCGCAAGCTTGTGTGATGATTGATCCCTCTTATGAGGTTAAGGCTGAATATGCGCAATTGGCTGAAAATGTTTTGGCGCTTGTTGAGCGGGCTCCAAAAATACGCATGCTTATATGGTATCCAATTTTAAGGCAGGCACAATATCATCAGGAGATGTTGGAAAGCTTGAAGCTGTGTACGGCGCCACAGCTTAACTCGCAGCTCGACTTGCCTGAAAAGATAGCGCCAGATAAAGGGATGTATGCAACCGGCTTGGTGCTCATAAATCCTCCTGCGCGCTTTGAGCCAAAGCTCAATAAAATGACGAAGATTTTAAAAGCTGCACTCGCACAGTAAGGTTTAATTGCGAGGCCTTGAATAGTTTCGCAAAGTTGTTAAGCTAAGCCAATTGGCTATATCTGTGGGGGATAGAATTTTGACAGAAAAATCCATACAAAACGAATGGTGTGCACTTCCTGAGAGCTTGCGTGTTTTTGTTCCTGAAATAAAAAGGGCTATGTTCGATTTTCCATAGCGTCTGCACGAGCCGATAAGGGCGCCTATTCTGCGGAACAAATAAGGATAGTGGCGGAAAACCAAAATAGGGCGGTGGATGATTTAGCGTTACGCTTTGAGGCGGCTGGTGGAACGGATGCCCAGTGGAATAGTCTGTTTAGGTTGGTTGGTTATGCTTTGGATAAGAAATTAGAGCTGTAAATTATTTTATTTACTAGAAAATTGGTCAATGCTGTCTACTATATGTATAGTTTGAAAAAAGAATATTTTATCTATAGTGTAATAATATGAGTAATAAAGTAATCCCTTTAATAAGTCGCGCGGTGATGTTTATGGCATCATCTGCTTTTGTGTGCGATCTGTGTAAACGCTCCTAAAAAAATCACAAAGCAAACCGTTTAATGCGCCCGATCAATGAAGAGAAAAGGGCAGGCGATAGCATTTTTATGCGCGCCATTTTTAGGAGATATATCATGTCACATCCAAACCAGACAGCGAAGCTGTCACCAACCTTTAATGACCACGCAAAGGCGCTGAGCCTTGATTATGAGTGTTTAAGCTCCCCTGAGGAGCGCATCCGCCGCGCGCATGATTGGGTTAAGGGTGAAGCAGGGCAGAATTTAGTGCTCAGCAGCAGCTTCGGCCCGCAATCAATATTAATGCTGAACTTTGTTAAGGAGGCGGGGATCGATATCCCCGTCATTGCGGTTGATATTGAAGGTGATGAATATGAGCCGCAGCGCGCCTATCGCGAGACGCTGCGCCGCAGCCTCGGCTTTGATCTTTATCTTGCCCACGCCAAGGATGAGAATGGGAAAGACGCCGCGATGATCCGCGCGCTTCGTCAAGTAAATGCTGGCGGGGTGATCTCTGGCATTCGCCGCTCACAAACCGAAAATAGAGCCTCAAAACCCTATGTAGAGTGGCGCGAAAAGAATCGGGCCTATTCCTTCCACCCAATATTGAACTGGCCCGATCAGGGGGTCGATAGTGTGCTCAGCCAGCAAATTGATCCCGCATTGCTTCATCCGGATTATGCGCCGGGTGTGCAGGCAATCGGCGGGCGTATATTGGGCGCAGGAGAGCAAAAGCAAGAATGTGGTTTGCATATTGACGGCGGCGGAATATAGCCCCTTGCCAGCATTTTATATTCATGCTTAAACCGTTATATGAGCGAGAAATCAGGAAAATATTTAATAGGCGTTTACCCTGGAACATTTGATCCAGTAACACGCGGTCATCTTCATCTTATTAGGCGTGCTTCCAAAATGGTGGATAAGCTTATTGTTGCGGTCGCTGATAATCCGCGTAAGCATCCGCTCTTTCCTCACGAAGAGCGCGTCCAGATGATCGAGGCTGATTTGCAGACAATGCAAGGTAAAGGCTGTGAGATTGAGGTTAAGCCCTTTGATAATTTGCTGGTGCAGTTTGCGCGTGATGTTAACGCAAGCTGTATTTTCCGTGGGCTACGCGCGGTCTCTGACTTTGAGTATGAGTTCCAGCTCACGGGCATGAATGCTAAGCTAGATCCTGATATCGAAACAGTTTTTCTTATGGCTGCGGATAAGTGGCAGTTTGTTTCTGCAAGCTTTGTAAAAGAGATTTCATCCATGGGTGGGGATATTCAGGATTTTGTAACGCCTAATGTTTCTGAGCGCCTAAAAGAAAAATTTAAATAAACTGCATAGAAATACTTGACGTGGGGCTTCGAAATACATATGTTGCCCCAGACTTAAATAAACGACTTTCAAAAACACTTTTCAAAGTCGCTTCATTGCAAAAGCAAATAGTATTTTATTTAGGCCATGATCGCGTAGCTCAGCCGGTAGAGCAACTGACTTTTAATCAGTAGGTCCAGGGTTCGAATCCCTGCGCGATCACCATTTTCTTTTTGTTTCCCTATTTCCCTATTTTCCTATATCGAATTTTTGTGTGTAGTTGCTTGGCTGTATTCTTGTCAGTTTTATTTGTTGGGTAATAATATGTCGTTTTTACCCAGTAACAGGGGAAAAAAGCCTAGGTTTTCTACAATTTCTTGCAATGGCTGTAAAAAGTCTCTAAATATCAATTATTACTGAAAAGACAGCTTACGAAAAAAGATAGGAGCAAGTAGCAATGTCTAATTTTACTCTCGCAGAATATATCTGGATTGACGGTAGCGTGCCAACACGCTTCGTGCGTTCAAAAGCACGTGTTGTTGATCTGGGTAGCAACCCAAAAATTGAAGATTTTCCAGAGTGGAGCTTTGATGGTTCATCTACAAACCAAGCCGCAGGCGATGATTCAGACTGTATCCTTCGTCCAGTAGCATATTACAAAGACCCAATTCGTGGCGAAGGTAACTTCCTTGTAATGTGTGAGGTTGATAATCCTGATGGTACACCACATGAATCAAATTCTCGCGCACAACTTCGCGCAGTTCTTGATGCTGGTGCAGCTGAGCAAGATCCTTGGGCTGGCTTTGAGCAAGAATATACACTCTTCCCAGAAGGTGCGCGTACGCCTCTAGGTTGGCCAGATAATGGTTTCCCTGCACCTCAAGGTCCTTACTATTGTGGTATTGGTGCAAACCAAGCTTTTGGGCGTGAAGTTGCTGAGGCACATGCTGAGCTTTGTCTAGAAGCTGGCCTTTGCTATTACGGTCTAAACGCAGAAGTTATGCCAGGTCAGTGGGAATTCCAAATTGGTTACCGTGGTAATGATTCTGAAGATACAGGTGTATTGGCTATGTCTGACCAAATGTGGGTTGGCCGTTGGCTTCTTCACCGTGTGGCGGAAGAGTTTGATGTTGAAGCAACGCTAGACAACAAGCCAGTTAAGGGTGACTGGAATGGTGCTGGTATGCATACAAACTTCTCAACAAATGACACACGTGATAAATCAAAAGGTAAGGCGGCTATCCAAGCTGCGGTTGATGCATTGAGCAAAAACCACGCAGATCACATCGTTCTTTATGGTGCTGGTTTGGCGGATCGTCTAACTGGTCTTCATGAAACATGTGACATCAACACATTTAAAGTTGGTGATGCTGACCGTGGATGTTCAATCCGTATTCCAAAGCCTGTAGCACTTAAAGGTTATGGTTACTTTGAAGATCGTCGTCCAGGTGCAAATGCTGACCCTTATCTTGTTGCTGCACGCCTTTGTGCAACAGTTTGTGGCGTTGATGAGTCTGTGATGAAATTCTCAAGCTGGCCACGTAAGAGCGAAAAACTTAAAGTTGCTGCTGAATAAGATTAAAAATCTTTCATAAATAATGTATAGTAGGGGTGCTTTATTCAAAGCGCCCCTTTTTTATGCCTTAAAACGCACTATATAATATGTAAATAAGATAGTGATTTTATTAACTTTTATGCGTTATTCTGTATGTGTTGGGTAATGTTTTCTGAGTTTCTATTTTAATTTCTAGTTTGTTGAGAGTGTAAATGGTTCGTAAAAGCGACATCGAGAAAGGACGTGAAGAGTTTGAAGCTTCGGAAGGGAGTTTTGAAACTTTTCAGGATTTCACATTGGAAGATGAGGATGTTAACGCTGATTTGGCGGAAGAAGCTAAATCGACGGGTGCGGGTAATGAGCAGCTTGATGATGATGATATCTTAGTTGAGGCATCATGGAATATTTCAGGAGATGAGGATTCTGTTGAAGCGGTTTCTGAAAGCGGCGACGAAGATCTGAAAATTGAAGTCTTGGAAGGTGCTTTGAGTGAGGCTGATGATGGGGAGCTTCTCCTTATGGAGGAGGTTGAAGTTGAGGCTGAAGAGCTTGAGACATTGCCTTATAAAGAGGTTGAAGCTGAGACCCAAGATGGTGATGGAGGATTCTTAGAGCCGGAAGTGCTTCAATCGGCAGATTCTGGAACGAAAAATGTGCCAGCGCGCTTTACGGGTGCAGAGCTGAAGCGCGCTGCACAGGGTGGCTTAAACTCTTCGGATATAATTAATTCTGGCGGAACGGATGTAGTTAATCAAACGGGCGAGATCGTTGTTCGTGGTGAAGGCGGTGTTCATGGCGATGGTGACGGAGAGGGGCGTAAATCTGGACGTATTGGTGATCGCTTAGTCTCTATGGGGGTTATTACCGAAGATCAGCTTAATGTGGCTCTTCAAGAAAAGAAAATTACTGGGAATATGCTGGGTCAGATTATGGTTGATCTCGGCTTTATTGATGAGGAGATGCTCATCTCGTTCCTGGCTGAAAGCTCAGGTTTTGAGGTCTTTGATCCTAAGAACATTGTCTTTGATGGTGAGGTTCTTGGATATATTGATAAGAATACCGCCATTAAGCATAGCGTGCTTCCAGTTTCGATTAGAGATGAAAAAGATCTTTATGTCGCGATGGCTGACCCTTACGATATTGTGGCTATTGATGCTTTGCGATCTATGGTGCCGAAAGGCTTGCAGATCAAGCCTATGGTTTGTACGGCTAAAATTCTCTCAGAGGCTATTGATGTAGCTTATGGTTATGCAAGCTCAATTGCAGGGATCTTAAAAGAGCTTGAGGAAGGTGAGGTTTCTCAAGATATTGCTGGGCTTGATGAGAATGCAGCTTTTACGCATCCGATCGTGCGTCTAGTGAATGCGCTTGTTTTTGATGCGGTTAAAATGGGCGTATCAGACCTTCACTTTGAACCTGAAGAAAACTTTATTCGTTTGCGCTATCGTATGGATGGTGTGCTTTTTACAGCTCAAATTCTGCACAAACAGCACTGGAATGGTATTTCTCAGCGTATCAAAATCATTTCCGGTATGAATATTGCTGATAAGCTCTCTCCGCAAGATGGGCGCTTTGGAATGAATGTTGGTGGGCGCGAGGCTGATTTCCGTGTGTCTTCACTTCCTACAGTTCATGGTGAAAACATTGTTCTTCGTGTTCTTGATCAGTCAGAGAGTATTATGCCGATGGAGAAGTTGGGCTTCTCTGAGCATAATTTGAACTTGATCAAGAAGTCTCAAAGTAAGCCGGAAGGGATTATTATTGTTACTGGCCCTACGGGTTCCGGTAAGACAACATCTCTTTATTCGATGCTCAATGAGATTAATAATGTGGAGGTGAATATTCAGACCTTGGAAGATCCGGTGGAGTATTCATTGCCGATGATCAGGCAGACGCACGTTCGTGAAGGTGTCTTGGAGTTCGCTGATGGTATTAAAGCGCTCTTGAGGCAGGATCCGGATATTATCTTTATTGGTGAGATTCGTGATGGTGAAACTGCGGGGATGGCTCTTAAAGCGGCTATGACCGGGCACCAAGTTTATACAACACTGCACACGAATGATTCGTTTGGTGCGATTCCACGATTGTTCGATTTGGGCTTGAAGCCAGGGATGGTTGCGGGAGCTATTATTGCTATTTTTGCTCAGCGATTAACAAGAAGACTCTGTTCTAATTGTAAAGAAGAATATACTCCGGATGAGAGTGAATGCGCTGTTTTGGGTATAGATGCTGATGAGCCGGCGCCAAGTATTTATCGGGCGCGTCAGGGTGGCTGTGAGATGTGCGGTGGTCAAGGTTATAAAGGTCGTACGGCTGTGGTTGAGATTTTAACGTTTGACGATGAGTTGAATGAGTTGCTGGCGCAAGGTGCGAATAAAGCTGAGTTAAAGAACTTGGCAGTGAAAAAAGGCTTCAAAAGTATGAAAGACGATGGCATTCTAAAAGTATTGGATGGTGTTACCAGTATTGAAGCTGTGTCCAAGGTTGTTGATGTGGGTAAGTAAGGCTATGTTGATAATGAATATCTATAAATACCACATTCGTGGCAGATTTTACTAAAAGAGAAGAGTGTAGGGTTGCAGAGATATAAGTATAGAGCAATAAATTCTAAAGGTAGACCTATTCGTGGGGCGATTGCTGCTGCGAGTGAGGTGGACTTATATAAACAGCTTCAGTCTGCCGGCCTGGAGTTGGTAGACTGCTCTGTGATTGGTGAGGGCGGTGCAGGGTCGTTTCTGTCCAATCTGACGCAGAAAAAAGTAGTTCTTCGTGATGTAATTCAGTTTTTTGTACAGATGGAGCAGATGCAAAGTGCTGGCGTTCCATTACTTGAGGCATTGCGCGATGTTAAGGAAGCAACTGATAGTCAACGCTTTCAGGATATTTTAACAGATATTCACCGCGATGTTTCTGATGGTGCAGCGTTATCAGAGGCTATGGCAAAGCACGAAAAGATTTTTAAGCCTCTATATATTTCACTCATTGAAGCTGGTGAAGAGACAGGTGATTTGACATCGTCTTACATGCAGCTCGTTAAATATTTGAAGTGGGTAGATACAATTCAGGCCAAAATTCGTAAAGCGACTCGCTACCCTATGGTGGTGACTTTGGTGGTGTTGATGACGATCACATTTATGATGATGGCCGTTGTTCCGCAAATTGTAGGGTTCCTTAAATATCTGGACTTAGAGTTGCCTTGGTTTACGGTCGCGTTGATCGATACATCTAATTTCTTTGTGAATCCAACATTTACTGTGTTTGGTGTTCCTGTTTATGGCGGGTTGGTAGTGCTAGCGACTCCAATTCTTTTTGTTATGCTTCTGAAGTTCTTGAGGAAAAGCTCTGATAATATTGCATATAAACTTGATGCGCTATACGTGGCGTCTCCTGCCTTTGGGCCGCTTATTCGAAAAATATCTATTGCAAGATATGCGCAAACCTTTGGGGCTTTGTATGCTAGTGGTATTGATGTGATAAAGGCCTTGGACTCATCTAAAGCGACAGTGAATAACCTAGTGATGCTTGAGGCCATGGATGTGGTTGAGGCGCAGGTGCAGACGGGGAGCACTCTATCAGCATCATTTGATGCTAGTGGAGAATTCCCGTCCATGGTTGTTCGTATGGTGAAAATCGGCGAAGAATCTGGTAACTTAACACCAGTACTTGATCAGGTTTCTGAATTTTACACGCATGATGTGAATGAGGCTATTGATGGTATGATCGAAATGATTCAGCCGACATTGACAGCAATATTAGGTCTGATGATTGCATGGATCGCGGCGGGAAGCTTGGGGCCAATTTATATGAACCTAGGGAACTTTATGGATTTTTAAGAGGCTCAAAAGCCAGGAAAAATAAAAATGGGATTATCTTTTTTAACACCAAATCGTACAGTGCTGCTGACCTCAGATGATGCGCTTTATGTTTACTCTGTATCTTCTCGCGGAGTGAAATTGGTTGATGTTGTGCCATGGGGCGCGCAAAATTTCATAGATAACGTATCTAATATTTTGGCCAAAGACTGCGCTAAGCGCCCAGTATTGATGCTCAACGATATGGTTGAGCAGCACTATAGAAAAGAGCGTGTTTTAAAATCGGGTGTAAGTTCACTAGATAAGCAGACGATGATTAAGCGTCGTTTGTCAGTTGCATTTGGTAAGTATCCTGTTCGCGCTGCGATGCTTTTAAAAGAGAAGATACCTAAGACCAAAAATCAGCCAGCATCTGATATTTATATTTTTGCGGCCATTCCAGAAAGCGATTCTCTTAATAAAACAATATCCGCTGTTAAAAAGTCTTTGGCTTCTGTAGCGGCTCTGTGCTTACTTCCTGTCGAATCTTCTGACATGGTTAGAACGCTTTCGCAGAAATTGTCTAAAAAAGGTTCGAAAAAAGCGACATGGTCAATTTTTATAGGTCAGCATAGAAGTGGGAATGTACGTCAAGTCGTAACCAAGAATGGCGAGCTGGCCCTTACGCGTATGAGCCCTCTTGCTGCTGAGCCTAAGGATCCAATTCAATGGGCGCAAGAAATCCAAAAAGAGTTTAAAGCAACAATGAGTTACCTTTCGCGTTTCGGATATGATCCGTCACAAGGATTGGAAGTGACGATTATTGCGAATATTGACGCATCAGATGCTTTGCAGCAACTTATTGATGAGAAATGCACACTTAATATTTTGACGGCCACCCAAGCCGCAGGGCTTTTAGGTCTGAATATAGGGGCTCAAGAAAATCAGGCTCTAGCGGATATTCTGCATGTTGCATGGGCGGGAAGAAAAGCGCGCTTTATGCTTCCGATGCGTGCGGGCTCCGTGAGTGAAATCCATACGCCAAGACAAGTGGCAGCGGCGGCAAGTGCCGTGCTTCTACTGTCTGTTTTTGGGCAAGCTTATTTTACGTTTGATTATTTCTCAAAGCTAACTGAGAGTAGGGATCAAATTGTTAATTTACGATCTCAGAAAAATCAACTTGATACAAAATATCAGCACGAAATAAGTAAAAAAGAAGCTATGGGCTTTGATGTGCAGCTCGTTCAAAGCTCTATATTGGTATATGATAGATTTGAAAATAACAGTGTGAATATCTTGAATCTTGCTAAAGCTGTAGGATATGCACTGGGCCCAGATATGCGCGTTGATTCAATTGATGTCACAAAAGATATAAAAGAAAGTTCTACGAGCTTCTTTAGGCCAGCACGTAATAATATCAATAATAATGATAACGAGCCTAAAGTGCTATTCCAAGCACGTATGACTATGACATATCCTGGAAGTACTAATATTGATAGAGGTAATGCAGAGGTAGCTGAGTTTAGGGAGCGCTTACAAGCGCAAATGCCTGATTACAAAGTGGAAATCACAAAGCAGCTGAAAGACTACGAATATACAGAAGGTCTGGTTGTTGAAACGGGTGATTTAGAGCGCGAGAATATTCAGCAAGACTTTGTGGCTGAAATTTTGATTGAAGCCCTCTCCAAAGTGGAAGGTGAAAAATCATGATTAAAATTTTAGGATTTAAACGTTTAGTTATTCTGCTTGTGTTGATTGGCATTAACGCGTTTGTTGGTGCTGTGACGTTTGGGTATTTATCACCTGAAAGCCTTAAAAGTGAGCGTGACGTGCGCTCTATGCGCAGTCAAAACACTGCGTTGCGTGCAGATATTGAGAGGGTTCAAGTCGAGTTGGAGCAATTGGCTGAGCAAAAAGGTTTATTTGAAAAATATCGCGAAGCTGGCTTTTTTGCGCGTCAAAACCGCAGGCAAATCGAAGATATTTTGAAATCAGTACAGCAGTTTTCCGGTGTAACGCGCGCAGCAGCCTCAGTTAACCCAGCTGAGATTGAGGAAAATGAAGAAGCTGCAAAAGCAAATCATAATGTTTTGAATTCTACTATCGAAATAAAGATAGCGGCTTTTAGTGATGTTGATATTTTACGTTACATTTTCTTGTTAAAAAGAGACTTCCCGGGACATGTTTCTGTCGATGAAATTAATATAAAGCGTGCAGGTGAAGTAAATGGTACTGTGCTTCGTGCAATAGCGACAGGCTCAGGGATTCCTCTTGTGAATGCAGAGCTTGTATTGAGTTGGAGAACCATGGTTCCTGAGAATGACCTAGAACAAGAGCGGGGGAATTAATAATGAAGAGAGTTCCTACCGTTTATAATACTTTATTTTTATGCGCTGCACTTTTGTTTGTGCCTCAATTTGCTTCTGCGCAACAAAGCGGTGTAACCGCACAAGCTGCAACGGATACTGTGCCAGATATAGCTAATAACGGCGCCGGCCAAGTAACATTGCAAAAATCGCCGAATGTATTCGACGAAAGTCAGTATAAGTCATTGGTTTTTACCTCATGGGAGCGTTCTGCAATTACAGATGCGCGTCTTTCGAAAGGGGATCAACGTGCAGTGGCTGAATGGGAGCTTGAAGAGGCGCTCAATAGAACCGAAGAAGTTAAAGAGCCTCCACGCCCTGAGGATAGAGAGCTTATTCTGGGAGGAATATTGTTTCATGATCGCGAAGATTGGACTATTTGGCTAAATAAAAAAAGAGTTACGCCAGAAGCTCTTCCAGAAGAAGTATATGATTTAAATGTGTATGAGAATTATATCGAAATGAAATGGTATGATGAATATACAAATAGAATTTTCCCGCTTCGTATGCGCGCCCATCAGCGTTTCAATCTTGATACACGTATTTTCCTGCCAGGTTAATATTAAACAGTGAGTATATATAATGAGTAATGATCAAACCATTCTTGAGCTTAAGAATGTCGGTATTAAATATGGTGATTTGGTTGCTGTATCTTCCGTAGATATTGAAGTGAAGAAGGGTGAGTTTTTTGGTATTATTGGCGTAAATGGTGCTGGTAAAACATCTTTGATTAAAACTATCCTCGGTCTAAGAGATGCTGATGAAGGTGTTGTCTCTGTTATGGGGCAGGTTGTGTCTCAAAATAAAACAAGCCCACATATAGCGTTCTTGCCAGAGCGTTTTGAACCGTCCTGGTTTTTGTCTGGCTTAGAATTTTTAAAATTCTCTGCAAAAACATACGGACAAAAACATAGCGATGAAGAATATTATAAAGCTGCAGAAGATTTGGCGTTAGACCCTAAAGCTCTTAAGAGAAAAGTTCAAACATACTCTAAAGGGATGAGGCAAAAGCTAGGCGTATTAGCAACTGTTATGACTGAAAGTGAAATCCTTCTTTTAGACGAACCTATGAGCGGTCTTGATCCTGTCGCAAGAACGCGAGTAAAGGATTTGTTGCTGAAGGTCAGTAAGCAAGGCCGTACAATTTTTATGTGCTCGCATATTTTGGCTGATATGGATGAGGTTTGTGATCGTATTTGTTTGATACATGATCAAGAGATGAAGTTTATTGGCGCACCTTCTGCATTAAGGGAGCAGACAAAAACACAGAATCTTGAGCGTGCTTTTTTACATTATGTTGAGAATGCGCGCGTAGCATGATATTATGAGTTGTTATCTTATGCCTATTCAGGCCTAGTATTTATATTTAGAGTTTCATTAAAGCGCTGTCTCTAGGGCTGGATTCATTAAAAGGAAGTAGGTTTGCCATGAAAAACCACCAAGTGAAAAAGATATTATTATCGGCAACCGCCATTATGCTTACAGTTTCATTGTGTTCTGCTAGCGCGTTCGCTCAAGATCAAGTGGATGATATGTTTCCACCACTTCCTGTCGCAAGTGAAGTTGAGCTAGATCCAATTGATGAAAGCGCTGTCGTAAATGTCGGTGAGATGGAGATTCCTGAAGATACCGATTTGCAGGCACCTATTTTGGAAGATCAGCTTACGCAAGAGATTGTCTCTGGAGATGCTGAAATCATTGATGAGCAGCAGCAAATAATATCTGGTGATGAACCAACACAGCAATTTGTCTCTGAAGCGATTCCTGTGGATACACTCGCTCAAGAGCCTTCAATTCCTGAAGATGTGTTTTTCGATGCGAATGAAGTCGCTGTCCCACAAACGGAGATGGGGAAAAAGGGCGCTCCGCGTATTGTTGATCCGAGAAAAGAAACGGCGTCTAAGATTGTGGTTGTGCGTGGTGGAGCGGCTGCAGGAACAAAAAAGGCTCAGCTCGTTGCTGCTGAACGTGCTGTAAAGCTTGGTCGTTTTGATTCTGCATTAATGTTATATGACACTTTATATGTAACAAATAAGCATGATCCTAATGTTGTTCTTGGACGTGCGATTGCACTTCAAAAATTAGGCCATATTGATGAGGCCATTGCGGCTTATGATGAATTGTTAGCAATTCGCCCAGATAGTGTTGAGGCGCAAACAAACATGCTCGGTCTTATGGCTGAAAAATATCCAGCCGTTGCTCTTCATCGATTAAAAGAGTTGTTGGAGAAGAACCCTAACAATGTTGGCCTTATTGCACAGCAAGCTTTTATTTTTGCAAGCATGGAGAAATATCAAGAGGCGATACGTTATCTAGGAATGGCTTCGAGTATAGAGCCAGAAAATGCCTCTCACATATTTAACATGGCTATTATTGCTGAGCGCGCAGGTGCAAAAAAGGATGCTGTGAAATTCTATGAGCAGGCGCTTGAGATGGATTCTTTATACGGCTCTGGTAAATCCATACCGCGTGATCAGGCTTATGAGCGTTTAGCACGCCTACGTTAAGTTTCATTACTACGATTAATGCACGACAAGGTCTTTGAATGTGATTTCTTATCTACTGGCAAATGAAGCAGATCACTTCGCCTTGTGGGTGATTGATGTTGTTTATGTCGCTCTGCTAGGTCTTTTATTTGGTAGCTTTGCCAGCGCAATCATTCATCGTGTGCCCAAGGGTGTGTCCTGGGTGTCTGAACGCTCAAAATGTGGTTCATGTAAGAATGTTCTAAAATCATATGATCTAATCCCAGTTTTTTCATGGCTATTTAATGGTGGTAAGTGTCGGGTTTGTGGCGCTCAGGTGTCAGCTATTTATCCTGTGTTGGAGCTATGCTCTGCGTTAGTTTGTGTGCTGATATTGTTATTTTCATCAGAACCTATTTTGCAAAGATATATTTTGATTTTTGCATTTCCAATAATATTGTCTTTGGCTGTGATAGACCTTCAGCATAAAATTTTACCAAATTCACTTATGATTATTCTAGCGTGTTTTGCACTGCTTTCTGTGTGCTTGGCGGCTTATCAAAATGGTGACTACAGCATATTGTTGTTTAATCATGCTCTGGGAGCTGCGGTTTTTGGTGGCTTTTCATTGCTGCTTGGTATGGGTATGGAAAAGCTTAGAGGCAAGCAAGCGCTAGGAATGGGGGATGTTAAATTCTTTGCTGTGGCAGGCTTGTGGCTTGGTTTGCCTTATTTTGGCGTTTTTTGTATTTTGTCAGGCATATTCGGGGTTTTTCTGGGGCTTGTGTGGCGTGTGGTCACTAAAGAGCAATATTTTCCTTTTGGCCCAGCATTGATTTTATCCTTTTTGTTGATTTTGATATTACGAGGTTCTTTTTTCTTTGAAAAAGCGTTACACTACTTTGTGCTCTAAATCTTTACTGAGCATTCATACTTTTTAGGTATAAATAAGTATTCCCCGTCGCAATGAAGGGGAGGGGTTAAATAGAAGACTTCATAAGAGGAGACGACCTTGGATCTAACACAGCTTCTTGCGTTTACCATGCAAAATGACGCATCTGACTTGCATTTAAGTGCTGGTAGTCCACCTATTATTCGTTCTAGTGGTCAGCTAAAACGTGTTAAGGCGGATCCGCTTTCAAGCGATGATATTCGTACAATGCTTTATTCCATTATGACGGAAGACCAGCGTGCAGAATATGAAAAGCACATGGAAATTGACTTCGCGATCGCCTTGGGCGAAAAAGCGCGTTTTCGTGTGAATGGCTTTACGACGCGTCTTGGTGCTTCGGCTGTGTTTCGTACTATTCCAACTGAAGTCCCAACAATGGAAGATTTGGGATTACCGCCAGTTATTAAGCGATTTGCTGAACTGGAAAAAGGGATTGTGCTTGTGACGGGGCCTACAGGCTCTGGTAA
>MDSZ01228925.1_pt1 | contig 24918 bp, 19 predicted proteins | sample 811201 | NCBI WGS metagenome assembly MDSZ01 (sample SAMN05326647, study PRJNA326480) | marine metagenome | isolation source: seawater | place: Indian Ocean: North | collected 2010
GCACTTAAAAGCCAGCTCCCATCCGTGACCAGGCCTCAGGAGTGTCCAACCGGTTACCGGCAGATCAGTCACAACGGCTGGTAGAGACACCGAAGCAGAAGAAGCCAGTGATGAAGACATTGATGTTGGGAAGGCAACCTGCAGCAGGTTGCGGCGCAAGCCTGAGCAAGCTTGGCGCTGCTGCAGATAACCTTCCGCATAGGAGAGGATGTCATCCAGCAGTGGTGCTGCATCCACAGCACTGTCGTTAAAGCGGGGTACGGCACCGCCTTCAAGCCGCACGGCTCTTGCCCAAGCAGCCATCGCCTCGATAGCGCCCACTAGCCAGGAAGGACGTTCTCGATTGATAACTTCAAGGGAGCAGCCAAGCTCCACGAGGCGATCCAGCATCAACAAGTGATAACTGGCGCTGCGCTCTTCATGGCCACCATCCGCAAGGAGCTGGCTGGAGAGCTCCTGCTGAAGCAGACGCATAGCACGGCGGTGCATCGCCAGAGCCAGGGGACCATCAAATTGCAAACCTCCCAGGGCGAGAGCAGTGAGGTTTTCGAGCCAATGATTGCCCCCATGGCAGTGCTCAGGGTGAGTCTGCAGCCACCGCAATTGCTGCCAAAGGGAATGAAGGCGGTGAGGGGTGGCGAGTTTCGGGCAGCAGCGCAACAACCAGATCCAGTTACGAGTCCGCAAGGAGAGTGTGTAGCTGTGCCAGCCATCTCCTTTGCAGGGTGGATTGGCCTTAATCCAATGGTCAAGCAAGGGCTCAAGCAGCGCCGCCTGATCGCGCCAGTGTCCACTTGTCAAAGCATCCTCAAGCCATTCCCGAGCCCAGTCGAAATAGTGCAAATGAAACTGCCAGAGACGAGGCCAGTTGGCATCGTTCCAACGGATCGGCCAAGACAGTTCCTGCTCCAGCTGCAAGAAGTGAAAGGAGACGGCATGAGGTTGAGTGGTCGCCGGTAGCGTCACGCCTTGAACTTCCAGGCCTTGTAACACCGGCATCCAATTTGGAACAGTTGCCGTACCACCAGCTAATGCAGTGGCAAGCCGAGGATGCAATCGCTGATCCAAACGCCGCCGAATGTCGTAGCGCAGACGTCGCTGAAGTCTGCGCGGACCTATGTCAGCAAGAGTTCTAAACCAACGCCGGTTTGCTGAAAAACTCATGCAAACCCTCCTGATTTAGACCTGCTGCTCGGTGACACCACAAAGATCAAATACATTGCGACCACTGAGATCTAAGCCCTTAAAGGGGTCATGTGAGACCAAGAACACGAGCAGGTCAGCATCTGCAAGCACCTGTTCCAATGAATGGAGCTTGATTGTGGGGTGATCGTGGAGGTTGGGTTCGCAAGCAAGCACTTCGAGGCCAGCCAACAGCAGCTCAGTGGTGATGTAAAGAGCTGGAGATTCTCTTAGATCATCCACATTAGGTTTGAAGGCCAGGCCAAGGCAGCCCACCCGGGCTGGGCGGCCGAGCTTATCTTCCATGGCAATAGCACGTGCCTGAACCTGATCAATAACCCAATCACTCTTGCCGTCGTTCACGCGGCGGGCACTCTGAATCAGGGAAGTGCAGTGGGGTGCGGCGGCGGCAATGAACCAAGGGTCTACCGCGATGCAGTGGCCGCCCACCCCGCAGCCAGGCTGCAGGACGTTCACGCGTGGGTGGTGATTGGCCAGGCAAATCAGCTCACGCACCTTGATTCCTAAGTGATCGCATACGAGCGAGAGCTCATTGGCGAAGGCAATATTCACATCGCGGAAGCTGTTTTCGGTGAGCTTCACAAGCTCAGCTGTGGTGGCAGTGGTTGTGAGCAGCTTGCCTTGACAGAAGCTGGCATAAAAAGCTTTGCCCGCCTCAGCAGCTGAAGGGGTCAGACCACCGATCACCCGATCGTTGTAGATCAGCTCTTGAAGGATGCGGCCAGGCAACACACGCTCTGGGCAGTAAGCAATCTGCAATTGATCGATCGTCAAGCTGGAGATTTCAGTGACAACGGCAGCAACCTGCTCGGTGGTGCCAACCGGTGAAGTGGATTCGAGCAGGATCAAGTTGCCAGGCCGCAGCACCGGCGCGATGGCTCGTGCTGCGGCCAACACGTAGTCGATGTTGGGTTGAGGAATACCATCTACACCGCTTCGAAAGGGTGTAGGCACGGCGATGAGGAACACATCAGCCGACTCCGGGCTGAGCTGGGCGGTAAGTGCACCAGAAGCCACAGCATCAGCAACCGCCTTATCCAGATCGGGCTCCACGATGTGGATCTGGCCCTGGTTCACGGTGTCTACCACCTGGGCGTTCACATCAACACCGATCACGCAATGGCCGGCTCGGGCGAGCACGGCAGCGGTGGGCAGGCCGATATAGCCGAGGCCAATGATGCAGCAGTTGGCCATCAATGCATAGGGGTGAAGCTGGACGTTTGCCCCAGTGTTGGCTTGCGTGCAAGAGCCGGCTCCTCCACGAACTTCCAAGACACAGATGCAAGCACAAATGCGCCGCCGAGGTAGGGCATCAAACTGGCTGAACCACTAAGGCCAAGAAGGAGGAGAACATTCACCAGGGGCATGTGAAAGAGATAAAGGCCATAAGAGAGGTCAGGAAAATGGAGCGAGCGGCAGGGGATTAGACCGATGCCCAAGGGCAGGGCAGACCAGAGGAGTGGCTGCAGTAAAGGCAAGGGGGCATGTGGATATCGCTGCAACACAAGTAGAGCAAGCGCCAGGCCCAGCAAGAGCATGATTGTGCGCTGGCGTCCGAAGCAGGCCAGCAAAGGCAACACCAGAAATCCGAGCAAAAACTGAAAAAGATGGGGGATGAGGCTGACGCGCAGGAACTTCTCCAACCAAGCGCTCGACTGACCTAGGGCCGGGAGTGCTAACCAACACCCATAGGAGAGGATGCCGGCCAACATCAGCCAAGTCCAGGCCGGCAAGAGGTTGCGGCGGAACGTACAGAGCTGCACCAAGAGGGGCAGAGCCGCATAGAACTGCAGCTCCACGGGGATCGTCCAAAGGCTGCCATTGATCACACCAACCCCAATGTCCCTCAAGCCATCGGGGTTGAACACCTGCACAACGGTGGCCTGGGCGAGCAGCCAAAGCCCTCCCTGAGGTGAAAGCAAAAAGCCTGTTTTGCCAGCTGCGATCAGGATTAACACTGTTGATAGCAGACAAAACCAGAGGGCTGGGAAAATCCGCAAGCCCCGATGCCAGGCGTAGATACGCCATTGGCTCTGCAAGCGCAGCCAGGACAGACCCACCAGACAGCCACTTATCGAAAAGAAAAGCGGCACCCCCGGAAGCGAAAAGCATTGCATCAGCCAACTTGGCCACTGCAAGCCCAGGTGAACCTGGCCATGCACCAGCAGCACCTGCACGGCGGCGTAGAGGCGCACCAAATCAAACAGGTTGTTGCGGCCTAAGCGCAGATCCGCGCAACGCTGCAAACAACTTTGCTCTGCGCTCACGCCCGCACCGCCTGAAGCAACCAGCTCTGCACTTCAAACAACTCGTCCACACCGATCGGTGCGGGGCCTCCATCGGCAATGGCCTGGAGAAAGGCCTTGCAGCAGGCCACCTGTCCCTTGTCCTGTCTGAACCGACGCCGCGTAGTAACACCGCCTCCCCCCCAGACCTCCAGCTTGCGGAAGTTGTTCAAACGAAGCACAGAGCCTCCGGCAAAGACCTCAAGGCGCTCTTTGGGAAAAGACTTGCTCCCGCTGGCAAAATAGTGCACTGTGCCGATCGAGCCATCAACGAAACGCAGCTGCAGGGAGAAGGTGTCGGGGCAGGGTTTGCGATCAGCGGCTGCAAGTAACTGCAGTTCTTCAATCGGGCTGCCAGCCAGGTGGCGGAGCAGATCTACGAAGTGGCAAGCCTCACCGAGCAGGCGGCCACCACCCGCGACTGGATCCTGGGTCCAATGATCCGCAGGAATCGCACCAGCATTGCAGGTGTAGACGAATGCCTTGGGGCCCTGCAGGTATGAGAGCTGCTGCTTCAGATCCACCAACAGTGGTGCAAAGCGGCGATTGAAGCCCACCATCAGAAGCGGACTAGTTTCTGTCGAAGCTTGATGACGGGCGTAGGTCGATTGGATGGCCTGCAGCTCAGCACCGTTAAGACATAAGGGCTTCTCGACAAAGACATGCTTACCGGCTACCAGCGCTTGTTGAACAAGTGCAGCGTGACTGTCATGGCGGGTGGCGATCACCACCGTGTTGATTGTGGCCTCGGCCAGGGTAGCTTCAGCATCCGTGCTGGCTTGCTGGAAAGAGAAGCGCCGGCCCACATGCACGGGGTTGACACCTGATGGGGCAACGAGGCTATGGAGCTGAGCGCCAGCTTTGACCAAAGAGGGAATCAACTGGCGACTTGCGTAATTGCCAGCTCCGAGCACAGCCAGCACAGGTGTTATGCCAGCTCGCCGCTTGGGCTGCGAAATGGGAGTAGCGAGCGCGATGCTTCGCTGATCGGGATTAGCCGTTTCTGGGTAGCTCAGCAGGATCCCCAACGACGGTGTAGGGCTACTGAGCAATGCATAGGCCTCCGCCGCCTGATCGATCGCAAATCGGTCAGAGACCAGACCATCAGTGCGAAGGGCTCCAGAAGCCAGCGTCTGTAAAACGGCCTGAAAGTTGCGCTGCTCGGTCCACCGCACGAACCCAATCGGGTAATCATGCCCCTGCTGTTCGTAGGCCGAGTCATAACGACCAGGCCCATAGGAACAGCTCACCTGAAAGCTCAATTCTTTTTTGTAAAAGAGGTCCCGCCGCAGTTCCAGGCCGGTGACGCCCACCAGCACGATGCGTCCACGTTGGCGGCAAGCATTGGCGGCCAGATGCACCGGCTCACTGCTGCTTGTCGCAGCAGTGATCAACACACCATCCACCCCGACGCCGTCGGTTCGCTCCAGGCACCAGGCAAGGGGATCGTCAGCGTCGCTGAGTGGAAACGAGGCAATCCCTAGAGACTGAGCAAGAGAGCACTGACGAAGGTCAGGATCAACACCCAGCACCCTGCAGCCTTGGGCTAGCAGAAGCTGGGCCGTAAGTAGCCCGATCAACCCCAGCCCACTCACCAGGAAGGTTTCACCGAGAGTGGGCTGCGCCAGGCGAATACCTTGCAAGCCAATGGCTGCTAGCACCGTGAAGGATGCGGCCTCATCCGTTACGGAGTCGGGTATAGCAGCACAGAGGTGATGCGGAATGGCGACCAGCTCGGCATGAGGTCCATTGGAGGCCACCCGCTCACCGACCCGGAAACCATGCACATCGTCTGCGACGGCCACCACGGTGCCCACGTGGCAGTAGCCCAAAGGAAGTGGTTGATCAAGCTTGCTGCGCACTGCATCGAAGGTGGGCAACAACCCATCGGTCCGCACCTTCTCAAGCACCTGTTGAACCTTGTCGGGTTGTTGGCGTGCCTTGTCCAACCAGCCGGCTTTACCAAAGTCCACCAACATCCGTTCCGTGCCGGCCGATAGCAGCGAGCAAGAAGCTCGAATCAACAACTCTCCGCGACGCAGTTGGGGCGTAGGCAGATCAACAACAGTGGTCTCACCGGTGCTGAGGGATTGAAGAATTTGCTTCATACAAGAAATGCCAAGGCCAAAGCACCCATGGCCGTGTTGAGGAAGCTGAAAGGTTGCAGCAAGCTGGCATTTACTAAGTTCTGCACCAGCGGAATAGCCAATAGCAGAAGCAGCCCAGCTTGAGCTGAAGGGCTCATAGCTTTCTGCATGTGTTGATAGGCATGGAAAATCAGCACCGCCAACATTGTTAGATAAAGCAGGGTGAGTGGTAGACCAACCCTCAGCAAGATGTCCCCGAAGAGACTGTGTGTGCCAGCGATACCAGCGTGGTTCCCTGCCAAAAGATGCTCAGGGTTCCGAGCTATTTGTTGCGCTGCAGCCTGCCAGATTTCCTCCCGATCAAAGGCTTGATTTGTCTCGAACTTGACCAGCAGACGATCGACCACTACTGGCCTCAGGCTCCCCAAACTCAGGAGGGCCAGACAAGCCAATGACAAGCCAGGGATCATCCAGAGTGACGATCGGGATTTGATAAACAACACAACACCAAAGACCAGCTGAAGTAAGAGCACCAGCAGCACAGACGATCGACCGGAATTCCAGGCGCTAATCATCCCGATGAGCCAACCTGCACCCCAGATCAAGGCGGTACAACGATTTTTGGCATTTCGAGCAGTGGCCTGCAGTCCACAGACACCGCAGACAGTGGCGAAGCTCAGAGCCAAATCTGGGACAGTTACAAATGCTTGATAAATGCAAGCTCCCCAAAAACGGCAGACAGAGCCAACCGCCCATGCCCCCTGGCCGCCACTCACTTTGGCGGCGTATGACAGGAGCAATGGCGTGCCTAGGTCCCACCACAATCCAGCCAACTGCAAACCCAAAAACAGCCCAGCGCCAAGGCACCAGCCCCGCACCAGCGCAAAGGGAGCCAATCCCCTAATAGCGAGAGGCAGACTTACCAATACAGCCAGAGGCAGCAAAAGTTGGATCCCACGCGCCGCTCCTGTAACGACGATCATGCCAACGCCAAGCAGGAGTCCTAGGCCCAGTAACAGCCGAGTCCTTGGTTGGAGCGGGTTAGCCGCTCGAGTGGTTTGGTGCCATGCAGCCAACATCAACACCAGAACAATCGGCAAAGCCAAGGGCACTGGGATTCCCTGCCAGGAGGGGAGACCTAGCCAGCATTCCCTCCAGTCCACGACTATGAGCGAGAAACGCCCACCTGAGCTTGTAAGAAAGACAAAGGCGGGTATGGCACAAAGGCCCCCAAATAAAGCCAGCGCCAGCTGCGATCCAGGCGGCTGAGAATTATCAGCCATGGCCTGCGGACCTCTGCTGTTCCCACCAGATTGTGATGCATAAAATCGACCATATGGTGTATGTCGCGTCGCGACGACCGCTGCTGTCGTCAGCAATCAATTGCTTCACTGCGGCCGGATTAAACAAACCATCCTCAGCCAAGCGCACTGGATCAAGGAGTTCCAGTAAAAGTGGCTGTAAATCATGCTGGAGCCAACGACGCAAAGGTGCACCAAAGCCAGTTTTGGGTCGGTAAATCACATCTCTTGGCAAGTAAGGCTCCATGGCACGCTTCAGCACCCACTTGCCACAGCGGCCCCTTTGCTTAAACCTATCGGGGAGGCGCCAGCTCCAAGCCAACAACTCTGGATCCAGAAATGGCACTCGCACCTCAAGACCAGCTGCCATCGACATCGCATCGGTGTAGTGGAGGTTGTGGTCGGCCAGGAAAAAACGCTGCTCCAGGGTGAGCATCTGTTGCAGAGGTGTCAGACCGGGGGGTAGCGCCTCCAGCCAGGCCTTCAGGGGCTCTGTGGCACTGATGTCCTGGAGCTGACACTGAAGGGGATCGCTCAGCAAGCTTCGCAACAGAGCAGGGCTCCCCCATCGAAAATAGTGAATCAGGCGTTGGCGGGGATCAGCATCAGCCTGCTCAAAGGCCCTAGCAAGGCGGCGAAAGACAGCACTGCCCTGTGGGAAAGCACCGCTGCAGCGGCGAAGCTGGCGGCGCCATGGCCGGGGCCACCAACTCCAGAAGCGCTCGCTCTGAAGAGCCCAATGACGGCGATAACCAGTAAACAAATCATCGCCACCGGCACCGGAGAGGAGCACCTTTATGCCGTGCGAACGCGCCGCACGACAGATGTGCACCACATTGAGCGGAGCAGGGTCGGCCACCGGCGCATCGACCTGAGCCAGCATCCAACGCAGTTCAGCGGCAAGATCTCCAGACCGCACCTCCACCTCATGCAACGTCACACCGAGATGGCAGGAGACATGACGGGCGAAAGGGAGGTCATCGGCAAAGCCCGCCTCTTCAGCGCCAGGATTGCGAATAGTGAAGCACTGCAGGTTGGGATTTAACTCCCGCGCGAAAGCCACCACGGCGCTGGAATCAAGCCCGCCGGAAAGAAAAGCCCCCAGGGGCACATCGGCAACCATCTGCCGGTGCACCGCTTCGCGCAAACGCCTGCGTGTGCCCGCAATGGATTGACGAGATGAGCCCACCATTGGTGCTTTTGCCGGGATGGGAGCACACCAGCGCAGCAGCTGCGGTGAGCACCCTGGCGCACACTTGAGCAATCCCCCAGGTTCCAAACTGCGAATATCTTTCTGCAAGGTGGCTGGACCGGGGCACCAGAGGTAGCTCAGCTGTTGCAGGAGGTGATCGGCTTGCAACTGCTCGGGCGGAGGAAGCAGAGGAGCAAAAGCCTTACGCTCACTAGCAAAAACCAATCCGGCGGCAGTCACAATCCAAAAAACGGGTTTGATGCCGCTGGCATCACGAGCAATCACCAGTTCATGGCTGTAGTTGTCCCAGATCGCCAAGGCGAACATGCCATTGAGGAGCGGCAAACAAGCAGATCCATACTGCTGCCAGAGAGCCAGGAGCACCTCTGTATCGCTATGACCACGAAAGTGATACCCCAAGCCCTCAAGATCTGCCCTCAGCTCACGGAAGTTGTAAATCTCGCCGTTGAACACCAGCTGCCAACGGCGATCTTCCGATGCCATCGGTTGATGGCCAAGAGGACTGACGTCAAGAATTGAAAGGCGGATATGAGCCAGTCCAACGCCAGGCCCGAACCAAATGCCGCGGTCGTCGGGCCCTCGATGGGCTTGGAGTTGATTGGCTTGGACTAACCAATCAGGCGAAATCGATCCAATAAAACCGGCGATCCCGCACATCGCTCAATCCCCACACCCGGAACTTAACAATTGGGCCAAACGCTGTTGAGGACCATTGGCTGCCACAAAGGATTCAATTGCAGGCTGGAAAGCTTCAAAATGGGATGCTGCTGCATGAATTGCATTAATCAACCGTGGGTAGGTAGTGCTGCCGTAGGCCAAGACATAGTCAGCACGATGGAAATGAGGCATTGACGAGATGATCAGAGGCAAGCCACAGCTCAATAACTGCAATGCTTTATTTGACAGTTGAATAGCTTCAACACCTGGACAATTCAAGCGGTAAGGGATTATTGCTGCAAAGCAGTCACTAGTATCCAAATCAGCGAAGCAGCAAGAATCTTGCCAATCAATGGCAGGGTGTGAGTGGAGGCGTTTTCGTAATTGAACACCACTAGATTGCACAGGTCCAACAAAACGCAACTTGAAGCCAGCTTGAGCTATTAGCGGCAAAGCGTGGAGGATTGCTTCTGCATCAATTCGATCATTGATAAATCCCCAGAACAAAACCACATTGCGTTTCTTCTGACCACTTGGAGCGAAATATGGCTTGTTAGACCAGGGCAGAAATAACTCGGGATTGGACCAGAGGGCCAAACGATCTAGCAGTGGCTGGGAAACTGCCATAACGCGATCAGACATGGCACAAGTTCGAGACAAAGCCCAAGTCAGATGACCATGAAACGGAAGCCTACCTAACGCTTCAAAATCATCATTGATAATAGTGGTAATTGGCAAATCTGGAAATAGACGACGCAACCAAAAAGCATCATAATTAAAGTTAATCACATGCTGAAACTGCTGTGAGCCGTTCGCAGGCAGCTTGGCCAGGACATCATGCAACATCCGGCTGCTAAACGCAGCATTAAAGTGATGCAAAGTAGGCAGTATACGCAACTGGTGATGTAAAAGCTCTTTCTGCGATAAGAGCGTAAGCTGATCAGAGATTACGCGAACTCGCTGACCCTCCATAAACGCAGACGTACCTAAGACTGACGGCCGTTCAGCAAAAAAAACCTTGTGATGTGAATCAAGGAGCAATTCAGCAACCTGGGTACGCAGCCTTGGAGGCTCGCTCCAAAGAGAACGCGTCAGCAGCAAAACACTCATTGATCGAGAAACCAAGCAACGACTGGAGTTAATAGCAAAATCAGACTAACGAGACATCTGAACACAGAATCAAACATTGAAAATTGATTGCAAGTAATAGACAAGAAAACTGGGCAATCGTCATAATCAGGTTATTTATTGTGAAAAATCTTTTTGCGGGTGGACTTATAACCCAGCATGGATATTCTAACGCAATTAGCGCATAAGGCCATATCGTGAGGCTGATCGATTCTCTCATCATTCATTCAAACAAATTTGTGAACACTTGGGATCACCTCACAGACTAGATCTACTACTATCCACTGCGGCGCAGACAGCCTACTTTTTTCAAAAAAGAATTTGAACGGATTCCATACAAAAGCATTCTAGGCAAAAAAGGAAGGCCTCACAAACACAAAGCTCAAAAAATTATCTTCAATGTCCTCTACTCTGCTACCAGAAAAGTTAGTTAAAGTTTATCAGGTCTTTGCAAATTGAGAGAAGCTTAGAGGCTTCATTCTCGTAACAAAGATCCCTTGCGGCCTTATCGCTTTGGGCTTTCGCATTATCAACACAAGTCCTCGTAAGTCCTGAAAGAGTCTGAACCATTGAATCTACCGAAAACTCCTGAGATACGAATCCACACTGATATCTACTGACGAGCTGAGCCATTTCCGGAGAAGGGCCAATCGCCAATGCCAGCCTTGCCTGTATAAACTCAAAAAATTTATTAGGCAGGCAATGCTTGAGATTGAACGTTGTAGGCTCACAGTAAAAGAAGCCTATATCATAATCATTTAGCATTGATACAATGCTTTCAAAATTGACTGGCGGTAAAAATCTAATGCGCTGACAGCCGCCAGTTTTTTTTCGGAGGCTATCGATATAAGAAGAGTTGCCAACAAGATAAAAATCTAAACTGTATCTTTCATCTAAACGACGAACGATCTCAATCATATTGTGAAGACCTCTGTTTTTATTTGCAGCCCCATGATGTACCAGTCTGAAATTTTCAGCAGTCGGCTTTATTGACATGTGCTGAAGGGGTGGGGAGCTTCTGACAACCTCCATTGGTATTGCATATATCTTTTGATATTCAGCCCGAAGACCATCTGAAACAGTGATCGCACTGTCGCATCGAATCGCAAACTTTCTCAGCAAGAAACATCTAAACGGAGCCTCTAAAGCCTTGAACCTCAATGACTCTTCATTCTGGCTAACATAGAATTCTCTTGCATCAAAAAGTATTTTGGCGCTACCTTTGACATCTATTGCAAGTGGAACGAGCTGAAGGTCTTCTACTAAAAAAAGGTCATATGAATGCCCTCGCAAGCTTGATTTGATGTCTATAAGATTATATCGTGCATCATTACAGACAAGTGAAAACTGCTTACCAATAGGCCCCAAGTTAACTAAAAGTCTTTGCAGACATGTCAAGCTGAACCTGTAAAGCCTCTGATGAATAGCAAGCGAAAGTGCTGGGATTGAGTAAGAGCGTTCGATAGGAAGATAGTTGCTTGGCTTAAAGCTCAGTGTGTCAACAACAAACCCTTGCTGAGCAAACAGATGAATCGCTCGATATGGCCGTGGGTTGCCTGATGGGTCAGCCAGACACATCACCAAAACGCGAGGGCTCTTACTCATGAATTAAGTATCTCAGAATAAAAAGACTTGGCTTGTATATGCGAAAGCTCACTGTTATGCCAAAGCAACGTGAATTGGCCGCCTACAGCTTGGCAACGCTGCTTAAGGCGAAGGAATAGAGCTAGCGAGGAATGGCTGTATCCAAGACCCAGATAAAGCGGGGAAATGACGCTGCATTCCATTGCAATTAAAGGGCGTTGGATCAAGCGCAACGGTCGATGGGCTACGGGGTCAAACATCTGATAAGGGTGGCAGGTACCGCAGCGGTAACCAGGACAGTCGGCGTAGCTCAGGGTGCTGTCGTAGTGAAGACCTGCCTGCTCCAAGCCGTAGGCGGTGGTAGGCCATTGCCAGCGTAAATAGTGCATACGACCGCCCCAATGGAACTGTTCAATTCCTTCTTCTTTGCAAATCAGCTTCATACGTTTGCCTTCTTGAGCAATGCGCGCGGGATAGACACAGGTCTCGTAACTGGGATGCAACCCGATCTCATGACCTCGGTCGTGGATACGGCGCAAGAGGTGGCGGATGGCGGGATGCTCCGGCTCATACTGAGCATCAAAGCTGGGATTCGTACGACCACAGATAAAGTAAAAAGCGCTACAGATGCCAACTGCTTCGCTGGTGTCCATCAACCAGTCAAAGGAGTTGAACGGGTCATTGGACTGGAGATGATGCCTCGATCTAAGTCGAATAAGAGTGCGATCGAGAGCAACATTTGGGGCTTTCCTTTTAAAAATATCTCCAGCTAGATTTTTAATAAATTGACGCTTTTGTCCAAAGGCATAAGCACTTGGTCTATCAACGTCATGACTGACCAGCAACTTGAACTGGGGTTGGACGAGGGGTAAGCCCGGCCAAAGGCGGCTGATCAACTGACGCAAAATGCCAAACCACTCATCAACAATGGGGCGTTCAAGGTATCCGTGCTTAAACGCATGAGAAGCCGTGGCTGGAAAACGCTGGTGGTTGTCGAACAGCTCCGCAGCCAAATTCACCTCTTCACATCGTGCGAGCATCCAATACGTGAGGCCAAGGATGTCGTAGTCCAGGTGGAAACCATCAGTTTTGTATTGCACTAAAGGCTGGGGACAATCCACCAAGCCTGGGACCGGGAGCAAAGGCTCCAAAGCGCTGAAACCTTCCGACCTAGGAGTCCACATAGCGCAGGGAAGATCAGGTTGGTGGCCAAGGTTATATAAAGCTGGGATTAAAGCCCATGAAATGGAGTCATCATCACCAATTTTCAAAGCAAATTTATTATCATTTTCTGTCAAACTTATGTACAACTCAGCGCTTATTCTTTCAGAAATAAGACGCTGAAACCACGATTGCAAAGCATTGCTAACCATGTTTTACTGCTAACGCCCTTCAAAGACAATTCCAGTTATGTACCACTGGTCAATTGCACTCGACATTTTGGTATTTGGACTAACCCATCGCATCATGCCATGTTTGCGGCCAGCACATTCTTGCCTTCTTGCAATATTGCCTATAAAACGCCTAAACTCATTTAGTCGACTTGCATAAATTGCGGCGCCCATATATAAACAGTGAGATTGACTTGAATTATCCAAGACGAATGGAAGTGTAGCGTACAAAATACCCTTTTTAAAAAGAGAGCACAACACTTTTCCCAAAAGAAATTGAAAAGCGCTTGGCGAAGGATTACAACTAACTATATCTTCTATCATGGCCATCGGCTTACCTTTAGATGGTAGACGGATGATAGCAAATCCCCCAATTCCTGACGGAAAGAAATTATCCTCTAATACTGCAATCAAATAGGAATGGTATGGATTACGTAAAAAACGCCATTCTAAATCAATTTTTTCACGAGAGGACGTAAAAGGATATTCTGATTTGCAAGAATTCCAAAACGACGTAAAATCGTAGCGTTCAAGACTCGCCTTTGTTAGCGGAACTAGATTAAAAGACTGACTAATTCTCGCATAAGGCTTTAAAGTAGTTTTGATAAGCGCTCTTCGTGTGCTTAAGGTAAAAATCTCCCATGTGCCAACTTCGATATAACCATGAACTCGCCTCTGCTTGATTGCTGCTGGAGGTCCCATAGTTGAGAAAAGGACATCGTATTTGTTTGAATATTGAGCTTTAAAACGCGATTCATATCGTGGATAAAGTATTTTATTTCTATATGCAGGGTCGACCATCGTATTTTCTGTTTTGCCAGCAATGCCAATGTAATTATTATCTGAAAATCTCAGCGGAATAATGCCATGGTGACCAATCAATAAAGGATCAACATTTTCATCGCTCTTAGCATGAATCAAATAGATTGATCCTTGACCAGCAGGGGGTAAGATCCATTGCCATTCATATTCTCCTTCAGATCTATTTCTTCCAGTGACGCGACAATAGAGATTGTTAATCGCGTTAGCATCACCATGTTGATACTCCCTTGTCGAAAAAACACTGGGAGAAGTCATGTTGAATGCAAATTGGACTGAACAAATTCAACAAGATCTTGTGGATTCTTAATCGTTGTGAACTCTTCATCACTGACAGAGACTTCGTACTTTTCTTCAATTGCAGCTATCCACGAAAAAACATCAAGACTGTCAAGTCCATTTTCTGAAAAGTTTTTATCAGGATTAATTTTGAGACTTCCTGCATATCCAGATGCTTCAAGCAAAGGCAAAAGATCTTGAAGGGTCATGACTTTAATTGGATGAAAGTTTCAAGCACATCGTACCGATCGAAAGACCAACACCAAAGCCGCAGGCTATAATAGTTTTTGGAAGTAATTCTTCTCCAGTCATAAGCGATTCAAGAATTAAAGGAATTGTAGACGAAACCGTATTGCCCGTTTCGCCCATTCTTTTACAGAACTTATCCTCATGTCCAGGAAACGATCTTGAGACAGCATCAACTATCGCATAACTACCTTGATGCAAGACGACTGCATCAACATCGCCAATCTCAATTTTTTCTTCTATCAAACATTTCTTAATCTGCTCAGGAACTTGCTTGAGAGCAAAATTGAATACAGCCCTACCGTTCATCACTAGCTTTCCCGCTTCATTGACTTGAATGGAGTCACCTTGCTTGCCATTAGAATAACCATAGAGTTTTCCAATAACATAAGAATGTTTAGTAGGGCAATTTTGAATAAGTGTCGCAGTTGCTGCATCTCCAAACAGCATTGATGTGTTCGGATCGTTCCGATTAAGAATATCTGAATAAGGATCTGAGGTGATTAGAATCCCGTTTTTTAGATTATTTACTTTCATAAAAGATGCTACTACGCTTAACCCATAGATATAACCAGAACAACCCAATGAAAGGTCAAAAACACTACAAGTAGTGGGTAAGCCTAGGTTGCTATGTACGATTGCAGATGTATGTGGTATTCCCTTTCGTGCAGGGTTCTGGGTCACAACGCAGAGGAGATCTATTTCTTCCTTACTGAAAGATGATTTTAACAATAATGAATTGAGCGCAATCGTAGCCAAATCGGAGGAGTCTTGATCAGAAAGCTTTCTAGGCAACTTATAGGCGCCAATTTTGCTTGTAATAAAATCTTGGCTCTTGTTGAAAAACTGAGCTTGCTTTATATTGTCTATAGATTGATCAGGTAAACAAAAAGCGATTGAATTAAGATACATTATACCTCTCCAATGGTGAACTCGATTGTGCCATAAGCTTTATCACCTAGATAGAAATCATTCTTGCTAAATCTATTAGCAACAATCTGTCTTTGTACAACCTTCAAAGCTTGTCCATAGTCTCTTGATGCTGGCATTGACTCCTTTAGCTGGATTCCTGCAAAAAGCCATTTTCCAGTCTTTGGAGGCACGATTAGATTGCTAAAATGCTTGATTGAAGCAACAACTTCTTCAATGAGACTGAATCCTGTCAAGTCATTGAGGAATACATGTTTTTGATCTATGGAAAGTTTTGAAGTTATTTGATCCTCTTGATAATCAGAGCGATCACTGATCTTGCTATGCGTATCCGGTACAATTTTGAATGACTGAGTACAACCTGTCTTAAGGTAAATTTCACCAGTTGCACAAGGTGAAATCTTGTCTGTAAGACCTAAGCCATCTTGATCCCATAAAAAAATTGCGTTAAATCGCAATAGTTCAATGAATTTGAGCTTAGCAAGATGGCAATCTGTATCTTTTAATATTACTTGGTTGATTTTACTATAAATATCGGTACCTTGAACATAGTTTCGATGTCCTTTAAATTGAAACTGAAGCGAAGCAGTGCCAATTGTCATTTAGCCTAGAGAGTGTAGATGGTCGATTTTGGACAGTTGCTAAAAACCTAAGAGAACACGGCAAAGAAACACCTGTCGATTAGCGGAAGTATAAGCTTTTCATCACTGAGCGTGAAAAGCTACGGGATATCAGGAATTAAGAGCAGATGAGTGAATTGATCCTTTCATAGCCTGCATACAACCCTTTTCAAGTAATGATTGAAATGAATCCCATAGAATTGAATCAGGTAGAGGCTTTAGTATCGGCTTGATGTCTTGAAGCTTGGCGTCTGCTTGCTGTTAGGACAAAAGACTTTTGGCTCACAGTTCGCGTGCATCTGTTTATCAGCATACAACATAATGAGTCAAATTCAATTGAGATTTTTTGAGGTGCCCCTACTAAAAACTACAAATCCTTTTTGATCTATCTCTCAACACCTTTAAAGAATAAGATGGATTGCGTCTAATGCAATCGACATAGACAAGCAAGCACTTAAACCATCGAAGATTATCTTGAATTCCCTTGTGACATACCATAGAATCTAATGACGCGCTTACATTAAAGCTATAGTCAAAATACTCGCAAAGTTCCGACAAAGATGGAAACTCTTGCAAGTCAGAGTAAAACTTGACTTTATTGTTTAACCGAAGGCCTCTGCTATTTTGCAAGTATTTCAAAACTGATTCACTTATATATAAATTCGCATTGGAAATACTGCCATAGTTGGTAACATTCCATGTTTCTATGCTTTTAGGCGAAACTATTTTTCTATATAAATTTGATTCATATAAATGCTCAAATGATTTAATAGAAATTTCCGGCAAAGTGCATTTCATTTCATTTAAAGCCGTTAAAATAGCTTGAAATGGATTGAGCACAAGGTCTTCATACCTAATAATCGCAACATTTTCTTGGCCCGATCTAATCATATTGTATGCAATTGTGGCAGCCTGTAACCAGGCTGATGACGCCTCTCTCAAGGAATAGCCTCGCTTGACCATAGAAGTAACTGTAAACAAGGGATCTCTTATGACAAAAATCATGCCAAAAACACTTGAAATTTTAGCTATATCAAGAGAATATGCAAAATTAGTGGGTGTTTTTTCACAGAAATAAGAATCTAACGGTTTGCCTCTAAAAACACTATACCTCTTTGAAATGTGACCTAAAAAGCAGTCTTTTGTTTCACTTTCTGCCCACAATTTTTTTAAAATATTGGCTGTAAGTCCATACTCATGCAACCTATTTATTCCGATCGAAAGGGTAGTTTTGCAGCTATCGTATGAGATTAATGACTTGTCAAGAGCATTTGATTTCAAAGATAGCTGACTAACAACAGCAAGAAGGGAAGTCTCTGGCCCGCATACGAAATTTGGCAAACTGTCAAGAAGGTCTGCTACAAGTGTGCTACCAGAACTAGGGCAAGAAGCTACCGCAATGAAATTTTTCATTTCAAGCTCGAGGCATGAGTGATATTGCAAGCCTATTAGCGTTCCAGTAACAATACAAGTATGAAACCGCTCGCGAGAAAGAGTACAGAAGCACTGCTTGATGAAATGTCAAAGTTGCAGCAAAAAGCAATAGTGGAAATAGCTTTGCAAATAGCAGTACTGTTTGATTTAAGAGACCTTCCCGATTCTTGCCTGTGACAATAAAGACTTGGTTGATGGGAGAGTAAAGATTACTACAAATGATCTGGGGAGCCAATAAAATCGCTAACCCTCTTGCTTGAGTCCACTGATCTCCAAGGAATATTGGCGAAAGAAAGTAGAAACCTCCTACAACAATGGGAACAAAAATTGACAAATACATCAACATCTTTCTGGAAATCCCTTTCATGTAGTTATGAAGATTCCTGTTGCGTAGCTCTTGCGGGGCTCTGGAAATAAAAATCTTGGAGATTGACTGACTAATAGCTTCAAAAGGTAAAGAGAGAAGCTTTTGCACAATGAATAGTTGGCCTAAATCTGAGGCGCCAAAAAATGCTGAAAAAATAAGCAACGGTGCTTTATTGCCAATCGTGTTGATCAGTCCTGCCGGAGAGCTGTAAATCCCGAAGTGGATATACCGCCTTAGTGTCTGAGCGAGTACCACTGGCGACTTCTTAGGCCTGAACAACAATCCCGCGGACTGATGCAGAATCGCGAAAAAGCCAGCGCTCTGGCTCACTATCTGCCCTAGCAACAAACCAATCGCGCCAAGCGGTGCTGCCGCCAAATTAGTTGCTACCCAGAAAATGCTCTGGCGAAACTTAATCTGCGCCAGCAAGCCGAACTGTTTGCGTCTGATTGCCCAGTAACTCAGCGGCTGATAGACCCCGCTCAGCAACACCCCCACGGGCAGAAGCCAAAGCAACGGCTTGAGCGCTGGTTCGTTCAACCAGGCCAGAAGCAGATCACCGATTAACAGCACCCCCAGTGCTGTAAGCCCGGTGCTGACTACCACCAGACAAAAGCACAGCCAAACCAACGCCACCGCCTCGTCATCGTCTTCCGGCACGGCGATCGCCAACTCATAGCGCAGGCTGCTAACCACATTGAGCAGCGCCAGGATTGAGGCGAACGTAGCAAGCACCCCAAAACTCTCTGGCCCGTATAGGCGCGTAAGGATCGGCGTCGCCGCCACAGTAATTACCTGGCTTCCGACCGTGCCGCTGGCAAGCTTGAGCAGATTACGGTTGGAGGCTGACTTCGGTTTGATATGTAGAAAATACTCTTTAAGGCGTCTACCCAAAAGATCTTTTATAATCATAACAAAAAATACTTAAATCCAACAGATATCAAATCTCTAAAGGCAAGTGAACCACAGCGCCACTCTTGGCTGAACGATAAGCCGCACTTAATAGTTCTAAGCTGAGTAAACCTTGCTGACCATCACATAGAGCTTCAGATTTTCCTTGCAACGCATCTAACATATTGGCGTAATAGGGCGGATGACCAAACCCATAAACGCTTGTAGTTTCATAACTGACCTGCTCCACAAGGGCATCATCCTCACGTTCATCGGCAAAGGTCCAATGCTCAATCTGATTAACCGCAGGGCCACCAATTTTCACAGTTCCAGTTTCACCAAGAAGGGTAATTGAACCCTCTAGATTTTTCGGGTAAGTGAGCATTGTCACAGCCATCGTTCCTAAAGCGCCATTCCGCCAACGCAACTGCATAGCAGCCGTATCTTCCACCTCAATCTTTCGGCCCAAAGTTGCAATCGAAGCACTGAGACTTTCAACAGGCCCTACCAACCAATCCAATAAATCGATGTAATGACTAGCTTGATTCATGAGAGCCCCGCCATCCAAAGCCCATGTACCACGCCACTTATCTTGGTCGTAATAACTCTGAGGTCGTTGCCAGAAAACATTGACAGTTACCATTGCCAATTGACCAAAGCGCCCAGCCTGTAACTGTTTCTTGACAAGCTGTAGAGTGCTGTTGAAACGGTTCTGCTTAACAACAAACAGACGAACCCCTGCTTCATCACAAGCCTTCACCATTGAGACTCCATCTTCCCAGCGAGTCGCCATTGGCTTCTCAGTACAGACATGCAAACCAACCTCAGCTGCTGCAATAGTTTGAGCTGGATGAAACCCGCTAGGCGTGGTTAAGACAACCAAATCAACATCAAGGGCATTTGATTTAATAGCCGTTAGTAAATTTTCAAATCCTATATATTGTTTAGGATTATGCGCAGCAGCAGGATGCTCCAAAGCTGCTTCAGCGACTAACTGCTGAGCAGAATGGAGTCTTTCTTGATCAGTATCGCAAAGGGCAACAAGCTCAGCGCGTTCATGATGAAGAGCAATCGCTTTGATGTGGTTCTGGCTAATCCGCCCACAACCAACCAAAACAATCCGAATTCGGCGTCCGCTGATGGCATCGATAGAGCGATTCATAAAGATTATTTGCTTGATTTAACGGGTGCAGAAGAAGGTGACTGAGATTTAATGAAGCCTCTAAAAGTTTTTCACATCTTTTCGAGTCTTTCAACAATCTGCTCAGCTGCATGGCCACTGCCATAAAGCTGAGGCTGGAGCGGCTTGGTGACGATAGCCAACTGCTGACCCATGGCTTTTTGAATGGCGAGGTTGTCTGAAGGGTCAACAAGCCGGTTCCATCCGCACTCCAAAAGTTCCACCCATTCCGTTTCAGTACGAATGGTCACACAAGGTGTTCCCTGCAGAAAAGCCTCTTTCTGTACCCCACCTGAATCAGTCACCACCAGAGACGCCCGTCGCTCGAGTAAAACCATCGCCAAGAAACCAAGTGGATTTACAACAGTTAAAGGTTCCAACAAATGCTGAAGGCGGTATTGGCTGATGCGTGTTTTGGTACGAGGGTGCATTGGGAGGAGCACCATCAGGGGATCGCAGCCGTCAACACCATTGATTGCGACCGTTGCCAGCGCCTTCAAAATCGCTTCCAATCGGACTGGGTCATCTGTATTTTCCGCTCGATGAATGGTGGCCAACACGAATGGCTCATGACCTAACTCCATCGCTGGAAGACCGGCAGCCTCTAAAAGCGCGTTGCCCTGCATTTCCGCTATGTCTCCAAAAATTCGGGCAGCATCAGCCATCACATCACCGGTCCGCACAATCCGTTCTGGAGGGATGCCTTCCCGCTTCAAATGCAAAACCGCTGTAGCAGTGGGGGCAAAGCAGAGATCAGCGAGATGATCAGTAAGTACTCGGTTTTGCTCTTCTGGTTGATGCCGGTTAAAGGAACGCAGACCAGCCTCAACATGCACCACAGGAATCTTCAGCTTGCTGGCCGCCAAGGCTCCAGCAAGGGTCGAATCAGTGTCGCCGTACACCAAAACTGCATCGGGCCGCCCAGCAAGCAGAACCTGCTCGATGGCTTCGAGCATCCTCCCGGTGTTGACGCCATGGGTACCACCTCCAATACCAAGGTGAAAACTCGGCTGCGGAATACCCAGCTCCGAGAAGAACTGATCGGACATCGCAGCGTCGTAATGCTGCCCGGTGTGCAAAATCTGCTCCTGAATCACACCCCCCGAGTCGGCGACTGCACGGCTTACTGTTGCTGCCTTGATGAACTGCGGACGAGCACCTACCACGGTGAGGAGTTGCATCACCAATCAGGCTCTCACGATCTGCGCGCTTGGCGAAAAACGCCCTCGGCTATCGATTAACAACTGGCTATAGCTCGAAATCAGCTCGTAATCAAAGGCATCGTGGTCGGTAGCGAGCAGCACCACGTCAAAAGAAGTAATCGCTTCAGCCGTTAGATCAACGCTTTGCAAGTCAAACTTGTGCTTTCGCATAGCCGGGAAGCTTGGAAAAAAAGGATCGCTATAGGCCACCTCAGCACCCTTAGATTGCAAAAGTTCCATTAACTCTACAGATGGCGACTCGCGCATATCGTCCACATTTTTCTTGTAAGAAATCCCTAGAACCAGCACCTTACTGCCCTTGAGCGGCTTGCCCACCTCATTAAGTGCGTCCATTGTTTTTTCCACCACATAGGCCGGCATCGCCGAATTGATCTCTCCCGCCAGTTCAATGAAGCGGGTATGCATGCCGTATTGCCTGGCCTTCCAAGTGAGATAAAAAGGATCAATTGGAATGCAATGGCCGCCAAGGCCTGGACCTGGGTAATAGGGCACAAAACCGAAGGGTTTGGTGGCCGCAGCTCGAATCACCTCGTAGAGATCGATACCCATCCGATCAGCCAAAGGCTTGAGCTCGTTCATAAGGCCAATGTTCACAGCCCGATGAATATTCTCGAGCAACTTGGTCATCTCTGCGGCACGGGTGCTGCTCAAGGCCACCACCTCAGAAATAGCCTGTTCATACAACGCCACACCCACCTCACGACAGGTAACCGTGCTGCCCCCCATCACCTTAGGTATGGTCGCTGTATTGAAGTTGGCATTACCAGGATCTTCCCGCTCCGGGGAATACACCAAGAACACGTCTTCACCAACTGTGAACCCACGCTGCTCAATCAAAGGGCGCAATTCTTCTTCTGTGGTGCCTGGATACGTGGTGCTCTCCAAGCTCAGCACCTGGCCTGGACGCAGATATGGAAGTAGCCCAACCATCGTGTCGCGAATGAAGCTCAGGTCTGGTTCGCGGTACTGATTCAGCGGTGTGGGCACGCACAGGATCAAGGCATCAGCCTCCGCAGCCCTGGCGAAATCAGTAGTTGCCTCAAACCGTTGCCCTTCCTGAGCCTGCGCTATGCGCCCGCTATCGATGTGTTGGATGTAGCTCTGTCCGACATTGATCTCATCAGTTTTGCGCTGATCAATATCCAGCCCCAACACCCGATAGCCCACTTCTGCATAAGTAAGCGATAACGGCAGTCCTACATATCCCAAACCCACAATGCCGATCAAAGCCCGGCGGCTGCGCAGCTTCTCCAGCAGTTCAGACTTGTGGGTACTCGGATTGGAAGAGGGCAGATTCATGCTGCAGTAGAAGTCGCGGTGTTTTCTAGTGCAATCTCCAAGGCGTCAACAATTAAGTCTTGGTCTTCATCGCTAAGCCAGGGGTGCATAGGCAAACTCATCACTCGCGCGCAAGCGACCTGGGCTAAGGGCAAGTCGCAACCCTCCCTGAAGCGGCTATTAACGCTACGCAGCGCTGGTTGTTGGCTAAGGAGGGTGGGGTAGTGAACTGATGTGGGAATCCCACTTTCTTTGAGCGCTGCCTGGACTGCAGCACGGTGATCCACCTGAACGGTGTATTGGGCATAAACGCTCGTGTTGCCAGTCGCAAGCTTGGGTGTAGTAGTAATGCCAGCGGCCTGCAGCTTGAGACTGTAAGCAGCTCCAATACGACCTCGTGCCTCAACCTCGTGCACGAAGTTGGGCCACTTGCCAAGCAGAATAGCTGCTTGAAGAGTATCGATCCGGCCATTGACACCGATATCCGTATGGAAATAGCGCCGCGCCTGACCGTGCCGTGAAACCCGGCGCATACGATCCGCCAGTTCAGGATCGTCAGTAAAGCAAGCTCCTCCGTCACCATATCCCCCGAAGGGTTTCGAAGGGAAGAAGCTAGTGGTGCCAATCGTGCTTAGGCCGCAACTTCGGTGTCCGTGTTGCTGACTGCCGAAGCTTTGAGCGCCGTCTTCAATCACCGGGAGTCCATAACATTTGGCAATCAAATTGATGGCAGAAAAATCAGCCGGTTGGCCATACAGGCTCACCGGAATGATCGCCTTGGTGCACTCGCTGATTGCCGGTTCCAGCTTTGCTGGATCCAAGTTGTAGGTAGCCGGATCGATATCCACATAAACCGGCGTGGCTCCCAAAAGGGCAATCGTTTCTGATGTGGAGATAAAGGAAAAGGGAGTGGTAATCACCTCATCCCCTGCCTGCACACCCAATGCCATTAGGGCGATCAGAAGCGCATCAGTACCGCTAGCAACTGCAATGCAGTGGTCTACACCCACGTATGCGGCCAAAGTTTCCTCAAGCTCCTGAACCTCTGGTCCGAGGATGTAGCGGCCGTGATCAAGCACTGAGGCGATGCGGGCATCAACGGCCTCGCGAATGGTGCGCCCATCTGGCAGGAGCTGGCGTTGCTGCGCCTCTAGATCGATGAACTGCATCTTTTCAAGCAGGTGTATGGGTGAGCTGGTGATCGACAAGCTGATACTTGTCACTCGTATGTGGGCAGATCCAGGAACCTGTGCCCTCAAGCGGCAGATCCACCCGCTCGCCGTAGGCACTCATCCAGCCGATTTGCTTGGCTGGCACTCCCACCATCAAGGCAAAGGGCCTCACATCCCTATTGACCACAGCCCCTGCCCCCACAAAAGAATGGTGCCCAACCCTCGTACCGCAAACGATCGTGCAATTTGCACCAAGAGTTGCCCCCTTCTCTACAACTGTGTCGCGATATTCATCTTTCCGGTTCACCTCCGAACGAGGGTTATACACATTGGTGAACACCATGCTAGGCCCACAGAAAACATCGTCTTCCAGGGTCACGTTGTCGTAGACCGACACATTGTTCTGGATCTTGACGTTGTTACCAATCTGCACACGATTACCGACAAAGACGTTCTGACCAAATGAGCAGCGCTCACCGATCACAGCCCCGGAGCTGATATGCACCCAATGCCAAACACGACTATTAGCACCGATCGTGGCACCTTCATCCACGAGAGAGGTTGTATGAATGGTGGCGCTTGGGTCAATGGACATTGTTTGAGTTGCACAGGGCTGGTGAATTAAAAAGAGAATTCAAAAATTGGAAACCTGCGACAAGGGAACGCGTTGCTTCTTCAATTGTTGTGCAGGCACAACATTTCTGCACGCAATCACTGCAGGCGGGGGCAGAGCACAATCGTCGCGGTTGTGACGTAATGGATGAGAGCTTGCCACGGCGTTGCTGCAAAGCTTGACGTCTTCGGCAGGTTTGCCAAAACCTAGATTGAGCTCGAGATCACCGATCGAGGGCTTCAATCGGCGCCAGACGCGGATCAAGGATCTTTGGTCCCATGCCTGCAAATTTCACAGCGATAGAGACCTTCTCACCACTCCCAAAAGTGTGTGTGACTTCGCCTTTACCAAAGCTACTGTGCAGCACCTGATCACCGACAGTCCAGCTCTTTCCGGGTGCAGGGCCCGCATGGCGGCGACGCACAGCGTTGGCGGATGCACTACTGCTATTGGGTTTGTCCCGATCCACGCGAGTAAGTCGATCAAGGCGCTGCTCCCGACGGATCGCTGCTCCGCCAGATCGAGGAATTTCACCCTGTAAAAGCCCTTCCGGCAATTCAGACAGAAAAACACTTGGCACGGCCGGTTCTCGCATGCCGCCCCAGAGACGGCGCTCACTGGCATGGGATAGAAACAGGCGTTCTTTGGCCCGCGTTATGCCCACGTAACAGAGCCGACGCTCCTCCTCCAATGACGCCGGATCATCCAGCGATCGATAGCTGGGGAAAAGCCCCTGTTCCATGCCCACCAAGCAGACCACTGGAAACTCCAAACCCTTGCTGCTGTGTAGGGTCATCAATGTGACTCGATCAGCAGCCGTGTCTTTGTTATCGGCATCACTGGCCAGGGCAGCCGAAGCAAGAAAGCCCTCAAGATCACCCTCATCGTTCTCTTCCTGATACTGCAGACCAGCATTAATCAACTCCTGCAGATTGCGCCGGCGTTCCTCGGCTTCATCGGTGCCCTCAGTGATCAACTCGCTCACGTAGCCGCTCTGCTCCATCACCTGCTGGATCA
>MDSZ01154794.1_pt1 | contig 24914 bp, 22 predicted proteins | sample 811201 | NCBI WGS metagenome assembly MDSZ01 (sample SAMN05326647, study PRJNA326480) | marine metagenome | isolation source: seawater | place: Indian Ocean: North | collected 2010
AAATTAAATAAATAATTAAGACAATTGATAAGTTTTTTTTTCTTAAAAATATAAGTGAACAGATTAGTGTGAGATTAAAGAAAGTGTCCAAGTAATTAAACACTTTTGAATTAGAACCATAATACAAAGTTATAACATCATTAGTCATATCATTGGAATTAATCTCTGTAACAAATCCAAGACATTTTAAATTAGAAAGTTCAGGAAAAATATATACATCTCTTTTTTCTTTTTTTACTATTGCTTCTTTATTGTTAAATTGATCTAAAACTTCAGAAGATAAATACATATTGCAATAACTTTCTTGATTAATAAAATCTTCTGAGCTACCTATAATTTCTAGATTTAGAATACTGATAATCAAAACAGTTGCTGGAATTAAAATAAATGAAGATAAAAACAATAAAAATTTTTTTTCATGTTTGTTAAAAAATTTTAGAAATTTATAACTTTGTTGCTTCACTGTATATTTCAATTCTTTTTCTTTTTGTTTTCTCTCTTACAGTTTTCTGTATTAAAAAATAAAAAAAGAAAAAGATAATAAATCTTGGATCAAAGACTATAGCTATTAAAATAATTAAATTCACAAGGTAGGAATCAAAAATAATATGCTTTGAAGCCAAAGTTATTCTTGATTTAAAAGAAGACTGTGGTCTATCCGATTGAAGAAAATGATCAACTTTAACTTGACCAATTTTTTGGAGTTGAAATATTCTTCTTGGATCAAGCCAAAATCGAGAACAAAAATATTCATAAATCTTTTTATTGTATTCACTTTTAAATAATCTAAAAGCAGTATTTCTAAAGCTTGTTTTTTTCAATATTATTAAACTTGATAAAATTCTGAATATAGTTGAAGAAGTATTTCTCACTAATGATTCATCCGTATCCCATGTTGCAACAACTATATCCATATTTTCATTATTTAGTAAAGTTTCAAGAATTTTAAAACTTTGAATGCTGTGTTGTAGATCATCATCAATTGTTATTGTAATTTCTCCCTCCGCTTTACTTATCCCATATATTGTTGAAGCAATTTGTCCAAGATTCTTTGGAAAAGAAAAACCTTTTATAAAATTATAAGTATTTTTTAATTCAATAATTTTTTTATTAGTTTCGTCACTTGAAAAATCATTTACCAGTATTAATTCAAAATCTTTTTCAAAAGCTTTATAAACTTGCTCACATAAAGTTTTTAAAAAAGGTTCTGAATTGTAACAGGGAACAACAATCGAATATTTAAGTGTATTTTCCATAATCACTAATAACTTTAACTAAAATAAAAAATATAAAAGTTCAACAATGGAAAAATTAAAAAATAATACTTTTGTTAATTATTTGCCTAAATTTCTTGATTTAGTTCAAAAAATATTAAATTTATCTTCTTTAATTCTTGTTTGCTTGATTTTAATATTTTTATTCAGTGCTTTATTACAGTCAGACCAGGAATTCGAAATAGATTTAAAAAATAATACATCTTCTAATTCATGCTCAGTTAGTGAATATAAATTTATAAACCTTGCTAAAGAAAAATATTCAGACTATGAATTAAATATTTTCAGAAAAGACATTTATGTTTATCCTGAGATTCAAAATATAAGCTGTATAAAAAAAGTAGATAGTTTTTTTATAAATGAGGATTCAAAAACAATTGATGTATTTATAAATGATAGCCCTAAATTATTTGATCTATTGGATCTAATATTTAATGGATTTATTTGTTTATTTATAATGCTATCACGTCGAAATTACTTCATTAATTTTTTGAATTATATTGTATTTAATTTATTTTTGCATATTTTTTTCGCAGTTAACTTAAGTTTGATAAAAATAATCATTCCATTTAGTGAACCTGAAACATCAAATCAACGATATTTTTTTAGAATATTGTTCTTGATAATTTTAGTAATTAATTTAAAGAATTTAAAAATTATTACATTATTTACGTTAACTTTACTATTTTTTATACCGGATTACTTGGGTTTATTTGCGCTAATTTTTCTTCTGACAGATTCAAAAAAAAATTTTACTTATTCAAATTTTGATATTTATTTCTTTTCTTCAATACCTATAATCTATTATTTTTCAAAATATTTATTCTCACTAAGCAGCTTCTTTGATAAATTTTGGATTTTAAGTGGACAAAGAATTTATCACGGCTATTCAAGGTGGTATGACTTACAATGGAACTTCTTGACATTCCGCTGTAATGGAGAACCAAACTATAAACCAGAATTTTATTTTAAAGAATGTCGTGAATTGTATGGTGGCATATTGGATGAATATATTATTATAAGAACTGATCCATACATTACAGCTTTTGCTTTTCAATTTCTTTGTTTACTGATTTTATCCTATGTTTATCTAAACCAAATTAAAAGACAGGAGCAGAAACATTTATTTTTCTTGATGTTTATCTTTGTCTCGCCACCTATGATTTTTCTAATTAATCAGGGTAATCCCGATTTATTCATTTTTTTGATTAGCTTTCTTGTTTTAAATAAACAGAAGCCAAATTATCTATTGGCTTTAAGTTCATTGTTTTTATTTTTCCTTTTTAAACTTCACCCTGTTGGTGGAATTATTGGAATTTTTTATTATTTTTTACAAAATAATAAAAAAAAATATTTAACTCTTTCTTCTGCTTTTATAGTTTTATGTATTGCTACTTTGACAACTCAATTAGGAGATTTTTCTGGATATGGATACATGGATTTAAAGTTAACAATAGAAGAGGCTTATGGAATATTTCACTACTCAAATATTATCAATAGCCAAAATATTTTTTTGACTTATGCTATTCTAATAATTTTTTTGCTTTCCTTAACAAGGCTGAAAATTGTCAAAACCTCAGCATCGTTAATAGGTGACATTGAAAAAAATAGCTATTTCTATTCTCTTTTATTTTGGTTTCTTTTAACGAGTATTTATTCAAACAACTCTTACAGACTCCCTATTTTTATAGTATTGTTTTTTATCATATATAAGATTCCAGATAGAAAACTTCAGATCATACTTCTATCATTTATTTTTCTAAATCCGACGCCTACAATTGCTTACAATTTTGTTCAGATTATTTATCATATAGTATTTGGTTTATCATTTTTCTTAATTACAGCTGTTTTATCAAAATTTGTAATGAATGAAGTTCAAGAATTGGCTCAAAAAAGATATCAACAAATAAAACTCAGACTAGTTCACAAGAATAAATTAAGATAAAATTATGGACAAATATGGTTTAGTTTTAGCTGGTGGTCAAGCAACTAGGTTGTTTCCTTTAACTAATTCAGTAAACAAACATTTACTGCCCATATACAGCAAACCAATGATTTACTATCCTCTTTCAACTTTAATGATCTCTGGAATCAGGAAAATCATAATTGTCATTGACCCAGAACATATAGACAGTTTTAAAAAACTTTTAGGAGATGGTTCTGATTTTGGAATTGAAATTGAATTTTGCTTTCAAGAAAATCCAGATGGTCTTGCAAGTGCATTATACACTGCAAAAGATATTGCAAAAGATAGTAAATTAGAAGTAATTCTTGGAGATAATGTCTTCTTTGGAAAAGGTTTAGAAAATTTATTCAACAATATCAAAAGTACAACTGACAATGCATTATTTACCCAAAAAGTAAATAATCCAAATAGTTACGGTGTTTTAAAAAGAAATGCAGATAGTAGCCCTGATATAATTCTTGAAAAACCAAAAAAGTTTATCTCTGATGAAGCTGTTTTGGGTTTATATTTTTACGATTCTGATGTTTTTAATTTTATTGAGGAACTAAAACCTTCAAACAGGAATGAATTGGAAATTACTGATTTAAATAACCTTTACCTTAATCAAAAAAAGGTTGAGGTATTAGATATTGGAAGAGGAATTACTTGGTACGATGCTGGCACAATTAATGACCTATTTTCTGTGAGTTCTTTTATTCAGTCTATAGAAGTTCGGCAAAAAACTCTTATTGGGTCATTAGAGGAAATAGCATTGAGAAAAAATTATATATCTGAAAAGAGATTCTTAGAAAGAGCTAAAAAATTCTCGGGTTCAGACTATGGAAAAAAACTATTAGAAGTTATTGATAATTAAGTTCAAAAAACTCGATTATTTTTTCTTTTATATATTCTTGTTCTGACTTTTTTAAAGATGGATAAATAGGCAACCTTACGATACCATCACTTGCAAATTCGGTATTCTTCATTTCTTCTGAAGGAGCAATCTTAATTCCCATCGGGGAATTATGTAAAGGAACATAATGAAATTGAGAAGAGATTTTATTGTTTTTTAAAAAGGTAATTAAATTATTCCTTTTTTCTAAATTTTCTAATAGTAAGTAAAATGATGAAAAATTTGACTTTGAAACATTAGAAATATCTTGAATTTTTACATCGTATTTAGAAATCGTATCATGCATTTCTTGGTAACTTTTATAAATTTTTTCTCTTTCGGTTACTATGTAATCTAAATTTTCAAGTTGTGAGAATAATAAAGCAAAGTTTATTTCTGAATTTCCAAAATATGATCCCAAAATTGTCCAATTATACTTGTTCACCTTGCCCTCTTGAAAGAGATGCCTGTTGGTACCACGATTATAAATTTCCATTGCTTCATCAAAATAATCTAAATCATTTATAAGTAGTGCCCCTCCAAATCCTGCATGAATAAATTTAGTATTATGAAATGATATTGCACCAAATTTGCCAAAAGTACCTACGTGTTTTTCTCCAATAAAAACTCCTAAAGATTGGGCAGCATCCTCTATGATTTCTATATTGTGTAAGTTTGATAATGCTAATAAATTATTCATTTTTACAGCACCAGCACCGTAATGAACTGGCATTACTAATTCTGAAGATAAAATTTTATTTTTATTATCGTCATCTTCCACATCAAGACACAAGCTTTCTAAATCGATTTCACCCCATTCAATCTGCGAATTATTTCTTAATACTGCGTTTGCAGTTGAGGAAAAAGTATATGATGGAACCAAAGCTTTAGAATTTTCGTTAAGTAATAATTGAGTTGCTAGTTCTAAAGCAGCGGTTGCTGAATGGGTTAAAATTATTTTTTTTGCTCCAGTTAATTCAATTAAAAATTCCGAACATTTATGATAGTATTTTCCAAAATCATTAAATGAATGATTATCAATAGCATCTAAAATATACTCTTTTGTTTTAGGAAAGTTTAAATGTCTATGAAATTCTATCATACTAATATGATACTATGACTTCATATAACTACCTCTTGACTGGAGGGGCTGGATATGTTGGATCTGAACTTGCTTCAGCTCTATCTAAAAATGGTCATAACATAAAAATTATTGATACATTATTTTTTGAAACTGACCTTTCAGAATTTACGAATATAGAAGTTGTAAAAAAAGATGTTAGAGAATTAAAAGAAGAAGATTTTAAAGATATAGATATAGTAATTGACCTAGCAGCTATTTCGAACGATCCCTCTGCTGAACTAAATCAAGAAATTTCATATAAAATAAATGCTGAAACAAGACTTAATACATGTAAAAATGCAAAAAAAGCTGGAGTAAAAGGCTATATTTTAGCTTCAAGTTGCAGTGTTTATGGTTTTAATGAAAAAATTGTAGATGAAAATAGCAGTATTCACCCTCTAACTACATATGCTTTTGCCAACATTTTGGCTGAAAACCTTGTAACAAGCTATTCAGATAAAAACTTTTATGTATTAGTTTTTAGACAAGCTACCTTATTTGGACTTTCAAAAAGAATGCGATTTGACCTTGTAATTAATGGAATGACTTATTCAGGAATTAAAAATAAGAAAATAAATATCTTAAGAGACGGCAATCAAAAAAGACCACTTTTAAGTTTAAATGAGTTAAACAACAGATATTTATCAATTGATGAGGGAGTCTTCAAGAAAAATAATGGTGAGATATTTAACATTGGTAATAATTCGTTGAATCTGACAATTAATGATATTTTCGAGATGGTTTCAAGCTCTTTAGGTGGAGGGTTTGAGAAGAATTGGTACGGTGATCCTGATCATAGATCATACGAAGTAGACTTTACAAAAGCTGAGAAAATACTTCCAAACATTGAAGAGGCAAATAATATTGAAGAAATAAAGAGAATAGCTTCATATGTAGAGAGTGGCTCTTTTGATTACAAAAAATGTATGACTCTAGATTGGTACAAGTTTCTTCTTGAGAAAAACCCAAATTTATTTAATATTTAGTCTATTTTTTTTCAGCGAATACATGGATTCCAAAATTTAGCAATTCTTTGCTTCCATCATCATTTTTTGATAGTTTTCTTAGAATTCTTAAAAATAAGATAATTAAAGTTTTTTCAAAAAAATTAAATTTTTTATTTGCATATTTATTACTGACAGATTGAAGCCTTCGAGTTTCTTGAGCTAAGTATTCAAAATAATTACCATTTTCTGTCAATTCCAATATTTTAAAATCATATTTTTCAAGGTGGTGTTGATAAAAGTATTTTGTAAAGCCCGTTGAAAAATGATACGGTGCATAGTGAGTTAAGCTATTAAAAGGTGCAGTCAATATTAGCTTACCTCCTGTTTTTAATATTCTGTTAAATTCTTTCAAAGCATCCAGGGGATTAGTTATATGTTCAAAAACTTCAATACACATAATTGCATCAAAAGATTCATCATCTACAGGTATATCGGTAATGTCGCTAATAATATCCAGGTCTTTATAATCTCTACTTTTGGTATGTATCCCACTTCCATCACCTTCTCCATCATATTCAGCTATATCTTGAGAGGTATATTTTAAATGGCTACACAGTTCTTTAAATTGTGCCTCACCTGCACCAGCATCTAAAATTTTATCACCGTCTTTAATCTTTTTTAGAGTTATTTTTAACCATTCTTCACGAGTTAAACCATTTTTAGTCCCTACATGGTCTGTTAACATATTATTTATATAGAGTTTAATTTTTCCCATAATATTTTCTAATGGTAGCTTTGAAATTTAAATAATAGTTTTTTAAAAAATAAGAATATTTAGAAGTTAAAGAGTTCACATTTTGAAATATGTAATTTGCAACCGTGTTTTTTACTTTTACATTTGTACTATGTGAAAGATGCTTGTATGTCAGATAGTTAAAAAATGATGTTTTAGGTTCATAAAAATTTAAAAATGAACCTAGTATAGGCAAATCGCCCCAGCGATATGTAAACTGTTCATTGCTTAGAGATGTTTTTTTTAAAGCTTTGTTCAATTCGGGATCTAACCAAAAACTCACATTCGAAATATAAACATTTGTGTATGGAAACTTATGATTATAGATATTTTTTCTTTTAGTGTTCAAGTTTTTCTTTAAGTAATCAGGTAAGTATAGATTTGTATATTTATGAGTTTCAATAGAATACTTAGAAAAACAAAATGTAATATCATCTTTGAACATTATATCAAACTGATTTTTATCAAATTTTTGAATAAGGCAATCTTCATCAATCCTAAATAGATAATCAAAGTCTTTCAAATAACTCCATATGTAATAAGAATTAAACCTGCACATCAGGCGATAGCCTTTGTCACTTTTATATTTTCTGCCTTTTTCTTGTATCGCAGAATTTTCTAATTCTTTTGAAATATTGAAACAGCGACTTACATCTATAAAATTAATTTTAAAGTCAGTATTATCTTGAATGAACTTTTGATGACCATCGACTATATTTCCCTCGTGAAATAAAATATATTTATATTCATGATTATTTTTCGTTTCAATATTTTGAGATATATGCTTATTTCTAAGGATTAATTCATGATATGAATCCAAGTTATCATAACCTCTAACTAGAGCGGCTATTGCAATCTTAAGGTTACTCATACTTTATTTATGCTTATTATGTTTTTATAGTTTTGTGGTAAGAAATTTTTTAATTTTTTACTATGTACATGCAGATTAGCTAACTCATAAAAAGTATCATCTTTTATTACCCCATATTTATTCTTAAGAGTTGCAGGTTTGATATTCTTTTTTAAAATTTCTAATCCAACAATATGTTCACTGTCAATGAATCCTTTAGAAAATTTTTTATTATGAGTTCCACCTAAAAATTGACCATATGAGCCTGGATCAAAAACATGAGAAATGTTCTTGTTAGGTAAAACTTGAATTAAATTAAACAATTCAGGATTTTTATCATAAGCAATAAACAACATTTTCATTTCGTTTAATCTCTTTGTGTCATAGTATTTTTTTTCGTAGTAAAACCTGTTTTCAAAAATTTTGAATATTATTTCTGTGAGTTCGTTGTACAGGTGTTTTTTTGGAATAAATAGATAACCGAATACAAGAAAGTTTTTTGTCAGTTGGGTAATGTTTATTTTATTCATTAAAAATGAAGATTTTATTTCCTCGAAAGATTTGTATATTAAAACATCCAAATCAAAATGAATAAATTCTTCAATATTTTCTAAATTTACCAACTCATTGATATAAAAGACCCTCATTAGTGAGGTTTCCCAAAGATCGTTTTGCTCACCGCTAAAATAATCTTCTTGGTAAATTCTTTTTATATATTTTGAATCTAAATCTTTTATTTGAAATACTTTTACTCTTTTATCAACAATTTCAATTTTTTGATCCGTAATAAAAAAAACTTTTGACGTTTTATCAACTTGTAAAATTGTGTTGATAGAATACTTTAAATATTTTGGCAATCTTCCTTTATAAAAGAGTATGTAATTCAACTTCTACTAACTTGAAAAATATCTGGATTTATATGCTTTTAAATAATGTATAGGGCTTCTCTTTATTTTGTCTTTATACCCAAACATAGAATACCCAAAATTTTCCTCATCAAGCTTAGCTAAACTATCTTTGATGAATTTGGGGTGATCGTTTATTTTCAATTTAAGAACATGGTACTTGTATCTTTCAAAAACCATTTTTAACCATGCTTCATAAGCTTCATCTGGCTCTTCTCCACCTCTATTGCCTAAGTCTTTAAAAAATCTGTTCCAGGCTCTAGCAAATCTTGCTCTATCTTCTCTTATAATTTCCTTCGTTCGAAATACTGAGTCATAATTCCAGACAGGTTGTGTTGATTTTGGTATTTCTGATATTTCAATTAATTTATTATTTATCGTAGGTTGTAGCTTGTCACCACCTCCATTCATTTTAATATTTGGAAAAAGTTTTTTATTCAATGCAACTACCAAATGAGTTTTCATGTGATACCTATCGGGTGTAAAAATTTGAAACTTTGGAAATGCAATTGCAGGATATTCTTTGTAAGATTTAAGCTCTTTTTTTATTTTTTCAAATGAATCTTCGTGAAACATAGTGTCAATATCCATCCAAAATGCCCAATCTCCACTGCATTTATCAAAACCTTCTTGAAATACTGTTTGTATATAGTCCCAACTAAATTCATAAGGCCAATCCTTGCCAACAATAACAACTTCATCTGCAAATTGTTCATAGCAAGACAAAGACTCTCTCCAGGGATCTTTTCTTGCATCTGGATCAGTCATTGATGTGAAAAAAGATACTTTCAAACTAAAATCTTTCTAAATATTTTTCTAATAAAAATAATTTCCAAATTCTTATTCCATTAATTCTAGATTTATATTGATTTAATTCTTGAAAAATTTTTTTATTATACTTTTTTATATAGCTTCCATAAAAAAAGGCTTCTTGGACTGTTTCTTTGTTTATATTTACCCAATTTTCAACATCAAATGCAAACCCTTTTTTTTCTCTGAATAAAAACTCTTTTGAAAAATCTTTACTTAAAAACTCTTTTAGTAAATTTTTAGAAGAATAAATATTGTTTTCGTATAATTTATGCGACAAAATATACTCGACAAGTCTATGGTCAACAAATGGTGACCTAACTTCCAAAGAATTTGCCATTGAAGCCCTATCAACTTTTAACATCATCATTTCTGTTAAATAAAATTTGTAATCTCTAATTTGAAGATATTTTTTTTCATTTTCAACAACATTATCTTTACTTAAAAATGGTTTAACTTTGGTTATTCCAAGTAACTCTAAAAGTTTGTAGTCATTAAAGTAAGACGAGTGTGCTATATCTAAGTTAGATGATCTAGAAAGTATCTCTGTACCAGATCCTTTTTTTGGATTATAAAATTTATAAATTTGTGAGATTAAATTTTGGTTGTACTTTTTATTATTTATTAATTTATTAAAGTGTATGTAACCACCAAACAGCTCGTCCCCACCGTCCCCAGATAAAGCTACTTTGTACTTTTCGGACATTACTTTTGAAATTATGTAAGTTGGAATCAAGGAGGGATCTCCATACAATTCGTCAAGATCATTTATTATATTATCAATTTCTTGAAGCTTTATATTTGAATCGAGAACTTCAACAAAATGATTTGTATTGTATTTTTTTGCAACTTGGTTTGACCATTGACTTTCGTCATATTTTTTATTTTTAAATTTAACAGTAAATGTATTTATATTTTCATTAGTCTCATTTAAGGCTTTAATTATAGCGGTAGAGTCTATTCCGCCTGAACAAAAAGATGCAATATCTACATCAGCCCTATTCCTAATATGTATGGCATCAAACATTAGTTTATAAAATTCATCTTTATCAAATTTTTTTTCATTTACATAATTATCTATCTCCCAATAAATTGACTTATCAACTATTTTAATTTTATCCCCAATGTCAATTTCAATAATTTCAGATGGTCTAAGTTTAAAAATATTTTCAAAAATAGTATTAGGTGATTTAATCACATTTGACTGAATATATTCATTTAAATTTTCATCTGAAATTTTATTGTTGTCTGTAATTCCAAAAATAGATTCTAAATTTGAACCAAATACTAATTCATCTGGATTTAATTTATAAAATAATGGTTTTTGGGAAAATCTATCCTTCGCCATAAATAGACGATTATTGCTGAAATCAATAAAAACTATAGAAAACTGTCCTATTAATTTATTTAAATATTTTTTTCCATAATACGATATTCCCAACAATAAAACTTCTGTATCTGAATTTTTTGTTTTAAATTTTAATCCTTTACTAATTAATTCTTTTCTTAATTTTTGATGGTTAAAAATTTCACCATTAAACAAAATCAATGAATTGAATTCCTTTGAGTACATAGGTTGGTTGGCCAATTCAGTTAAGTCAAGGATAGATAGCCTGTTAAATATAAAAGAATAGTTTTTTCTTGAATTAAAATTTAATTGACTTTTTCTAGATTCAAAAACAGTTGTGTTATCTGGTCCTCTACAAATAATTTTTTTATTACATTCAACAAGATTTTCAATGTTTATATTTGTATTTGATATTTTACCAATAAATCCACACACAGATCAATTATATGATTATTTAAATAAATAATTTCAGAAATTATTATTAAAGTGATGAAAAAAAAATTTACTTATGTTTTTGGCAATGGAAGAACAGAAAAAATTAAATCTTCAGAGGATTTTGCCAGTGAATTTTTTTATGGCTATATAGAGCTTCTTAATGAGAAAAAAGAAATTGAGATTATTGAAAATAATTTAAACAAAAGTAAATTTTTTAGTAAATTATTTTTGATTATTGACAAAATATTACGTAAACTTACAAGACTTCCGTTCTACTTTAATGAAATTTGTTCTTTCAAAAACCTCAAAAAAACTTATCTAAGTGATGTTTTAATAATTACAAATGATAGATTGGCTCTTTCAATGCTTCCTATGTTATTAATCGTAAAATTATTTAAAAATTTTCAAATAAATGTTTTCATAATGGGATTTTTTGGAAAAGCACGTCCGTTATATTTTTATTGGTTACAAAAATTTTTTATGATAATTCTTATAAAATTATGTAACAATTTTTTATTTCTTGGAAGGGGAGAATATAATTCAGCAATTAAAGAATATGAAAAATATAAGAATAAATTTAAATACTTTCCATTTTGTGTGGACTATACATTTTGGACAAAAGACATTTCTAAATATAACAAAAAAAAATATTCTTCAGACATTATATTTGTTGGCAATGACGGAAATAGGGACTTTTCTAAACTAATTGAAATTGCTAGGAAATTACCTGAGTTAAAATTTAATATATTGTCTTCAGAAATAGATGGTAATTTAAATTTATCAAAAAACATAAACTTAATTGAATCAAATTGGAATCAGTCTTTGTTATCAGACAGTGAGATGCGTAATTATTTCTCTGAATCAAAAATTTCCATTATTCCTTTGAAGAATTCACTACAACCATCTGGACAAAGTGTGGCTTTACAGTCCATGGTTTGTAAAACACCCGTAATGATTTCAAAAACAGAAGGATTTTGGGACGATAAACTTTTCAAAAATGATGAAAATATTATATTTATAGAAGAAAACTCTACAGATTCTTGGGTAGAAAAAATTAATGAATCTTTAAATAATATTGAAAAATTAAACGAAATATCAAAAAATTCATACTTTATAGTTAGTACTAAACTTACCATGGAAAATTTTGTATCAAGACTTAAGGAGATTGTAATTGACTGATGTCAAAGTTCTGATTGTTGGCGCTGGTTGGGCTGGGGCAACTGTATGCGAGATGTTAGAAAGAAATGGAATAAAATCTGAAATTTTTGAAACTACAGATAAAGTAGGAGGACATTCAAGATCTGAAATTATTAATGGAATCATTTACGAACCTAATGGGCCTCATATTTTTCATACATCAAATGAAATGGTAAATAAATTTGTTAATCAATATGGGATGAATAGAAAATTCAAACATCAAGTAGAAACAAGAATTTACCCAGAATCATTGAAGGGTGAATCTAAATTGGTAAGCTGGCCTCCTCAAGTTGAAGAATTAATGAATTTTGAGGAATGGGGCTCTATCAAGGAAGAGCTTAACTCATTACCTAAATTAATTAATAAAGAAAATTTTGAAACCTATGCAATATCAATCATGGGTGCCACTCTCTATTCCTTATTTATCGAAGGTTATACTTACAAACAATGGGGAGTTGAGGGGTCAAAGCTTTCATCCGAGTTTGCTCCTAAAAGAATAGACTTGAGAAATGATGGAAATAAAAATCTTTTTAATGATACGTACGAGTATTTTCATCCAAATGGCTCAGGAGAAATTATAGAAAAAATCTTAGAAAATAAATTAATTAACTTAAATTCAAAAATAAATATTGATAATTTAGAAGAATTATCAAGTCATTATGATCACATAGTTATCACAGCCCCTCTAGATGATTTTTTAAATAAGAAAGAAAAACTGCCATGGAGAGGAATTAAATCAGAACCAATGTATTTTGAAAATGAAAACTTTAACACAGAAAGTTACCAAATTAATCACCCATCGTTAAATGAAGAGTTTACACGGACAATAGAAACTAAACATGCAAGTGGACAAAATATAAATGGTACTGTTGTCTGTAAAGAATACTCATTTCCGGACATAAGGCACTATCCAATTTTAGGAAAGGATGGAAAATCAAAAAAATATAATGATGAGCTAAAAAATGAGATAATTACATTAAATGATTCAAAAAATAAAATACATTTTTGTGGAAGACTTGCAAATTATCAATACATTAACCAGGATCAAGCAATAGAACAAGGAATGCAGACCGCCAAAGATATCATAAACTTCTATAGATAATTTTGAAAACTATTTAATTAGGTATCTATTTTTTAAATTATAAAATTTATTTTCCCAGTAATCAGATCTGTATATTTCTAATGAGTTTAAATTATATTTTTTTTCTTCGTAGAATTCATTAAGTTTAGTTTCTTCCAAGTTTCTTAGGTCATCAAAATTATCCAAAACAAACAAAGGTACATCATTGCTACTTAACATATCGATAAATTTATTTCTTTTTACAATTGGAATTGACTTTAATATAAGTGATTCCCAAATTCTGTGCGAGTCTATACCATTTCCCTCGGGACAAATATTAAATTTTGATTTAGCTAATTTACTTATATAGGTTTCATTTTTTAAATGATCATATCTATTTATATATTCAACTTTTGAGATAATTTTGTTAATATTGCTTCTTTCATTATTTGAGTATTCTCTGAAACATGAAAATACAAGATTAGAGTCACCCTTCGCAGTGTCAGCATTTAAAAATCTTTTAACTTTCCCATTTTTTCTATACATTTTATTTTCAAGGCCTATAGGAATGAAATTTATTTTTTTATTTTTAACTTCGGAAAGGTTTTGGGCGAACCACATAATCAAATTTGGATGATCAAGTTTTTGAAGATCTGTGTCTATAAGCCTATCTGAATTGTGAGAAATTATAAAAAATTCAGACTCTATTGTTTTTGCAAAATTTTGAAAAAAATCCTCAATAAATTCACTTTTTATAAATATGAAATCTCCTTTTTTTACTAATGTTGGATTTATATCATTTAAATCATCATGAATATGATCAGCAAGATTTCTAAAAGTATCTCCGGTTATAAAAGGATTGCTTGATGGGCGATAATATCTATATTTAAATTTTTTATAGAATGATTTCACTACACTAATATTTTAAACACTATGTACAAAATATTTAAAATTATTGATAAATATAAAGAACATTTAGGCTTGTTAACTTATCTACTCACTCTTTATTTAAGTAGAGAAATATGCCTTTTAATGTATAGTTCTTTAGAATCTCCAGATTTTCAAAAATATTTTGAATATATAAAATATTTTTTTAGTGAATCTGAAGATACTAACTTAAGCCAAGGAAGTTTGTATTATATGCTACAGAGCTGGTCATTTTATTTATATTCTGGATTAGTTAATGAAGATAATTTTATTGGTTTAATTAATAAAAGTATTCAAAATGTAAATCTGGTTTTATTCTTGATTTCCCAAATTGGTTTTTACAATTTACTCAAATATTTTAAATTCAATAAAAACTCTATACTTTTAACTCTTTCTTTGTTGAACTTTTTTCCTTTAACTATTGCTTTAAGAATATCAATGAAAACAGAAATACTTGTATTGGCTTTTATACCTTGGGTAATTTTATTTTTTGAAATTTTTATTAAAACAAAAAAATATATATACCTTTATATGTCTTTACCACTTATTTCAATTATCCTTTTTTCTAAAGGGTCTTCACTTGCAATAATTGGACTATATCTTTTAATTGTTTACATAAACAAAATTAAATTAATTGAAAATAAGCAGTTTGTCATTCTAATAATTTTATTTATGGTGATAAGTTCAGTAATTTTTATTGAAGATTCAAATGTTAACAATAGAAATTTATTAAATCCATCACACGATAAAAAATATGATAATACAGCACCGTTTTCTATCATTTATAATCTAGAAGTAAAAGACCTAGTAAAAACCCCTTTTAAAAATAACTTATCAAGCTCCTTTATAGGAATAACACTTTTAGATACTTTTGGAGATTATTTTGATTTGTATTGGAATAATGATTCATCTAATTTTTTTAAAAATAGGAAACAACTAATTATTTACAAATCAGAAAACTCAAAAATACTACCCATTTATAATTCAGAAACAAAACAATTTACAGTCTATTCCTCTAAGTCTGACTCAAATTATGCAAACTCTGGAGATCTTATAAGGGACTCTATTTCATGGATATTAACTTTATTATTTTACTTTTTACTTTTTAAACTTTTTAGAAAAAAGACTCAATATAAAAAATTCTTAGTTGCACCTTTTATTGGAATGCTGATTCTTCTTTTTACATCAATTTCAGGGTTTCCAGTAAAAAACTACGATCCTCTGGTCAGTGATACTTATAAGGTTTTTTATTATTCATATATGGTAGTTATTGCTTTTATGTTTGTCTCTTCAGAGTTATTTGACAGAAATTTTCTTAAGAAATTTTACTTTGTACCAATCATTTTAATTTTCTTTTTTATACTTGGCTTTCCAAAAGTACATAGCGATGAATTTGACAAAAAAATTGTCCAAATGAATTCCTACTCAGAGCTTTGCGAAGTTAATGATATTTTATTAAAAACTCTAAGTTATCCAGATTCTGACTGTTCAGAAAAAATAAAAATAGCTGATAATACAGGAACTAAACTTGACAGTCTTGATTTAAAACAACCTAGATTACATTTAACAAATTTACTTTATGTACTTTTAACAATTCATATTTTTGGATATTATTTTTACAACAGAAAAAAAATTTTTTATGAGTAAAAAAGTTCTTATTTTAGGTAGCTCGGGGTTAGTTGGATCCTCTTTAAATCGATATTTAAGTACTGATGAAGAATATGAAATAATACCTTCCACTAGAGAAGATACTGATTTATTTAATTCTGCTGAAGTAAGTAAGCTACTGAAAGACTCCCAACCAGATTTTGTTATAAATGCAGCGGCAAAGGTTGGTGGGATACTTTTTAACAATACAAGTCGTGTGGAATTTTTACTTGAAAATTTAAAAATTAATATGAATTTGTTGGAAGAGCTTATTCCATATAGTAAAACTAAGTTAATAAATCTCGGAAGTAGCTGCATCTATCCATTAAACGCAAAAAATCCTATTAGTGAAGATTCGTTTATGAATGGGAAGTTAGAGCCAACAAACTCTCCGTATGCAATTGCAAAAATAACAGCTATTGAATTATCAAGAAATATAAGTAAACAATATGGAAATAAAATTATTAATCTTATGCCAACAAATCTATATGGACCAAACGACAGATTTGATGACGATAAAAGTCACGTCATACCAGGATTAATTCACAAATTACACAAAGCCAAGATTTCAAAACAACCTACTTTTAGTGTTTGGGGTACTGGTAAACCTAAAAGAGAATTTTTATATGTTGAAGATTTAAGTAGATTTGTAAACTTTGTTATAAAAAATAATGTTGAGGATGATTTAATCAACGTAGGAAGTGGAGTTGAAATATCAATTAAAAATCTTGCATTGAAAATTAAGGAAATTGTTGGTTATGATGGAAAATTAACTTTCGATAAATCTAAACCTGATGGAAACCCGAGAAAGCTTTTAGATAACAAAAAAGTTAATGACCTAGGCTGGTCACCAATTACTGATCTCGACAGTGGATTAAAAATGACGTATGATTGGTATTTAAAAAATCATTAAATTTAGGATACTGGATGTTCCCATGTAGGTTTCAACAAATTGTTTTCTAACAGAACTTTTTCTTGTTTTGCTAGTTCTAGATCTGATTTAATCATTTTTTCAACCAATTGATCGAAAGAACATTCTGGCTTCCATTTTAATTTTTCTTTTGCCTTGGATGGGTCTCCTAACAAGTAATCAACTTCATTAGGCCTGAAATATTTTTCTGATATTTTAATATATTTTTCCCAATCTAATTGAAAATATCCAAAAGCTTTTTCAACAAACTCCCTTACAGTATGAGTTTCACCAGTAGCTAATACCCAGTCATCTGGTTCTTTATAGTTCATCATTTTCCACATACCCTCAACATAATCTCCAGCAAAACCCCAGTCTCTATAAGAATCTAAATTTCCTAAGGTTAACTTTTCTTGTAAATTAAGTGAGATTCTTGTTACAGCTCTCGTAATTTTTCTAGTTACAAAAGTTTCACCCCTGTAAGGAGATTCATGATTGAACAATATTCCATTTACACAAAACATGTCATATGATTCTCTATAAATTTTGGTCATTTCATGAGCAAATAATTTTGAAATTGCATATGGACTTTTTGGATTAAAAACACTTTCTTCATTCAATGCTTCTTTGCCAACACCACCATACATTTCAGACGATGATGCATGATAAAATTTTATATTTTTATCATGAACTTTAATTGCCTCCAATATTGATAAGGAACCCATTGTTGAGACTTGAGATGTATAAATTGGATTTTTAAAAGAAACAGAAACATGAGATTGAGCTGCGAGATTATATACTTCGTCAGGTTCTATTTCATTAATTAGCAGGGAAAGAGAAGATGAATCTAAAAGGTCAGAGTAATGTAGTTTAAGTAAATCATCTTTTGAATATTTTGAAATTAAGCTATCAATCCTACTTGTGTTAATCAATGAAGCTCTTCTAATAGTGCCGTGTACTTGATAGCCATTTTCTAGTAAAAATTTTGAAAGATAATATCCATCTTGGCCAGTTATGCCAGTAATTAGTGCTTTTTTCATACTTTTATAAGGATACTTTTAAATTTAAATTAATAAGGATAATTATTTTAATTAAAACATACAATGATATGTTAGGTGAAAGTATTAGTAGTAAAAACATTTGATTACACATTGGAATCATGGAATCAAACCGGAACACTAGATAGAGAGCTGTCTCTATATAAAATGTTGAATTCAAAATTTAATATAGAATTTACAATCCTTACTTGGACCAACAATGAAAATTTTAATAAATTATCCGAGTTTGGAATAGAAGTATTTCCTATTTACAAAAATGAAGTGATTCCTAATAATAAAGTACTTCGAATTTTAAAAAGCTTTATTCTTCCAATTAAACTTAAAAAATATTTAGGAAGTGTTGACATAATAAAGCAAAATCAACTAATGGGAGCATGGTTTTCAATTATTTTAAAAATAATTTTAAGAAAACCTCTTTACATAAGGACTGGTTACGACATGTATGAATTTGCTAAACAAGAAAAGAAAAGTCTTTTTAAAAAAACTATGTATAAATTTTTAACCAAATTGTCACTCATGTTTTCAGACCTATATACAGTTTCAAGTAAATCAGATTTAAATTTATTTAGAAATAAAAAAGTTGTTCTTAGAAGAAATTGGATCCTTAATAGTAAATATGATTCCCTGAGTAATAGATATTCCAGAAGAATATTGTCTGTTGGAAGAATAGAAAAGCAAAAAGACTTCATACATCTCATACGCGAAGTTGCTGGATTAAATAATATTCAATTAGACATAGTTGGTGAAGGTTCTGAAGTGGATACACTTAAAAAATACGCAAAAACTATGAATGTAAAGGTAAATTTTTTGGGTAATTTAAATCACGATAAATTAGAAGAGCTGTACAAAAAATACAAATACTATGTGTCAACATCAAGTTACGAAGGGAATCCAAAAACTATTTTGGAGGCACTATCTTTTGGTTGTGTAGTAGTTTTAAGTAATATTCCGAACCATAGTGAATTAGTAGAACACAATATTTCTGGGTTTATATTTAATAAAAAAAATAATGATTTAAAGAATTTGTTAATCTCAATACTTGATGGAATATATGACTTAGATGAAATTGCAAAAAAAGGTTTTGAATCTGTTCAAAAAAATAATGCGTTGTATCAAGCTGTAGAAAGTGAGTTTAAAGATTACAACGCTCTTTTGAATAAGTCTATGTAATTTAAAGGAATCTTCTATTCTAAAATTGAATTACTATAAAATTATGGAAAACAAAACTGTAAAAATTATTTGCGGAGATTATCCAGAAAATTTTGAAAAATTAGAGATCCTAAGTGACGCAAATTTTGTTTTTGAGAATGATCCTGAATACAATACTGTGCAACTTTTTGATAAAGACGAAAATACTGTGTATGTTAATTCATTTGTAGAGTGTGAACATTATGTTGTGGGTGGATGGGACCAAAACTCAACAATTATTTTAGAAGCTGAACTAATTCAGACGACAACGATAGTGCTTTTCGTTGCAATAATTTTTAAGTATATTTATAAAAGAATTACTAGAGATTTTTAAAATGCTTAAAAATAAAAAAGCTATCAATTTACTAGTTTTATTCTTTTTGCTGATCATTCCTTGGATTTTTGCTGACTACACTGATGACATTACTCCTGAGAAAATTACGTCTGACTTAGGCTTTTATGAAGTAAACCCTTGCAAAATTTCATTATTTGAGTTTATTCTTAAAAATCCAAATGTGATGTATCAAGATCATTATATAATCAATTCCTACGACTACTCTTCAATAAATTGTTTTGGGAAAATTTCTGGAATTACACAAGTAGGATACAATTTTTACATTGCAGTCGGCACAAATAACTTAATTAGCTTAGTTTCTCAAGGGCTACTGTGGATATTTCTTTTATCTTTAGTTCCAAAGGACAAAAAAATTTATAAGATTTCAAAATTAAAAAATTTTTTAATCTCTTTCTTAACATCTTCTTTTTTTACCTTCTTAATATTTTCTGAAAGTAGGTTTTATAGAGATTCGTATTATTTGATGGATTTTGAAAAATTCACAACATATTTTTATATTTTTTGTTCAATCTTTGTAGTTATTGACTTTAGTAGCTCTATAATTTTGAACCGAAGAGAAAATCTAATTAACTTTTTACCATTTTCAATTTTATTTATTGGCACATTTAATGGTCTTAATTTTCATTATTTAGAACTAGTTTTAGTGTTTTTTGGTATTTATTCATTATTGTTTGATAAGGTTTTACAAAAATTCAATAAGTTATTTATCATTTTTACATTCTTTTGGTCTATTAATTCATACTTTTCGTTTGGTGTTTTTTTTCTTAGCCCGGACAAATTAAGAGGGTTTACTAGCAGTATTTACAGACCTGAGACTGTTTTTGCATGGTCTCTTTTAACGTTATTTTTAGTTAATGGATGTGTTTACCTTTTGAATTATTCAAAAAGATTTTTTAATACGGATATGTTTATCACTAATGCTACTTATACAGTTACTGCTCTTTTAAGCTTAGGTTTTATTGGTGCAAATAACCCCATTTTCAAATTAATGAATTTTTATATATTCGGCCAACAAAAATATGGAGTAAGTGAGCAAAATCCATTTTCCTACAATGAAATAAGTGAAAAAATTGCTTGGAGAGGTTTCTATCCAAGTGCGGAAGCTGTTGGTGAGTTTTATGGGATTATATTACTTCTTTTAATTTTTAAATTATTAACGAGTAAAAAACTTAAGATTTCAAATGTAATTTTAACCATTTTACCTATTTTCGGTATCTACTTTTCAAACAATAGAACAGTAATGGTGTTGTTAGTTATTTTTTTTATTATTCTATTCGTAAAAAAATTTCAAAATAGAAAGATTTTAATTTTATCAAGCATAGTTTTATTTATTTCTTTTATTTTTTATATATATAATGCTGCAAACCTACAGTACAATTATGGTTTCTATAGTGAGTCAATTTATAATCAAACAAATTTTTATTCGTTAGAACAAGGGTTCTCAAGTTATGCAAATTATATAAATTCTATTTATAGTGATAGCAATATATCTCAATATATATTTGGGGCTTTTAGTTTTATTGGCTATATATTAAATAGATCAGAATTGTGGGGAGTTTTTTTTGCAAGGTACAACCCTAATGCATTTGAAATATTGTTTGGAAGCGGTCCATTTAATTTTGGTAAACTCTATGGAGAAATTGAGATATTAAATTCTTATAGATATAAAGATGCATTTATATTGCCTCATTCGTCAATTCTATCATTTTTAGTTTTTTTTGGAGTACTAGGATTGCTTTGTTTAATAATCTACTTATTAATAAGAATTTGGAATAAAAGAAAAAGTATTAAATTAGAAGGTTATTTAATTTTGCTATATATCTTTATTAATTTAATTAAAAGTGACTCTATAAATTATTTTCCATCGGCATTATTTTATTTTTGTTTAATTTATATTTTAATTAATCTTGATAATGATTTAATTTTCAGAAAAAGAGTTTCTATAAATAATTCCTAAGAAAAAATAAAATAATATTGGAAAATGAGCATTTTCCATAGAGCTATCAAAAAATGATATAAAACAAATAGGAAGAAAATATAATAGAATATCTAATTTTTTATATTTTGAGTAATAAAAATATAAAATAGCCTGCATAAAACAAAGGTATATAATCAGTTGAAATAATCCTCCTCTAGACAAAATATTAATTAGAAAATTATGTACTTGTTCGTTCAGCCCATCTGTGCCCATTCTGAATTCAAAATTCATGGCAGGAATTATATCATCGTAACCATATCCGAAAAGTAAAGAGTTACTTTCATCTAAATCATATATAACGTCTTGCCAAATTTGAAATCGCCAATTTAAATTTCCATCTGCAGAATATAGTCTTCCATTTGAAACCCAAAAAAGATTATTGCCAGTTTCACTATCATATTGAATAGTGTTTCTTTCTCGAGTTAAGTCAATTAAATTTTCATAGTAGGGAGTATCTGAAATGATCTCTTTATTTTGTACAAAGTTGACAGATGTAAAAAATATGATTGTAAATAAAATTAGCTGAATAAAAATTTTTGAATATTTATTTTCGTTCACTTTAACATATAAATAAAGTTCATATAGAAAAAAAGCAAATGTTGAAATAAATGCTGCTCTACTTACGAATAAAAATAGAGGGAGTAAAAGAGCGCTGCTATAAATAAAATACTCAAATTTAAATCTATAACTAAATAATTTGTTATTCATATACATTGTCAAAATATAAATTATTCCAAGATCAGACCCTTTATGTAGTTCAAATTTATCAGAGTATTGTAAAAAGAAATTGGATACTTGATCTGTTTTAAATAACTCTAAAGTTAAATAAAAATAAAGAAATATTAAAAGAACACTGCAAAATTTATAAAATTTTGAAAGAGGAAAACCATAATCATAACTGACTAGTCCAACCAAAAAGAAGACTATAAACCACAAATAAGAACTTGAGCGAAAAATATATGTAGATAAATCACTATCCAAATTTATTAAAAGTGAAATTAAGAAACTTAAATAAAGTAGAATCATAAAACTTTTAAAACTAAAAAAAGGTTTTTTTTCACTAAATGCACTCTGTTTAATGAAAATGCTTAAAATTGAAAATAGTACAGCAATAGCAACAGCATATTCTCCTAGTCTAAAATTAAAAAGGTATATTCCAGTAGCAGTCCTAGAAAGTAAACATACTAAAACTAAAAACAAAAAAAATACACGATATAAAAAATGATTTGAATTTAATTTTTCTTGCATTATAAATTTTTAAACATATTGATAAATTCTCTCATACCAAGAGGTATGGACATCTCTTTACTTTTGTTATAAGCGTAATCTACATTCGTTCTTGCTTCGAAAAAATTATTTTCATTAAATATTGATTTCGGATCCAAAATATTTTGTGCAATTCCAACATCAGTAGAAAGAATAGGGGTCTTTGTTAAACCACATTCAATTATCGCTTGTGGACCTCCTTCAACCCTTGAGGTTACTAGATATAAATCAAGTATATTATAAAGATTATTAATAGTTTCAAAATTTACCATTTCGTAATATTTATATTTGATTCCAAATTTATTAAAATTTTCAATTAAATACTGTCTTCTTTTTCCAGTTAATATAATTTTGAGATTTTCTTCATTAAGATTTATTTTTTTAACTATGTCTAAAAATATATCTGGTCCTTTAATAAGTTTGGGGGATTTCAAATCATTCCCTTCAGTATCTCTTTGAAAACTTCCTATCAAGTAGTCGCTTTCTGAAAAACCGTATTTTTTTCTTAATTCATATTTTTGGTTTTTATAAAACCAAATATTTTGGTTAACCCAGAATGGAATTGTACAAATATTTTTATTAGTCAACCTGCTTAACTGCTCATGTGTTTTTTCTGAAATAGCATGAAACTTATCTACATATTGTTCAAGTTGATAAAAATCTTCCTCTTGTTTTTTATCAAATTTTTCATAGTCAATATGATGGATCGTACATATTACTTTTTTTTCAACGAGATGTTTGATTGGCAGTTTTTTCCATAGCCATGGTGCTATTACCCATAAGTGAGATGAATTATTAATGCGTTTTGTAGTTATATTTCGATTGTATCTATACCATTCATTTCTAAACCTATCTACAACCCAAGATTCATTTACTTTAGGTATAAAAATTTTCATGATTTACTTATAGTTAATTTCAGGAATAATTTCTTTTTTTACACACTCAGCATAATAAGCTTGTTGCTTTTTGTTTTTTGATGAAATGTTATCTTTTGTATTTAAAATATATAGTGGTTTTTTAATTACGCCTATTTTTACCCCTTTTTTTATTAGATCGTAAAAAAGCTTATAATCTTGAGAAAAATAAAAATTTTCATCGTATAAATTTACCTCTTCTAGTAACGATTTTTCTATAATCAGAGTACCGTGTACAAAAGGATTTTTTATTTTTATAATACTTTTCTGCGGTAAAAGATGAGACAATTTAGGTCTTATTTGTTGCGAATTTTTTAACTTTACTAAAGAGGTGCTTACAGATATTTTTTTAAGGTTCATGTAGTCAATCTGTGTTTGAAATCTATTTGGAAGAGATACATCATCAGAATCTTGTCTTGCAATATATTTGTTGTTTGAGATTTTAATAAGCTTATTCAATGATTTCGTTAATCCAATATTTTCGCTATTTCTAAATACCTTTATTCTCTCATCTTTCAATTCATATTCCTTTAATACCTGCAATGTTGCATCGGAGGAGAAGTCATCAATTATCAAAAATTCAAAATCTGTATAAGACTGTCTTAAAATACTTTCAATTGAAAGATGAACAATTCCTTGATTGTTGTGTGTGGACATAACTACAGAAATCAATATTTCGATACCAATTAAATTATTTTCATAATAAGGCTAGTCTTTTAAATTTTTTTAAATATATATCTTCAGATAAAAAACTAGAAAAAAAGTGTAATAATTCATGACTATGTTCACTTAGCTTTTGTTCATTGTCTAATAGTAAAAGTTTATTACCCAAGTCTTTATAATCATACTGTTTAAACGAGAATTGATAGTCTTCTGGAAAGTATTCATTCATACCACCAAAAAAAGGATATATTGACGGTACACCAAAAGATGTAGCTTCACATAACAGCCGTGGTTGTCCTTCTAACATTCTTGTTGCAGTTACGACAGCTCTAGCTTTTCTGATGTGGTCTAATGTTTTTTTATTATCTAAAAATCCAAAAAACTTTACATTATTTTCTTTATATTTTTCTTTTAATTCTTCTTCCATTG
>MDSZ01020943.1_pt1 | contig 24896 bp, 17 predicted proteins | sample 811201 | NCBI WGS metagenome assembly MDSZ01 (sample SAMN05326647, study PRJNA326480) | marine metagenome | isolation source: seawater | place: Indian Ocean: North | collected 2010
GAGCACATGCAAAATCTTCATTCAATCACCATTACGAATGTGCTCCAAAAGGACATCAGCGATTCGTTCGGCAGTTTTTCCGTCCCATAGCTCAGGTATTCGTCCTGCTTTCCCCTGCCCAGATAAAGATTCAAGTGCGGTTTTCTCGATAAGAACAGGGTCACACCCTACAATTGTGTTCGTGCCCTCGGTTACTGTAATCGGTCGTTCAGTATTTTCTCGTAGTGTAATGCATGGAATTCCGAGAGCGGTAGTTTCTTCCTGCAAACCACCCGAGTCAGTAAGAACTAGGGTTGAAGATGCCATCAGAGCAACGAAGTCGAGATATCCAACTGGGCCGGTTAAAACAATATTTGGAATTGCTTCAAGCCGTTCATACATACCGAAAGACTTCGCCATTTTTTCAGTACGCGGGTGGATTGGAAAGACAAGTTGAATTTCTTTACCGATGGTTTCTAGAGCTCCCAAGATACCTGAAAAGTTCTCTTTATCATCGACATTCGATGGTCGGTGAAGCGTTAAGATGGCATAGTTTTCTCCAACGCCGAGTTCTTGTAAAATTTGACTTTCCTTTGAACGTTCAAGATTTGAATACAAACTGTCAATCATGACATTCCCAACACGAACAATACGCTCTTCTGCTACCCCTTCAGCTCTTAGATTTTCATCCCCGTCTGGTGATGGTGTTAGCAAAAGGTCGGCTACAGAATCGGTGAGAATGCGGTTAATTTCTTCAGGCATTTGGCGGTCAAAAGAACGAAGTCCAGCCTCGACGTGCGCACAAGGAACACCCAGTTTAGCACATACGATTGAGCAAGCAACGGTTGAGTTGACATCGCCAACAACAACAACCATACTCGGTGATTTTTCATTGCATATTTTTTCAAATTCCATCATTACGGTTGCTGTTTGATAGGCGTGAGAACCGCTTCCAATACCGAGATAAATATCCGGTTTTGGCATTCCAAGGTCATCAAAGAAAACCTTAGACATGTTGTCATCGTAGTGCTGCCCCGTATGCAGTAAGAGAAGTTCTTCTCCGCGCTTTGCCAGTTCAGCGTAAATTGGTGCGATTTTCATAAAATTCGGCCGCGCGCCAACAACGAGTATTATTGTTCCATTCATTTTCACAACCCCATTTCATCTTGTAATTTAGTAAAAATTTTATTCATAGAATATCTTTGGTGAATTAACTGTTTATTTTTTTGAATGACACTTGATTTTCTCCTTTGAGAATCAAGTACCATTTCGACAATTTCTTGATGATTTTGACCAATCCAAGAATCTGGATAGAATTCTTCTGCACCATCCCACGGCCAAATTATTGGTACGCATCCACTAGCAACTCCTTCTGCAATAGAGTAGTGGAATGATTCAAAATCACTTGGAGAAAGAACATACCCAATTCCACTGTACCAATCTGCAATTGATGGGGTAAATGACTCAAATGAAACTGCTCCGCGGAGGTGGTGATCCATTTCAAAGCGCTCGTATTGTTCGTCATAATACACCAATTCTTCTTTTCTTCCTGGCGCGTGCATAAAAGCATAATCATGAGGCAACTTACCTTTGATGACTAAACGCCATCTGTCATCAATCATTCGAAGTGAACGAACAAGATCTACTGCTCTGTCAAGACGTTTTCTTTGAGGTACAATGCCTATGATTGCGAGGGTATATTCAGAGTCGTCTGATTTCACCCTATCAAATAATTGTGTATTCACATAATTATGGATCACAGTCATTTTATCATCCGGCCAATTAAACATTTGCCTTGCAGTTTCACGCACAGTATCCGAAACAAAAATAATCTTATTTACTGAGTCTAGATTGATTTTAGGAGGGAATTTGCGCGCTCTTTCGTTTATTTCTTGTAGGTGTACTCGAATAAAGTGAGTTTTCTCAGGTGGAATATTCTGCGAGTACCATACTGCATTTGACAATCCCCATTCAGATATTATCACTTCTCCCCAATTTACCAATTGCTTCGAGCGAACAATGGATTTTGCCTCACCCCATTCCCAGACATCTCGGCGAACATCATGCCCTTGTTTTTTGAGATTTGATTCAAATTCCGCAATGAATTTTAGGTCATGACCATTTAGCACAATTCGTTTCCTATGAGGTTGGAAACCATCTTCAATAGATTTTATCAAATCAGAGAAAAATCGTTGACCTATCTTAGGAATGGTGTATTCGGAGACCAATTTTTTAAGTACACTAGATTCCGCAGGGCTTGAGATAATTTTTTCAATAATTTGAAAAGATTGTTCGAAAATCTCCAATTCGGTGTCAATAAAATAAGGATATTCTTTGCCACAAACGCTTTCATTTATTGAGTTTCGACTAATTATAGTAGGCAAACCTAATGAGAGATACTCAAGGGTTTTGGTGGATAGTTCGAGTGTATTTTCTTCTAATAATTTTGAACGGTATCCCCAGCATATATCCATCGTACTCATGAGATTGAGAGTATCTTCTCGACTCAACCCACCGTGCCAAATTGTGTTAGGGCTGGTTTGTAATAATTCTTTCATATCTTCGTGAAATGTTGGATAAGTGGCGGTATTCCGATGTATTTTGTCACCAATAATATGGACTTCAACATCGAGTTTTCTTTTTTGCGCTTGTTCAGAAATTACGATTAACTCACGCACTCCCCATTCCGGGGCGATTTTCCCAGCATACCCAATTTTCAATTTTCTACTCAATGATTGAGGTGGTTTGGCAAAACTCTCATCCCGAACAGGAATCATAGGTGGAGCTAGATAGATTTGGTCAAGAGGTACTTTGTACCGTTCATTCAGATCTAAACGAATTTCTTCTGTTTGGGCGAGAAACAGATCAAAATGCTCAGCAAAATCCGGAATTAACTCGGCAGTACCGGCCTTATCTACTCTTTTTGATTTGATTTTATCGATTTCATAGTAGTCGGTGAGATACGCCCATATTCGATTGTGAAAGCTTTTGTTTGAACTTGCCACTTTACACAGATTAAATCCTCTGAGTACGATTCTTCTGTATCCTCCATAAATGCCATCTAATGTCTCAATGAGATCGACTGCTGTCCCGATATCCAATTCATTCTTTTTTATTCCAAATTCAAGCGGTTCAATTATCTTGATGTTTTCTTTTGACAGAAGTGGTTGAAGGACGGTTTCCCTAGTGATATTCGATTTTAGAAGCAAGTGAACTTCAGCAGCATGTTCTGAAATAGCCTCTGTTATTGAGGCCAGCCATATCGATGACCCATCAATGACGTTCATGTTCACATCAGCATAAATGAGAAGTATATTCTGTTCAAAATCATCGGAATATGAAATATTTTGGAAATTCATGAAATGCTGTTCAGATGAATAGGATGTTACCTTGGAATTAAGCAAAGTAAGTTTTTTTCTGTTCATCCATGTAATATCTTTGCTCAATTCTAATATCTTGATAGCCTCATCTTTTTGGTTACGATTTGTGTAAAGATTTACCATGGTTTTTATTGCACGTTCATCTTTTAACCTGCGAATGTATCTCTCACCGAAATCTATTGCCAATGATTCATCTAAAGACGGTAATGCCCGCAACACACTTAGAGATATATTGGCGGCTTCTTCCATAGTTTTTTTCTTGTTCATGAGTTCCTCAATACCAGCGTGTATTGCATCAAGATAGTTTTGATTTTTTGTATAACGCTCGATAAAGTATTCTGACATTTTGAAGATTTCAACGGGGCGAGAGACCGCAAGGTCGAGAATGTGGTGTATTTCTCCTAATACAGGTGATAATTTTGTAATTCCTTTACGTTTTTTTCTCAAGTAGTGATCGATTTTGCCGCGTAATGTCCTTTTCAAATTCTCACTTCCTTTGATACAATTCAATGGCATATTTTTTACTTGTGCTCATCAATATCTTGCCATTTTCGATGTAAATTATTCTGTCACATATTTCTTCCAAGGTTTGTATGTTGTGTGAAACTACTACTACAGTTGTATCTCCTTCGACCATGTCTAAGATTTTCTGTTTCGATTTTTTGCGAAATTCGTAGTCTCCAACTGAAAATACTTCATCAAGTAAAAGAATATCAGGTTCAGAATGACATGCAATGCTAAACCCTAATCGAGCCCTCATTCCAGAGGAGTATGTTCGAATTGGTGCATCAATAAAGGCTTTTAATCCTGAAAATTCAATAATATCATCTTCTTTTGCAGATATTTCCTCTTCAGTCATTCCAATTAAACCTCCAGTCAAGTAGATGTTGTCTCTACCTGGTAAATCATTTGAAAATCCTAATCCGAGTGATGCCAACAAAATAACATTACCATAAACAGAGATGTTTCCACGATCCGGCTCGTATATGCCCCCAATGACCCTCAAAAGTGTACTCTTACCAGCTCCATTGTCACCAATAATTCCAACTACGCTACCTTTTTTGATTTTAAGATCAATTCCTGAAAGGGCGCGAAACCATTTCTTATTTTGACTCTTAAATAAGGATAGAAATTGTTTTTGGATTGTAGTTTTACCCGCATTATGGAACGGAAAATCCAACACAACATCATCCAATACAATTGGATATTTTTTGTCACTCATAGGTACTTCACCGCCTTGTTTTCATTTTTACTGAACCAATACGAAGAAAGGCAGTACAATATTGCAAGATGTAGAAGAGAAATCCAGTAGAATTCAATGCCGATATCTACGCTTTCATTCGTAAATGCAGTTCGGGCCATCGAAAGATAAATTGCGATTGGATTTAAGATGAGATATGCAGTCAAAAACTCGGGTGGGATTCTTCCGTTGATGAGCATTTCTAATGTAAAGAAAACAGGAGTAAAATAGAATCCTATTCTAATTGCAACTGTGACAAAATGGCTCACATCCCTCCATTTAGTTTGGATTGTAGAAGTGAAGAGAGATACACTCACTGCGTAGATTGCAACCAATATTAGTGACACTGGGAAGAGAATTATTTTCCACGTTGGGGCGATTTGGTAGTAGATGAGAAGCGGAATTATGGCGAGAATATTTAGCGAGATAGTTACGATTGCCGTGCCAGTGATATTGAGCAGGAAAATTTGACGAGGAATCTTCACTCTTTGCAGTATAGCGGTATTAGATTCAAGCGACTTCGTCCCTCTCAGCATTATTTGGCCAAAACCAGACCAAATTATAATCCCAATCATGATGTTAAGGGGCATGTAGCGTGAAGTAGTAGCTGAAAGGATGTCAAACAAAAACAGAAAGGTAACAGTTAATGCTAGAGGTTCTATAATTCCCCAAACCCAACCAAGAATGCTTTTTTGATATTTTGTATTAAGGTCACGGCGGATCATTCGCGAAAGTTGGCTTCTATATCTCCAAGTGACAGAAGGTGTTTCAAGAAGATGATGCAAAAATTTACTCGAATTCTTGTCCTTTTTCGAAGTCAGTTTTTCATTCGATTTTTTCCTGAGAAGTAAATTAGCAAGGTTTTGGTAAATGATGTCAATTTTCTTTTCATCCTTGTTTTTCATAGCCTGGACAATTGATTTACGTTTTTGTTGAGTGCTCTCGTTTTGATCTAAACCATCAAGCAGGATTAAACTTGCAAGATAATGTTCGTTTTCTAAGTGTAATTCAAACACAATTTCTAGACTCTCTTTGTCAATTGCCTTCGGGTCACAAGAGTAGGTAAAATCAAAACACTGGTTCTTATCATTCTTGGATAATAGTGAAACGGTATGCAGGAATAGGGAACGAGCAGCGGTGAGGTTCTTACTCGAATAAATGAGATTTTCAATAGCAAAAATAAGGCTTTGAGATAAATTCTGATCGACCTCGTAAAGTTCAGATAGAGTTTCAGCGATTTTCTTTTCCGGAATTGGGGATGATTTAGCAAGTTTAACAATGCGTTTTATGAGTTTTTGAGCAAGACTGCCTTTGGAAGCGAATCTTTGCTGCCCGCGACTCTTCATTGTATCTTTTGTCCCTCCTCACGTCGAGTTTAAAGCCTACTGAAAGTATTTGTCGAAATGAATCATTATTTGATAGTCAATGAAAATCCAACATCATATTTTCATCCCAAACAATAAATGAAAATAGTTTTTGCAATGAACATGCGAACCAACGATTTGGCCCATGGAAATGAATCAATCTTTGATTCAATTTTCGATGGACTGTATCGACTTGAAGAATTGGGTTTTGGTATTGCAGCGTCAGATGGGGCGATGAATCAGCCTACGATTTTATTTTATTATCCAATTGCTCAAGGCAACCCCTTTCAATCCCTCTATTACTCTGAATTTTTCTCCAATGGTACATTGCCGGTAGGAGTTCGGGAAATCGACGACATAATCCCTTTCAGATTGCCTGTAAATGCATATTTTCATCTTCACTGGTTAGGAGGAGTTATTGGAGATACTGAAAATAACGATGTCGCCAAGTCGAGAATCACCGACTTTGTAAAGAAGATCTCCACGCTGAAGTCTAACGGAGTAAAAATTGTTTGGACAGTGCACAATATTTTGCCGCATGATTCTAAACTTAAACAAGCTCAAATTGATCTGCGTGTAGAATTAATTAAACTTGTAGACATTATTCATATTATGAACGATGACACACAAAGATTAGCAGAACCTTTTTTTGAAATTCCTTCTGAAAAAATAATTTCTACCCCCCACCCTTCATACCGTAGATTCTACCCGTCGGTAGTTTCTCGAGTGGAAAGCAGATTTCAATTGGATATCCCGCAAAATAGTTCAGTATTCATCTTCTTTGGATCAATTCAGGCATACAAAGGTCTTGAGGATTTGCTCAACGCTTTTGAAAAACTACAATTAATTAATCCTGAAATTTATCTTTTAATTGCTGGAAAGGTGGTCAACAAGAGTTATTTTTCCTCTCTAAGGGGTAGAATTAATTCAAACAATAGCATTCGTTTAATCGATTCACGGATTGCAAACGAAAACGTTCAATATTATTTTTCAGCATCAGATTACTGTGTTTGCCCCTATCGGATTTCGTTGAATTCCGGAGTGGCACATCTATCGCATACTTTCAATATTCCAGTAATTGCACCAAATATAGGCGGTTTCAGAACGTTGCTAGAAGAAGGAGGTGGTTTACTGTATGACAATGACAATCTTGATGATTTGTACGAAGTTATGAAAACTGCTCTTGTAACTAAATTTAACGGTGATGAAATTGAGTCGATTGATTCGAAGTATGATTTTCGAAAGGTATCGAAAGATTTCCATGACAAACTTGTATTATCCAAAATGAAAGGAGGTTTTGATAATGTCTGAAGGGGAGAAAATTGTATTTCAACAGAGGTTTGAAATTAAATCTCAAAATCTACTTCGAGTTAACTTAACTACTTTTCATAGCGGAGATAGGGTCTCCAAAGGAATGGTTTTTTCCGTTCAATTTTTCGATTCTAATGGCGAAGAAATAAAGCACAGTTTATCAAATTTCAGTCACTCCTTGAATTATTTAAATTACAGGTATATCTTTACCGGTAGCGCAGAAAAGCCCCATTCTGAACAAGTTACGGTTCTTCCGCCTACTGCAGCCAAACATGCTCAATTGAAATTGGTTCAATGGAATTTCCTTACGAACCCCGAGGCTAACATCGACCTTCTTAAGGAGGGCCAGTTGTACAGTTCAATTTTGTCTGAAAAGGCGTTTGACATGCTTTTCCACTGTAACCATTTTTGGTCATATTACACTAAATTTAACATTCAGAACCAATCGAAGAAAATAGGAAGAGTTGCGCTTTTGTTGATAAATTATTTTGACAAAAACAATCGTAAACTGGCTCCTAAGACTAAGGAGCAACTGAGTTGGTCCGAAAATAACAAGTCGTATTTTAAGTACATATCATCACCTAACAACCAAACCAGTTTTGAATTCCAACATCTGTTTTATCCTCCTGAGAATGCTTCGACTGTAGATTTGAAGATAATCGAAATGAATAACTCAAATGTTATTGTAGAAGGTAAGTTACCAGTAGAAAATGCACTTCAATGGGACCATTCCGATAGCAACGGTCTATTGAACGAATCAATGGTATCCCATCTTTCACATTCCATACCGCTAGAAAAAAGGACAGAACTGTCATCGCATGTATCGACTAAACAGCATCATGATTTACTTTACGATTCTCATATTCAAACCGGTGACTTGCTCTCGGCCTTATCTACTGTGGAAACAGAGAATAAGATTAGGCCATCGAAGAGGATTTCACATCGTCTTGAATTCATTACTCAACTAATTCGTTCTCTAGATGTAGATTGGTTCCCAAATCTTTACAGTTCGAGGGAAATCACTGAGCCGAGAAACGAAAATAAAATTCTCCATCTGTTTAAAGTTACATACCCATTTGAATCAACCGGTGGTTCGATTCGAAATTTGAATATTGTGGAAAGTCAACTCAATACTGGTTTACAACCCATGGTTGTAACTCCTTTAAACTACCCAAGAATATTTGGTATAGGGGAGTTTGAATTGGAAGAGAACATAAGAGGAGTCCGTCATATTCGCTTCGATATAGGCGACTTGAAGTTTAAATCTGCTTCATACATATGCGATAATTTACAGATAAATACACAATTACTGGCTGGATTAGTCCGAAAAGAGAATCCAGCCCTACTGCATGCAGCATCTGGCTACAAGGGTTACGAGCTCGCAACAATGGCAAAGGTACTTTCCGATCATTTTTCAATTCCTTGGATCTACGAAGTACGTTCGTTCCACGAACACACATGGACCAGTGATGTATTTTATGCGAATAATTCATGGCACACGAAACAAAGAATTCTCAAGGAAAATTCGTTGATGCATCACGCCAATCATGTTGTTACTATTTCGGAGTCTATGAGGGATGCCCTTGTTGAGAGAGGAATTCCTAAAGAAAAGATTACTATAGTCCCGAATGCCGTCGATATTGATTCATTTAAACCAGGCCGAAAAAATAAGAGGTTGAGTAAGAAATTAGGCGTAGAAAAATTGAAAGTCCTTGGATACATTTCTAATATTTCGCTGCGTGAAGGTCACGAAACATTAGTTCGGTCAATTCCTAATATTTTGAAACAAGAACAAGATATTGCTTTGCTGATTGTTGGCGATGGTCCAGAAAGAGATAAGTTGGAAAAACTCGTTCGTGAATTAGAGATTGAAGACAATGTAATTTTTACCGGTAAAGTCGACCATTCAGAGATACAAGATTATTATCGATTAATCGATTTATTCATAGTACCTCGTAGAAGAGATTATGCTTCAGATTTAGTGACTCCACTTAAGCCATATGAAGCCATGGCTCTTGAGATTCCAATTGTAGTTAGTAATCGTAAAGCTTTGCTAGAAATTATTGGTAAGGATCGAGGTTTCTCATTCAAAACCGAAGATCACGAAGACCTTTCTAGGGTAGTTCTAGAATGTCTTGCAAACTCTGACGAGTGTAAAGCTCGTGCAAAATCTGCAAAGAAATGGCTCATTGAAAATCGGACTTGGGCTCGAAACGCCAAAATTTATCAAGACCTATATTCGAAATTAACAAGGGATGTGGACCATAATGGTTGAAAGTAAATATCCGTATTGGGATGGTTTTTGGCATCCATACAAAGCCATGGAGTCTCATTACAATGAAATGAGTTATGTCGAATTGACAGAGCAGAAGGTCAAGGTTTGGAATTCCTTTGCAACGGTGGAATTAGGCGATAGTATCGACTGGAATATGGATCCCTTTGATAACAAGACTTGGGGGTTGTATTTCAACAGTTTAAACTGGTTATATTCACTCTTTTGGGGCTATGACAGAGGTGTTGAGAGTTCTGAACGCATGCATAATATCGTAACGGATTATTGCAATTACTTACAAAGAGGTGATGTGAATGAAATGGCGTGGTTCGACCATTCTACTTCTGATCGCCTCTGCTTTTTGTCCGTATTATTCCGTCATCCAATATTTCTCGAATTTCCACAATCGTCACGGGATTTAATTACTAAAATTGCTTTTGAACACATTTCCAAAATCAGAGAATTTTATGACTCAAAATTTTGGTTCAACAGTAATCATGGTGTTTTCCATGCTTTGTCCATATTAAATATTGCTCAGGTGCATCCCTTTTCAAAAACAGATTACGGATTAGAGTCCTTTGGTGCTCAATATCTCGAAGTTTCACTTCGAGGAATTCTTAGTATCAAAGACGCTTTTACACTTGAGCAATCTGTTTATTACCACCAATTAGCATTAAATCTCTTACAAACCATTCCAGAATCTATGTTTGAGAAGACCTCTTTTGATCAAGACTTGACTCAACTTATCCCTCGAATGATTAATTCAAATTATTGGGTAACTATTGATGGAAAGCAGATGTTGCCGTTGGGAGATACTGCGTACAGCGCTAACATTCCAGGTATATACTCTTCATTTGAAAATCCGAGTGAAAAAATTAGAGAATTCTCCGAATGCGGTTTTTCAATTTACAAATCTTTTCAACCAACTGGTAAATACAACACCGTTTCTTTTCTTCACCAACCTCTGCGAGGTCCTCATGGACATTTTGATGCACTGAGCGTCACTATCTCGTATCAGAATATTCCATATGTTGTTGATTCAGGTGGGCCGTACAAGTATGGCGACCCATTCCGATTTACTTATTTCATGTCCAATCGCGCTCATAACAATATTATAATCGATGACAAGGTTCACCAATCTGGTTCAGAGGATGTATCCAGTTCAAATCCATACCCAGGTGTATACAGCTTGAAAGCATCTCATAGGGGATATGATCCTGTTAAGGTTTCAAGAGAGTTGTTCATTTTCGAGGGTAAAGGAGTTCTTGTTCTAGATAAAATAACTGGAGTAATTGATTCAGTAAAAATTGACTCGCTATGGCATTTCGCGGTGGGTTGTGAGATTCAGATAATGGATGATTCTGTCAATGCAGAATTCTCAAATTTTAATTTACCAATTTTTGTATCGAATTTTGACCAATTAAACATGCAAATCGTATCTGGTCAGGAAGGTGATAATCCGCAAGGATGGACTACGGATGGTATTGGCCAACGTCACCCGATACAGACGCTAGTAGCTACCCTCGATGCAGATTCTGACACGACGATGGCTTTCTTCTTTTCTTTAACGGAAGGAAACGATTTTCAAATAACAGAAGACGATTTCTCCATCACAACGCCTAGTGGGAAAAATATAATCACCTTCAATGATGATACAGGCAAATCAAGTATTCACCTGATTTGATAATTGTGCTAGTATTGAACCATTGCTTGCAGAAGAACTGCTCCAAGTCCGCTACAGACTCCACCTAAGGGCGTCCACCCTCTTCGCATCCATGCGTTCACTTCGTCCATTAATTCTTGAATAGTAGTTCCTTCGACAACTGCATAAGATGTAGGTTTATCCATGTGTGGTCTTACTCCCTTCAGTATTTGGTTGTTTTTATCTCATTGGATTCTCTAATTTATTCGCAATGCTTTCATTTAGTCAATGCACTTGGCGTCCAATGTGGGTCATTTGGAACAGGACACGACGATTGGAATTATTGGATTGGGATATGTTGGTTTGCCAACCGCCATCGGCTTTCACGATGCAGGATTCAATGTCTGGGGCGTCGATGTTTCTCAACGAACCGTCGACATGGTGCTGAAGGGCGAAAACCCAACTGGAGACCCTGATGTCGATGATATTGTTCCAGCCCCTGGGGTGGAGCGCTGGCACATCACGAACTCTGCTGCCGAAGCCGTTCCGCATTGTGATGTTGTGCTTGTCACTGTACCAACTCCAATCACGCATGACCTCAAACCTGACCTTTCCTATGTCGCTGGAGCAGGAAGGGATGTTTTTGAGGCAATTCCAAAAGGCTCCAACACCATTGTCGTGCTTGAGTCTACAGTTTATCCAGGCGTGACTGCACAAACTTGGATGCCCATCATCGAAGAGTTAGGACTTGAAATTGGAAAGGATTTGGAAATAGCATATTGCCCTGAACGTTTCAATCCAGGCGACCCTGCACACGGAGTTCGTCAAGTCGCTCGAGTCATTGGATGTTCAAATCCAGACGTCGGTGCAGCCTTGGTTGCATTGTACAGCAAACTCACGTCAGAAGACGTTCGTTATGTCGGTAAACTCGAAGTTGCTGAGGCTGCCAAAGTCATTGAGAATGTTCAGCGAGACATCAACATCGCACTTGTCAACGAACTGGCTCGAATTTTCCCTGCTTTGGATGTCGATGTTGAAGATGTACTTTCTGCCGCTGCGACCAAATGGAATTTCCATCGCTATACTCCAGGAGTTGGCGTTGGAGGCCATTGTATTCCCGTTGACCCGTATTACATGATTCAACGTGCTGCTGATGTCGGCGTTCCTGCTGGGCTTATCACCGCTGCCCGTGCCGTCAACCGTTCAATGCCAAGCCATGTTGCGGGCGTGCTGAGTGATTTGATGTGGAATGCTGGTGTTGCAGCAAAAGATGCCAAAGTTCTGCTCCTCGGCTGGTCCTACAAGGCCGAAGTTGGCGACCCAAGAGAGACGCCTGCTGAACCGTTGGCTGAGACGTTAATGGCCAAGGGAATCACTGTAGGTGCTTGGGACCCACATTTGGGTGATGGCAGCTATCCTGAAGGGGTTGAAGTCATTTCAAACATCGCCGATGCTCATGGATACGACATGGCAGTACTTGTGACAGCACACAAAGCGTGCTTGTCTCTAGATTGGGCGCAACTCGCCCAGCAAATGCGAACCCCTCTCATCTACGATGGTCGCCGAGTATTGAACCTCGATGAACTCAACAACAGCGGATGGAAAGCTTACGCAGTTGGCCGTCCCGTCTAAGTGCGTGATTGTTCTTGCAATGTTCAAGGGGTTCACTGGCGTCCAGCATCAAACATCTCTTGCAAACTTCCGTCTTGAAACATCTCTAAGGCAATATCGGAGCCGCCAATGAGTTCGCCGTGAACGAATATTTGAGGCATGGTTGGGAAATCCGACCATGCACAGACCGAAGGTATAGCGCGGGGGTCGGTGAGAATGTTGACTGCGGCAAAGGGCTCCCCAAATTGCTGCATCACTTGTGCAGCGCGATTTGAAAATCCGCATTGAGCTTCGTTCGGTGTTCCTTTCATGAACAACACGAGTGCGTGTTCATCAACAATGGCTTGCAATTCTTCAGGTGTCCAGTTCATTTTCATCATTCCTTGTTTTTCTGTATTCGACGAATATGGACGCCTTGTCCACCGCCATGAGGGTCAAATGCAGTATCGCCGGCAGTTTCTGCTTGAGCAGGAGTCATGCATTTGAGGTCGAGTGCGTGTATCGGATGAGGAATATGTTGTTTCATCACCGAAAGAACCTGTTTTTGCCGTTGCAATGGGCGGATTCCATCAAACGAGTCCGAAATAACTCGAACATGGAAATGGTCGCCAGAACGGTGCAAATCAATGACTTCAACCGTGGCATCTGGTACCGCTTTGAGTACTTCTGCTTCTATCCACTCGGTAGTCACCATGCTTACGCCTCATCATCCGGTATACGGACTTGGATTTGAACCTGCGTGTTGCAACATCATGCTTGAAGTGGCGCGCCTCCACCCAAGTTCATGGAGGGGAGTCATTCAAAGCAAGTTCGCGCCCCTCGTATGGGTCGCGATTCTGCTTGGCTTGCAGGTGCAGACATCGTTGCAGTTTTCCTCGCACTTTTTGGACAGGTGGTCCTTACCCGTGCACTGTGGACAGAGTCCTATGGATTGTTCATTATTGCATTGGATGTTTTTGCAACGCTGTTCTTGGTTATTGATCTCGGCTTGCCTACGCTTTTAGCACGCGACGGCGCCAATGCGCCTCATCGAATTTGGCCGTCAATCGTCCGGATTTACAATTTGCAGATTCGAGCAGCAATTCCCTTTTTGTTTGTGTCTTTGATTGTCGTCGCATCTGTTGAATCGCTCTCCTCCCATCTTCCTTTGGTATTCTTGTGTGCCACAATCGCACTTGTTCATATCGCCACTTATGCTCCTCGCTCAGGTCTTCGAGCAGCGGGTGAAGCGCGCCTTGAAGCATGGACGAAAGTCTTGGAGCGTGGTATTACAACGCTTGCTTATGTTGCATTGTACGGTCTTGGAATAACCAGTGTTGCGGGGTATGCATCTGCCTTTTTGCTCGGGGCAGTATGCGGCCTTGTGTTCGCTCTTTTTTGGGTGAAACGTACAGTAAGCGGATTTCAGAAAAACGGTCGTCTTGGGGACATGGGCGAGGTTTGGGCATCGAATCGAACTCTATTGGTTCAAGCCTTACCGTTTGCAATTACCCTTGGCGTACTGCCGTATGTTGTGCGCGTCGAGAAATTCATTGTCAGCATCGAATTGGGTCTTGATTCAGCAGCCCTCTTTCATGTTGCACAGTTAGCGTGGCTTGCCGGCCTCGTCATCCCTCAAGCAATGAGAGCAGCATTGCTTCCGGTCTTGGGTAAAGTACGGCACAGTAAACAAGAATTCACTCAAAACATGAACGCATCGTTGGATGTGTGCATGGGATTGTTGCCAGTTGGCATTTTTTCTGGAGCAGCAATCGTTGGCTTGTTTCTCCCCATCGCATTCCCAGAGCAATACGTCGACGGGTCGATGGGTGCATCTGCAGTTGACCTGTTCACTGTGCTTCTTTTGGGATGGTGCTTTACTGTGCTTTCAACCCCTACATACACGGCTTTGCAAGCGGGAATGCATCCTTGGCGATTTACGATTTTCATTGTCATCGTGGTTGCATTTTCTGCAGCGATTGGTTTGTGGCTCATCGGTTGGCAGTCAACCTTCGGGTTAACGGAAGGCCTGTTTGCTGCAGCATGTGCCTCATCGTTATCGGCTTTCTTTGCTTTGGTGACTTCAATCCATCTGTCAGCCTCTTGGCAGTACGTCTTTGAACGTTCGAAAGAATGGGTCCTCGCAATAACGGGCTCTTCATTGGCATGCGTTGGTTTGTTGCTCGAATCTTGGCTTGTTTTCGGAGGACTCGTCTTGATTCCGTTTATTCCACAAGCTCTTGAAGCAGTTCGTTCCAACGCTCAAGAAAATACTCTTGAGAGAATCTTGGAGGCAGAGTAATTCCTTCCTCCCAACGATTTCGTAAAGCATCTTCACATGCATCTGCTAATACTGTTGCATCGTAATTACTGACAACAAGTGAATCTGGTAAGTATGTCGAAACATCTCCAACATCAACCGAAACCACCGGTGTACCACAAGCAATAGATTCCCGAGCAACCAGCGGTCCAGACTCTCTTTTCGAGGTGATAAGCGTCAAATCTGCTACCAGCATTCTATCCCAAACGATGGAGCGCGGTTGCAATTTTAATGAAGTCATGCCGACAATCCATCCACGTTGTTCCAAGATTTCTCCAGTTTGTAGAGCAAGAAGGTGATTTTTTTCAGGTCGTCGTGGGTCGGCAGGGAACAGAATATCGATGTTGCTTTTTCTCCATCGTCCATTCCATGGTTTGATCGGCTTCAGCCATTCTGATTCAACTGCACAATGGCACGGAATTGTTGCGATATTTCCCTCGTCGATTCCAATTTCTTGTGCGAGGTTTGAAAGCCGGTTCGAAACAACCACCAATCGGTCTGGCAAATATGCCAATTTGCGGGTAATTTTTGAGAGATTTCTATGCTCCAATCCGACATCGAAATCATAGCCATGTACGGTCCCAATCCAAGGGACACCGTAAAACTGGGCAAGGGCAGAAGACATGACGCCCACCGGCCAAAGTGTGTGACACACGATTACTTCCGGCTTCCAATCGCCCAACCATCGATGCACTTTCTTGCATTGATTTCGGATACTGCGAGACGTAATACTAGGCCATGGGTGTTCAGGAAGAGCGATGTATTTCGGGCAATATACTCGCACTCCCCCATGCTCAAATTGACGCGGAGCACGAGCAACCCCAGTAAGTGTCGACCGTCGCGCCTCTTGGTATCTCAACATCCTTGGAAGCGGATTCACAACCCGAACGTCGTGACCATGGCTGAGAAGGGCTTGAACATGGTCAGCGACAAATGTCCCGCGCGCAGAATTGGCGGGGAGCGGATACATCAAGGATACAACGAGAATTCGCATACGACTGCCTTGCCTATTGTTGAAGGGCTGTTTGAATGATGTTGAGGTTCTCTTGAATCGATGCTTTGTCGTTGAACAGTCCGGAGCCGACCACACAATTTCCAACACCCCAATCCTGCAGCATGCCGATATTATGGGCTTTCACGCCTCCATCGACTTGAATTTGAACCGTGCGCCCTCCAGCCGCAACTTGTTCATCAATGGCGACCTTGAGTTTGCGTATTTTTTGTTCAACGGCAGGGATGAACGATTGTCCACCAAATCCTGGGTTTACGCTCATGACAAGTACGAGGTCCAATTCCGAGAGCACCTCTAGAGCAGCATCAACAGGAGTGCCGGGGTTGAGAACAACACCCACTCCAGCACCTGCGGCACGAATTGCCGTAACAAGGCGGTGGAGGTGAGTTGCAGCTTCAACATGTACTGAAAGATGGTTGCAACCTGCATCGATGTAATCCTGAAAACATTGTTCGGCATTTGAAATCATCAAGTGAGCATCAAAATAAGGTTCAGGGCCGAGAGCATTTCGCAGAGAGCGGATGACAGGTGGCCCAAAAGTCAAGTTCGGGACGAAGTTACCGTCCATCACATCAAGGTGCAACCAATCCAGTCCGCAGTCGATAGCCTGTTGGCAGGATTTGGCCAAATCTGCGAGGTCGGCAGTTAGGACGCTGGGTGCGATTATCATGGTTCTCCCAAACGACTCCAACAAGCGGATTGACATGAGCGTTTCGTTGATTTTTGTCAGCATTTTTCGTGCGAAGCCTCATAATGCCCCTATCCGAGGGTCCTTTGGTGCGCCCATGGGTGAAGTACGAGCAGTTACCGATGCAGAATTTGAAACGACAGTTAACGGCGACGGCTGGGTCTTGGTTGATTTTTGGGCTCCTTGGTGCGGCCCCTGCAAAGCAATTGGTCCCGTGCTTGAACAAGTCGCTGGGGAACGAGAAATACTCGTTGCGAAAGTTGATACCGATTCAAATCCAATGAATGCTGGCCGACTTGGTGTCCGAGGGATACCTGCCCTCTTCCTTTTCCAAAACGGCAATTTGGTCAGTCAAAAGAGTGGTGCAATGCCCAAACCTCAACTCTTGAAGTGGATTGACGAGCACATGACTGCTGATGATTTCTAATCATTCGATCCGCATGCGACGCTCTTCCATTGCGTCGCCCACATCTCGGAGTAATCTTTCCCTAAGGGCTTCGTGAAGCCACATTCCTTCGCTAAGTTCCAGTAATAGGCCGTGCTTGATGAGGTTCTCGGGCGGGTTTCCACTCCACCCTACCGCATTTGCGAGCCTATCCCAAGGTACAGGTTTTTCGGACACGGAAAGGGTGGAAAGCAATTCAAGTTCCTGCTCTGGCAATCCAGTCAAAATTTCTTCATCCATAAATCGTAACCAATCCTCATGAGTGGCTTGGCCATACAATTCGAGTAATTCCAGTGCTAAGGGGTGGCCGCCAGTTGCTTCGTGAACTTTATCTATGCCAATCGATGAATCCAATTCCAATTGGTCTAGCCAGTGCTTTGTATCTTCTAAAGAAAGACCACTTAGAGGCATTTCTCGTACGAGTTTACGAGTATGAACATCTCTTCTATCGTATATTCGAAGCGTGGTGCGAGAAATGAACAACAATCGAAGTGGGGCCTTGAGTGAAATTTGAATCAATGCTCCAAGCAAGTCTTTGGCGTTGTCTTCCATGTGGTGGACATCATCCAAAACGATAAGCCAGTACGGCGGGGGCCCTCCAGCTTCGTTCTTGTAGCGTTCACGAATGGTACGTGCATCTGTGAGATAGGACAAAAGTCGGCGGCGCCAAGAATCGACATCAACTGAACCTCCTGGTGTCAAAGGAAGAGTTTCAATCAAATTGTAAGGGTCATGCGATTCGTCAACTCCAAACCGATGCAACAAACTGGTTGCAAGTCCTAATGAGCGGTCCCAAGGCTGACAGGGGTACCAACATATCGACAAGTAAGGGTCATCTTCTACCCTTTGCGACAGCCAGTGTGCGACTAAAGTCGATTTTCCTATTCCCGCAATACCGTGGACAACAGCACACGGTACACGGTCATCGAACCAATCGTGCAAATTTTGCAATTCATCAACTCGGCCGTGAACCGGACGAGTTACTGGCGGTTTGTTGTGATAGGTTGCGTGGGCTCCCGTCATCGGGGTGAGTCTGCCCGGTTTTGGCAGACCTCCGTCGTTTTTACTGATCACGCCAAATCGAATATCTCCATATGTCAAAACTCCTTCATGTTGAGCGTGTAGGAGTACTTGCAAAAGCGAGATGTCGGCAGAAAGTCGACTTGGCGCTTCACTTGCCTCAACCTCCAACAATTCTCCGTCTTGATTTCTAAGAAGTACCTTTGTCGTTCCTAGGCTTTCCGATAATTTTTGAGCAGCATCCAAACCTTGCTGAGTAAGTTGCCATGTTTTTTGCCGCCTGTCTTCGCCACGAACCGTACGAGTATGTTCAGTGACCTTTTCATCTCGTATGAGCGAGCGCATCGTCCTACTCACGTTCGGCGGGTGCTGAGCACATGCTTCAGCAATTCCTGGGCGCGTCATTTCAAACCCGACGACATACCTGTCGTTTTGAGCGATATGTTCTGCTAAATGAAGCAAGATTCGGTCTTGGACAGCAACACTGACCTTCGGTAAACCCTCGCTCATATTCCTCCTAAAGGGTAGTGCTTCTCAATGCTTTGGATTGTATCTCGCGCACAATAACACCATAATGCCTTTTAGGTATGAATAATCCCGTAGTCATGGGTACTGCGCGCAGAGGCTTGTTTTTAGTTCTCCTCATGCTTCTCATGGTCTTGGCACCCTTGGCCAACGCTGCCGATTCAGATGGTGACGGCATCGAGGATTCGGTTGATGATTGCCGGTGGGCAGCTGGCACTTCGACCGTTGATAGGGAGGGATGCCCTGACTCCGACGGCGATGGTATTTCTGATTTCAACGATGTTTGGAGCACCGCCAATCCCAACTTCACCAACGAGCAAATCATTTCTTCAAACAGTAACTACTACGATGTGGATTATTCACCTGACGGTGAGTATGTCGTCACCGCTTCAGCAGACGGATTTGTTCGAATTTGGAATGCGTCCACTCACATAAATCTCCGTTCCGTGAACGCAATCTCCAATGGTGAGGTGACAAGTATCGATTGGTCGCCTGACGGCCAATACGTCGCTGCAGGTTTGGACGACGATACCATGGAAATATACTATTCCTCAAACTTGACCTCGGTTTATGGCAGTATAAGCGTCGACGTGGGTAGTGGGGATTATGTGAACGATGTAAGGTTCAGTCCAGACAGTGACCTCGTTGCAGTTTCCATTGGCCGTTCAGGAAACAGTGGCACAAATGGGCGTGTTTTGTTTGTTGATGTCACAGATGGTTCAGTTCAATCTCAATACTTGAACCCGAACGGCGAAGACCGTTTCTATGCTTCTTACTTTTCTCCAGACGGGCAATTCATCGCTTTGGCTGGTAACGGCGACATCTACATTTCCAATGTCTCCTCAGGTGCTACAGTTTACAGCATCAGCAGTCCACCTTCTTCTGTGAATGACATCGCATGGTCACCCGATGGAAATTACATTGCAATGTGCGGAGGTTGGGAGGGTAGTTCCGCAAGTCTGGACATGTACGAATTCACGGGATCAACATGGAGCGTGGCTTGGGGCGCTCAGACAACTACTTCATGCGCTTCCATCGAATTCAGTCCAGACGGTAGCCAAGTCGCTGCAGGCATGTATTGGTATCTCGCAGATGCTGTAACTACCTATATCGGCGATACAGACAGTGGCACCACCATTGACTCTTTCAGCGGACCAAAAGATGGAAATTGCGGTGGAAACGACGAATGCGGCATCGTCTATGGTCTTTCTTGGAGTCCAGACAGCACCCATTTTGTAACTGCTCACGGTCGCTACGATGAGGGATTGTATTTCTGGTATGCTGACATCGACGAGGATAACGATGGCTACAACACGACCGATCAAGGCGATGGAGTGGTCGATGCATTCCCGAGTGAGCCCACTCAATGGAACGATACCGATGGCGATGGCTACGGTGACAACCCTGCTCCAGCATTCCAACCCGACGCCTGTCCTACGGTTTCTGGGACCTCTACTGAAGACCGATTTGGTTGCCTGGATGCAGATGGTGACGGTTGGTCGGATGATGGTGATACCTATCCATCAGATTCTTTGCAGTGGGCTGACACAGACGGCGATGGCTATGGTGACAATTACTACTACGATGTCAACGGTGCTCAACTGCACATGAATCAGTCTGGAGATGCATTCCCTAACGATGAGACGCAATGGAACGATACCGACGGTGATGGATACGGTGATAATTATATCAACGCATCTTGGGATAATTTCCGCCCCTCATCATGGCCCGGCCTTCTCGTATCTGTTGCAAACAACATCGACACATTCCCTCTTGACCGAACTCAATGGACCGACACCGATGGAGATTGGGTTGGTGATGAACAGATGAGCGACCGCGCCGATGGCTGTCCAACCGTTTGGGGAGATTCTCAATACGACCGTCTTGGTTGCCCCGATACCGACGGTGACGGCTGGTCGAATCCTGATGCAGGTTGGCCAGCTACTACCGATTGTTACGGAGCCGATGCATTCCCCGCAGATGCAACACAATGGTGTGATGAAGACAACGATGGTTTTGGTAGCAATCAATCCGGAAACAACCCAGATGAGTGTCCAAATCAAGCCGGTACTTCAACCGAAGACCGCCTCGGCTGTGTTGATTGGGATGACGATGGTTATTCCAATGCCGGCGACCCGTTCCCGAACGATGGTACGCAATGGGCTGACAGAGACGGTGATAATCGTGGTGACAATCCAAACGGTTCAAACCCAGATGCATTCCCAGACGACTCGTCACAATGGGTAGATGCAGATAACGATGGCTATGGTGATAATCCTGGCGGCCTTAACGGTGATGCTTTCCCGAACGATGGTAACCAATGGGAAGATACCGATGGTGACGGCTACGGCGATAATTTTGTTGACGAAAACGGTGACGGAATTTCCGAAGGAGTATCCGATGTCTGCCCAACCGTCTATGGACAATCTTCGAATCCTGAAACTCGTGGATGTACTGATTCTGACAAGGATGGATATGTAGACCCTCTCGATGAATTCCCGACAGACCCATTCCAATGGGAGGATGCGGATGGAGATGGATTTGGAGACAACACTGCGGTTCCAAGCGGTGATGATTGTGTTGATGTCTTCGGCAAATCCACTCAAAACAATCGGCAAGGATGCCCGGACTCGGATTTCGATGGATGGGCAGATGTTGATGATGCATTCCCATACGACACCCTTCAATGGAAGGATTCTGATGGAGACGGATGGGGAGATAATTACGCTTGGTTTAATGAAACCATAGAAGACCTTGACAACCCCGGTCAAACCTACGTCATACGAAATCAAACTGGCGATGCATTCCCGCAAATTGATGACCAGTGGTCGGATATGGACGGCGATGGATGGGGGGATAATCAAACAAGTTTCTACCAACCGGATGCATTCCCATTCGAACCATCCCAGTGGAATGATTTTGACGGTGATGGATACGGCGACAACAGCGTCTATGACCCTGATGGAGAGGACGGCCCACTTGACCCCATAAGCGCGTTTGAACCGGATTCTTGTAGGAAGGAATACGGCGAATCAAATCTTGAGGAATACGGTTGTCCTGACAGCGATTCAGATGGTCGAGCAGACCTTTATGATCCATGTCCATGGGACCCCGCAGTAACCAACGGAGTGCTAACCGGGCCAAATGCAGTCAAGTGCGCGATTACCTCAGACCCGTCACTCGATTCAGGTAGCGATTCAACAGGCTTCGGATTTTCTTCCGATTCGTCGACCTTCATGATTATGGGTGGTGCAATTGTCTTGCTGCTATCTCTCATTTTCGTGGCGCAAATAGCCAAAGCATCCGGCCGACGTAAAGCATCTGCAGAACGCGAAGAAGAGCGTAAAATGGACCTTGCATTCTCTGAGGAAGAAGAACGCCGCCTTGCATGGATCAATCATTATGTCGCTGCCGGACAATTGGACGAAGCTCGTGCTCTAGGATGGACTGAAAGCCAACCTGTTCCAGAATGGAAGCAGTACGAAATGCAGCAGCAGGCTGCTCAACAAGAGTCGGTTCCAACGATGCTTGATTTGAATAAACTCTGAAATCCACGTGTCTTTACACATAGATTGCACCGCTTACCTTTCAAGTGATGAGCGTTACTCGGTACCATGGCCGGCGCTACGCGTTACGCTCTCGCAGTTCTCACGCTGCTTGTGCTGTCAAGCGTACCGGTTGCTGTCGCAGATGAATCCGACCAGGTTTCACTTGTAATTGTTGACCAATCAGTCCACCAAAAGAATTGGTTTGTTGAAGGGGACGTGCTCTCTATCCTGCCTTCTTTCGTAAATACGGGTGATCAAACGGCCGTTGATAACGATCCTTCTTGTGGCGTTGTACTGCAAGTGTACGATTCCTTAAACACTCAAATCATCGACGAAACCTCTCGTTGCAGAGGACAGTCACAGAGCCTTGATTTGGCTTCAGGTGAGGAATACTTCTTCGACGCCCAGGAATGGAATTTGACGAAAGATGATGGCTCTTTTGTTTGGCCTGGAGAGTATACCATTTATGCGTATCATCCTGCGACAGAATTACGAACATCGACCACTATTGTGGTCCAAACCAGTGTTGACATCTCTTCTGAATTGGAACTTTTGCTCCAAATCAATACTAGAGACGGCGAAATTCGTCAAGACGAGGAAGTGGTTGCCAGTGTGACGCTGGTGAATCCTAGCGTACAATCGATACCTTTGCCTGATTTGGATGGTTGTCAAGTTGAGTTCAATGTGAACGGTCACTCTACTCTTGCCATGAAGTGTTTTGATGATTTCCAAACTGTTGAACCTTACGAGCATATTTTACTTGGCCATGTTCTGTTGGAGGATTCTTCTCTACAAATTGGAATGAACACCCTTCAAGTGAGTTTCCCTTCAGGGGATTTACTCTCAAGCCTCTCTTTTTCTCTCGAAGAGGTTGAACCGATAGATACATCTCTTCAATCGATGACAACTGTTGAGATTATCTCACCTAAGGAAATGCAGCATACCTACACTCAAGGAGAAATATTCTCTTCAACTCTTCAAATTAAGAATATCGCAGATGACTCGGCATTGCTGCAGTTCACAGACTCATGTCGGGCTGAAGTATGGATTTTCAATGCTCAAGGAGAAATTGTATTTGATAGTCGTTTATTCAAGTCATGCAACACACTGCAACTTGATTCGGTTTTGGATTCGGGCGAGATATTGCAATTTACTCTACCTGACTGGACATTTACAGACTTGCTTGGTTGTGAAGTCTCTTCTGGGAAATATACCGTTGTTGCAGAGGTGCCTGAACATCATCTTTCCAGCTCTCAGACAATTGTTTACCACCAATCACAATCTTCGGACTGTGGAGTCAGTCCTGGATTTGAAATTCTTCCAGAGATTCATCCATCAGAGTTAGGATTCAACTTGAGTATAACCCTCGTAGCCAATGGGCCTGGAGTTGATTTAATCTGGATTGATTCCTGCGGGATTGAAGTTTCAATTATTGACCTTTCAACCGTTGAGGAAGTTATTCAGCAACCGTATTTGTGCGGTGTTCCAGAGCATCGTCATTTCATTTTACCCTACCAAGGTGAAACAAATTCTTTGCGCATAGATGGAGGCGAGGTCTTTGAAACAGTCGATGATACGCAATTTTGGACAGAAGGCCGATATCAAATCATTTTAGATTTCCAAACCAGTCAAGAAGTTCGAGCAAGTTTCGGATTTACTTGGCCAATCGCACAAGAAGCTGTAATTATTCAACCAACTGCCGAGGCAGTGATTGAACAACAATCACGTCTTGTTAGCGGTTCATGGTCAGGACTTCAAACTGAAATCGGAACTTGCTGGATGTTGGAATCAATCGATGAGGGCCAACTTCTGCTTTCCAGCGCTTTGGTATCACCGTGGACACCTCATCAAGGATTGAGTGGAACCTATGAAATCGTTGACTCTCCTGCACATCCTGCTTGTTCGATGTTCCAAGCTCCATCGTTCCAAATACGTGCTCTTCAATATGAAATTCCACTGAAGGTCACTGAGTCTGTGGAACAATCTGATGTTCAGGCTGAGCCTGAGCAGATTTCAGACCTAGAGCAATCGATAGCAACCTCGACAGTGATTGTAGCAGTAGTTTCGACTTCACTTTTCACGATGCTTTTTGCTGCTGTTTTGAGCAATGAATCGCTGAGAATCCCTTCAACGGCTGCGGGTCTGTGGTTCCTCGGTTTGGTGGGAAGAACGCACGAAACTACCGATGGCCGATATCAACGGGGTCGGCTGATGGGGTACTTGACGGCGAATCCGGGTTGCCACTTCCGTGCCTTGATGGCTGCATTGGATATGAGCAATGGCCAAATTACGCACCATCTTCGGATTCTTGAGTCGGAGGAAACAATTTGGCGTAGAAAGGATGGACGTCTTGTCCGATACTACCCGCTGACGAATTCTTTGTATCCAGGTATGGCTGAGGCAGATTTGCCCATACCCCCTCTTTCCCCAGACCCAAACAGTTTGCAAGGTAAGATTCTAACTTTACTCGACCAAGATGGACCATTAGGAGAATTCCCAACCCAGGCAGAGCTTGCAAACCGCCTTGAAAAAAGTCAGCAACTCGTATCTCATCACTTAC